>Ga0207691_10002548_pt1 | contig 17804 bp, 13 predicted proteins | sample KBSM13metaG_FD_184327 | JGI IMG/M metagenome (GOLD analysis project Ga0207691, IMG submission 184327) | Miscanthus rhizosphere microbial communities from Kellogg Biological Station, Michigan, USA - KBS M1-3 metaG (SPAdes) (version 2) | ecosystem: Host-associated > Plants > Roots > Rhizosphere >... | reverse complement strand
TGCACCGTCGGCGGCATCGTCGGCGCGAGCGTGATCGACACCCGCAGCGCGCCGCGATCGCAGGGCATCGTCCACTGCCCGCGCAGCGCGTTCTCGACGATGTCGAACCCCGTACCTGCCCTGCACGGCCCCACATCCGCTGTGAACTTCGCGATCTCCGCCTTCCGACGATCGCGCGAGCGGTCCAGGAACAGGTTGACCGCGGCGAGGCTATCGGCAAGGCGGTCGTCCCAATGCATAACGAGTCGCGACACGGCCTCTCGGCGTGCCGTCAATACCGCCGATGGCTGGACCTTTCGGGGCGTAAGCCCGCCGGTCTTCAGCAGGATGCCGAACGCGTCGTTCGCCGGCCCGCCCCACCCGGTGTACGTGCGGTTACCGAATGCGATGATGCCCACCCCGTACTCGGGCAGCCAGCGCATGAGCGACCCGAATCCCGGCAGTCCGCCGCTGTGCGCCACGATGTGCGCGAAGTTACAGTCACCGGAGATGCCGAGGCCGTAGCCGTAGCCGCCGCTGTAGAGCTGCATCGTTCCGTTGGCCGCCCGCGTGACCGTCGCGGGCCGCGGCCGATGGATCTGCTGCATCTCGCGCACGGACGCGCGCCTAACGGGGCCGGTCTCGGGCCCGTCGTGCGGCGGCCACGCACCGAGGAACATGGCCACGTACGCGCCGAGGTCACGGGTGGATGTCAGCATGCCGCCCATGGAGCCGAACGCGCCGTCGGGCAACTGCGGCTCGAGCTTCCACTGCTCGTCCTCCCACCGGTACCCCTGCGCGAGGCGCGACGCCGGCACCGACGCCGGCTCGAGCGTCGTCGACGTCATGCCTAACGGGCGCAGGATGTTCTCGGCGATGTAGCGGCGGTACGGCATGCCCGACGCGCGGGTGACGATCCGCCCGAGAATCGCGAACCCGTAGTTCGAGTACTCGTAGGCGACACCCGGCGCGTTCGAGAACGGAATGCCGGCCCGCATCATCCGCGACATCTCCTCGTCCGTCACGGCCAGCTGCTGGTCGCCCCACGGGTTGTCCTCGGGAAAGCCCGTCGCGTGCGACATCAGGTGGCGGATCGTGAGGCGCGGCGAGTCGCTGGTCGGATAGGCGAGCCCCTTGAGCTCGGGCACCCACCGCTCGGCCAGGTCGTCGAGCGACAGCTTCCCGTCGTCGCGCAACTTGAGGATCGCGAGCGCGGTGAAGCTCTTCGTCATCGACGCGATGCGGAACACAGTGCCGCTGTCCACGGGCGACTTCGCCGCCACGTCGCGGTACCCCGTCACGCCGACGTGAGCGAGACGGCCGTCGATGACAATGCCCCAGACAGCGCCCGGGATGTGCTCGCGCTCCGCGTACTCCCGGAAGACCTGGTCGATATCCCCGAACGCCGAAGACAGCTTCGTCACGCGGTCAGGGTCGGCAAACTGGGGCCCGGGCGCCCGGGGTGGGGTGCTCGCGACCTGGGCCTGAACGGTTGGCACGGCCGCAACGAGCATGGCGGTCAGAAATCGTCTCATCATCGTTTATTTATCGAACCTCGCTGGTATCCCGGCGCCGGCGATCCCGGCAACGTTCCCATCATTCCCCGTTACCGCTTACCCCGCGCGAGCGGTCCTCCATCACACCGCTATCGTCGGCGGCGACTACTCTGCGCATCATGGTGGTGCGTGGCGCATCTCGTCCAGTCTAGACCGTGTTGGCGACCGCCAACGATTCGCAAAGCTCTGCGTGAGATACTCGATGGCCGACACACCCGAACAGGAATTCACAACCTGGCGACGTCTGGCGCTGATCTTCGGCGTCTGGACGGTGGTCGCACTCATGGCCACGCAGACGTCGGCCTTCGCGGTCACGCGCACGGGTCGCTCGTTCGACTGGACCCCGGTCTTCACGTCGCAACTCACGAGCTGCTTTCTGTGGGCCGCGTTCACGCCATTTCTGCTCGCGCTCGGCCGACGGTTCCGGATCGAGCGCGGCGTCTGGCCGGTGAGCGTCTCGCTGCATCTGGCGGTGGGCGTCGTGTTGACTGTCCTCGACGTCTATTCGTGGAAGCTCGAGGCGCCGTACATCCGGCCCGGCGGCATGATTTCCACGACGCCAGTGATCGTGGAAGTGGCCCGGCAACTGGTGCTCGACCTGGGCTGGTACTTCATCATCGTCGCGCTCGCGCACGCCGAACACTATGCCGCCGTCTCGCGCGTCGAGACCGTGCGCCGGGCACAACTCCAGTCGCAGCTCGACGCCGCTCGCCTCGACGCGCTGCAATCGCAGCTGCGCCCGCACTTCCTGTTCAACACGCTGACCACGATCGCCGAGCAGGTGTATGGGGACCCGGCCGGTGCCGACACGATGATCACGCGACTGAGTCGGCTGCTGCGATCGTCGTTCGTCGACCCCGAGGTGCAGGAGGTCACGCTCCGGCAGGAGCTCGAGCTGCTCCAGTGCTACCTCGACATCGCCCGCGTCAGGTTCCGTGAGCGCCTGACGATCGACTTCGACATTCACCCGAACGCACTCGACGCGTTCGTGCCGCGATTCCTCCTGCAGCCGCTCGCGGAGAATGCGTTGCAGCACGGCATCGAGCCGGCAGAGGCGGGTGGGCGGTTGGAGCTTCTGGTGCGCGCGCATCAGGAGATCATGACGCTCGAGCTTCACGACGACGGCGTCGGCCTCGCTGCCGGAGCGGTTCGTCATGGCACCGGGCTTCGCAACACCCGGGAGCGGCTCGCCCATCTCTACGGCGACGCCGCGCACCTCGAGATCATGAGTCGGCCTGCCGGTGGAACCACGGTTCGCGTCACGCTCCCATTCCGTCGTGAGCCCGACCCACTGGTCGCCGCGGATGTGGACGTGCGCGTTACGCTGGAAGATGGACAATTCGCACACGCGACCGGAGGCCGGCCATGAGCGCGCCACACACCGCGGGACGTCCACTGCGCGTCCTCATCGTCGATGACGAGCGCCTGCCCCGACAGCGATTGCTGCGACTGCTCGAGGAGGTGCCCAACACGGAATGTGTCGGGGAGTGCGCGAACGGGCGCTCCACGGTCGAGGCGATCGAGAGCCTGCTGCCCGACCTCGTGCTGCTCGACGTGCGCATGCCCGGGATGGGCGGGCTCGAGGTCGCGCGCGCGCTCACTGGCCACGTGCCGTTCGTGATCTTCGTGACGGCGTTCGACGAGTACGCGCTGAGCGCGTTCGAAGTGCACGCGATCGACTATCTGCTCAAGCCGGTCGAGCGCGAGCGGTTCGTGGCGGCGGTCGAGCGTGCCCGCGTGCTCGTGTCCAGCACGTCGGCGGCGCAACGCCACGAGCGCTTGCTCGCGCTGCTCAAGGAGGACGCGCAGGCGGATGACGGTGCGGATGCGCATTCGTCGTTAGGCGACCCGACCGCTCCGCCAGTGGCCGGAGACTCGGCGGTGTTCCCGCGTCGGTTTCTGGTGAAGGGCGATGGGCAGATGTACTTCGTGGCCGTGGATGACATCGACTGGATCGAGGCGTACGGAAACTACGTGCGCCTGCACGTCGGCAAGGGCGTGCACCTCATCCGCGAGACGCTCGGCAACATCGAGCGAAAGCTCGACCCGACGCGGTTCGCGCGCGTACACCGCTCATCGGTCGTGAATCTCGACCGCGTGGCGCGCATGGATCTCTGGGGCGCCGGCGACTACGTGGTGTTGCTGAAGGACGGGACCAAGCTCAAGCTGAGTCGCTGGTACCGATCGCGGATCGAGGCGCAGACGCGCTGAACTCGTCCGTCCGAGAAGTCCCTACGAAAAATCGTCCGACTCCCTACGCTCCATAGCGAGATGCCGCCATACGATGCGGTGTCCCTAACGATCGAGCGTCCGATGTCCGCTACTCTGCAGCCCGTGCCTTCCAAGGGTCCCGCGGCGACGACTCATCCGGCGACGGCCGTCGACCCAACGCGCCGCGGTCCGATCCTCCTGGCGTGTGACGGGCCCGGACAGAGCAGCGCGCCGTTGGTCGCCGCGCGACTCCTCGCCGAACGGCTCGGCCTCGCGCTCGAAGTAGTCACGGTGCTCGAGCCGGAGGCGGCATACAGCGTTGCTCTGGGCGGGCTGCCGGTTTTCCTTCCCGAAGTCGAGGACGCGCGTCGTGCGCGTCGCATGGACGACGTGCGGAACTACATCGCGCGCTTCTCCGGCGGCGCCGCGCCGTTGCCGCTGCACGTCCGGTGCGGCGCCATTGCCGATGAGATCGCGACGGTCGCGCGCGAGCGTGCGGCGACGCTCGTCATTGTCGGTGCGTCGCCGCATCAGCGGCTGAATCGAATCATCGGTGGCGAGCGGGCAGTGCAGCTGCTCCGGCTGTCGGGCTGCCCGGTGCTCTCGGTACCACCCGGCTTCGTGGCGCTACCGAGGAAGATCGTGGTGGGCGTGGACTTCGGGCCGGCCAGCGTGCGCGCCGCACAGCTCGCGCTCTCGATGCTCGCGGACGGCGGTACGCTGAGCCTCGTGCACGTGATCTTGCCCGTGCTCGCCGACAGGCTCCTGCGCGACCAGACCGAACACAACGTGATCGATGAAGTGCGCTCGCTCTTCAATCGCCTGCGCGACGAGCTGCGCGCGTACGTGCCCGAGCGCGCGACGATCGAGACATGCGTGAAGACGGGCGAAGCCGTGGAGGGTATCGTGCTCTCCGCCGCGAGCATGGATGCCGAAGTCATCGCGGTCGGCACCCACGGACCGCGGTTCCTCGAGCGCCTCTTCGTCGGCAGCGTCGCCTCGAGCGTCGTGCACGCCGCGGCGCAGGCCGTCCTGGCAGTGCCGCCACCTTCGCCGGGCCAGGCGCTGGAGTTCTGGCTGCGCATGACGGGGACGGCATCGACGCAGCGGCGGCGCGAGTGGGGAGACGCGCTGGACACCTTCACGCGGCGGAATTCCGGCCGGCACGTGTCGATCGAGGTGGACGAACCCGCGCTCGGTGCGCAGGTCCTTGGACGTGGCTACGCGCTGAACGGCGTGACGTACGATCCGCACGATCAGCGGGTCGAGGTCATGGTGGGAGACGCGGCCGAGCCGCTGCGGCATCTCATGCATTCGATCCCGAACGTCGATTCGATCGAGATGACCGCAGACGACGACGGGCGCGAGGTGCTCGAGCTGCGGCATGGACGCGGGCACACCCTTGTCCTCGTCGATCCCACGTAGCGGCCCTGCCGCCCTGCATGCGACCGACGCCGGACCGGGCGTCGCAGGCCTACCGCGTATTCCTGGTCGCCAGAGCTGGCGCCGCGCTGCATCGCACCCGATCGTGCGAGCAGCGTGGCGTCCACTGCTCGCGTTAGGGTTCATCCTCGGCGGCCTCGCTGCGGGGTTGCTCGAATCCGGGGCCGCGTACGATCGGGTAATCTGGTACGCAGGGCTCGCGATCACCGGCAGCGCAGTCGTCTGGCGCACGCTGCGAGGCGCCGTGCGCGGTCAGTTCGCCTCCGACGTCGTGGCGACGCTGGCCATTGTTGCCGCCGCGCTTCTCGGACACCCGGTCGTGGGGCTCGTCATCGTCCTCATGCAAACGGGCGGCGAGGCGCTCGAGCGGTACGCCGAGGGCCGAGCGTCGGACGCGGTGCGTGCGCTCGAAGCGGCGGCGCCGAGGGTCGCGCACCGGCTGCGCGGCACCGCGACCCACGACGTGCGCGCCGATGACGTCGCCATCGGCGACCTGTTGCTCGTTAGGCCCGGCGAGCTCATTCCGTGCGACGCCGTGGTCGTCGACGGCACGTCACACGTCGACGCGTCCATGTTGACGGGTGAGTCGCTCCCCATCTCGGCGGCGCGCGACACGCAGCTCATGAGCGGCAGCGCGAATCTCGACGGGCCGCTGACGGTCCGTGCACTCGCCACGGCGCAGGAGAGCCAGTACGCGCGCATCGTCGCGCTCGTCAGGTCGGCGCAGGCGAGCAAAGCTCCACTGCAGCGTGTGGCCGACCGCTATGCCGTGTGGTTCACACCGGTCACACTGATCGTATGTGCCCTTGCCTACGCCGCGAGCGGAGACTGGCTGCGCGTGCTGGCGGTGTTGGCCGTCGCCACACCCTGCCCGCTCATTCTGGCCACGCCGGTTGCCGTGATCGGCGGCATCAATCGCGCGGCGCGGCGGCAGATCATCATGCGTCACGGCACGGCGCTCGAGCGGGTAGGTACCGCGACTGTCGCGGTCTTCGACAAAACCGGGACCATCACCATCGGCCAACCCCGCGTGCGTGAAGTCGTGACGGCGGCCGGCTTCGCGGCCGCTGACGTGCTGCGGCTTGCCGGCGCTGTCGAGCGTTCGTCCGGGCATCTGCTCGCGCGCACGCTCGTGCATGCCGCAGAGGCGAGTGGCGTTGCGCTCCCGCAGGCAGAGCAGGTCGTCGAAGTGCCCGGTCGCGGCGTATCGGGAATGGTCGAAGGACACTGCGTCATCGTGGGCGCGAGGTCGTTCGTGCTCGAGCGATCGTCGGGTGGCGAGGCCGCCCTTGCCGGTTTCGAGCCGGCCGAATCCCAGTTGCGCGCGTACGTCGCGGTGGACGGCGCCGTCGTCGCGACGGTGGAGTACGCCGACGCACTACGCCCGGGCCTGTCTGACGTCTTCCGCGACCTCACCACGCTCGGCGTTAGGCGCGTGATGCTGTTGTCCGGCGACCACTCGAAGACCACGCGTACCGTCGCCGCGGCCGCCGGGATCGCCGAGGTGCAGGGAGACCTCCTGCCGGAGGACAAGGTGACGGTGGTGCGCGCGCTCGTGGCGAGCGGCGAGTCCGTGTTGATGGTGGGCGACGGGACCAACGACGCTCCGGCGCTGAGTGCCGCGACGGTGGGAATCGCGCTTGCCGGTCACGGCGGCGGCATCACGGCCGAAGCCGCGGACGTCGTCATCCTGGTCGACGACCTGTCGCGGGTCCCGGAAGCGATGCGCATCAGCCGCCGCACGATGCACATCGCCCGTCAGTGCATCGGCGTCGGGCTCGGCCTGAGCGCCGCGGGCATGCTCGCCGCGGCGTTCGGCGGACTTCAGCCAACCGCGGGGGCGCTGGTGCAGGAGGCGATCGATCTCGCCGTCATCGTCAACGCGCTCCGGGCGAGTCGTTAGGTTCCGGCGCCTGTTCACGCGGTGCGATCGCGAACGCCGGGGGGAGCACGACGGGCGGTGCGAGCGCTGGATCGGTCGCGTCGCCGTATTCGCGGCGGTAGAGCCGAACGAGCTCGAAGAAGTAGGTGATGGCGAGGGGCCCGAGCAGGATGCCCGGCAGGCCAAGTACGCCCACGCCAGCGAACGCGCCGACGAGCGTGGTCATGGGATGCAGGTTCGACACGCGGCGGTTCACGAGCGGGCGCATGACGTTGTCGACGTTGCTCGCGACGACGGCGCCGAGCGCGGCCAGGCCAACGCTCGCGCCGTAGCGGCCCTGCACTGCGAGCGCCACCGCGCCCGGCAGCCAGACGACCGCGCTCCCCAGCACCGGGAACACGGACACGACGGCGGTCACCACACCCCAGAACAACGCGTCGGGCAACCCGGTGGCGACGAAGCCTAACGCGACGACGGTGCCCTGAAGGATGCCGGTCAGCGCCGTCCCGAGCAGCGTCGCCTCGGTCACGTGGCGGAAACGATCGCGGAGGACGTCGGCGCCCGCGGCGGAGAACGGGAGCGTGGACGCGACCGCCTGCCACGCCTCCGTGCCCGACAGCAGCAGGAAGTACAGGCCGAACAGCGCGACCACCATGTTGAGCGTCCCGCGGACGGCCCCGCCTACCGCCCTGAACGCCTGTGCCGACGCCCAGGAGACGAGCTCCCCACCCGCCGCGACGACTCGCGTGCCCACGTCGACGCTGCCGATCCGAACCGCCGCGAGTCGCGCCAGGCCGTCGCTCGCCTGCAGCTGGCGAAGCGCCGCCGGGGCCTGGCCGATGGCGATGACCAGCAGCCACGCGAGAGGGACCAGGATGAGCACGGTCGTCGCGACGACGACGACGGCCGCGGACGCACGACGCGGCAGGAATGCGAGCAGCCGGCGGTAGACGGGCGCGACGGCGACGTACAGCACGAGCGCACCGAGAAGTCCCGCCGCGAACGGCAGGAGGGCAATGGCGATGGCGACCCCCAGCACGACCACGAGCAGCTGTGCGCGATCGCGTGGCGAGTTGAACGCGTTCATTGGTCGACTCGAGCGAAAGGCCGCGTTCCGAAGGTGCCGAGAGGTGGTCGTTGCGCCAAGGCGGGGTTCTCCCGACACGCGGTGCGGGATTACCGGATTGTTCGCGCCTCCAATCTCGCCGAGGTTGGGCGTGGCAACCAGTCGGTCAGCCATCTACCCGAGAGGCGATCAGAGAGACCGGGAGGAGCGATGCGTATCGTGCTGGCCATTCTCATGACGCTCCACGCCGTCGCGCATCTCGTCAGCTTCATCGAAGCGTGGCGGCTCATTCCGCAGGGGTTTCCCTACAAAACGACCGTCCTCTCGGGCCACGTCGACCTGGGAGACGTCGGCATTCGCGCGGTCGGAGTCGTCTGGCTCGTGGTGGCCGGCGGGTTCCTGCTCGCAGCCATCGGGGCGTTCGCCGCCAGCACGTGGTGGGTGCCGACTGCGTTGGGCGTTGCGGTGTCGTCGCTCTTGCTGACCTCCACCGAGCTGCCGGACGCGCGTGGCGGCGTGGCGATCAACCTCGCGATCGTCGTGGCTGTGGTCGCGGCCCGTCAGGTGGGATGGGTGTGAGGCGCGCCGCCGCCTAACGCCACGGACGATGCGACGGACTGCTTCGGCAACGCCCTCAGACGAGGGGGTGAGCGGATTCGGCGGATCTGGCGGATTGACTCCTCAGGCGCGAACGTTCGGTGTGCATGTCACGTCACCCGTACGACAGCGAGGGACCTTCGTGAAGTACTCGTGGCCAGAACCCGCTACGATGACATCACAGAAGGTCCCTCCCTTCGTCGCTGCGCTCCTCAGGGCAGGCTCTGGCGCTCCTCGGGATGACACCATGACACCGCTAGTCGGCACGGCGCGGGTGGTGGCGGATCGCGTCGGTCGCGCGCGCCAGCCGCTCCAGATAGTCGGCCACGGACTCGTGGTCTTCACGCAGCGGGAGCGCGAAATGCGGGTCATCGGGTTGCGTCGTATGACCGCGCGGGCCCTCGTCCACCATGAGATCTCCGCCGTGCGATTCGACCGCCCGCTCGAAGCGCTCGACCGCTTCCACGATCTGCACAATCTCGTCCGAGCGCTCGGTCCCGCTAAGTCGAATACCGAGCCCCGAGAGGCGACCGGCGTATTCGTTCGAGACGCGCCGTACGTCTTCGCTGTCTCCCGCCGGACTGTTGTCTGATCGAGCCATGGCTGAATTCTCCTCGGAGTTCGGGTGCTGGCCTCACGCTGATGCGCGGGCTGCATGCAGATACTCGGCCGTCACGTCGTCCGCTGGGAAGAAACACTCCAGCGCGATCTCCGCAACCGTGACGTCCACGGGTGTGCCGAACACCGTCGTCGTGCCGATGAACGAGAGCACGCCGACATCCGTCTCGAGCTGCAGCGGCACGAACACGCGGCTGTCCGCATGCGCGACCTGTGGCGGCGACGGCCGACGGGACTTCGGTACCGCGTAGTCGTTCAACTCGGCCAGTAGGGCCGTCATGGTGGCGTCGCCCGTGATCTCGCACTCGCGCTGCAGCCGTTGCAGCAGGTAGGCGCGCCACTGTGCGAGATTGGCGATCCGCGTCGCCAGGCCTTCTGGGTGAAGGCTGAGCCGCAGCACGTTGACGGGAGGCTCGAGGAGGAACGCGGCCGCGCCGGCGAGCAACGGAGAGAGCGCGCGATTCGCGGCCACGAGCGTCCAGTGCCGATCGATGGCCAGCGCCGGATAAGGCTCGTGCGCCTCCAGCACTCGCTCGACGGCGTGACGTACGGCGCCGAGCGCGGGGTCGTCGAGCGCGCGTTCCGGGAAGACGGGCGCGAAGCCGGCGGCGACGAGCAGGCGATTCCGCTCGCGGAGCGGCACGTCCAACTGTTCGGCCAGGTGCAGCACCATGTCCCGGCTCGGCTGCGATCGCCCTGATTCGACGAAGCTGAGATGGCGCTGCGACACGCCGGCCTGGAGCGCGAGCGCCAGCTGGCTCTGATGGCGGCGTCGACGCCAGTCGCGAAGCAGTGCGCCGAGGGACGCGTGAGGCGGGAGATCGGAGCGGACCGCGGTGGCCATTGCCGGAAAGTATCTGCGCCCCGGACGCCGGCCAATTACCTCGGGCGTAATTGAACGTTGGCGGCGGTCAGGGCATCATGCGCTTCATGACGCACTGCCTAACGACCACCACGAGCCTAACGCCGATTCGCCCCGCGGCCGCCGGTCTGAGCGCTCCGCGCCGCGATCAGCGCGTCCACGGACCGCATGAGGTGCTCGCCGACACGCTTGAGCCCGATGCACTGCACGCACGCCTTGGCGCCCTCGATCATCATGTAGAACTGATCGGCCGCCAGCTCGGGCTCGGGGAAATCGGCCTCGCGGCAGAGCGTGAGCACGCGGTCGTGCTCCCGCACGCGGTGCTCATCGATCAAGCGGCGCGCCGGGTGGTCGGGCTCGGGGAGATCCGCCAGTGCGTTGCCTAACGTCGACCCGCGTTCCTCCATCTCGGCGAACTTCGCAGCCACGCGGCGACTCCAGTCCACGAGCTGCGCCTGCGGGTCACCCGGATGCGCGATGGCGATCGCTTCCCAGTCCTCCTCCTTCTTCTCGATGATGCCGCGCACCCACTCCGTCACGAGCTCGTCCTTCGACGCGAAGTGACGATACAGCGTCATTTTGTTCGTCCCCGCCGCCTCGGCCAGCGCTTCCACACCGACACCCCGAATGCCGACGCGACGAAACAAGTCGTCGGCAGCCTCGAGAATGCGTTGGCGTGGAGGGACGCGGGTGGTGTCGGTCATGGCAAAAGCGAGTGCGTCGAATTCGGAGACGACTGTGACTTGACTTGTGTGTTACCGATCGGTAACATGCCCAATGTTACCGATCGGTACCTCGTTTGGTAAGGTACCCGTGACTGTTCACTTGGTTCGCGGACGTCGCAATGAAGCTCTTCCAAATCAGCATCACGGACCGGCCGCGCACCAGATGGGTTTCCCCGACATCGCGCCGCGCGGGCCCCGCGGCCGAGGTCGGGCTCGGCGGCTCCTGACCGCCGCAACCCCGCCGACTCATCAGGATCCAGTCCATCAATGTCCGAGCGGCGGAGCACCATAGCGTTACAGAGAGGAATCGCTCCTATGTCTACCAACGCCATTTCTACCCCGGCCCGCCTCGCGGCGGTTGCAGCCTTCACTCTTTCCAGCGCCTTCGGCGCGGCGAACCTCGACGCGCAGGACATGGCCACGCACACCTCGAATGGTTTCGAGCTCAGGCCCTATGCAGGCGCGTACATCCCCACCGGCCAGCAGCGCGACGTGCTGAAGGACGCCGTGCTCATTGGCGGGCAAGCGTCATACCGGATCCTTCCCCAGCTCGCGCTCACCGGCACCCTCGGATGGTCGCCGAGCAAGGACCGTGTTACCCCGGGCGACCAGACTGTCGACCTGTGGCAGTACGACCTCGGCGCCGAGCTCCGCGCGCCGTCATGGCTCACGTCCGGCGCGTGGGATTTCACGCCGTTCATCGGACTCGGCGGCGGCGGTCGCACGTACAACTACCGCGATCTCGACGTCGACTCGAAGACCAACGTCGCCGGCTACGGCACGCTGGGCGGTGAGATCGGGTTCGGCCGCATCGGACTGCGCATCGAGGGACGTGACTACGTCTCGCAGTTCAAGCCGTTCGACGGCGGCGACTCCAAGACGCGGAACGACGTGACCGTCGCCGCGGGCCTAACGCTGCGCTTCTGATCGCCATCACCAACTAACCTGACGCGCGCCGCCGGCCGACGCTTTCACCGGCTTCAACCGGCGGCGCGCATGGGAGAACGAATGCCTTTCATGAAAGACACCACCCGCGCGACCATCGGCACCATGCTGGACACCGCCGCGCGCCGTACGCTCGCCGCCGGCATCGTCGCGGCAAGCGTCCTGATCGCCGCGTGCAGCAAGCCGACGCCGCCTCCGCAGCCGTCGCAGGTGACCGTCGCGCCAGCCATCGGCCGTCAGGTCGCCGACTGGGATGAGTTCAGCGGACACTTCGAACCGGTGAACGCGGTCGACGTCCGGCCTCGCGTGTCGGGCTTCGTGGATCGCGTCACGTTCACCGAAGGGTCGATCGTCAAGCGCGGCGATCCATTGTTTTACATCGACGCTCGCCCGTACCAGGCGGAGGTCGAGCGGGCCGAGGCGCAGCTCGTGCAGGCGAGGACGCGGGCGCAGCTGGCGCAGGGCGAGCAGGAGCGCGCTCAGCGGCTCGTCGCCACGCAGGCGATCTCACGCGAGGAGCTCGACACGCGCACGAGCGGACGCGCCGAGGGTGACGCGGCCGTGCGTGCGGCGCAAGCCGCGCTGACGACCGCGCGTCTCAATCTCGAATGGACGGTCGTGCGCGCACCGATCTCCGGTCGCATCAGTCGGGCGGCGATCACGGCCGGCAATCTCGTACAGGCCGGTCCGCCAGCGGCGACGCTGCTGACGACGATCGTCTCGCTCGACCCCATCTACGTCTACTTCGACAGCGACGAGCACTCGTACCTGCAGTACGTGCGCAGCATGCGCGCGGGCTCGTCGAAGCAGTTGCCGGTCTACATCGGTCTGACGAACGAGACCGGTTTCCCCCACGAAGGGAAGCTCGACTTCGTCGACAACCGACTCGACGCCGGCGCTGGCACGATCCGCGTGCGTGCGCTCGTTCCGAACCCGAACCAGCAGTTCGCGCCAGGCCTGTTCGCGCGCGTTAGGCTCGTGGGTGCGGAGCAGCATGCGGTCACGCTCATTCAGGACCAGGCTGTGGGCACGGATCAGGATCGCAAGTTCGTGCTGATTCTCAAGCCGGACAGCAGTGTCGAGTACCGCCCTGTGTCCCTCGGCCGCCTGGTCGACGGTCTTCGCGTCGTGAACTCCGGCCTCAAGCCGGGCGAGGACGTCGTCATCAACGGCCTGCTGCGCGTTCGACCGGGCATGAAGGTCCTGGCCAAGCGCGCCACTATGGCCGGCGACTCGGCCACACTCGCGAGCGCCATTCGCTGATGTCATTCCGAGCGAGCGAAGCGAGTCGAGGAATCCTTGGCCTGCAAGGCAGAGGGCTCTCTACCGGGACGCCAAGGATTCCTCGACTGCGGCGCTTCGCGCCTTCGCTCGGAATGACGACACTCAACAGGTAACTCACGTGCGCTTCTCTCGCTTTTTCATCGACCGCCCGATTTTCGCGGTCGTGTTATCGCTCGTCGTGCTCGCCGCCGGGCTCATCTCGATCTTCGCGCTGCCGGTGAGCGAGTACCCCGAGGTGGCGCCGCCGACGATCACGGTGCGCGCCGTCTATCCCGGCGCGAACCCCACGGTGCTCGCGCAGACCGTCGGTACGCCGCTCGAGGATGCCATCAACGGCGTCGAGCGGATGCTCTACATGTCGTCATCGGCCACCGCCGATGGCGTGTTGAACCTCACCGTCACGTTCGAGATCGGCACCAACGTCGATCTCGCGCAGGTGCAGGTGCAGAACCGCGTGAGTCAGGCGCTCGCGCGCTTGCCGGAAGAGGTGCGCGCGTTAGGTGTCACGACCGAGAAGCGGTCGCCCGACATCACGATGGTCGTGCACCTCGTCTCGCCGGACGGGCGCTACGACCCCGTCTACCTGCGCAACTACGCGTTGCTCAACGTCAGGAACGAGCTCGCTCGTCTCCCGGGCGCCGGGCAGGTCGTGGTGTTCGGCGCGGGCGACTACGCGATGCGCGTGTGGCTCGACCCGAACAAGGTTGCGGCGCGCAACCTGTCGGCGAGCGACGTCGTGAACGCTATCCGCGAGCAGAACCTGCAGGTCGCGGCCGGCGTCGTCGGCGCGCCGCCGATGCCGAATCCGCAGGCGTATCAACTGACCGTCCGCGCTCGCGGGCGGCTCGTGGACGAGGCGGAGTTCGGCAACATCATCGTGAAGACCGGCGAGGGCGGCGAGGTCACACGTCTTCGCGACCTCGCGCGCATCGAGCTCGGCTCCGGTGATTTCGCGCTGCGCGCGCTGCTCAACAACAAGTCGGCGGTCGCGATCGTGGTTTTCCAGGCACCCGGTTCCAACGCGCTCGCGCTCTCGAGCGGCGTTCGCGAGAAGATGGCCGAGCTCAGCACGCGGTTCCCGCAGGGTGTGGAGTGGGCCGCCGTGTATGACCCGACGGTCTTCGTGCGCGATTCCATTCATGAAGTCATCCGCACACTGCTCGAGGCCACGCTCATGGTGGTCCTGGTGGTCGTGCTGTTCCTGCAGACGTGGCGCGCGTCGATCATTCCGCTCGCTGCCGTCCCGATCTCCATCGTCGGTACGTTCGCGGTGATGCTCGCGGCAGGCTTCTCGGTCAACACGCTGTCGCTGTTCGGGCTCGTGCTCGCGATCGGCATTGTCGTGGACGACGCCATTGTCGTCGTCGAGAACGTCGAACGTCATATAGAAGAAGGGCTGTCGCCGCTCGAGGCGAGCCACAAGGCCATGGAAGAAGTGAGCGGGCCGATCATCGCGATCGCGCTCGTGCTGTGCGCCGTGTTCGTGCCGGTCGCGTTCATCAGCGGGCTGACTGGACAGTTCTACCGGCAGTTCGCGCTCACGATCGCGTTCTCCACGCTCATCTCGGCGTTCAACTCGCTCACACTCTCGCCGGCGCTGGCCGCGGTGTTGCTGAAGCCGCGCAACGCAGCGGCAGACCGCCCGACGCGCGTGATGAACCGGCTGCTCGGCTGGCTGTTCGTGCCGTTCAACCGCGTGTTCGCCCGAGCGTCCGAGCGCTATCGCAACGTCACTCGCCGCATCATCGGGCGGTCGGCGGTGTCACTCGCGGTGTACGGAGGCCTCGTCGCGCTCGGCGTGCTCGGCTTCGCTCGCGTGCCGGCGGGGTTCGTGCCCAGCCAGGACAAGCAGTACCTCGTGGCCATCGCGCAGCTGCCTGACGCGGCGTCGCTCGACCGCACGGAAGCCGTCGTGCGTCGCATGGGCGAGATCGCCCTGGCGCAGCCGGGCGTGGACGCGACAGTGCAGTTCCCCGGCCTGTCGGTGAACGGATTCGCTAACAAGCCTAACGCCGCCGTGATCTTCATCGGCCTCAAGCCATTCGAGGAGCGGACGTCGAAGGAGCTGAGCAGCGGCGCGATCGTAGGAGCGCTCAATCAGAAGCTGAGCGTCATCCAGGACGCGTTCGTGGCCGTGTTCCCGCCCCCGGCCGTGAACGGCCTCGGCGCGGTGGGTGGATTCAAGCTGCAGCTGGAAGATCGCGCCGGGCTCGGAGATTCCGCGCTCTACGCCGCCGCGCAGACGCTGTTGGCCAAGACGTACCAGACGCCGCAGATCGCCGGACCGTTCTCCAGCTTCCAGGTGAACGTGCCGCAGCTGTTCGCGGACGTGGACCGCGACAAGGCAAAGCAGCTGGACGTTCCGCTGACGGATCTGTTCCAGACGCTCCGCATCTATCTGGGCTCCGCGTACGTGAACGACTTCAACAAGTTCGGTCGCACGTATCAGGTGATCGCGCAGGCGGACGCGCCGTTCCGCGCGACCGCCGAGAACATCACGCAGCTCAAGGTGCGGAGCACGCGCGGCGACATGGTACCGCTCGGCGCGCTGCTCACCGTGAAGCAGTCGTACGGACCGGACCAGGTCACGCACTACAACGGCTACCCGTCCGCCGACATCAACGGCAGTCCGGCGCCAGGCGTGAGCTCGGGTGAGGCGGTCGCGACGATGGAGCGGCTAGCGGCGGAGACGCTGCCTAACGGCATCAGCGCGGACTGGACGGAGCTCACGTACCAGCAGAAGCTCGCTGGTAACACGGCCATCTACGTCTTCCCGCTGTGTGTGCTGCTCGTGTTCGTCGTGCTGGCCGCGCAGTACGAGAGCTGGTCGCTGCCGCTCGTGATCATCCTGATCGTTCCCATGACGCTCTTGTCGGCGATCGCGGGCGTGTGGATCACGCGTGGTGACAACAACGTGTTCACGCAGATCGGCCTGCTGGTATTGGTGGGGCTGGCGTGCAAGAACGCGATATTGATCGTCGAGTTCGCGCGCGATCTCGAGCACCAGGGGCGCGATCGCCTGACCGCGGCGCTCGAGGCGAGCCGCATCCGCCTGCGCCCCATTCTCATGACGTCGTTCGCGTTCATCATGGGCGTCGTTCCGCTCGTGATCGCGAAGGGTGCCGGCGCCGAGATGCGTCGCGTCATGGGCATCGCCGTGTTCTCCGGGATGCTCGGCGTGACGTTCTTCGGCCTGCTGTTCACGCCGGTCTTCTACGTACTCATTCGCGGTCTCGCCTCGAGAGCCGCAGCAAAAACCGATGCCCCGTCGGATGACGACGTGCGTCCGCTGCGCATTCCCGAGCGCATTCGCGCGGTTGGTGGAGAGGGAGCGTCCCATGCGTAATTCGTTGCCCCTGTACCTCATTCTCGCCGCGTTCGCAGCCGCCTGTGTCGGCGCGCCGGCGTATCAACCGCCGAGCGTGCGCGTGGCGCCGGCATATAGCGCGGTCGCGCGCGAGTCGGCTCGCCCGAGCGCGGCGGATTCGAGCCGGCCGTCGTCGCGGACTTCGGTGACGGCGATCAGCTCCCAGTCGGGAACGGACGCCGTCGCCCGGTCCGCGCAGTACAGCACCGCTGTCTCGGCCGCACCATTCTGGCGTGACCTCGGTGATCCGACGCTGACTCGGCTCATCGAGGAGGCGTTGCGCACGAGCACCGATGTGAGCGCGGCCGAGGCGCGCGTCACGGGCGCGAGGGCGACGCGGCGGGTGTCGTCGTTCGACCTCGCGCCGACCATCACGGCGGTAGGGAGCGCGATGCGGCAGCGGTCGTCCATCGCGCAGCTGCCGGGCCTAACGAGTCAGCTGCCGCAGCAGACTCTGTACGACGTCGGCTTCGACGCGTCGTGGGAACTGGACGTGTTCGGGCGGGTGAACCGCACCGTGAATGCGTACCACACGCTCGCGGTGTCGGCGGAGCATGGCTTGCGCGACGTGCAGGTGACGCTCGCGGCGGAGGTCGCGCGCACGTACTTCGAGCTGCGTGGTGCCGAGCAGCAGCTCGCTGTCGCGCGGCGCAATTCGGAGAATCAGCGCCGCACTGTCTCGCTCACTGAAGATCGACTGACCGCTGGGCGCGGCACGGCGTTCGACACGGAGCGGGCGAAGAGCTCGTTGAGTCTGACACTCGCCGCGATTCCCATCCTCGAGTCGCGGATCGCGGCCGATCGTAATCGTATCGCGACGCTCGTTGGTCGCGCCGCGGGAACGTTGCCGGCGGAGTGGCTTCCGGCAGGCGATCTTCCGACGCTGCCGGACACCGTGCGCATTGGATCGCCGACGCAGCTCGTGCGTCAACGTCCGGATGTGTTGAGCGCCGAACGCCAGCTCGCGGCGCAGTCGCAGTTCGTCGGTGCCGCGCAGTCGGAGTATCTGCCTCGACTTTCTCTCGCCGCGAACGCCGGCTATCTCGCCACCGCGTTCGACTCGCTGAGCCGGAATGGGACGTCGCGCTTCGTGGCGGGCCCGGTGCTGTCGTGGCCGTTGCTCGATCTCGGCCGCGTGAAGGCGCGCGTGGACGTCGCGCACGCCAACGAGGACGCGGCGAAGGCACAGTACAGCGCGACTGTGTTGCGCGCAGTGGAGGAGACGGAGACGTCGCTCGTCATGTACGATCGCGCGCATGCGCGGTTGGC
>Ga0207691_10002545_pt1 | contig 17818 bp, 12 predicted proteins | sample KBSM13metaG_FD_184327 | JGI IMG/M metagenome (GOLD analysis project Ga0207691, IMG submission 184327) | Miscanthus rhizosphere microbial communities from Kellogg Biological Station, Michigan, USA - KBS M1-3 metaG (SPAdes) (version 2) | ecosystem: Host-associated > Plants > Roots > Rhizosphere >... | reverse complement strand
TAATGCTTGCGCTCGATCTGCTTTGTTTGCGTGGGCGGTTACGGCTATGGCAAGAATCTCCTGAGCTTCCGTGGAAGGCAGCGATCTGATCTTGCGGATAAGGCTGTAACCGTCTTCATCGGGCATCTCAATATCGGAGATCAAAACATCGGGTGGGTTTGCTTTAACACTCTCAAGTCCTTGCGCCGCGGAATTGGCGGTTACGGTTTCAGCACCACACTCATGAAGAACCGTTTTAACGAGTTCCAACGAGTCAGAAGCATCATCAACAATCATTACGCGTAGACCCTTGAGTGCGGCCGGACATTCGAAGCGTAGATTCTCACGTTCGGTCAATGGCCCCGTTTCGTGTTCAGTCCGTGAATGACCAGACCGCCCCATCTGAATCGGCAGTCGTACGTTGAACGTCGCGCCCAAATCTGTTCCCTGGCTATCTGCCCAAACGGTTCCGCCGTGAAGTTCGGCCAGGTGACGAACAATGGCCAGTCCCAAGCCAAGGCCTCCGTGCATTCTCGCCACTGTTGAATCAGCCTGGCGAAAACGCTCAAAGACAAAGGGTAGAAATTCTGTAGTGATACCCTGGCCACTGTCAGTTACCGTGAATTGAATGTATGAAGCCTCACGGATAACTTCAACGACCACTGTGCCGCCGTTCGGAGTGAACTTGATAGCATTCGAGAGAAGGTTCCAAATGATCTGTTGAAGGCGATCCGGATCCCCAGGCACGGTACCAGTCTCAGGATCAAAATTGGTCTGGAGTTTGATCTCTTTGGCCTCAGCCGCGGGTCTGACCGCATCCAGGGCCAACTCAACAATGTTTAGTGGCTCGACCGGACAAATATTGAGGCGAAGCTTACCCGAGATGATTCGCGAAACGTCGAGCAGGTCATCGATGAGTTGTGCTTGAGAACGGGCGTTACGCTCGATCACTTCCACTGCGTGCTTCGCTGTCGTTTCATCAATTCGACCCGACGTTAACATTCGTGCCCAACCCAGGATCGCGTTCAATGGCGTACGCAACTCATGCGACACGGTGGCGAGAAATTGATCCTTTAAGCGATTAGCTTCTTCAGCCTGGGCTCGGGCATCACGTTCTCCGTTGTACAAACGCACGCGCTCAATCGCGAGAGCGATACGATCGCCAACCAGACTCATGAAACGAAGATCATCGTCTGAACTCGTGTGGGCGGAACGCATGCCAATGCAAAGAACACCCAGCAAGCGCTTATCAACTAAAAGTGGAACACCCGCTAGAGCATTGGTTCCGATTTCCTTCATCAAACTAGTAAACGGACTCCCCGGCAATTCACCTTCCATCGAGTAAGGCCGTCGTTCACGTGCGACAATTCCTGAGAAGCCGGTCCCCGCGGGAACACGCAGACCCATCACATCTTGCTCAATGCCATCTGTTGCCCGCACGATCAGATCGTTATTTGGTTCCGCTAACAAGATTGAGGCAGTGTCAGCATTCAAGATACTTCTGATGGCTTTGACACTGCTGAGCATCAGATCCTCGAGAGACATCTGAGCAAAGGCCTCGTCCGTCACCATCTGAAGGTGTTGTAGTCTTCGGCTGGCAGACTCCGCGGCATTTCGAGCTATTGATTCAGCAGCCAACAAGCGCGCGCGTTCCTCCAATTGGAGCTGGAGTTCCGATTCACGCTTCACTCGCTCCGTAACATCCTCGATCACGGTGACCGTGCCAACGACGATTCCGTTTTCAAGCAATGGTGAGATGCGAACGCTCTGATACATCGGTTCAATATCGTCCGCTTCAGTGCTGGGCATTTCGAGAAGGTAACGGTGAAGCTTCTGCGATAAGACGCCGCTTTGGCCTTCGAGCGCACGTTGGTAGTAGACATCGAGCTTGCGGTCGGCGAGTTCAGGATACGCGTCAAGCAGGTTCTGCCCGATCATCGCTTCGGTTACCTTACCGGTATGAACTTCGAGCCAGCGATTCCAGCTGCAAATACGTAACTCGTCATCGGTAGTTACAATTCCTTGCGCCCCGTGATCCTTCATCCAGCGAAGCATGGCCTCGTTGATTCGGTCCGGTTCGTCGAGTTTTCTTAGTTTCGTTGTCACAGTCTTTCTACGATGAACATTCGTAATTGATTATCGTTGGAAGCAAAAGCAGCGAGCAAAGCGCTTTGAAACTAAACGTGACCCTCTTCAGCAACCCACTCGTCTATTTCACTCACCAGACGATCAAACGCCGTCATGTTGAGAACGAGTACCAGGAAGCCGTTGACCTGACTATCCCTAATTTGAAATTTCGTGAAGACAACGAGCGCGTATCGTAACTGGCCCTGTTCTTTTTGTTGCAGCCAGAGTACTAATTCCTCAACTGTGTCGAGGCGCAGTCTGGGAACCGAGAAGCCCACATGCACTCGAAGAATGTTTCCAAAAACGCCGAGACAGGCATTTAGCAAAATATTCCCTACTTCAGTCAGGACTTCACGCGCCGATTCGTCCAAACGAGTAGAACTATTTGAATCATCGGTTAGGAGTTCAGTTAGCTTAACTGCACCCTCATAGTTCAAGAGCAGCAAAGCATCTCCGGCAACAGCACCGTCAAAGACCTGGTGTATCCACGCGACTTCGCCGGGAACAAAGCGCGAAAGCTCACTGTCCAGCTCGCTGGCCAGGTGCAGTGCAACCGTGGGCGGTTCAAGTAACACACGTTGACCCGTCAGATCCGACAGCGCCGCGCCCGTTCGAGCAAACGCTATATTGATCAATTCTGTCAGGGCGTCAGTCTGTTGGTCGGTCAATACCATTTTGTCGACTCTCCTCCCCGAGGATCCCAGACAAGGTCTCCAGGATAACCGCTGCTGCAAATGGCTTGTTAACAAATGCCAAAGCGCCACCAGCTTCTGCCATCTCTCGAGTTGAGTGCTGAATATCAGCACTGACGATCACTACGCGAGCGTCGGTATCTATCTCGCGCAATTTTGAAAGAACCTCGAGACCGTACATTCCCTGCATGAGCATATCGAGCATCACAAGGTCGGGTCGCTCGAGGTGATATGTTTCGAGCGCACTCATTCCGTCTTCAGCTTCAACGACTGCGTAACCGCTTGATTCAAGCACGCGCCTGAGGGACCGACGCGACATTGCAGAGTCGTCTACAACCATGATCTTGAAACTCATACGACCTCCCAAATTGCTTGTGCCATTTGGTCGAGCGGCACGCTTCTGTCGCTCAGGCCAGCCTCTACAGTGGCCCGGGGCATCCCGTAGACCACGCAGGTTTCTTCACTCTCCGTGTAAACCAACCCTCCTCGCGCCTTGATCCACGATGCGCCTTCTCTGCCATCTGCTCCCATTCCCGTCATCACGATACCGAGAACGCGGGAGCCAAAGGTTTCAGCAGCCGACTGGAAGAGTACGTCGACGGAGGGACGATGAATAGTTTCAAACGGCCGCGCATCAAGATGTGAAACTGCCGCGCCATTCTGGTCACGTTTGAACGTTAGGTGACGTCCGGCAGGAGCCAGGAGAACTGTTCCGGGGACAACAGGGTCTCCTTCTTTAGCTTCCCGGAATCTCAGGTTCGAAAGTTGATCTAACTTGTTCGCGTACATCTCAGTGTAGCCGACGGGCATGTGCATGACTATGGCAACGGGAACGCCCAAGTCGGCGGGCAACTGCGGAATCACGTATCTAAGCGCCTGGGGTCCACCGGTGGAAATTCCCAGTACCACTATATCAACAGCGCCCTTGTGCGGTTTTGTCGGTACGAATTTGATCGGCTGTCGGGGTTCGATAACAGGCAGTCGCGAGGTGGGAATGTCAGCAGCCGTTTTAACTTTCGCAATTAGCTCGTCGGCGATTTCGAGAATCTTGTCGGTTGCCAGCGCAGTGGGCTTTTGCACGAAATCGATCGCGCCTAATTCCAGGGCCGTCAGTGCCATCTCGGCCGTTTCGCTGGCGATACTCATGATGATGATTGGCAAGTGGCGACGCTTCATTTGTTCGCGAACGAACTCGACTCCGTTCATCTCGGGCATGATCAGGTCACACGTGATTACATCGGGATTGAGTTGTTCAACTTTTTCGAGCGCATCTTTGCCGTCGCGCGCTGTCCCAACGACTTCAAGGAAAGGACTCCTGGAAAGTATTTGCGTGACGACCTTCCGCACATATGCGGAGTCATCGATGATCAAGACTCGTTTTACCTGACTCATTCCTGTCCCTTCGCACTTAATGCTTTGGCCTCGTCGCGTGCCTGCTGACTCGAAGCGGTTAGCTGATACACAAACGCATTACCAACATTTAACAGGTCGAAATCGTTACTTATCTTCAACAGGGATTCGGATACACCAACGAATAAGTATGCTGGTCGATGGATATGATCCGCGAAAGTGCGCACTACGCGCCGAATCATGTCACTTGAAAAATAGATAAAGACATTCCGGCAAAAAATAAAGTGCGCATCCGCGAAGTTCGCAACCTCATTCTTATTTACGAGATTGGCGAGGCCCCACCGTACGCGAGATTTGATTTGTGGATTAATGCGCCACGCATTCCCTTCTTTTTCGAAATACTTGTTACGCATCGCGAGTGGAAGATTTCGAAACGCGCGATCACGAAACAGTCCTGCTTCTGCCTTACGCAGAGCTGCGCCGCTGGCGTCGGTTGCGTAAATCTCGATCGGAATCCGATCAAACCATCCTCCTTCCGCCAAAGCCATTGCAATCGACAAGGGCTCTTCACCTGTTGCACACGCCGCACTCCAAATTCGCAACGGTCTGCCATTGCGTTTTGCGAGCCACTCGGGAATCAAAATATCAACGAGAGCATGAATTTGGTCCATCTCACGCCAGAAAAACGTTTCCTGTACGGCGATAGTATCCACAACTTGTCCCCATTCCTTGTCAGCCTGCTCGTCGTATTTGAGCAGGTAGTAATAGTCCAGAAAGGAATTGAAGCCGCGCTCGATCACCAGTGGCGATAATTTGTCCAGGAGCAGGTTTACCTTCTCGTTGTCATAGAGCATCCCGGTGCGCTCTTGTATGAGGTCGCGCAACAGAATCTCGGTTCCAGCTGGGACAAGTTGTTCCATAACAAAACTCAAAGCTCTCACTCAACCCCTGGGTTTCTAATTTCTTCCAATGCTTCCGCTGCCACGCGCGCGACATCTTTGTCTGTTGACCCTACCTGTTTGCGAATCGCTTCCACTGACGACTGCCCGCCTAATTTGCCAAGGGATTGAATTGCGGCAATCCTCACGTGGTTAAAGGAATCAGAATGTGCTACCTCGATCAGGGCGGACACTGCGTTCGGGTTACCTAATCGACCTAGCGACTGCGATGCGAAATACCGAACCCACGGGTCTTTATCCTTCAGTGCGTTTATCAAATTGGTCTCGGAGCCTTCCACAATCCCCATCGCTGCCGCTGCCGCTGCTCGCACTTTCGGAGTGTCCGTTTTTAGCGCCTCAGCCAAGACCTGGTGAACGCGTTCGTCTTCCAGGTAAGGAAGATGTTCAACTGCCGCTTTGCGAACACGTTCGTCTTCGTCGCTGCAACATTTCAACAGCAGATCGGCACAGTTGGAATAACCAAAATAGCCAGCTATCTTGGCTGCCGACTCGCGAACGAGTGGACGCTCATCAAGCAACAGCGGCTTGATCAGGTGCGGCATTCTTGAAGACCCTATTGAGTTCAGTGCACCGACGACGGCTTGCCGCACAGCGGCGTCCGGATCGCCAATCAAATTCAGTAGCGAATCCAGCGCCGCGTCATCACCAATTCTGGCGAGAGCGTTTGCAGCATCGGCGCGCAATAACGGATCAATCTCGAGGACCTGAGTTAGCGCTCCAGTAGCCCGACGAAATCCAAGACGACCAAGGACCAGGATTGAAGCACGTCGAGTTTCGATGTCGTCAGATTCAAGCCGGTCGATTAGTAGGTTGATGACACCTTCACCGTGGCGCGTCAAAGCTTCGAGCACTTCGGTTCTGACACTTGGTTCACCTAGTAAACGCACAAGCGTCCGATCCACCGCCGGCCCGCGAAGCCATCCAATCACTACGGCGAGCGGGCGAAGGTGCTCACTTTCAGCATTACCCAGGGCGTCCAACAGGTGTTGCATGCCACTCGTCTTAATCGATTGCCGGCTAAGATCCGCTATGTAATCGCCCACGCCATGTAACTGCTCAAATCGATCGTAAAGTGCGGTGAGCGCAGTGGCGACTGGCAACGCCGCCGCCAACTCGGAGTTCAGAAGAGAGGCAAGCGGTTCGACAACAGTTTCATCACCCAGTTCACCAATTGCTTCGGCTACAGGCTGGCGCAGCGTTTGAACAGACAGCAGGTCGATCAGCTTTGGAGTGATGCTGCTATCACCGATCTGTTTCAACGCGTCCAGTGCAGGGAAAGAGAGAAAGAAATCCTCCGACTCGGCAATCGTTGCGAGTGGGACTACCCCGGCAGGATCACGAAGCTTGCCGAGTGCCTCAATGACATGGAAGCGCACGTTAGGGTCTGAATCGTTCAGGGCCTCCAGGAGTGCAGGTACAGCTCGTTTATCACGCTGCTCTCCAAGCGCCAGAGCAGCTTGCATTCGCAGGTCAGCATTCGCGTCGTGAAGAAATTCAACCAACGTTGGCAGCGTCTCGATATCAACCATCGTCAGCACTTGAAGTGCGCTGTTAAGAACCGCCAGGTTGCCATGATCTTCTCGCAGTGATTCAAGCAGGGCTTGAATCGCCTCAGGAGCTGACCGCTGCGCCAGACCCTGGACAGCTGCCTGACGCACTCGCCAATCGCTGTCGCCAACTGCGCTTAGTAATCCAAGTTCATCTTCAACCTCGGTGCTCTGGGCGAGCGCTTTGGTGGCGTGTAAGCGTGTTTCAGCGTCGTTGCTGTTTAGGAGGTCGTTGAGTTCACGTTCGCGTTCAACTCGGGTTGTGACGTCCTCGATAGTGACAAGCACACCAACTATCGCGTCGTTCTCGACTACCGGGACGATAGTCGTTCTTTGCAGCATCGTATCGAAGCGTGTTGACGGAGTTTGTGGCGGGCAGGGAATTAAGTAACGGTGAAAGGCCGGGGCGAGCACTTCAACTGTGCCGTCGCGCAAGACGTTTTCAAGCTTCTTGTGTAGTCCGCGGGTTTCAATTTCCGTGAAGAGTTCCTGGATTAGCTTTCCCCGAGCGTTATCCGCAGACACACCCGTAAACCGCGCCAGTGCGTTATCCCAAACCTTGATTCTGAGTTCTGAGTCGGTAGTGAAAACTCCAACTACCGATCCAGCCTGAACGGTGTCTGCCATTATTTACTTCGGTGTGTTCAGAGGACTAAGCCTCGACTCGTCACCGTTCTCAGCTTTCGGTTCTCTGAATAGGGGGCTCGTCTGTCCTCGATTCATGGTTGCCGAGGCCGTCGCGAGGTTCGTTCTTACGTGATCGTCTTTTCCTGTTTGATAGATCTGTGGAGCCGTTTGAGCCCGCGCCGCCCTTTTCAATCTGGTCCATTATTTTCGAAAGCTGTTGCGCTGCGTCCAGAAGCGATGTTGTTGCTTGAATGGCGTCGTTCGCTGTCCTTGCATTGCGGTCGGTTATGCTGCGGGTCTCTCCCAGTGATACGCGGATCGAATCTGCCGAGGCAGCGTATTCGGCATTTGCTTTCATGATTTGCTGGACTTGCTGGGAAATATTATTAGTGGCATCTCTCGTGTCTCTCATGGCACGAGCCTGTTCGGCCATTGCCCGGGCAACCTGTTCAGACTGTTGCTTCATGCCCTCAGTCTCACGGGTTATCTGATTCGCCGAAATAGCCTGTTCGCTTGTTGCTTTGCTTACGATCGAGATGAGACTCGTTAACTTCACTGTATCGTTAGATACTTGCTGGCTCGCTGCTGATTGTTCCTGCAACGCTTTGAACGTTGAAGATGCACCGCGGCGCATTGAATTCAGCGCAGCAGCTATCTGTTGTGCCCCGGCAGATTGTTCAGAAGTAGCCTTTCTCACCTGAGACGCTATTTTGGTAGCGCTTTGTGAAGCTTTAATTATTTCGCGAGCGGCGCGCGCTTGTTCTGCCATTGCCTGGTTAACCTCTTTAGCGACTTTGCGCATTCCGGCAGCCGATTGCACGATCCTCTGGGCGGTTGACGATTGCTCTTCACTTGCAGCAGCAGCATGCTTTGATTGTGAAGCTACAGAATCGATTGACCGTCTTACATCCTGCCCAGCTCCCAGTTGTTCTTCCGTCGCTTTAGTGATCTGACTAACCAGCTTTGTTGTCTGGCTAACTCCGTCGAGAATCTTCTCGAGTCCTTTCAAACCATCTTCCGCAAGGCGATTGCCTTCGTCAGCCATTCTTACGCCTTCGGCCGTTACCTTGATTGCTTCCTGGGTCACTTCCTGCACAGCTTGAATAATTTGAGCAATGTCGGCGGTGGCTTGAGCTGATCGATCCGCCAGGTTGCGAATTTCTTCGGCTACGACTGCGAACCCTCGGCCAGCCTCACCAGCTCGAGCTGCCTCGATCGACGCGTTGAGTGAAAGCATGTTTGTGCGTTCGGCAATGATGTTGATTGTATTGACGATGCTGCCAATCTCATTCGACCGCTTTCCCATTTCACGAATCACAGTTGCGGCTTGATTGATAGCGTCGCGCACTCGTCCAGCGCCTTCGATAGATGTGCGCGCCATCGCGCCGCCTTCTGCAGCGTCGCGCGCGACCCTGGTCGTGATCTCATTCGCATTCTGAGCCATCGATACAACCGACTGCAGCGATCGATCCATTTCGGCTGCAGTAGTTGCTGCGCCGGCCGTGTCGCCGCTGATCCGCTCTACATTCTGCGATACTCCTTGAATTGAGCGGGCAATCTCCTCCATCGAGGTCGATACTTCATCAACAGACGACGCGAGGTTTTCTGACATCGAAGCGACTTCTTCTATCGATGCCCCCATTTCACCGATTGCCGCGGATGTCTCTTCGGCGGCCACGGTGAGATCGTCGGCGTTTTCGACGAGTCCTTGATTCGACCTTGCCGTTTCTTCCATCGCCGCTGCTGTTTCGTTGATCGAAGACGTCAAAGTCTCTGTTTCGGCAACCACGCTCTTTATCGAGGCGTTTAGTTCCATCGCCGCAGCGGAAACGGACTCAGCTGCTGCACTCATCTCCTGAACCGATTCTGTAACGTTTTTGATTGAGGACGCCGACTCTTCGATCGCAGCAGCATTTTCATTGACCGAGGAAGCCAGGCTCCCGGCGTTGCCTGTAACTTGTTCGATCGAGACTGCTGTCTCTGTCATCGAGGCAGCGATCTGTTCGACAGAGCTGATAATAGAAGTGGCCTGCGTTGTCGTTTCTTGCAGCGAAGTGGTCAAATGGTTGCTCCGCTCCAAGGCAGAACTCAGCGATACAGCTTGCGAAGTCGCTCCACTGACTACCTCGTCAGCGATCTGCTTAACTGTGTTCGCGGCGTTGAATACCTCTTCTGCCTGGCTCCGAACGTCAGCGATTGCAAAACCGACATTTCGTTTCTCAGGGGCTCTCACTTCTGACGACATATCTGACTCCTTAGAATTGCGCGCTCAGCACAGCGCACTGTTTTGTAGAACTACTAGTTTGTCGCTTCGTTGGCCGGGGCTTCGTCAGCGATCTTTAGAAGTTCCTCCAGCTTCAAAACCAGAATCACTCGCCCATTAATGTTGGCAATACCTTCCAAATAGTCTCCATTGAGATTTGCGATTGCCTCGGGAGGAGGCTTGATTTCCGAACCGGCCAGGGTAGTGAACTCGCGCGCTGCGTCGACAATCAGGCCAACCATTCGACCTTCAGCTTCGACAACGATCAAGCGCGTGCGCAAATCGTAAGCAATCCTTGAAAAACCAAAACGTGTTCGCAAGTTGACTGCCGGAATGATTCGACCACGTGAGAGCACCACACCTTCGAGTGACTCCGTTGCATTCGGAACCGGAGTTACGTTTTCCACCATCTCAAGCCGACTAACGGCGGAACTTCTTACGGCGTACGCCGTGTTCACGAGTTCAAACAACACATACTGTTCAGACGCCGATGCCGGCGATGTTGATGTCATAACAGTCTGACCCTTCAGGTTCTTGGCGAAATCGAGACGTGGCGAGCTGAGTCAAGAATCTCCCCGATATCGAGAATTAGAACTGGTTTGCCATCACCGAGTTCAGTCGCCCCTGCGACTCCCGGAACGGCCGTCAATGGATCAGGAAGCGAACGAACGACGACTTCTCTGAGGCCCAATACTTTGTCGACCACGAGCGCGGTTGCCTGCGCGCCGGTCCCAATTACAAATGCATTCAGCAAACCTTGTTTCTTGCCCTGCAAGTTGAAGACGCTTGAAAGCCGCACTAGCGGCAATACGTCTTCGCGATGAATGATGATTTCGTTGTTTTCAAACACCTTCACCGAATCAGCGTCGACTTCTATTACCTCCTGGACTGACGATCGATGAATGGCAAAGGTTTGTCCGGCAACCGTCGCGATTAAGGCGTCGGCGATCGCCAGCGTCAGCGGCAATTCAATCTGAAAGGTGGTTCCGACCCCAGGCTCAGTACGCATGCTTAAATGGCCGTCGAGATCCTTAATGGACCGTGAGACAACGTCCATTCCGACGCCGCGTCCACTTGCGCGATCGGCGTGCTTGCGGGTTGAGAAACCTGGCTCCGAAATGACTTTTAGTAACTCGGAGAAATTGATTTCACCATCAGTCGTTTGAAGCTCCCGTCCCAGGCTTTCCTCGATCGCTTCAACATCGATGCCGCGTCCATCGTCACCAATTTCAATGACGACTAGTTCGCCTGAAGTTTGTGCTCTTATGAAAACGTGCCCGACCGCGGTTTTACCCGCATTAAGGCGCTCCTCCTCGGATTCGATGCCATGACTGATCGAGTTCCTTACGAGATGTAAGAGCGGATCCATCAAACGTTCCACCAGGAACTTATCGATCTCGGTTTCCTGTCCGCTCAGTTCAAGGTCTACACGTTTCTGAGTTTCCTTCGCGACGTCGCGCACGACGAAGCGCATCCGTTCAAACACTTCAGCGATTGGCACCATGCGCACGCGCATCACATCGTTTCGCAGGTCACGAAGTTGTTTGCCCAAAGCGACGTTGATTTCCTGGAGTTGACGCCAACTCGAAGGGCCAACTGTCGTGCGTATCGACTTAAGTCCCTGTTCGAGTCGAGCCCGCGTGACGACTAACTCGCCAACCTGCAACATCAATTGATCGAGTCGAGCAAGGTCGACTCTGACGGACGCCATCGGCGTCTGAGAGTGGGAAGGGCCGGAGACAGTAGCCGGAGTGCGTTCGATCAGACTGAAGGTCACTCCTTGTTCGCGCAAATCGGCAAGATCACTTTCCGAAGCAGCCGTGGCGAGAACAAATTCAAAAGCGACGTCACCCTTATCAACCAGCGGCGTAGTGCGAATGATTTCACCACGACTTGAAAGATGGGAGCGGACAGTATTGACGTTGATCCCAGCTTCAGAGCGTTCCTTTGATGGAACAAAGAGAACGCGCCACTCTCGTTTGTCCTCGCTGAGGTTGGTGGCAGTCTCAACTTGTTTAGGAGCTGAATCGGTTTTGCTGTTGTTTACGGCGTATGACAGTGCCACTACCGAGTTTGCAATGTCAGGAATTGAACTGTGGACCCGGTGGGCTTCAACGACGTCGCCCAAAAGCCGTGTGCCGTCGAGCAGCGCGTCAAACCCGTCTTTAGTTAATCTGGCTTCGCCTTGTCGCAGGACGCGGAGGTAGCTTTCCATCTCGTGCGCCAATTGTTCTGCCTGCGTCAGACCAACCATGCCTGAAATACCCTTCATCGTGTGGAAGGAGCGGAAGAGTTCGTCGAGTTGAGCGGTGTCAATTTCAGGGCGACCGACGAAGTGTTCGATACTGAGCAGCCCGCGGCGGACGACAGCCAGATGTTCCTCACACTCGGCAAAGTAGTCGTCGAGAAACTGGTTGAAGAAATCGTCAGGTGGTTGATTCGAGTCTGCCACTATTCCTCGTTGCCTGCTTCGGCGAGTAGTCCGCGAACCTTGGCCTCAAGCTCTATTAACGAAAATGGCTTGGTGAGATAAAGACTGGCGCCTGCCGCCATCGCTTCCTTTCGGCTGGACTCTTCGCCTTTTGTAGTTAGAACCACGACAGGCATTGATTTATACACTGGTCGGGCGCGGACAAACTTGAGCACCTCAATACCGTGGAATTCAGGCATGTTGAGATCGAGAATCATCAAGTCGGCGGGACCAAGGACTAGGCGTTCGATTGCCTCGAGTCCATTGGCCGCTTCTTCGAATCTGCATTGTTCGAGACTTCCTAATGCAGTCGCGACCATACGGCGCATAGTCCGGGAGTCGTCAACAATCAGAATCCGTCTTTTGTGCTCAGAGTTCACCCCACCGGCCCTTTCTGGACTAGAACTATTCGGACTTTTAAGGGAGTCCTACGTTACGAAAGGCTTGGGGGTCTTCCGGGGGTTAACAGATGCGAAGGTATTACAGGCGGGTCGTCTTTGCAAGCGGCTGTTCAAAAGGCTAGTTCGGGTATTTGATCCATACGTAACAAACCGACAACTTCTTGTTTTTTGAGCAACGTTTGACAGGAGGACGATCCGCGAAAATCACACGAATCAACGCGAAACCAAACCAACACGAAATGCAGTTCGTGATGTGTCGCGTGAGGCGCGTGGATCGTAGTCCTTGGTTGCGGCTGAGGCGCTGTGTAAACTTCACGTTCTTTGGGACTTCTTGCGAGTTCTACCTTAGGTCACAACCGATGACTCCCCGATCCCACACAGAAGCCTTACGTCAGACTGCGACGAAATATGCTCCCCATTTAATCTCAGCCGCGCTCCTACTTGTAATGGCTGTCAACTTCCTCACTGTCGTTGCCAGGAAGAGTATTACGATCGACGAGACGCTTGCGATACCGTCCGGTTATTACTATCTCAAAACCGGAGCGTTCAATATCGACAGCGATCATCCGCCCTTTCCACTGCTCTTGTCAGGGCTGCCACTGCTGTTTCTTTCCTTAGAAACACCAAAACTTGATGATGTTCGCGATCAGCCGTCCGATCGGCAAACATTGATAGCAGGCGAGCGATTCTGGTCACTCAATCAGTCGCATTTTCAGTCAATCTTTTTCTGGGCGCGCGTGCCGATGATCCTGCTGACGTTGTTGCTCGGCGTGATCATCTTCGTCTTCACTCGGCGACTGTTCAATGCCCGCGCGGCAGTATTAGCTGTAGCGCTCTTCAGTCTCGAGCCAACGGTCCTGGCTCATGGTCGGGTCGTAAAGGACATACACGTTGCGTTTGGCTATGCACTCTTTTTCCTGGCGCTCTACGTTTATGGCTCGGCACCGACGTGGAAGCGTGCAGTCTCCCTTGGCGCTGCTTGCGGTGTGGCGTTGGTCGTCAAGTATTCAATGCTGATACTTATTCCGGTGTTGTTGCTGGCCGGCGTCGTGGTCCTCCTGCGAACAAATCGCGGAAGGCGACAACAGATAGTCTTGCAAGTCGCTATTTCCTTTGTTGTTGCTTTGGTGGTAGTGAACGCCGCTTACTTTTTCCGTCATCAACCCATGTTGGCCCAGGACCTCGCGCAGCTCGAACACAGTAATCCAGCGCACACCAACGCGATGAGACTCTTACCGAAGTTATCCACTGTAGTGCCGCCCTACTTTCTCTTTGGCGCCTTTTTCACTTTCAACCATAACGATCTTGGTCATCCGGGATTTCTGCTCGGCGAATACAGCGACCACGGTTGGCGCTACTACTTCCCGGTGGCCTTCGCTCTTAAGACAACGATTCCGTTTCTCGTTTTGACTTGTCTTTCATTTGGTTGGGCCGTGTGGTGCGCCTGGCGAGGCGACAAGAGATACCTGGTGATTCTCATTCCCATTGTGATCTATGGCGGCTCGGCAATGTTTGCCGACATCAACATAGGCATACGTCATCTACTTCCTTTGTTTCCGTTTCTCTTCATGCTTGCGGGCGTGTTGGTTGATCATTGGCTCGGTACACGTCGAAATCGAATTGCACTCATGGCGGTCGTACTGATCTTCGTGTTTTGTATTGAAGAGAGCGTCCGTGCATATCCCAACTACATTCCCTACATGAACCAGCTTACCTCAACACGTCCGCACTGGATGCTGCTTTCTGATTCGAATATTGAGTGGGGCGACGACAATGGGCCGCTCGCGGAGTATTTGAAAGCGAAAGGTGAGACAAGCGTTCGCGCTGCTTGTCTTGGTGGTCCTGTTGTTCTGCCACTTTATGGTGTGAAGTACGTCGACTTGTTGTCACCACCGGAAGTGAAGTTGGAAGACACGCGCTACGTTGCGATTGGCGCGAGCTTTCTGAATGGCTCAACAGTTCCTGGGTGGGGCGCAGGAAGTGGACGCGAGACTCCAGAGCAAAGGCACAACTACTTCGCAAGCTACCGCGATAGAATACCGGAAGCGGTGTTTGGCGGAACGATCTATCTGTTTCGAGAGAAGTAGTAGGGATCGATGTTCTTAATTGAAGAGGTCGGTACCGTAACGCGGTAGCAGCGGCTCGACTGATTGACCAAAACAGCCGACGCTACTGCGTTGCGGTACTGACGTCGCTATCAAAGAGATCTAAAACCTCGTCAAATTTCGTGCGGGAGTTACCTTCATGACTCACAAACCAAAATCCTATGAACAGCAATTTCTCGGCGGGACAAATCCTGCGGTGAAGAAACGGCTCCGAGGTTCCAGGCTCTTGTCTGATTTCTTCAGGAGAGCAGGGAACTCAAAAGGGCTCACACTGAGGCAGCGGCAAACACTCGTAGAACAGGCTCTCGTGTTGTTGGAGATGAATTATGCTCATCTGCCACTGAAGCGCGCTATACACGCGATTGAACCGATTCAGCGTCTGAAGCTTTTGAAGTTTCGCCTGGCAGACAAGACGACCGCCAGTGCACTCAGTGAATTTGGTTTTCACGAAGAGATGCAAAGGATTTTCACTTCGCTTCGAGACTTTCATACTAACTACTCCTTACCTTCGCCGTTTGATGAGAAAGTTGCCTTTCTGCCCTTTCTGGTCGAACAGTTTTTCGAAGGGAAGAAGCGAACACCAAAGTTCCTGGTCACGCAGGTCAAAAAAGGACTGAACCACCCGACTTTCAAAATTGGGGTTGAAGTACTGTTCTGGAATGGTGTTCCTATCAAGGAAGCGATTGAAGTCAATGGTGAAAGACAGGCTGGAAGTAACCAGGAAGCTAAGTTTGCTGCCGGGCTATCGACATTTACGATTCGCTCGATGATTGGGTCTTTGCCGCCAGCCGAACATTGGGTCGTTGTCACATATCGCTCGCTTGATGGTGAGGAGCTTGAACACAAACTACCGTGGCTGATAGTGACACAGAGGCAAGCAGACGCTCTCACGGAAGCAAGGAAACGTAAGCAAGAGGCAAGGCGGTTAGGTGTCGACTTGCAGCGTTCGGCTATCAACGACATGAGGAAGATTCTTTTTGCGCCGGAGGCGGTTGTAGCTGAGAAGAAGGTGGCTTCGGCAACAGGCAGGAGAGTAGCGTTAAAGAAGGGCCTCGAGACGTCCATGCCATCAGTACTGCGCGCGAGTAAGAAGAAAACTGATTTCGGTACATACGGTTATCTTCGCATCTTTCATTTTGAAGCCGAGGACGGAGATAAATTCGTTGCGGAAGTTCTACGTTTGGTTGAGGCATTGCCACAGGAGGGTTTAATCATTGATGTGCGAGGCAATGGTGGTGGCTTCATTGATAACGGTGAACGCTTGTTGCAGTTGTTCACACCTAAAAGCATCGAGCCGGAGTCGTTTGAGTTTGTGAATTCGCCATTGAACCTGGATTTGTGTCGGACTGCCCCGAAGGACCAGGGTCTATCACCCTTCGCGGACTCCATCGCTCAGTCGGTCTTAATCGGCTCGTCTTACTCTGTAGGTTTGCCACTTACATCTAAAGAGCTCTGCAACGAGATAGGCCAAAGGTATTTTGGTCCAGTGATACTTATCATCGATGCGTTGTGCTACAGCACGACGGACATGTTTGCCGCCGGTTTCCAGGATCACAACATTGGGGACGTTTTAGGGGCCGATGGAAACACCGGAGCAGGTGGTGGAAACGTTTGGGACCACGGCGATCTGTTAAGCCTGATGAGAACCTCGAAGAAGTCGCCTTACAGGCGTCTGCCCGGTAACGCAGGGATGCGAGTGGCGTTGTTGCGCAGCTTGCGTATGGGTCAACGTTCGGGTACGCCGCTCGAAGATCTTGGCGTCATCCCAGACGATCGACACTACATGACCAAGAGAGATCTACTCGAAGGCAACATGGACCTGATCAATCACGCGGCTGAGAATCTCTCGAAAAAGCGGGTGCGGCAGTTGTCGGTTGATCTGGCAGACAATGCAGATGGCACGTCGACTCTGACGGCTCGCACTCTAAATCTCACGCGAGTTGATTTCTATGTGAATGGTCGTCCGGAAGGATCGGCTAAGGTTGTTGATGATCAGGCAACTTTCGCCGACCTCAGAATTCCAAAAGCCTCAACTCTAATTATCCAAGGGTTTGATCGAAACAACTTGGTCGCTGCGCGTCGAATTGATTTTGAGAAGTAGGGAACGAAGGCTCACAGGTTTCCGTTCGTCGACTGGAATTAGCTGAACTGGATTCGGTGCTGAAGAGATTAGACGAACTGAACGAAATAACCTCCCGTTAAGAGAGATCTTGATAGGGTTCGCCGCAAGGTGTACAGTTTAGTTCACTGCTCAATAACGAGATGCAGCGAGGTTATTGCTGGCATCTTCTAAGTGGATTCACTTACGCCGACTGCGAGTTCTCCCTCAGTAATAGCGACATTTCTCCCTCAGTTACATCGATGATGTCAGTTTCTGTGCTCGAGGTGGGCACGGCATTTTGGGGGTTGCAGAAATGCTACGGCAAATTAAAGAGTTGGGAACTTATAGGCTTCACGCGACGGACGGAGACATAGGTCATCTGGAGCAATTCTATTTCGATGATCGGGATTGGAAGATCAGATTCTTCGTAGTAGACATTGGCACCTGGCTGCACGGTAAGAAGGTACTCATGTCGCCCTCCGCAATCATTGGCGTGGACGCCCTTACCAAAACCATTAACGCGGGATTCACCAAACAACAGGTCCAGGAAAGCGATGACGTTGGCATGCATAAGCCTGAGGGCCTCGAACAACCACATGATTACTCTCTCTACCTTGGTTGGCCGTACTACCTTGGATTGAATGCTTTGAATGATCCTGAAAAAGGTGGGTCTTCAGAGCCCTCATTCCGGCAAGCATACGACGAGCATTTACGAAGCTCGAAAGTGGTGAGTCGCTATCACGTCATGGCCGTGGACGGTGAATTTGGTCAGATTGAAGATGGCATTGTGGATGATCAGACATGGACCATCCAATACGTTGTGTCAACCGTAGGAAATTGGTGGTCAGCAAAGAAAGTACTGTTGCCTACGGAATGGATCTTATGGGTCAATGCGGTGGAGTCGAATATCTACGTGAGCCTCACGCGGAACAATATTGCTACTGCGCCTGCGTTTGATCCTGAGAAACCGCTTACGCAGGATCTTGAGATTGCCCTTCACAACCACTACTGGGACTACAGGCTGAGATCGGGTTCAAGTAGTCGCTCAATCGCGTCTTTGCCTCAGCTTGAATCTGAGCACCCCATTTCCTTTGTTAGCTTGCTTGAGACTTTAGACAGAAGGAAGTTTCGATAGGCCCAGCGGTAAACCGCAAACGATAGGTGCGTTGGCGCACTATTGGCACACCAAACAGCAAA
>Ga0207691_10002544_pt1 | contig 17820 bp, 18 predicted proteins | sample KBSM13metaG_FD_184327 | JGI IMG/M metagenome (GOLD analysis project Ga0207691, IMG submission 184327) | Miscanthus rhizosphere microbial communities from Kellogg Biological Station, Michigan, USA - KBS M1-3 metaG (SPAdes) (version 2) | ecosystem: Host-associated > Plants > Roots > Rhizosphere >... | reverse complement strand
CCGGCGGTTCGAATTCTGGCGATAGTTGCGCCACCCAGGGCGGCTACCCACATCCCGGCCAGACCCAAGCGGGAGCGAATTTTGGAACAATATCATGGCACCACCATCCTGGGGGTGAAGAAGGGCGGCAAGACCGTCATCGCCGGCGACGGCCAGGTCAGCCTTGGCAACACGGTCATCAAGCCCAACGCCAAGAAGGTCCGGCGGCTGGGCGACGGCAGCGTGGTCGGCGGATTCGCCGGCGCCACCGCCGACGCCTTCACCCTGTTCGAGCGGCTTGAAAAGAAACTGGAATCGCACCGCGGCCAGCTGCTCCGCGCCGCGGTCGAGCTGGCCAAGGACTGGCGGACCGACAAATATCTAAGGAACCTCGAGGCGATGATGATCGTCGCCGACAAGGAAACGATGCTGATCCTGACCGGCAACGGCGACGTGCTGGAGCCCGAAGGCGGAATTGCGGCGATCGGGTCGGGCGGCAATTATGCGCTGGCTGCGGCGCGGGCGCTTTCCGACTATGAGCAGGACCCTGAACTGCTGGCGCGACGGGCGATGGCGATCGCCGCCGAGGTCTGCGTGTTCACCAACGACCAGCTGACCATCGAAACGATCGAAGGCTGATTTCCTTTCGTTCGGGCTGAGCCTGTCGAAGCCCTGTCTTTCCTGCATAAGGCGAATAAAAGAACAGTCCTTCGACAAGCTCAGGACGAACTGATGTATTTGGATCGACGGGCATTTACGACCGGAAGCGCAGCGCTGCTGACCGGTTGCGCGACAACGGGTACCCGGCCGCCGGGAATCGCCAATTGCACGCCCTTGCCGCGGGTGATTGTCGATGAAAGCCGGGTGATCCGGACGGTCGCCGGGCTAAGGCCCTACCGCCGTTCGGGTTTCGTGGTCCGGGCGGAGCCGCTCGGCGACAAGCGTCTGGTTCATAATTACGGCCATGGCGGCGCCGGCATCACCTTGAGCTGGGGAAGCTCAAGGCTGGCAACCGAACTCGGACTGCCGGGCCACAGTGGCCCCGTCGCCGTGCTCGGTTCGGGCGTGATGGGCCTCTCGACCGCTAGGCTGGTGCAGGAAGCAGGCTTCCCGGTCACCATTTACGCCGCCGCCCTTCCGCCCGACACGACGTCGAACATTGCCGGCGGGCAATTCCATCCGTTCGGCTTTTTCCGCGCCGACGCGGCAACGCCCGAATTCAAGGTGCAATATCTCCGGGCGCTCGATTTCAGCTGGCGCCGCTTCCAGATCATGGTCGGCGACGATTACGGCATCCGTTGGCTGCCGACCTATGTCGAGAGTGACAGTCCGGACGTCCGCGAAATTGCCAACTTCCCGCCGATCAACCGGATGCTGGGCGAAGCCGAGCATCCCTTCCCCGCCGGCAGCATGTTTCGCTATGACACGATGTACGTCGAGACCGGCCGTTACCTGCGTCAGATGATGCGCGACTTTCAGGTTGCTGGCGGCAAAATCGAGGTCAGGCGCCTTGCGGCGCCGGCCGAAATCGCAGCGCTTCAGGAACGGCTGGTTTTCAACTGTACGGGTCTCGGGGCGCGTGACCTGTTCGGCGACCAGGAGTTGCAACCGGTCCGTGGACAGCTGGCCATCCTCGAGCCGCAACCCGAGGTCCGCTACGCCGCGCTTGGCGCATTCGGTTACATGTTTCCGAGGGCGGACGGCATCCTGCTCGGCGGGACCTTTGAGCGCGACGTGTGGGACGCAACGCCGCAGCCATCGGACATCGCCCGGATCCTCGCCTCCCACAAGCGCTTCTTCGACGGTTTCCGCTGCGCTGCTTGAAGAGCTTCGGTGCGCCTCCAATCTAGGTGGCAATGACCTACCATGCCCCCATCCTCGATAGCGGCGAGGCGACCGAACCGATGAAGGACAATCTCACCCCCAAGGCGATCGTCGCCGCGCTCGACGAGCATATTGTCGGCCAGGACGATGCGAAGAAGGCGGTGGCGGTTGCCCTGCGCAATCGCTGGCGCCGCCAGCGACTGTCGCCGGAGCTGCGCGACGAGGTAACGCCCAAGAACATCCTGATGATCGGGCCGACCGGCGTCGGCAAGACCGAGATCAGCCGGCGGTTGGCGAAACTGGCCGACGCCCCCTTCGTCAAGGTCGAGGCGACCAAGTTCACCGAGGTCGGCTATGTCGGCCGCGACGTCGAGCAGATCGCCCGCGACCTGGTCGAGGAAGCGGTGCGCCTGGAGCGCGAGCGCCGCCGCGACAAGGTCCGCGAGGCTTCGGAAAGTGCGGCGATGGACCGGCTGCTCGATGCGCTGACAGGCAAAGGCGCGTCCGAAGCCACTCGAGCCAGCTTCAGTCAGCGCTTCGGCGATGGCAGCCTGGATGGCGCCGAGGTCGAGATTGAGGTCGCCGAGGCGCCCAACATGCCGTTCGAGATCCCCGGCGGCGGCGGCGTCGCGTTCAACCTCACCGAGATGATGTCCAAGGCGATGGGCGGACCGCCCAAGAAGCGCCGCAAGCTCAAGGTCCGCGATGCTTTTGCCAAGCTGGTCGACGAGGAAGCCGACAAAAGGGTCGACCAGGACGATGTCACCCGCGTCGCGCTCTCGGACGCCGAAGCCAACGGCATCGTGTTCCTCGACGAAATCGACAAGATCGCGGTCAGTGACGTGCGCGGCGGTTCGGTCAGCCGCGAGGGCGTGCAACGCGACCTGCTGCCGCTGATCGAAGGAACCACGGTCGCGACCAAATATGGGCCGATCAAGACCGACCATATATTGTTCATCGCATCGGGCGCGTTCCATGTCGCCAAGCCCGCCGACCTGCTGCCCGAACTTCAGGGCCGCTTGCCGATCCGGGTTGAGCTGACCGCGCTCAGCGAAGAGGATTTCGTCCGCATCCTGTCGGCCACCCGGGCCAGTCTTACGGAGCAGTATCGCGCGCTGCTGGCGACCGAAGAAGTGACCATCGACTTCACCGACGAGGGCGTCGCCGCGCTGGCGCGGATCGCCGCCGAAGTTAATGACGCCCTGGAAAATATCGGCGCAAGGCGCTTGCAGACGGTGATGGAGAAGCTGGTGGAAGACATCAGCTTCACGGCCGAAGACCGCAAGGGCGAGACGTTGGTGATCGACAAGGAGTTTGTCGAAGGCCAGCTGGCCGGTATCGCCAAGAACGCCGATCTGAGCCGCTACGTCCTCTGATCGGCCGGCCGGTAATAGCTCACCAGCCCCTGGACGAATGGCGACCAGAGCGGCGCCTTGACTCCCGCAAGCCGGAGGCGGCTGGCGGCCCATTGGTTGCAGGTATGGATGGCGTTGGCCCTGCCGGTCCCGCGGTAAAATGCGTCGCGCGGCCCATAGCCGGGATGGTCGATGCGAATCGGCCTGCCGCCGGGATCGAGTTCGAAACCTTCGCGGATCGCTGCCCACAGCCGCCGATATTGCTCGGGTGTCAGCCGGATGGCGCGCCCCGCATATTCCGGGTTCTCGACCCATTCGACATGCATGACGCGCTCTCCGCCGGTCAAAGCGATGGCCGCGGTCTTGAGCGACAGGTCGCCCCAGGTCGGCGTTTCGAGATAGACGCGCCGCTCGCCGGCGCCGAACGCGATCCATTCGGCGTCGGCCGGCGCGTTGGCCATGTCCGACTTGGGCACGAAGGGGTGCCAGTCGAGACCCTCGGCACTTGCTGGAAGGACCAGGTCGGCGTGAACGCCGTTATTGGCAAGGTAGATGGTGATGCCCCGATCGGGTTCCCGCCACCCGGAATTGACCGCGATCAGGGCGCCGATCAGGGCGGCAGCGACGTACAGCAGGGGGATGGCGAGAATTGCCAGTGCGAGGCGGGCAGGCCAGCTGAGTTTGCGGCGACGACGGCGGGGCATTGGAACAATGCTGCCAAAAGAAGTTGCGGCTGTCTCGTCTCGACATCTGTCGGCGACCACTTTTTTGGGCTTGCCCCGCAAGTCCAAAAAAGTGGTCGGGGCGACTGGATTCGAACCAGCGACCCCCACACCCCCAGTGTGATGCGCTACCAGGCTGCGCTACGCCCCGACCGTCGCGTCCGCTTGGGACGCGAGAGCGGCGCATCTAGGGCGATGAGCATCGCTTGGCAAGGCGGCCCACGGCGTGATAGGCGGCCCGCCACTTCCTGCGCTTGGGGCACAACAGGCGCGCAAAAGAAGAAGAGTTTCCAAGTCTCATGATCACCACTTCGCTACTTGCCGCCGCGGCCGCGCCATCAGGCGGCGCCAGCTTCTTCATCCAGACGATCCCGCTGGTCCTGGTTTTCGTCATTTTCTACATGCTGCTGATCCGGCCTCAGCAGAAGCGGATGAAGGAGCACCAGGCCGAGATCGCCGCGGTCAAAAAGGGCGACCGAGTTGTCACGGGCGGTGGCTTGATCGGCAGGGTCACCAAGGTTGGCGACACCGAGGTAGAAGTTGAGCTGGCCCAGAACGTCCGCGTGCAGGCCTTAAAGTCGACGCTTAGCCAGGTGGTCGATCCGACCGCCAAGCCCGCCAACGACTGAGGGCCGATCCAAGATGTTCGATTTTCCCCGTTGGAAGGTGTGGGCGGTCACGCTGGTCATCCTCGCCGGCATTTTGCTCGCCATTCCCAGCCTGCTCCCCAAGGACCAGGTCGAGCGCTGGCCGGCCTGGCTGCCAAGCGCGCGCATCAATCTAGGCCTCGATATTGCCGGCGGCAGCCAGTTGCTGCTCGAAGCGGATCTGGCCGATGCCGCGAAGCAGCGCCTTCAGGCCAAGGAAGAAGAAGTCACCACCGAGCTTCGCCGAGGCGAGCCCCGCATCCAGATCGGCGACGTTTCGATCTCCGGCGGCAAGCTGAGCTTCGTGGTGCGTGATCCGACCCAGCTTGACGCTGCTTTCGAACGCATGCGGACGCTGAGCCAGCCGCAGGGCCTGACTGGCACCCGCGACTGGGAAGTCAGCACGATGGACGGCAACCGGATCGTCCTGACGCCAACCGAATCGGGATCCAAGCAAGCGCTGAAGGATTCGCTGACCGTCGCCCGCGACGTCGTCCGCCGCCGCATCGATCCCGGTGGAACCAAGGAAATCACGGTTATCAACCAGGGCGACCGCCGGATTTTCGTCCAGGTGCCTGGCGTCGAGGACCCCGAGGCGCTGAAGGCGCTGATCGGCCAGACCGCCCGGCTTGAATTCAAGCTGGTCGATTTGAACGCCGATCCCAACCAGGTTGCTCAAGGCCGCGCACCGCCGGGCAGCCAGGTGCTGCCGATGGTTGACGGCACCGGCCGCATCGCGGTGCAGCGCCGGGTGATGGTTTCGGGCGATCAGCTGGTCAAGGCGACCCAGGGCTTCGACCAGGACGGCCGGGCGGTGGTCGACATCAGCTTCAACACCGCAGGTGCCAAGCGCTTTGGCCGGGTGACCCAGGAGAATGTCAACAAGCCGTTCGCCATCATCCTCGATGACAAGGTGCTATCGGCGCCCAACATCAACGAGCCGATCCTCGGCGGCCGCGCCCAGATCAGCGGAAGCTTTACCGTCGAATCCGCCAATCAGCTGGCGGTCAGCCTCGCCTCCGGCAAGCTGCCGGTGAAGCTGAATGTGGTCGAGGAGCGAACGGTGAGCGCCGAGCTTGGCCGGGACTCGATCCAGGCCGGCACCGTCGCCTCGATCTTCGCCACGCTGGCCGTGATCGGATTGATGATCATCACCTATGGCCGGTTCGGCATCTATGCCTCGATCGCGCTGCTGGTGAACGCCTTCATGATCCTTGGCATCATGGCGGTGTTCAACGCGACGCTGACCTTGCCCGGCATCGCCGGCTTCGTGCTGACGATCGGCGCTGCGGTCGATGCCAACGTGCTGATCAACGAGCGCATTCGCGAGGAACTCCGACGAGGCAGGCGAATGCTCGATGCGCTGGAAACCGGCTACAAGGAGGCCTCGACCGCGATTTTCGATGCCAACATTACCAATACCATCGCCGCCGCGCTGATGATGTACTTCGGTTCCGGCCCGATCCGCGGATTCGCGGTCGTGCTGCTGATCGGCATCATCACCTCGGTGTTCACGGCGGTGAATTTCACCCGGATGATGGTCTCGCTGTGGGTCAAGTCCAAGCGCCCGCGCGCCATCAACATCTAACGGGAATAGCCCCAATGAAACTGCTCAAGCTCGTTCCCGACAACACCAACATCGACTTCATGAAATGGCGCAACATCGCCCTCATTCTGTCGATCATCGCGACCGTCGGCAGCCTGGTGCTGGTCGGGGTGAGGGGGCTCAACCTCGGCATCGACTTTGTCGGCGGCCAGGTGGTGCGCGCAACCTTCGCCCAGCCCGTCAATATTGAGGACCTGCGCGGCAAGGTCGCCACCCTCAATGTCGGCGAGGCCAGCATCCAGGAGTTCGGCGACAACAAGACCTACCAGATCCGCCTCCCCAAGCCGGAGGGACCCGACGCAGCCGCCAACCAGGTCGTGACCGCGGTCCGTGCGTTGATCATCAAGGATTATCCGGGGGTCAAAGTGACTGCCGGCGAGTCGGTCTCGGGCAAGGTCAGCGGCGAACTGGCCTGGGATGGTGCCCTGGCCATCGGGCTCGCGATGCTGGGCATCGCCATCTACATCTGGTTCCGGTTCGAATGGCAGTTCGGCGTGGGGGCACTGGTCACCCTGTTCCACGACGTTGCGATGGTTCTCGGTTTCTTTGCGCTGACCCAATTGCAGGTCGACCTCAATATCGTTGCGGCCTTCCTGGCGATCGTCGGCTATTCGCTCAATGACACGGTCGTGATCTACGACCGGATCCGCGAGAATTTGCGCAAATACCGCAAGATGGAAATCGTCTCGCTCTTGAACTTCTCGCTAAACGAGACGCTGTCGCGAACTATAGTCACCTCGCTGTCGATCATGCTGGCCTTGGCGGTGCTGCTGGCCCTCGGGCCTGATGTCTTGTTCGGCCTGACCATCGCCATCCTGCTCGGCACCTTCATCGGCACTTATTCGTCGATTTACATCTCCTCGCCGGCCCTGGTCTGGATGGGCCTCAAGCCCGACAGTTTCATCAAGGCGGAAGCGGATGAAGACGTAACGGTCGCAAAGCCGGTTTAAGCGTTCAGGCGAGTGAAAGCCCGCTTGGCCTTACCTTCAGCGCACGCTAGGAAAGTCCCCATGGTGAACAAGACCCGTATTGCGGCGCTGTTGCTGCTGCCTGTTATCCTGCTTCCCGTCGCCGGCTGCGCCGGCAAGAAAGTCAAGGGCGACACCGCCTATGTCGCGCGTGACGTCAACACGTTGTACAGCCTGGCCAAGGATCGGCTCGACCGCGGCGATTATGAAACGGCGGCCAAGCTGTTCGATGAGGTCGAGCGCCAGCATCCCTATTCGATCTGGGCCCGACGGGCGCAGCTAATGAGCGCCTTCGGCTACTATATGGCGCAGAAATATCCTGACGCGGTCAGCTCCGCCCAGCGCTTCCTCACCATTCACCCGGGCAACAAGGACGCACCTTACGCCAACTATCTGATCGCGATGAGCTATTATCAGCAGATCGAGGATGTCACCCGCGATCAGAAGATCACCCAACAGGCTTCGGACAGCTTCAACGAACTGATCCGCCGCTACCCGGAGAGCCGCTACGCGTCCGACGCCAGGCTGAAGCTCGATCTCATCAACGATCACCTTGCCGGCAAGGAAATGGAGATCGGCCGCTTCTACCAGCGGCAGGGCAACTGGCTGGCCGCGTCGAGCCGTTTCCGTATCGTGGTCGACAAATACCAGACCACCAGCCACACGCCCGAAGCGCTCGAACGGCTGGTCGAGAGCTATCTGAACCTCGGCCTGCCCGATGAGGCGCACAAGGCTGCGGCCGTGCTCGGCCGCAACTATCCGGGCAGCAAGTGGTACAAGCGCAGCTACGACCTGATCCAGCGGCACGTGCCGCAGGCGGTTGCTGCCCAGTCAAGCAGCTAAGCCGGGAGCGGCTGCCGCCTATGCTGAGGCAGCTGTCGATCCGCGATGTGGTGCTGATCGACCGGCTCGAGCTGGAGTTCGAGCCGGGCCTCGGCGTCCTGACCGGCGAGACCGGCGCGGGCAAATCAATCCTGCTCGACAGCCTGGGACTGGCGCTCGGCGTGCGCGCCGACACCGGCCTGGTGCGAAGCGGCCAATCGCAGGCCAGCGTCGCCGCGGAGTTCGAGCTTCCGTCCGATCATCCGGCTTTCGCCTTGCTTACCGATCAGGGGATCGAACCCGAGCCAGGCGAACCGTTGCTGGTCCGGCGGACGCTGAAGGCCGACGGTGGCAGCCGTGCCTTCGCCGGCAGCGCAGGCGTCTCGGCGTCGGTACTGCGCGACATTGCCAACGGCCTGGTCGAGATCCACGGCCAGCATGACGATCGCGGCCTGCTGAATCCGCGCGGCCACCGTGCCTTGCTCGACCTGTTCGGCAAGGTCGATGCTGCGCCGGTCGCCCAAAGCTGGGGCGAAGTGGATCGGTTGAAGGCGGAGCTGGCCGAGGCTCGGCAGGCGGCGGAAGATGCCGAACGCGATCGCGACTGGCTCGAACACGCCGCCAAGGAAATAATGGCACTGGCCCCCCTACCGGGCGAAGAAACAAGCCTGTCGGAACAGCGAGCGGCGATGCAAGCGGGAGCCAAGGCCGGCGAAGCGCTAACGGGTCTCGACGAGCTGCTCGGCGGGTCGGAAGGGGCGCTGGCGCAACTGCGCGCTGCCGCCCGGCGCATCGAGCGGGGCGGCGCCGACCATCCTCTATTGGCTGAAGCACTGGCCAGCCTCGACCGCGCGCTGATCGAGGGGAGCGAGGCGGAAGACAGGATCGGCCGGGCTGCGGAGGCCCTGGCATTCGATCCTGCAAAGCTCGAAAGTGTCGAGGCCCGGCTGTTCGACATCCGTGGGTTGGCGCGGAAGCATCGGGTCGAGCCTGATGGATTGGCGGTACTCGGCGACGAACTGCAGACTAAATTGTCGCTGATTGAGGCCGGCGGCGAGCGGATCGCGCAGCTTGAAGCCGAACTCGGTGAAGCTCATGCTCGCTACGACGCTGCAGCGGGGGAGCTGCGCAAGCTCCGATTGGAGGCCGCGAGCCGGCTCGATGCGGCGGTGGCCGCAGAGCTCCATCCGTTGAAGCTCGATAGTGCCAGTTTCAGGACGGCCTTGTCCGGCGCCGAACCGGGAGCCACGGGCATCGACCGGGTCGAATTCGAAGTGTCGACCAACCCCGGTGCACCGTTCGGCCCGCTGACCCGCATCGCCTCGGGCGGTGAGTTGTCGCGCTTCATCCTGGCCTTGAAGGTGGCGCTGGCCGAGGCGGGAACGGCGCAGACCATGATCTTCGACGAGATCGACCGCGGTGTCGGCGGGGCGGTTGCCAGCGCGATTGGCGAGCGCCTGTCTCGGCTAGCACAAAAGTCGCAGCTTCTGGTGGTCACTCATTCGCCGCAGGTGGCGGCGCGGGCCGCCCATCATTATCGCATCGAAAAGGCGCACGAGGGCGGGGTCACTCGCACCACCGTGCGCAAGTTGACGCCTGACGAGCGGCGCGAAGAAATCGCGCGGATGCTATCGGGCGCGGCGATCACCGACGAGGCGCGCGCCCAGGCGGCGCGGCTATTGGAGGCAGCATGAGCGAGCGAAAATCGTTAAGCCAGGAATATCAGGGCCAGACGCTGGAGCATGTCATTGTCCATGACGGGACCGGCCGCGTCCTGCCGACCGTCATTGTCATTCCCACGGTGATGGGCGTGCAGCCGCTGGAGATTGGCTTCGCCGAGCGACTGGTCGATTTGGGCTATCATGTCGTCGTCGCCGACCTGTTCGCCCGCCGCTTCACGCCCGGCGCCGACAAAGAGGCTGCCTTCGCGGCGATGGGCCAGCTGCGCGCCGACCGAGCCGCGCTGCGCGACCGGCTGTTGGCTGTGGTCGAAGAAGTGCGCAAGCGCGAGCATGTCGACAAGGAGCGGATCGCGGTGATCGGCTATTGCTTTGGCGGGCAATGCGCGCTGGACGTGGCGCGCGCCGGAGCCGATGTCGCGTGCGTCGCCAGTTTTCATGGCCTGTTCGACCCCTGCGGCCTTCCCGCGCAGCCGATCAAGGCCAAGGTCGCCGCCTATCATGGCTGGGACGATCCAATGGTCCCGCCCGAGGCGGTGGTCGCGCTCGGCAAAGAGCTGACTGAGGCCGGCGCCGACTGGCAAATCCATGCCTACGGTCATGTCGGCCACGGCTTTACCAACCCCAACGCCCACCAGATTGGAATTGCCGGCGTCGCCTATAACGAAGCCGCCGAGCGGCGCAGCTGGGCCAGCCTGGTGAATTTCCTGGCCGAGACGCTTCTGTGAACCAAGAGGCTGGCGAAGATTATCGGACCAAGGGCTATGCCCATCTCCGCAGCCTTTTGCCGCGCGAGATATGCAATGCCGTCCTGGCGCGGATGAAGGTCGACCTCAATCGCCAGGGAATCAGCCTGGACAAAATAGAGCGGGAAGGCCCGCTGCTCCGGCAGAAAGCGCCCGAACTCTATGGTTATCATTATCCGATGTTCACCAGTTTCCTGTGGGGCATGACTCCGTCGATGGAGGAACTGACCGGCGAGGCGCTGCTCCCGACCTACTGCTATTTCCGTCTCTACCGGAAGGACGACATCTGCCGGGTCCACAGCGACCGCCCGGCATGCGAACACAGCCTGTCCCTGACCCTCGGCTACGGCGACGGACTCACCTGGCCGTTGGAAGTATCGAGCCGGCCGATCGACGAGCCAGTCGCCAGAGCCGACGATCAATTTGCCCCCGACGAGCCGACCACTGCCCTTGCGATGGAGGTTGGTGATGCCGTCCTCTATCGCGGCGTTCACCGCGCCCACGGCCGCACCACTCCCAATCCCAACCGTTGGTCGGCTCATCTCTTCCTGCATTGGGTAGCCAGGAACGGCCCCTATGCAGATCAAGCCTTTGATGGCCAGCCGCCGCCGGCCGAGGTCGAGTTTTGACTGCCTATGTCGCGCTGGTCCGGGCCGTGAATGTTTCAGGCACCGGCAAGCTGCCCAAGGAAGAGCTGAAGGCAATGGGCGAGGCGTGCGGCTTCGACGATGTCCGGACCTTCATCAACAGCGGCAATCTGCTGTTCACCAGCGACCTTGCCGAGAGCACGGTGAAGCAGCGTTTGGAGGATAGGCTGGCCAGCTTTTTCGGCAAAGCAGTCCCAGCCTTCGTTCGCAACGCGAAGGAAATGGCGGAGGTCGCCAGGAGGAACCCCTTCGCCGACGCCAAGCCAAACCAGGTGATGGCCTATTTCATCGACGACAAGCCCGCGCAGGCGATGATCGATGAGGCGCGTGACGTGAAGGAGGAGCGGTTGGCGCTCGGTCCGCGGGTCATCTACATCAGCTATGCTGGCGGGATCGCGGATTCGAAGCTGAAGATGCCAATCCTGAAACTTGGAACGGCCAGGAACATGAACAGCGTCGCGCGCATTGCCGAATTGCTGGCGGGGATGGAATGAACGAAGCGGAAGCGGCCAATCGGTTGATGCGCCTCGCCAAGCAGATCGCGCATCACGACAAGCTCTACCACGACCAGGACTCGCCCGAGATTTCGGATGCGGAGTATGATGCGCTGGTCCGCGAGAACCGCGAGCTTGAGACGCAATTCCCGAACCTCGTCCGGCCTGACTCGCCGTCGAAGCGCTTGGGCGCGGCCCCGACCACCGCCTTGGCCAAGGTTGTTCACGCACGGCAAATGTTGTCGCTCGACAATGCTTTTAGCGCCGAAGAAGTGCGAGAATTTGTCGGTCGCGTGCGGCGGTTCCTCAACCTGCCGGAGAGCGAACCGGTGGCGCTGACCGCCGAGCCGAAGATCGACGGGCTGTCCTGTTCGCTACGCTATGAAAAGGGCAGGCTGGTGCTTGCGGCGACGCGCGGCGACGGCACGGTCGGTGAGGACGTCACCCCGAATGCCCGAACGATCGGCGACATCCCGCAGGTCATCAAAGGCGCTCCCGACATCTTCGAAGTGCGTGGCGAGGTCTATATGTCCAAGGCCGACTTCGCCGCCCTGAACGAGCGGCAGGAGGCTTCGGGCGGAAAGATCTTCGCTAATCCGCGCAACGCCGCCGCCGGTTCGCTTCGGCAGAAAGACGCCGGCGTCACTGCCGCGCGACCGCTTCGATTCCTGGCCCATGGCTGGGGCGAGGTCAGCGAGCCGCTGGGCATGTTGCAATTGCTAGCAATGAAGAAGATCGAGAGCTTCGGCTTCCCGGCCAGCGACCTGCTGGTCCGCTGCGAGACGGTTGACGAGGCGCTGGCTCATTACGCGCTGATTGAAAAAGAGCGTGCGGACTTGCCCTACGACATCGATGGCGTGGTCTATAAGGTCGGGCGTCTCGACTGGCAGGAACGGCTTGGCCAGGTCGGCCGCGCCCCGCGCTGGGGCCTCGCTCACAAATTCCCGGCCGAAAAAGCCGAGACCACGCTGGAGGCGATCGACATCCAGGTCGGCCGCACCGGCAAGCTGACCCCGGTTGGGCGCTTGAAGCCGGTCGGCGTCGGCGGGGTGATCGTGCAGAATGTCACGCTCCACAACCGCGACGAAATTGCCCGGCTGGGACTCCGCGTGGGTGACCGGGTGCGGATACAGCGAGCCGGCGATGTCATCCCGCAAGTGGTCGAAAATCTGACCCGGGGAGAGAAGCGCTCTCCCTTTGTTTTTCCTGACCATTGCCCCGAGTGCAATTCGGAAGCGGTCGCGGAAGAAGGCGAGGTCGACGTCCGTTGCACCGGCGGGTTGATCTGCCCGGCGCAGCGGATCGAGCGGCTCAGGCACTTCGTGTCGCGCGGGGCGATGGATATCGACGGGCTCGGCGAAAAGAGCATCGTCGAATTCTTCGAGCTTGGCTGGCTCCACGGGCCGGCGGACATTTTCCGGTTGAAGTCACATCGCGGCGAGCTGGTCGGGCGTGAGGGTTGGCAGGACAAGTCGGTCGACAACCTCCTTGAAGCGATCGACGCGCGCATCGGCTTCGATCCGGCGCGCTTCCTGTTCGGACTCGGCATCCGCCATGTCGGCATCGTCACCGCCAAGGATTTGATGAAGGCGTTCGGGTCGATCGAGGGGCTTCAGGCGGCGGCGACCGGTCCGGATGCCCAGGACGAATTATCCGCGGTCGAGGGCATCGGTCCGGTGGTGGCCGAGGCGTTGGTCGATTTCTTTCACGAGCCGCACAACCGCCAGGAGCTCGGCGAGCTGCTGGAGCTGGCGAAGCCCGCCGCGTTCGTGTCGACCGCGCGCGAGACGGAGTGGACCGGCAAGACCATCGTTTTCACCGGAAGCCTGGAAACGATGAGCCGCGACGAGGCCAAGGCCCAGGCCGAGCGGCTGGGCGCGCGCGCCGCTGGCTCGGTCAGCGCCAAGACCGACCTGGTCGTCGCCGGGCCGGGCGCGGGCTCAAAGCTGAAGAAGGCCGAGGAACTTGGCATCCGCGTGATCGGCGAATCCGAGTGGGCGGAGATTGTGGCGGGGGCTTAACGGGCCGGGCCTTGCATCTTTGTGCTGCGCCGGTAGTTGCGCCCCCATATGGCCGACATCCTCCCCCTCATCGAAACGCTGGAAAACCGCTGGATGCGGGCATGGATCGGTGCTGACGTCCGCGCGCTGAAGGGCCTGACGTCGCGCAACTTCCGGCTGGTCATCAGTTCGAAGCCGTCCGTGCTGCTCGACGCCAAGAGCTGGCTCGACGCCGCGGCCAGCCGGTTTCCTTGCCGCTCCTATCGCTTTGGCGAAATCTACGCCCGCGACGTCGGCGGTGTCGTCATATTCGCGACACAGTTGGAGCTTGAGGCCAGCATCGACGGCCATGAATGGTCGGGGAGGATGTGGGTCACCGATCTTTGGAAAAAGACCGGCGTTAGGCGCAGCTGGCGGATGGTCGAGCGGGTCTTCTCCCGGCCGGAGGAGGACCAGCAGATACCCGCCGTCATCCGATCGCTGCAGCTTTGGCGCAGGCCGGCGAAGCGCTAGTCATTTCCAACGCAGTTGGTTGATCCAATTTGCAATGATTTATGCTATGCGGCCGTCGATCAATGCGTGGGAGACGGGCGATGCGTATGGTACCTGCGGCACTAGCAATTGCGTTGGCAGTTGGTTTTGGAAGTGGAGCAATCGGCTCGGCGGCTCTTGCGGGAGATGCCGCCGCGACCGATGCCAGCAAGCCCGACAAGAGCAAGAAGATCTGCAAGACGATCGTCACGACCGGCACCCGGTTCAGCACGCGACATTGCCGCTCGAAAGAGGATTGGGACAAGGATGCCGAGGCGTCTCGTCGCTATCTCGAAGAAAGCCAGACCTATGGTTATGCCCGCGAAGGAGGCATGGAAAGTAGTTTAAGCGGAAACACCCCGCCGCGCTAATTTTGGGCAACCGCTCCGTTGGTCATCGCCCGATAGAGCGCAATCGACATCAAGCCTCTGAGCGACTGCAGGTCGACCGTCGGCTGCTCACCCTTGATGACGCACGGCTGCACCTGGGCGGCAAGCTTGTCGGCAGCCTGTTGTTCGTCATTGCCTCCCGGTTCGCTCAAAGCGATCGCGCGAGCCGAAGCGGGATCGCGCGCCGCAATGCACAGGGCGAAATCTTCCGAGGAGTTCAACGGAGCGATGGTGTTGAGCGACTTCGAGAGCCGCTCGAGGTCGGCATTCGTTAGCTCGGCTCCGAGGAAAAATTCGGCAAGGTTGCTGACCATGCTCGACGTTCGGAACGTCATTTCGGTCTCATCTTTCATGATACAGCGGTCCTTGCCGCTGAGCGCCTCGCCGGCTGTCCGCGTTTGCTCTTCGCCGAGGTAAGGCTGAGCCAAGAGCTGACGCGCCCAATTGGGCCGCGACTTGGCGACGCAGGTCATCAAGTTGCGCAATGACTGGCGTTGTTGGGCGGTGTCGACGCTAGGTTGGATCGGCGTCGCCAGGGCGGCAGCCTGGGCCTGAACGGAAACGGCGGCGCCGAGAAGCAGCGCAGTGATGAGACGGGTCATTTGGCAAGCCCTCCGATGCAACTCCAGCCCTTCCTATACACAGGTCAATTGCCCGTCGCGAGATGGCCGATTATTAGCGGGCTTCGAGCACCAGCACCGACCACTGGCCCGTGCTGCGCTCGACCAGCTTCATCCCCTGGGCTTCATAGGCGGCAATCACCGCATCGGCCTGGGTATCGAGCAGGCCAGCAAGAATCACCCTGCCTCCCGGCGCGACCGCATTAACGAAGCTGGGCGCGAGCTCGACCAGCGGCCCGGCGAGGATGTTGGCGATCAGCAGGTCGTAAGGTGCCCGCGCCTTGATCATAGGATGATCCATCCCGTCCGCAGCCGCCAACAGCAATTGCCCCAGTCCGTGGCCGAGCTTCACTCCGTTGATCGCGGCATTTTCCTCGCTCACGCGGACCGCAATCTCGTCGATATCGGTGGCGATCGCCTTGGCCTCGGGCCACAGCGCCATCGCCGCGAAGGCGAGCAAGCCGGTGCCGGTACCGATGTCAGCGACATTGGCAAAGCTCTTGCCGGTCGCCTCTAGCCGGTCGAGCGCTGCGAGGCAGCCCGCGGTGGTGTCGTGTTGGCCGGTCCCGAATGCGAGACCGGCGTCGATCTCGAAATTGACCGTGTCGGTTGGCCGGTCGGCATAATGCATTGGCGTGTGGACGAAGAAGCGACCCGCGCGGATCGGATCCAGTCCCGACTGGCTCTTCACGACCCAGTCGGTGGTGTCTTCAAGATGCTCAACTTCCGGGTCGCGATCGTGGGCAAGGCGGCGGAGCAATACCAGTTCCTGGGTGGTCGGCTGCTCGGCGAAATAGGCATGGATCCGCCAGTCGTCCGGCTGGTCGGGGTCGGGCTCATCGGCGACGATCACCGGCGGCTGGTCGGCAAGTGCAAACAGGTCGGCGGACTCGGGGAGGGCCTCCGCTTCCGCTCGCGTGCAGCGAAGCGTGACGCGCCAGCTCATTTCGCCGCGGTCTCTTTCGCCAGCCGCTCGTCCAGCATTTGGGTGACCTTGGCGGCGTAATTCTTGCAGCCGTCAGGGTCGAACAAAGGCTGTTTGCCGGTCAGCCGCTCCTTCATTGCACTGGCCGACGGGTGAGGGGTCAGCAGTATCTCGCAGGGGCTTTTGGCGATCTTGGCAATCGACGCGCGATAGGCGGCGAGATAGTCCGGGTGATCGGAGAAGCGGTAATTGTCGCGGCTGACCGGGGTCAGGCTGTCGGCAAAGACCATCGTCCGGCAAACCCCGCCATCGCAGCTTTCCCAACGCCAGCTCAAGGCGCCCGGGGTGTGGCCAGGCGTGGCCATGGCGAACAGGCGGATGTTGCCCAACATCACATCGCTTCCGTCGCCAACGACGCGGCCGACGTTGGCGGCGGGGAAGGGTTTGTGCATTCCGGCCTGCGGGTCGTCGGCGCCTGCCGCACCGGTGTTCAACACTCGCTCCGCCGGTGCCGAAGTTACCAGCGTTGCGCCGGTCAACGCCTGCAGGCGCGCCATGCCGCCGACATGGTCGAAATGCTCGTGGCTGGTCAGCAGATATTTGATGTCCTGAAGCCTGAAGCCAAGCTGCCGGATATTATCTGCAACGAGGTCCGCACCCTTCTCGGTTCCGGCATCGATCAGCACATCGCCGTCTTCACCCACAATCAGGATGGAGGAGATTCCGCAGGTGCCGACGAGGTAGGTGTTCCCGTGGATTCGGACCGGCGGGGCCGGGCGTTCCCAGTCGGTCGAATCGCCGCAAGCTTCAGCCCAATGCGGCCCCCATTCCTCCACGGGATGGATCGGCCGCTCGATCTGCCGCGGAACCTTACCGAGCGGGATTGTCAGCTGTGCCGCTGCCGTTGCGGCAACGAAGATCGAGGCCAAGGCGATCCTAGCGAACAAAGCTTGCGCCATTGAGGTCGATGACCGATCCGGTGGAGGCTGCAGGAGCATCGATTGCCAGCCAACGGATCGTCTCGGCGACCTCCTGAGGGCTCGTCACGCGGCCGAGTGGAATATCGGCGAGGATGGCTGCACCGCCTCTACCTTCCAAATATTCCTCGGTCGCATCGGTCACCGTAAATCCCGGCGCTACTGCGAAGGCCAAAATCCCTTTTCCCGCATAGCCCCGGGCAATAGTCTTGGTCATCCCGATCATCGCCGATTTGGACGCCGCATAATGCCAATGGTTCGGGCTATCGCCACGGAAGGCCGCACGGCTGGCAACATTGATGATCCGTCCCCCGCCATGTTCGCGGAAATGACAGACCGCGAGCCGGCAGAGATCACCGCTTGCCTGTAAGTTCACCCTGAGCGTCCGAGCCCAGGCCGCGTGCCATTCTTCATCGCTCGTATCGTCGGCCACGCCTTCATAGATGCCCGCGTTGTTGACCAGCACGTCAATTTGCCCGTCAAGCGCGTGGAGCGCAGCTTCCCAGATCTTTCGCGGAGCTGCCGGATCGGCCAGGTCGCCTGCGATCAGCCCGTTGCCGCCTCGTGTGGAATGGCCAGCAACACGATGGCCCGTCGACGTGAGCGCCTCGAGGGCAGCAGCACCGATGCCGCGGCTGGCGCCGGTCAGAAGAATGTTCATGCGCCCGAACTAGCCGGGTGGAAGGCCTCAGGAAAGCGCCAGTCCGATGTTTCGCGCGATTAGGCCGCCAGGTGGGCGACGAATTCCTTGGATTTGCGGGTGAAGTCCGCCACCTGGTCGGTGAACTTGCCGAACCCTTGTTCGACCTGGTCGATATCCTTGGCGACCTGTTCGGTGTCGGAGCGGATGGCGGCAATGGTCGAGCTCATGGAGTCGGCGGCGAGCGCG
>Ga0207691_10002539_pt1 | contig 17841 bp, 17 predicted proteins | sample KBSM13metaG_FD_184327 | JGI IMG/M metagenome (GOLD analysis project Ga0207691, IMG submission 184327) | Miscanthus rhizosphere microbial communities from Kellogg Biological Station, Michigan, USA - KBS M1-3 metaG (SPAdes) (version 2) | ecosystem: Host-associated > Plants > Roots > Rhizosphere >... | reverse complement strand
TTTGGCTATAATCAAACTGGGCTAGAATCTAGACATAATGGGGGAATAAAAAACCAGACATTTTATTTCATGTGATGGCCAATCCTCACTTCGAAATTCTCTATAATCAAGTAGTTATCCTTAAAAATTCTCAAAATTCTTCTTCTTTGATAGAATTTCAACAAGTATGGAAGACTGCTACAGGAATCTTATATATTTTGTCGCAGATGTTCTTGTAACTCTAAACACAAGCATCTGGTGAGGCTGATTGTTTCTTATTCATCATCACGCAATCGGATTAACTCACCAAATGCTACATCTTTAATATTAGTAAGTTTTCGTATCATAATTATCTTATAGTAAACTTAAAGAATATTTGATCATACGTCCACATGCGGTTACCTCTTTTCAATATAAAAGCATCATCATGGGAAATAGCTTTGACAAAAAGTTTTGGTCATATTTACACCAGTCATATTATACGCAGGGCAAATTAATTAATCCTTTATCATGTACTTCATTAGCATTCAGGCAGTTCAAAATATAAAAATAAAGGAAACTATTACGTTCCTAGTAGTGGATAGAATATTTATTACGTCATCTACGATCTTTGTGTTACTTTACCTGTTAGGTGTAAATTCAGTTATATTCAATATTACATCTCGTGATGCTCGTGCACTATTGGAGTTGCCGAACACACTAAATGCAAAGGGGATTTACGATAGTGCTGATGTGGTGGCAACAGGGAGAATTTCAAATTCCTCCGCTACGATAAACGATTCTAAAATATGGACATACATGAAGTTCCAAGTTGAAGAGTATCTGAAGAATCCACAAATATCTCGGAATTTAACCATAAAATCCATGGGTGGCACAGTAGGGAATATTAGTTCGGTGGTAGAAGATTCGCCACTATTTAAGGAGGGTGACAGAGTATTACTTTTTCTTAATAAAGAACCAGGAGATGTAGCATATAGAGTTTCACCTTACTCTGACTTGCTGAATAATCCAAGTACGTCTGAATTGCTTAATGAACTAACAACGGACAGTGCTAATACACAAAAATAGACTAAGTATCCTCTTTTCTACGGGTTCATCTTTTACCTAAAAGTTTTTTACCATAAATTATATCACACATATTTTTACATAATAATTATTATCTATTAATTACATCTGAAAAGATTAGTTTTTTTGTGTATGAATACTTATTAATTCGTTTATGAAGTTGAGTGATATGAAAATCCTTTTGATGCCTCTTTTATTGGTAACTGTTACGTTACTGGTCCCTGCTAGTGCAACAACTTATGATAAAGCTATAGGTGTGAACGACAATAGTATTAAACAGAATTCAGATTCTAGTGTTTCAGACTGTACCCCACAACTTGGAAACTGTAACGTAGACCTAAATCCTTTTGCGCTTACCCCAAAGAAAGTTAGCGATGATAAAAAGAATTCAGATTCTAGTGTTTCAAACTGTACGTCTCAGCTTGATGTTAATTGTAAGACTGATGTAGAATCTACCTCCACTCCTGACAATTCGATAACTAAATCTAAGGGTGCAAACCTAGCAAAGATAGTATTTGTTGATTATAAAAGACCGAAATCCATCAATAACGGACTTGCTGGTGATGTGTGTGGAGATGGAACAGCAAAGTATGCGCTCCTGAGCGGTGGGATAAAATGGAACGGTTTTCCAGTAACTTATTCAATAGACGCATCTTCAAGTGGTATTGATTCGAAGGCAGCTGAAGACGCAGTAAAAGCTGCATTCAGTACTATAGATAAAGAAGACCATCCAATTGGGGATTTCTTTGTTCCAACGACTAGTAACGCAAAGATTACGGTTAAATGGGCGAATATCGATGGAACAGGGAGTGTACTTGCCCAAACCACTACGTACTACAATACAGCTTCAAAGACCATAGTTAAAGCTGATGTTGTTTTTGACAGTGGCGATAAGTGGAGCGTTAACTCCAACTTTGGTTGCGGTGGTGGAGGTAGTTTATTTGATATCCAGGATGTAGCTACTCATGAGCTTGGACATGCCATAGGTCTTGGTCACGTCACAGACCCCTTGCTGACAATGTACAAGTATGCCTCCCCAGGAGAAACCTTGAAGTCTAGCTTGGGAAGAGGAGACCAACGAGGCATCGATAAGTTGTACTGACCAAAAGTAGTGTTCTATTCATCTAGACGGCCGAATGAAAATTCGCAGTTCCCATCCACCATGGCCCGACAGAAACTTAAATTTGACTCTTATCCTACAAAAGTCAAATGACAGAAATGATCGTCTGTGCATCATTTTCAACACAATTTTTGAACCCGTATCCTGAAGGGAAATTTAAGACCGCTCAATCAGAGATTTAAATAATTTTATATTATTAAAACGAATAACCATTATGGAAAAAGAAAACAATAATGCAATTTTAGTGACCGGCTCAACCGGAACTGTTGGCAGCGAGGTTGTAAAGCAGCTTGCATCTTCGGGTCAAGTGATAAAGGCAGCAGTTCATACACAAAATAAAGCTGATAAATTCAAAGATAATAATGCGATTGATGTTGTTAATATTGATTATAATAAACCAGAAACAGTTGCTGATGCATTTAACAATGTAGATAAACTATTCTTAGTTACTCTCCCATCACCTGATATGACTGATATCTCTTCTAATTTGGTAAAGGAGGCTAAGAAAAATGAAATAAAACATATAGTAAAATTATCAGTATTAGGAGCTGATGCTGAACCGGAAACTATGCTTGGAAAAGTACACAGACAAGAAGAGAAACTCATAGAAGAATCTGGATTGCCATATACCTTTTTGCGCCCAGGTGCATTTATGCAAAACTTTGTAACTTTCTTTGGTAAAACAATAAGAGAACAAAATGCATATTATCTTCCAACAGAAGAGGGAAAAGTTAGTTTAGTAGATGTGAGGGATATCGCATCCGCGGCTGTTACTATTTTATCTGGAAATTATACTCAATACGAAAATAAGGGTATGGTATTACCGGACAAGAGGCATTATCTTACAGTCAGGCAGCTGAAATCCTTTCTAAGGAACTCGGTAGAAAAATATCATTCGTAAATATATCGGAAGAAGCTGCCCGCAAAGGCATGAAGGACACGGGGATGATGTCGGATTGGTTAATAGATGCCCTATTGGAATTATATGACATCATTAAAGCTGGCCATGCCGCACAAATAACCAGCGCAATTGAAGATATTACTGGACGAAAACCAATCTTATTTTCACAGTTTGTAAAAGACTATCGCAAAGTTCTTTCATAACAGAATGCAATCTTCATCTCAACATTTGCGGAGAAGACTTTTTCCATCTTCACATTAAGATATTAAACATTTGAGGCCGTAGTTACGTGAGAAAAATGATCGTTTTATCAATGATTACGTTGTACAATTGGGACTTTATTGATTTACGGATTTCACGATTTTGATAATTATTGAAAAATAACTTAATTTTTAAACAACCTAAGTGTTTCATATTGTATTGGTGATTCTATGTTGATGTTGTTGATATATGGAATAGCGGCCTCAGCCTCCATAGGTCTATTGATGCTAGTGCTCATATCCAGGGATAAAAAATATCGAGATAAGCATGGTCGTAATGGCTTCTTTCCTTGGCCACGATAAATACAGAGAAGGTATGGATTGTTCTTAAGTGTAGAGACATAAGAGATATTATTAAAGTAGCAAAATTGGCAAATAGTCGAGAAGATATCTCTCGCATTATCGAAATAATGAATCGTTACTTTAAGTCAGATAAGAGACAGTTTTTGGACGTAGAGTAGTATGTTTACGCCCTAGTTATTAATCTTAAAAAATTGGACTACCGCAGAGGGGGTACCTACAGGCATTCGGTCGGTACTTATTATTTAAGTATTCATATCCTATTACAGTCAGTACCATTTCTGGGTACCAAAGTTGGTATTCGTGTCGCGGGTCTATATCGCTTGTTGGTCTTTATGATAGTATGAAAATATCTCCAAATTCAATTGTAGCAGTAATAGCATTGCTTGCAATCGGCCTGGGAATTATGTATGGTTTGACTCTGCAAAATCAGAACGTATCGGGCACTTACGGTAGCACCAATTCACCTCCTAAATCGTCAAGTGTCCAGTCAACATCCACCGAGAGTAGCCCTATAAATTTAAGCGTTAAAAAGGTTGGATTAGATTACAAATGGACAAACGCAACAAATGGGGCCGAAACCCCGCAACTTAATCTTAACACCAAAATGAACAATACAATTAAAATTCAGAACCCGACTGACACAAAACACGAGTTGATAGTTGATTTACAAGGGAAGCAGGTAGCGTCAAGCGGTGATATTGCTCCAGGTGCCTCAGGTCAAATATCGTTTATGCCCAACGGAACGGGCACATTTAGTTACCATTGTCAATACCATCCTGACACGATGAAGGGCACTATCAAACTGACAAGTTAAGAGCCTAAAAATGAATTTATTTTTCAGGGCCCATCTGAAGAAAGGTATCTATTATAGCACAACATAGTACATAATAAGATGAATTGCGACTATACAATTCTATCCTTTTTTAAGTAGCACATTAAAAATACTGTAGCATCAAGTCCTTTCCTCTTCAGATTCTTTCCCTCTTATTCTTATTAGCATCCAAATAGGTAAGACTAAAAGAACAAGCAAGTACATTGTTTGACCATGACTAGAATGCCAAAATAAAGCCACAATGCTAATTAGTATCCAGCTTAAGAAAATGAGGATTAGACATAGCTTTGTATTGAAGTCTTCAAATATAGTCATTTTCTACTATTTCCCATCCGACCAGCATAATGCTAATTGGTAGCGTTGCTAGTGGTTTAAAGCTTACTTATGGTAGGTGTAATGAATGAAGGAGCAACAAGACAACGGTAGGTAACATCCTTTATTTTCCCACTAAAGGTTGTATGTCAAGTATCGCCCACCTTGCTTGAATAGCATTGACTGGATGATAAAATACTAACATTTTGGTACCGTTAATTCCTTCTACTATAGACCCCGACTTTCCAGCTATCGCATTTTTGAAGCTTTGAAAATTAGCAAATGTTTCATTTTTAATAATTGATTGTTTTTTATCTGAAGCAGCTATTTTCTGACCATGCTGGTCAACGTAGACGATACGCTCATTGTCAGTAAGATTGAGTGATTGGAGGGATTTATTGAAAACGTCTAGGTCTAGGCCGCCAAACCACACTCCTACTAAATGTGAGTTACTAGTATTATTATTTTCAGATGAATAAATCGGAACCGCCATATTCGCCTGTGGAAGACCACAACAAGAAGCAATGATTAGGTTGCCAAGATATGTATTATGGGTACTAATAGCTCCTTTATAATAATCTCTAAAAGCAAAGTTTGTTTTAGTGAGGTATAATTGACGAGAATACGGCTCCTCCATATACATATCACCATTAGGCAGGAGGAGAGCTACAACACGAAAGTCATTATATTTGGATAGAATACCTTGCGCTACATTTCTTTTTGCTAAATCAATATCCTTGGGTAAACCACGCAAAGTATTATTAATTGAACTAGCAAAAGATATCTTTCTTACTTCTGGTAACTTACTTGTTATTTCTAAAATTGCAGCTGATTTGTTAAGTCTATTCTCTAAGTTATCAGCTAAAAGTTTTATACTTAGAGTTTTACTGCCCAGGGCGGTGGCATTATTTGATGATAATGACGATGGTGACGATTGATTCTCCGACGATGCTATTGGGGTGGTTTGGATTTTCCTATCAATGCCAGTCACCTTACTACTGAACGCATATCCTGCTTGAAATAACAACAGTGTTAAAGATGCTACTGCCACTATACCTACTAGAACCAGAAGAAGGGCTACAGATTTCTCTGAAAGATTTCTGTTTGAAGGCATTATTCATCTTTAGCTAAAAAGGAGCTTATAAAAAAGTATTGCGTTGAGGTTTTTAAAAGAAGGAATATTTTATTGATTAAAAGGAGAATAAATAACTAAATCAAGAGTTGAATTTTTAACCCCATCTGATTGGTTTCTTAATTACTTTTGAAGCTTTAAACGCTAATTTAGCTAGCTTGGGAATTTATTAGTTCAATCGAGTCAAGAGTGGGCTTTATCTGATTTACTATTGAATCAAAATTCTCTTTTGGACTCAAAAAATACTATCACATACAAATCGCCTTTTTTTTGGGTCTGAAGCAACATTCCTTTATACGGAACATCATAGCCCTCAGGTAACGAAGGTAAAAAACTCCCTACCAGCGGTAAACCAGAGAAAGAATCTAGGAGTTTCGAGGGAGAAGTAAGATTGAGGAAATTGAATTTAGTTTGTTTATCGTTTTAATTTATGACCCAGACTGTTTCGTTCGTAAATAATTTACTTGTTGCGAAGAGCTGGGGGCGCTTGAATGAATGGTGTTGTCAATCCGAATTTTTTAAATGTTTCTTGCTCGTAATTACTGAACAACGTGGCAAGTTGTTTTTCTCTATCTGGCTCTGGTGGGTTGGTGGACACTAGGTTTAATACATCTTGCTTGAATTTCTTTGTGAGATCTTTAAAGCCCTGTTCATCAACAATTGCAGATGCTTTTTGACCCATTAGGTTTGTTCCAAATATCGCCAAACATAACATGATGAAGCCATCAATACTGTCAAGATTTGTGGACGTATTTTCATTATCTAGCATAAGAACGCCTTCCTAATAAGACCTGGGTTATTTGGTAACCTTTCGAACTTCCATTGACAAAATAAGTTGCAAAGTTTTTTCGCAGATCCCCACCCCCAATCTCTATTTATTTTCTACCTGCTCATTGACTTTTTTATGATCATAGCAGTAGTCGATTAAAGAATCACCAGCATTGGGATCATGATCCACTATCCCGAGACAATACTGCGGCTTTGGTGCGTTATCTGCGTGCAAATTTGTTGTTGCCAAACTCATGACAAATAGAGTTGCGATGGCTAGACCAATCCCACCTATTATTTTTTCGTTCGTTAAATTCAGGTTTTTGCCTTATCATTAATAGCGCTCAAAATACCTTAGATAGCAAATCTTGAATCTTTGAAGCGTTACCAAATAGGATAGGAACAAAATCGTTATGGTGTTGTAATGACATTCTCACAGTTCTTTGATATTTTAACATCTGGTGAATTATTCAACGTTACACTATCTTCACCGCCTCCGCAATTGATTTTACCAGATAAGGTTGAATCTACTCTAATTCGATCGTCTCCACCTCCGGCATTTACTTTACTAGCTTCATCAAAGCCTATTCGATTAAAATCATCACCGCCTCCACTGCTTATCTTATCTTTATCTGAAACTGCCGCTGTATTAAAATCATCACCGCCTCCACTGCTTATCCTGTCACTCTTACCTGCAAACTCCGCAGCATTTGTATCATCACCACCACCGCTGCTTACTTTATTACTTTTACCGGTAAACTCTGCTGTATTGGAATCGTCTCCACTTCCACTGTTAATTTTGCTGTCTTTTTGTGCAAATAGGGCAAAGTTTTGATCATCACCGCCTCCACTGCTTATCTTGTTATTTCTACCTGCAGTATCTGCGAAATTTGTATCATCACCACTTCCACTGCTAACTTTGTTATCTCTTCCAGCCAAAAACGCTTCATTACTATCATCACCGCCTCCACTACTTACTTTATTATCTCTGCCTGCATTTTCAGCATCATTTGTGTCGTCACCTGAGCCACTATGTATTTTGTTATCTTTTGAGGAACAACAAACAGAATTTGATTCGTCAGAATGTTTTTCTGTTTTAGTAGAAGAATCTTGATTAGTATCGTCTTTATTTTTATTGTTAGATTTTTCTTCATCGTTACTCTTTGTGTCTTTATCTGAATTACCTGATGACTTATCCTCATTCTTCTTATCTGTTGATTTTTGGGGTTTTTCTTTGGCATCAGCATATGCTGTTGGAAAAAAGTTAGTAGAGCCCCTAGTGGATAATGAGAAGAGAGGTAAACAATAAACCGACAACAATTAACGACACTATCACCATGTATGATAAAGTTGTTTGCTGCTTCATAAAATAGCGTATTTGCCGAGAATATAAAAATCTTGAGGCACATGCGTAGTAATTAATCCTTAAGCATCTAATTTAGGCAAGAGATAAAGAACTATCAGGGCCCTAACGGTATGACCAACAAACAAATCAACTGTTTAACATCGACTCTGAAAACCTTAATAGACCTGTGTGATTAAACATTGAGAATGAATAGTAAGTTTGTGATCTTTGTTGCAATAGGCTCTTTACTTGTCGCAGCAATTTATAGTTCGTCTGTTTCTGTCGCGAATGCTACGGTTGCATGCGCGAAAAGCAAAGATGGAAAAACCGCATATTGTACCGACTCTGTTAAACAGACTTTTTATAAGTGTACCAAAGACACAAAGGGCCATTGGAATTGCCAAGACATAACTGCAAAAGACGCAGGTTCCACTAACATACCGCCTGCTCTAAATAACGCAATAGTCAAAGCCCAAGTCGGTGCTACTACAGGTGGGAATGAAACAATGAGTAGCGATCTTAAAAGTAAACTCCTTAAAGGAAATGATTTATTGAAAGGTGACACCTTGAAGGACAATCAAAACTTAGAACCAGAAAACCCTGCAAGTGGTAACGCTACGATACAATAACAAATTCCTCCAAAGTATCCCAGTTGCACCGCGGCTAATTGAAGGTGCCGATTATTCTTACTATTCAACAAATCATGAAAGTTTTATACTAAAAAGGGTCTGCAAGACATAGTTCCTGCAACATTGTAGAATCGTGTTATAGTAACATTTCATCAAATACTTTTCTGTCATTTTTGTCCAGCAAATTTCTAAATGGTTCCCATTTACTTATTTCCCACTCTGATGCGATTCTATATGAAGGAATTGTTCGACCCATGAATATTACGGACAAGTATTCAATTTAATACCTAGATCACTGAGAGGGGAGGAAATGCAAAGGATATAACTTACGTCAAAGACAGAATTCAGTTGGCTAGCAGGCCTGACAAATGCAATAATTGTCATCATACAAAACAGTTTCATGTCTTACAACATGACAGGTCACGCTGTTTAAAATGCACCTGTCACAACTTTGATTCATAATTGCATAAAGCATTCTAATTCTGGGAAAGGCGTCCAGCACAGTGTTATTAAATCAACTGCTAAAAATACAAAATCACCCATACTTTTTTTTGACTACTTGTTCTAAAGATTTAATATTCTGTTCGGTTACCTTTCAAACTTCTTTATTCGTTACTACAAACTATCTATAAATTCCAGATCTTTAGAATATTTCCAGAAAGATAATTAAAAATAATTAGCAACTGGTGGGTTTGAAGGCAAGCCCATTGAATGAACAAGAAACAAGACTAGTCCACCAGCCGCTATGTTTAGACGCTACACTGTTATCTTTTGGAATTATTTAAAGTAGACTTATGCTCCAACTATTGATCATTGAATAAGTATTTCTTATGTTATCGTCTTCTCTTTTATAAGAAATTTATCAATAAAATAAAGAAAAAAATTATTGCCGGTAGCAGCACAGCAGATCGCTACCTGTCTTATTTATTTGCTATTTATTATGGTACCGCGCCGAAGACTTGGCTTGACTGTGAAAGACTCTGACTAAAGTCATGTCCTGGGTTTATTCCGATGGTCGTGCAAATTAGTGTTTGAGGGCTTGAGTTAAGATTGCCGTCACTATGGTCCTTATTTTCATTCTCTATCTTACACTCATTCTTCTGTTTCATGTTTTGACTCTTGTCGTTGCAGTTATTATCAGATTTGCTTTCACACTTTTTTTGTCAGCAAATGCTGTTTGTCCCTGTAACGTTGCTGTAGCTGTTAGTGCTGTCAACATTCCTGCAGACAGCATTACTAACATTAACACATTTTTCGTATTCATGTATTTTATAGAAAAATGATACTAAACTTAGTATAAGTAGATTGGGTAAGAACAAGTGGTAAAAAAAGAAGAGATTTTTATTTGGTCAAATAAGTCTGAAAATACGAATAGAATCTTCTTCAGCAGAATCCTACAGAATAATTATATACACACACAATTAAGTTGAAATGTATTCACTTTTATCAATTGGCGGATTCAGGTTGAAGGTCTGCCAACTGGGATCCGCCAATTTTAATAAAACCTTGAACATCAAATCTTGAGGGTTTCACTTAAGCATATCAATCATTTATCTGATTCATCCTTTTGAATGGGTTGCTCCAAAAGGGTGCCGTTTGCTGGACATGGAATTGATGCGATGTAGCCCGCATTACTTCCATTCAGAAATTGTTTATAATCTTTTTCTAAATTAAAACAGGCTGCGTAATCTCCGTAGACAATATGCCATCCTATGAACATCCAAAAAACTCCGAATATCAAAATTATACTCGCAAGTGAGATTCTCAAGTTAGCATCTTAGAATTATTTCTTGAGCAATTAGAAAAGTTTTTCTCAGTCAATTAGAATTTTCTGAATTCCACTTCAAGCCATACACAAATGCTGTCACTGAATAGTTATCAAATAGGAAAACTGATAACAGTTTAAGGCGAGGTAGAATTAGAGGATGATGAATTTCCTGTAATGTTGCTATAACGCTCTTTTAAATATTCAAATTGTGCATCAGTAAGTTATGATGATAGTTCCGTTCTCTCTGAGTGATATGGAATTAATTCTATTTTAGTAAGTTATGAATCGAAAAGCTTCCATTTCTTAAATTTTGAGAATTTCTTCCTAAGTATATCTGTCAATAAATAGCCCAATGCATTATAGTATGGAGGTTCAAATTTATTTTCTGCAAAAAATTCAAAGAACTTGTTATAAGGCATCCAATAAAGATTCCATGATTTTCTCGCTTCATACTCTTCTGCTGGATTATTTTTAGAGGAATATCCTGGATTATTCCGAACATGATTATCGGTGCTTGCTCAAACTTCCAACGATATATACAGGACAATTATCTCCCTTTAACCTATTCTTTCCATTCAATTGAAATATTTTTGATATGGCTTCAACCTTATTTTCATATTCAGATGGCCTATGTATACAAAGTTCATACTCGTTCATGATTTCTGGTACCAAATCCAAAATTTTTCTGTATTAAAACCTGCTACTAAATAGATAAGTTTGATGAGCTAACGTTCACCATTTCTGACTCAACTAAGATTCACTTGGTTGCATAATATCAAAAAACTATAAACCTAACTTTCGAAATCCGTAAAATGATTAATGGCCAAACCTAATCATTAAAATTCTGTGGCAACTTTTCATTTCCCAAAACACAATTAATCGATTCAATATTACCATATTTGAATGTCAGAAGATTTAAGAAACCTCTTGTCATATCTGGCGACTTGTAATTATTTAAAGGAGTAAAAATGAGAATATAAAAATCCAGTCCATCGTGGTAGAATAACTTTTTTGCATCTAAAATTAGGAAAGTAAATTCTTTCCATTGATGTCAAGCCATTTTATAAATTTAGGATAATCTGGAGAGTAACTTCTCAATAAATCCCAGAAATTATATGAGTGTCCTTTCACCTTAAAATGGCATAACTCATGAATAATTATATAATCAATAATCTCTGGAGGGGCCTTTACCAAATTTACATTTAGATTCATTTCATTATTTTTTGCTATGCTTGCCCAGCAATTTAAATTCTTAATAACAACTTTGTTCGGTTTTACCCCCATCACTTTACTCAATTTATGAACTTTTTCTTTGAAAATAATGTTTGCTTTGTGGTAAAGCCAATTTTCATATAATCTCCGTACCTCATTCTTTAAATCTTGAACCTCTTGAATACCAGAATGAATATTAAATAAAAATAATTCATTTTTATGAACTACTGAATTTTTTACTACCTCTTTGTTGTTCTCTTTTAGTGAATCTAACATTTTGAGTTGAATTTTGTGATTCTTTCCTAAATATGGCAAAGTTGAATCTTTAGCGTAAGCAGGCTTTGAAATTTCAACCCTTTTATCACCATGTAAGATTTCTCTTTGTTTCGTTACAATCCAACTAATTTTTTCCTTAATTAGTGATTCTATTTCTTTGTCTGGCTTAGAATATGGTACTCTAATCACGATTTTATCTGAATCCACGATAATTTCGCTCGTTTTGCTTCTTCTTGTTCTAACTACAAAATATTCTATTCTTTTTGTGCCATTAAGATATTCATGTTTTGACATGGTTTTAGAATTTTTTGAATACAGTTTTACTAATGATATTTTTTGATTCGAAACTCATTCCAATCTCTTTTGGGATGTTAATTTATCTTGCCAGCGTTTAAAGTTTGTTAACTCACCTTCGCTTCTTGACAAGCCTTCCACCGACTATTAAATGTCCAGCTTTTTTCAACTTCCCCTGTTTCGTAGATAAATTTGCGTTGGTTCTACAAGTTCTAAATCATCTAATAAATCATCGAATAATACAGCTACAGCTTTTGAATAAATGTATGTCACTTTCTAGAATGACAATCACATTAGTAGGACTGAATTCATCGGCTTTCAGTTGATATTGTTTGAAGCTTATGGAATGTTAACGACATTGCATGAAAAATGCACTCGCTTTGCGTGCTATTTTGTAAATTACGTCTCGTAGCGTATGGCTGTTTTGGAGCCGTGTGTTATTTTGTGCAATTTTCGTATATTACTATATACGTGCGAGCCAAACTGCTAAATTAAGCTGATAATATTGGTCTCTGAACTCATGATTTCAAAGTCGTCATGAGAGTTTTAGAGACGGGCACAAACTACAGGCTTTTTGATTGGATTAAAAAAAGCCGTACATCGCTGTTTGAGTAAGCTGAATGTTGTAATTACAATTGGCCAGCTTTTTATTAATCATTTTTCAGTGTTTTGCCTCCACAATAGCTTTAAGCCGCCATGATTTTGTGGATATTAGATGGATATTAGAAGTTATTTGAGCCTTGAGATCCTTCCTTCGACTTTGTTCACCTTAAGTTCAGGAGGAATAGTGTTAGGATTCGCAAAAGGATGAGTATCAATGGTTAATACAATAAGACAAGCATTAACATTCATGTGGAACAAAACGTTCTCTAATGAGAGTACTACCTTTGGTGAGATAATTGGACATGATGACGTGAAGATGATTCTTAACAGAGCGATATTGTCTAAGAAACCATGTCACATTCTTCTAACAGGTAAGCCAGGCTGTGCCAAAACAATGTTTCTGACGGAAATAATGAAAAGTTTTAAGGATTCTTATCTTGTCGTAGGAAGCAATACTACTAAAGCCGGGCTAGTAAACCAACTGTTTGCAAGGCAGCCAAAATTTCTTTTAATAGATGAACTTGATAAAATGCCTCAACAAGACCAGACATCATTATTGCACTTAATGGAAACAGGCATAGTTTCAGAAACCAAAATGAAGAAGACCAGGCAAATGCATTTAACTTCATGGGTGTTTGGCACCGCTAATATTACTGAAAAAATAATTGAACCATTGCTTTCGAGGTTTGTAATACTGCGTGTACCTGATTATAATTTTGAAGAGTTTACCGATATTGCTATAAATAGACTCGGAAAAGAAAAGTTCAACAAAGATATTGCGACCATCATTGCAAAAAATGTATGGACTGTTCTTGACTCCAGAGACGTAAGGGATGTTATCAAAGTCGCAAGATTGGTCGGTAAGCAAGATGATATTCGGCCTATAATCGATGTAATGAAACGATATTCTAAGCGATACAACAAACCAATTTTAGATTTGAAATAGGGGTAGTTTTCTTCAAAGCAAAAAATCCTAAAAATTGAACCATCTTTTTTGTATGCAATCTTGTTGGACTCTTCCAAATAATCTAGTATAACGCATAACGTTTGGAACATTACTTTTCTATGCAGACTTTGAAATAACTGATTCGTGGTTCTAGATTGCTTTTCTTAATTTTTTTCAACCATCTTAGTCGTATTTAATTTGGCTTTGTTTAGAATGGTTTTCACAAAGGCATCCTGATGTAATTTATATAAATATATATAAAACTGAGTGGATGCTAAGAAATAATTAGAATTAAAAAGATAAGCAAACCGTATTAGTCCTTTTGTTAAAACTATGTGGGTATTAGGTATTCACTAGTAAACCTAATAATTTATGACATGGGGCTGGTCGGATTCGAACCCTCGGTTCGTGTTCCTGTTTTACGAGACTTCATGTTATGTAGAAGTAATTAGTAATAGATAACTTTTGTGGAATCAACATTCTTCCTTTTACCCCTTACATTGTTCTTCATTGAAAATGTGTGATATCTATCTATTCCATGCCTTCGAAACTGAAAAAGGAATTAAAAAATTTTATTCTATAAATTTTTGGCAAGTACATTTTAAACAATATTCTCCTCCATCGTGTACATGAAATTCCCTAAGATGATGGCAATTAACGCATTTGTCTGACTTGCTAACCAACTGATTTCTTCTTTACTCTATCTTATATCCTTTCAACCTTTTTTTATCTGATTAATACAAATGCAGATTAATATAACGGCTCGGCTTATCAGTCAGATTTTTACTATGATAGGCTTGGCAAAATCAAAATCGTGCAGTCCGTTTCTTGTTATTGTTGTATCTGTGCACCGAATATTCTTTTCCATAAAATTTGACCACATAGTATCGCACGTTCTACATTTAAATTCACCAGGAGCTACACCCGGTTTTACTATTCTTACCATACTATAGTATAAGGAAAACTGCTATAATTACCCTTGCTTTGGTAACTCAATCAATCAATACACCTTTATTGTGCATTTTAGTACTAAATTTAGAACAATTTTGGAAAAAAATAAGTGCGATAAGTGTAACTTGACGATCCATCCTAATTTCATCGGTAATCATAAATGTTATCATGTTAATTGTCCGATTTGCAAGAGTCCTATTATTCCTTCATCATATTGGTTCCACGTAAGATCACATCCGGGTCATGAAAACGATAGCCCACCATCACCAAAAACAAGTACCTTTGCCAATAGACAAAACACAAACTATTCAGGCCATCGTAATTATCATAGAAGCTATTGACGAATTATCCCATTTTGAAAGCAATCAAGTAGACCAGTGTTGGGGTGCGAGAAATAATTCTAGATCTCTAATTTTATAACCTTATGACGGAGAGCTGGCAGACAACATTATTATTCTGAGCAATAATTAGATTCTTTTAGAGTCCAATAGTTTGGAACGATGCCATGGTTTAACCCTGATTTTTTGTTTACAGTCTTTACAACGTAGAATTTCTTTTGGGTATTTCAATTCGCAGGTAGAACAATAATTGAAATAATCATAATCTATCCTCTTGGCAATTGGTTTTACCCTATCATTTTTAATGAACAGAACCAGTTTTTATTCCATCAAGACTCAAGGGATTCAAATATGACATGACTACCTAACTAAAATGGAGGCATTAATTAGCCGAGCTATCTTCAATTGCTTTGGCACATCTATCACAATACTTCTCAAGTAATATTGCACCTTCAGACTGTATTTGACCAATTTTGTTGCAGGTTCTCCACATCTCATACAGAACCTTGATTTCTTTCGTGAACTTGATGTAAAGGGCTCAATACCTTTGAGTGTCTTTTCTAACAATCACATCTTCTCTAAATTATGTAGCGACAATGTACATTATAAATTAAATAGAATAATTATTACAGCTATACCATACCAAATTAACTGACGAGCGATTTGAAGACGAAACAAATAGAATAAGAGGATATGCAATTATATTTAATTAAATTAAATTGTTGAATCGGATAATTCATGATAAGTGAAGATGAGCATATAATTCGTTGCAGTGCATGTGGGAGAAACCTAATAGTCAAAGTTAATGTAAATAATGCGATAGCATTTTTGAGTCACCTAAAGTTGGACCACGGAATTATGTACTTGCCTCAACTTATGACAAAGACCAAGACCAAGACCAAGACTATGATTAATACTCGACTAGAATTACAAAATACCGATACTTAATCCGATTTTCTAGCGATGAAATTGTCCTATCATACTTAACTATTGATTCCTGATTAAGATCTGTATGTCCTAGTTTCCTTCACTATAGTCCAGCTTTGAAAATAGGAAGCCTTATACACCTATCTCCTTTGCTAGTCCCACAAGTTTTTTTCCGTCTTCTGTCAGACTGTTGTACACCTTATTTTTCACACTCTTTCGGGCAACTAGTCCACGCTTATGTGCCTTAAGGAGCAGTTTGTGTCCGTATCCATACGCACCCAGCTTGGTAAGCAGTTCTCTTGTTGAGTATCCCTTTCCAGTGCCGATTGTCTTTAACAATCTTACTAGTCCCTTTTGTTCAACAAGTATTTTTAACAATCTTACTTCTTTCATTGTTCATTAATAAATCCGATTAATTATATAATCGTTACTTATAATTAGATACGAACAATATATAACTATAAAATTCTAAGAATTCTACTAGAACTTAGAATTTCAGAATATCTTTAATAGATTTCGGGGGTAGTATGATTCATCCAGCAATCAAAGCATACTTCAAATTCTAGCTGATAAACCTCAATTTTATTTTTATTACATATTTGACATAATTTTTCCATTTAAGGAACGTGGAATTCATTGATATAATATATATCATTTATTGATGAGGTGCTTTCAAGATGAATTTCGCTATATTAATTAAATCTTGAAATAAATACAATTAAACACACATTTGATACTTTATTTAATACTATTTGCATAAGATTATTGCTTTATTCTGATTCTGTCCAGAACCAACGTATAGTATTGTTTAGTTTCATACTTGTAGTAATCGATTAAAAGGATATAAGACTTGGATATTTCTAACAACCGATTCTCATATCTGTAACAATCTGTCAATTACAATCCAAAAGATGATATAAGCACGAAGTACATTAATTCATTGCTTATTATTAAATTTCAAGGTGTAAGATTATGAAGATATTAATGGTCTCAACAGAGTACCCTCCTATGCAGGGTGGCGTTGGCCGCTACTCTAAGAAGTTGGTCGATTCTTTGATAAAAGAGGGTATAGAGGTCTTTGTTGTATGTAGCAAAGATGGCAAGGGAGAGTTTAATGGTATTTCTCCAAATAATAAGGGTAATTCTAAGGTCTTACAGAAAATAGTTAAAGAAATTGAACCTGATATCGTCCATGTTCAATACGAGCATGGGTTGTATGGAATACATTTAGACCCAATAAATCCTAGGAGAACCCAGACAAATATAGAATTATTTTACCGTGAATGCAAGGTTCCAATCGTCACTACTTTTCATTCGGCTTATACTTTTGCTCAGTGGATGAGGTTGATAGTTCCTATGGATAATAGTAGGTTTGGACGCTTGGGAACTTTTCTTACTATGGCATTCGATTATTGGATTCATATTCTAAATTATGGTTCCTTCAATTCGCTAAATAGTCAAAAGATAGGTCAAAATAAAGCTGGGGTCGTTTTTTCTAAATATCTAGCCAATCTAATACCAGGTAGTTCTTTAATTTATCATGGTGCAGAACCCAGCATTTCACCACCTATGGACAGAAAGGAAGTTAGAAAGATGTTTTTACTTCCCGAGAATACCAACATTGCACTTGCAGTAGGTTTTATGACAGCAACCAAAGGTTGGGACATAATTGGTAAGATGAAAGTACCCCGGGATTGGAAAGTTGTAATAAACACTTCAAGAAACCATTATGGAAGAGAGAGACTGACAGAAAAATTTGAAAATGAAGGTGTTATTAATCTGAAAAGGGGATTTCTTAGCGACAAGGAATTGTCGTTGCTCTTCTATTGTGCTGATGCTCTGATTCTTCCGTACAAAGTGTCTTCTGGTTCAGGTGTGAT
>Ga0207691_10002537_pt1 | contig 17844 bp, 17 predicted proteins | sample KBSM13metaG_FD_184327 | JGI IMG/M metagenome (GOLD analysis project Ga0207691, IMG submission 184327) | Miscanthus rhizosphere microbial communities from Kellogg Biological Station, Michigan, USA - KBS M1-3 metaG (SPAdes) (version 2) | ecosystem: Host-associated > Plants > Roots > Rhizosphere >... | reverse complement strand
CCCAGCAGCCCCCAGTCGAGGTCACGGGCCCGCTCGATGGTGTCCAGGTCCAGCATCGGCGCGGTGCGGCTGCCGGAGGCCCGCTTGAGGGCGACACCGAAGTTCTGCAGCTCACCGGCCGAATGAACCCATGGATGACTGGAAATGATGCGCTCGACGAGCGTCGTACCCGTGCGCGGCAGGCCGAATACGAAGATGGGCTCCTCGCTGGGGTCGCCGCCCACGGTAGGGGCTCGATCGCGGAACGTACGCTCCACGGCGGCGAACAATGCCTCGTCGCGCTCGAACGTGTAGTCGACCAGAAGCCTGCCGCCGGCGGCCTTGCCCTCGACGAAGTGCGAGAACGCGCGACGGTCGTCCTGCAAGTCCTCGCATTCCTTCGCGAGGGCCAAGTGCACGTAGACCTGCGCGAGGGGATCCTCACCCGCCGTGGCGAGCGCCTGTTCGAAGCGAGCGACGTGATTGTGCTCTGGCGTCTGGCGCCCGAGTTGCGACAGGGTGAGGTACGCCTTCCAGAACCGTGAATCCGCCTGCAGACAGGCTTCGAGTTCGCTCTCGGCGCCGGCGGTGTCGCCCTCGTAGATCAGCGCCGTTGCCAGGTTGAAGCGGTGGCTCGCCTGGTTGGGCTGCAGCGCCGCCGCACGCTGGAACATGTCCCGTGCCTTGCCGTAGGCGTGCGCCTGCGTGTAGACCACGCCCAGCGTGTCGCAGGTGAGCGCGTCGGAGGGTTCAAGGGCGATGGCACGGTCGGCGACCGACACGGCTTCGCTGGGGAGGCTGGCCTGCGCCAGCGCCCGCGCGAGTTGCGCGGCGTAGTCCGGGCGCGTTGGATTGAGGCTGGTCGAGCGCCGCAGGCACTCGATCGCCAGCGGCATCTGCAAAAGCTCCCGCGCTGCGACGCCGGCGACGAAGTACACCCCGGCGTGCGGCGGTGCATCCCGCACGAGACCCATGGCGAGCTGCTGGGCGTTCGCCCAATCGGCGCGGTTCAACGCGTCCACGGCCGCCTGGTAGCGGGACTTTTGTTCCTGTGTGGGAGCCGACTGCATTCTGTTTTCCATTATCGCGAGCACGCCGAACAAATCCGTTCGACCTTGTAGCCCCTGGCGCGCAGCTTCTCGACGACACCGTCGTTACCGAGCAGGTGCAAGGCGCCGACGACGACGAGGGTGTCGTCGCGACCCGGTGCCTTGAGGAATTGCTCGATCTTCGGCACCCAGGCGTCATTGCGCTCGACATTGATGTGCTGGTAGAGCTTTGGATAGTTGTGCTTCATGTCGGCGGCCATGCCGTCCCAGAGCGTGGCGACATCCGCCGCCCGCCACGCGGTGTGCAGGATTTCGAGTTCCTTCTGTCCCTGCGCGGATTCAGTCAGTGCCTCGTCGAGGAACTGCAGCTGCTCGTCGTGATCCATGTGGTCGAGAAATGCGATCTGCTGCGCGCCGGTTTCCAGCCCCGACGTCGGTTTTCCCTTCGCTTCGGCCTCGACCGCCAGGTGTTCGTCGAGCCCGAGTTTCGGATCCAAGCCATGGCTGGCCATGTCGATGACGCTGACCGTCAATCCCACGAACCATGGTTCGAACATCTGCAGGACCTGCGGCGCCAGCCCGATTTTCTGAAGGCCGGCAGCGTTGGCCGCCTGCCACGCCTGGAGTTGCTCGCGCAAGCCAGGCGACAGGTCACCATCCAGTTGCGTCCCGTCGGTGCGCAGCGCCGCCTGGCTCATCTGCATTGCGAGCGAGGGGGAGCCAATTTCCTCCGGCGGAATTTCGAACACCAGCGCTTTGGAGTCGGCGAACGCGTCGTCGACGTCTTTGGACAAGGGGTAGTCGCCCGGCTTCAGGAGATGGAACGAGCCGAGCAGGTAGACGCTGTTGTCGGCATCGGACACCTTCCACAGCAACGGAACCGGTGGGGCGGCCACGGCGGCATGGGCGACGCACGCCAGCAGCAACGTCGCCAGCGACGACAACAGGGTCTTGTTCGGCATCGTGAAACTCAGGAATGCGTGGGTTTGTGGTACGCCTTCTCGCCCGCGGTGATCGCGAGATCCACGCGGTTTTCCGGAGGCGGCAGTGGACAGGTGGCAAAGGCGGTGAAGGCGCAGGGCGGGTTGCGCGACTGGTTGAAATCCAGCGTCACGTTTCCATGCGCATCGGGCAAGGGCGCGTCGAGGAAGCGCCCGGCGCCGTAACTGCCGTGGCCATTGGTGCGATCGGCGAACACCAGGAACAGCACGCCCTCGCCTTCGTCCAGCGCTTCGATCCGGTAGATCCTGCCGTCGCGCTGGAACTCGACGACGCCCGGATTGGCCATCGCATCCATGCCGCCGATCACGTTGGCGACCTCGATGGTCCGGCCTTCCGGGTGCGGGATGAACTTGCCCTGGATCTTCCACGCCGGGTCGGCCGGCCAGTAATCGAGGCCGGCGAAATGCACCCGGCCCGGCGCCTCCGCGTGCTTCACGCGTAGCGCGTAGCGATCGTTGCGTTCGATGACGGTGGCGTGTCCCTTGTCGCCATCAAAGCCGATCACGCTGGGACCGGCGGGGTCGGCATCCGTGCGCAACGTGGTCGCCGCCTGCAACGGCTGGCCGTCCAGCGTCGAGGCCGTCACCTTGTCCGGAACGAACCGCACCTGCTTGCCGGCAATCTCGATCATTCCCAGGTTTCCCGGCCCCATCGACAGGTGGATGCCGTTGCCGCCATCACTGCCGATGTAATGGGATCCCGGATCCAACCAGTGCAAACCGATCAGGCTCGTCCAGCCTTCGGGTTTGAGCAGGTCGCTGCGGCGTTTCTCGCGCCAGGCCTGTTCTTCGTGGGCAAAGGCGGAAGCGGCTGCATCCATCGGTTTGTTTCCATTGACTACGGGTTCGTTGCGATGGCACGCGGCCAGCAGCAGCGCGGCGGCACAGGGCACTGCGAAGAATCGCAACATGTGTCCGATCCGGATCATCTCAACGTCCTCGCAGGAACCATTTGTCGATTTCGGCCAGGCTGAATCGTGCCCAGGTCGGCCGCCCATGATTGCACTGTCCGGAGCGCAGCGTCGTTTCCATTTCGCGCAACAGGGCATTCATTTCGGGGATACCAAGACGCCGGTGCGCGCGCACCGCGGCGTGGCACGCCATCGTGGCCAGCAATTCATCGCGTGCTTCGACCACCCGACGGCTGTCGCCATGTTCGCGCAGGTCGGCGAGCACGTCGCGCAGCAGCGATTCGACATCGCCATCGGCCAGCAAGGCAGGCACGCCACGCAGCAGCAACGATTGCGGGCCATTGACAGACACCTCGAATCCCAGCTGCTGAAGCGTCGCCGCCTCGCGTTCCGCGACGTCGGCTTCGCGGCTGGACACCGCCACGGGCTGCGGCACCAGCAGCGGCTGCACCCGGACGCCAACGCCGTCGTGCGCGCTCTTGAGCTTTTCGTAGCCGATGCGTTCGTGCGCCGCATGCATGTCGACGACGATCAATCCATCGGCGGTCTCGGCGAGGATGTAGATCCCGTGCAGCTGTGCGATTGCGTGCCCGAGTGGCGGCAGCCCTTCTTCCGACTCCGGAAGCGGCTTCGCGTCGCGGTCGCCTTCCGCAACCGCGGTCGTCGAGGCATACAACGCTGCATAGCCCGCGCGCACGTCGTCGACATTCGAGGCGCCGGAAGCCGGTTGCAACGCCAGCCGCGATTGCGGCATCCACGATGGCGCAGCGGCGAACGCCGGCGCTGCAGCGGCATCGGCGGCAACTCCGGCCCGGGTTTCGGCAAGGGCTTCCTGCAAGGTGCGGTAGACGAAGTCGTGGACGAGGCGCGCATCGCGGAAGCGGACCTCGTGCTTGGCCGGATGCACGTTGACATCCACCGCGCGTGGATCGAGTTCCAGGAACAGCACGTACGCCGGCTGCCGCCCATGGAAAAGCACGTCGGAATACGCCTGTTTCACCGCGTGCGCGACGCTGCGGTCCCGCACGCTGCGGCCGTTGACGTACAGGTACTGCTGGTCGGCGCTGGCGCGGTTGTAAACCGGCCTGGCGATCCAGCCCTGCAATCGCAGGCCAGCACCGGCATGGTCGACGCGCAGCGCCTGGCGCGAGAACTCCTCACCGAGCGTTTCCAGCAGGCGTTCGGACGACGCCAGCACCGCGTCGCCGCGATAGCGTCGCGATGGTTTCCCGTTATGCGACACGCGTAATTCAACATCCGGTCGCGCCAGCGCGAGCGAGCGCAGCCATTCCTCGATGTGGCCGAGTTCGGTGCGCTCGGCGCGCAGGAACTTGCGTCGTGCGGGCACGTTGAAGAAAAGGTCGCGCACCTCGACCGTCGTCCCCTGCGGATGCGACTTCGGCACGACCTCGCCGACGCGTCCGCCCTCGACCTGGAGCGAGGCGCCATGTGCGCTGCCGTCGTGGCGCGATACCAGCGCGAAACGGCTCACCGAGGCGATGGACGGCAGCGCCTCGCCGCGAAAACCCAGCGTTGCCACGGCTTCGAGGTCCTCGAGCGACGCAATCTTGCTGGTCGCGTGACGCGCAATCGCCAGCGGCAGGTCGTTCGCCGCAATACCCTGGCCGTCGTCGCGGATGCGGATCAGGCGCACACCGCCTTCTTCCAGGTCAATGTCGATGCGCCGCGCACCAGCGTCGAGCGCGTTCTCGACGAGTTCCTTGACCACGGACGCAGGCCGCTCGACGACTTCGCCGGCGGCAATCTGGTTGATGAGGGTGTCAGGCAGCTGGCGGATCGTCACGGGTGACGATCATAGCGGTCCGCTGAGGATTTACGGACTGCCGCCGCCCGGAAGTCCACTGCCCGACGCATCGGCTCGCGCTGCGTACAGCGTGCCCGGTGGCGGCTGGCGGCTGAAATACGCGGTGACGCCGCTCAACACCGCGCGCGCCAGTTGCGACTGCTGCGCGGGATCGTTGAGCCGGCGCTCTTCGTCCGGATTGGAGATGAAAGCGGTTTCGACCAGCATGGACGGCACATCAGGCGAGCGCAGGACGACGAAGTTAGCCCGTTCGATCTCGTGCTTGTGCGTCTTCCCAAGGCGCTTGAGTCCGTCGAGCACCTGGCCGGCCATGTCCTCCGAGGCCTTCATCGTCGCGCTCTGCGACAGGTCCAGCAGCACGGAGGCGAGCGTGTCGTCCTTGTCCTGCAGCCTGACGCCGCCGACCAGATCGGCGGCGTTTTCCTGGTTCGCCAGCCAGCGTGCTGCCTGTGAGGAAGCGCCGCGCTGGGAGAGGACGAACACCGACGAGCCGCGCGCCTCCGGACTTGGGGACGAATCGGCGTGGATCGAAACGAACAGATCGGCCTTGGCTGCCCGCGCCTTCTGGTAGCGCTGGGTCAGGGGGATGAAGACATCCGTATCGCGTGTGAGATAGGCCTTCAGACCGGGCGTCGCGTTGACCTGGCGGGCCAGCTCCTTCGCAATCGCAAGGGTGATCATCTTCTCGCGCGTCCCGGACGGGCCGTGGGCGCCGGGATCCTGGCCGCCGTGCCCGGCATCGATGGCGATGACGAGCGGACGCAGGCCGTTGCGACGCATGACATCCTGCATCGTCTTCACCGGAGCGCGCGGGTATGTGGACGCGGCCGAAGGCGGGGCGTCAACGACTTTCCCTGGCGCAGGGGCTGCAACTTCAGGCTTCACGGCAGGGGACACAGCCGCCGGACCAGGCGCGGCGATGGCGGGAAGGGTCGCAAGCAGGCGCGACGTCGCATCGGCCGAAACCTGTGCGGTATCGATAGGCACCGGCGCAGCCGCTGCAGGCGCCGGCTGGACGACGACGCCGTCCTCCGGCCACTCGAGCACTAGGCGTGGGCCATCGGCGCCAGGCTCGTAATGCGGCTTCAGCGCCGTCACCGGGGCCGCGAGGTCGAAGACGATCCGGACCATGCCCGGCGTCGGCTGGCCGCTGCGGACCGCACGCACCAGGCCGCTTGGCTGGGGCAATTGCATGCCCGGTTGAATACGCGATCCAGGGAAATCCACGACCAGGCGGTCGGGACCAGCGAGGGAAATCAACTGATACCCCGCTTCACTGTCCATGCGCAGCTCGGCACGGGTGCCGGTGGGCCCGGTGGCGAGCTGCAGGCCGCGCAGCTCACCGGCATGCGCAAGGTTCCAGCAGACGGCGGCGAGTAACGCCATGCCGAGCAGGATTTGCTGGATGCTGGCCCCCTTGACGCGCATGGCCGGGATTCAAGCACCATCGCCCGGGCATTGCAACAACTTTTCCCTTACAGATCCGGTAGCTGGAAGCTGTTCCTTCCGGTCCGGGTCAGCAAGGGCTCGCAAGCCACGATTTTCGACAGTGCGGCCAGCCATGCCGTCCCTGCCGACGAACCCGGAGACAGGACAGCCCCGCGCCCCGCCCCACTGACGGCCAGATCCACCCGGAGGTCCGCCGGTGGCAACGCCCCGGCGCCCCGTTCGGGCCATTCGACCAGCCACAGGTCCGCACCGGCATCGTCCAATGCAAGGAATTCAAGTTCGCCGGCGCCGGCGATCCGATACAGGTCCAGGTGCAGTGCTCTTCCGGCGCCCCGCAAGGGGTAGTGCTCGACCAATGTGTAGGTCGGGCTGCGGATCGCTCCCGTCACCCCGAGCGCGCGCAACCATGCGCGTGCAAGCGTGGATTTACCTGCGCCCAGATCGCCGTGCAGATAGACGATTGCCGGTGTCGGCTGCGTGCGCGCGAGCGCACTGCCAAGCGCTTCGGTTGCATCGACATCCGGCAGTTCCAATCGCATCAGCGCGACTCCGGATTGGCGAGCATGCGCAGATGCGGCAGCAGATCCGACGGCAGCAGTCCACGCTCGCCTCCACCGCGTGCAGCGGCATCACCGGCCGCCGAATGCAGCAGCGCACCGCAGCACGCCGCATCGAAAGGATCGAGCCCTTGCGCGCGCAATGCGCCGATGACGCCCGTCAACAGGTCGCCCATGCCGCCGACCGCCATGCCCGGATTACCCGCCGCGACCACGCGCGGCCTGCGTGCAGGCGCCGCGACAATCGTGCCTGCGCCCTTGAGCACGACGACGCAGCGATAACGCTCCGCCAGCGAGAGCGCTGCGGCGAACCGATCGCGTTGCACCTCGGCAGTGCCGATACCGAGAAGGCGAGCAGCCTCCCCCGGATGCGGAGTGATGACGCAATCGGTGCGCAGTTCATGCGGACGCAGCGCGAGTAGGTTCAATGCATCGGCGTCGAGCACGAGTGGCTTGCCGCACTCCAGCGCGGCGCTCAGGAGTTCCGCTCCCCACGATCGCTGTCCGAGTCCGGGACCGATGGCGACCACGCTCGCGCGCTGCAGCAAACCCCGTAATTCCCCGGCGCCTTGGACCGCCTGCGGCATCGCTTCCGGCCGCGCACCAAGCAGTGCAGGAACGTGTTCGCTCCGCGTCGCGACGCTGACCAAACCTGCCCCGCTGCGCAGCGCGGCGTCGGCGCACAGGATGACGGCGCCACCGCTGCCATGATCTCCGCCGATGCACAGGACGTGTCCGTTGTTGCCCTTGTGGGTGTCGCGGAGTCGTGGCGAGAGCCAACCGCGGAGCGCATTCGGGCGCAATGCAAACGCCGTTGCGTCGGCAGCGTCCATGCAAACGCCGAGTTCGTCCGTCTTGAGCACGCCGCAATGGTCGATCGCGGCGCCGGTCGCCAGCCCGGCATGCGCGCCGAGGAATTGCAACGTGTCCGTCGCGCGGATCGCGGCGCCAGGCACGTGGCCGGAGTCGGCATCCACGCCGCTCGGCACGTCGAGCGCAAGCACATCGCAGCACCGCGCGTTGATTGCGTCGATGAGCACGCTTGTGGCGGCATCCGGCGCACGCGTCAGTCCGATGCCGAACAATCCGTCGACAACGACATCGCAGTCCGGCAGTGCGCCATCGAAGGTCGCACATTGCCCTTTAGCCGATTCGAAGTCGTTGCATGCGCGAACGGCAAGCTCGCCGCGTGGCGCCAGGGTCCGCAATACATGCACGCCGCGACCCGATTCCTGCGCACGTCGGGCGAGCACGTAACCATCGCCGCCGTTGTTGCCCGGGCCGCAGACCACTGCGATGCGCTGTGCTTGCGGCCAACGCGACAGCAAATGCCGCCACGCGGCTTCGCCGGCGCGCTCCATCAAGATGAACGGGTCGCCGAGCGCCGCGGCCTGCGCGGCCTCGACGCGCCGGAGCGCTGCGTTGTCGTACAGCGCCTCGGCGCCCCCGGACCGGTGTTCCATCGCCGGATTCTATACTTGGTGCATGCCAGCCACCGCCGCCAGGCCAAACGCCGAACTCCACACCGCGATCGCACCGGACTACGTCGCCCTCGCTGCGCGGATCAAGTCGCTGGCGCGCGCGTCGGGCTTCCAGCGCTGCGGCATCAGCGACGTCGTGCTCGGGGAAGACGAGACCCACCTGCGCGACTGGCTGGCGCAGGGTCTACATGGCTCGATGGAATGGATGGCGCGACACGGCGACAAGCGTGCGCGCCCGCAGGAACTGCTGCCCGGCACGGTGCGCGTCGTTTCCGTCGGACTCGACTACGGACGCGATCCCGACGAGGCCTGGCGCACGCTGTCGGACAGCGAGCGCGCCTACGTCGCCCGCTACGCGCTCGGGCGCGATTACCACAAGCTGATGCGGCAGCGATTGCAGGCGCTGGCCGATCGCATCGCCGGGGAGATCGGGCCGTTCGGCCATCGCGTGTTCGTCGATTCGGCGCCAGTGCTCGAGCGCGCGCTCGCGCGCAATGCCGGCCTGGGATGGATCGGCAAGCACACCTGCCTGATCGACAAGGACGGTGGGTCCTGGTTTTTCCTCGGCGAGATCTACGTCGACCTGCCGTTGCCCGTGGACCCGCCGGCAAGCGCCCACTGCGGGACCTGCACACGCTGCATCGACGTCTGCCCCACGCAGGCCATCACGGCGCCGTATCGCCTGGATGCGCGGCGCTGCATCAGCTACTTGACGATCGAACACGAAGGATCGATCGATGAAGCACTGCGACCGCTCATCGGCAATCGAATCTTCGGCTGCGACGACTGCCAGCTGGTGTGTCCGTGGAACAAGTTCGCCAGGACAACCGACGAGCCGGATTTTCGCAGCCGCAACAATCTTGACACCGCGACGCTGGCCGAGTTGTTCGCGTGGAGCGAAGACGAGTTCCTGCAGCGCACCGAAGGCTCGGCGATCCGCCGCAGCGGCTACCGGCGCTGGCTGCGCAACATCGCCGTCGCGCTCGGAAATGCCGCGACCACCCCCGACACGCTCGCGGCGCTGGAGTCACGCCGCAATTGCGAGGACGACGTCGTGCGCGAACACGTGTTGTGGGCGCTCGCGCGCCATGGGAACGCAGAGGCCTGACCGGTCGAAAGCAAGCTTCCCGGCGCGGCAGCGCGTGGAAGCCGAACGACGGGATGATCGCAATCGAGGCGCGCGGCTCAGGCCGCTTGCGCCGGAATCGACGTGTTGGTGTGCGTCAGCAGGTTGTGGCGGTCGACGTAGACCAGCGTCGGCTTGTAGTTGGCCGCTTCGGCCTCGTCGCACATACCGTAAGCGCAGATGATGACCAGGTCACCCGGCTGCGCGCGATGCGCGGCGGCGCCATTGACGGAAATCACGCCGCTGCCTTCCTCGCCACGGATCGCATAGGTGACGAAGCGCTGGCCATTGTTGACGTTGAAAATGTGAACCTGCTCGTATTCACGGATGCCGGAGATGTCGAGCAGGCGGCCGTCGATCGCGCAGGAGCCCTCGTAATGCAGCTCGGCGTGGGTCACCGTCGCGCGGTGAATCTTGGCCTTGAGGATATTCAGTTGCATCATCGGTCTCCGGCACCGGGCCGAAAAGGGCAGGAGAGCAGTTTAGGCAGCGATTTGCCGCACTGCAACACGACCACCGGGCCGTTCAGCTGGCGTCGAATTCCAGATTGTCGATCAGCCGTGTCTGGCCGAGCCGAGCCGCTACGAGGACCACCACCCGGCCAACTTTCCCCGGCCCGGCCGCGGTCAGGTCCGGTCGACGGATGGCAACGTAATCGACCGCAAATCCGTGCCGCTCCAACGTGGCGCGCGCTTCATTCTCGGCGCCTGCCATGTCGGCGCCGGCAACGACCGCGGCACGTACCGACTGCAACGTCCGATGGATTTCTGCGGCCACTGGTCGCTGCTCGGCGGTCAGGTACTGGTTGCGCGAACTCATCGCCAGGCCATCGGTTTCGCGCATGGTGTCCGCGCCGACAAGCTCGACAGGGATCGCCAGGTCGCTCACGAGATAGCGGATGACGGCCAGCTGCTGGAAATCCTTGCGGCCGAACACCGCGACGTCCGGCTGCACCTGGTTGAACAGTCGAGTGACGACGGTGGCCACGCCGTCGAAGTGACCCGGGCGATGCGCGCCTTCCAGAACCTCGGTCACCGCAGGCACGCGCACCTGCACGGTCGCTTCCGGGCCGTGCGGATACATCGTTTGCACCGAAGGCAACCAGAGCAGGTCGCAGCCGGCCGACTGAAGGCCGCTTGCGTCGGCATCGGGCGTGCGTGGATAGCGGTCGAAGTCCTCGTTCGGTCCGAACTGCGTCGGATTGACGAACACGCTGGCGACAACGCGCTCGACGTGCGTGCGTGCCAGCCGCACGAGCGAAAAGTGACCGGCGTGCAGGTTGCCCATCGTCGGGACGAAGCCAACCCGTTGCCCTGCCCGCTTCCACTCCGAAACTTGCGCCCGCAGGGCAGACAATTCGCTGACGATGCGCATCATGCCGGCTCTTCAGGCATAGCTATGGTCGGCGTCAGGGAAGCTGCCGTCGCGCACGGCATCGGCAAACGCGCGCACCGCGCCGGCAACCGAGCCGCCGTCGGCCAGGAAGTCCCGCACGAACCGCGGTCGACGGTGACCGCTATTGAGGCCGAGCAGGTCGTGCAGCACCAGCACCTGTCCATCGCAGCGCGGACCCGCGCCGATGCCGATCGTCGGGATCGAATTCGCGTCGGTGATATCCGCGGCGACCTGCGTCGGAACGCATTCGAGCACCAGCAGCGAAGCGCCCGCCTCGGTGACCGCCCGGGCGTCCTCGAGCAGCTTTGCCGCCGCACGTCCATCGCGGCCCTGCACCTTGTAACCGCCCAGGCGCAGAACCGATTGCGGCGTCAGGCCCAGGTGCGCGCACACCGGGATCTCGCGCTCCACCAGGAAGCGGATGACGTCCAGTTTGAATCCCGCGCCTTCCAGCTTGACCATGCCCGCGCCCGCCTGCAGGCAGCGCATCGAAGCGTCCAGAGCGCGTTCGGTGGTTGCGTCGGCCTGGAATGGCAAGTCAGTCACCAGCAACGCGCTGCTCAAACCACGCGCGACGCAAGCGGTGTGGTAGACGACGTCGTCGATCGTGACCGGTAACGTACTGTCGTGCCCCTGCACGACCATCCCCAAAGAATCGCCGACCAGCACGATATCGACGCCGCTTTCGTCGAGGGTGCGTGCGAATCCCGCGTCGTAGGCGGTCAACATCACCAGTTTTCGGCCATCGCGCTTGGCGTCGCCAAGCATCGGTACGGTCCACGGCTTGCGGTCGGGTCGATCGGCGTACATCGGAAGTCCAGACTGGCGGCGCGAACGGAGCGAAGACCGCTAGCCTACGGCTTCGATGGGCCCGCAGGCCAGCGCCGAGAGTACGTCGCGGGCAGGGCCCAGGCCCGGAATGACGGCATCCGGATCCACTTCAACCAGTGGCACCAGGGCGAATGCGCGCTCATGCAGGTGCGGATGCGGAACCTGCAGCCCCGGCTGGACAACGATGCTGTCGCCGTACAGAAGCAGGTCGAGATCAAGGATCCGCGGGCCCCAGCGCTCGCGTCGTTCGCGACCGAATGCGCGCTCGATCGCAAGCATCCCGTCGAGCAGCGCGCGCGGAGCGAGCTCCGTATCGAGCAGCGCGACGGCATTGACGAAATCGGCTTGATCGGTATGTCCCCAAGCGGGACTGCGATAGAGCCTGGAAGCGCGCGACAAGCGCGTTCCGGGAAGCCGCGAGAGCGCATCGATCGCGGCGTGCAACGTGGCGATGGAATCGCCAAGATTGCTGCCGAGCCCCACGAATGCACGGATTGGCGTGTTCACTCCGACGCAACGGGCCGGCGACGGCGCCTGCGACGCTTGCGCGGCTGGTCGCCGTCGGTCGCCATGGTCCCGTCGGCGTCGCCTGCCTGGGATTCGGTGGCGAGAACGTCGTCGATGGGTTGGGTCTGCGCTTCACGCCAGAACGCGACTTCCTCGCCGTGTTCCTCGGAGGCGAACTGGCGCAACACGAGGAAATCGAACGCCGCACGAAAGCGCGGATGCGCAAGCAGCCGCATGACCCGCTTTCGCTGGCGTTGACCGAATCGCGATTGAAGCAGCCAGATTTCCTGCATCGGCAACGAGAACCGGCGTGGCAACGCGATCGTGGTCAATTGGTGGACGGTGACGCGGTCGGCCGCGCGCCGTTGCGCTTCGGCCGCGTGCACCCCTTGGGCCTGCAATGCCATCAACGCGCGGCAGTACGCAGGCCACAGCAGCACGGCGAACAAGAACGCCGGCGATACCGGCTCATCGGCCGCCACGCGCGAATCGGTCCCCCGCAGGCCTTCCAGCAGCATGCGCCGCAGTGCGCCGCTACGGTTCGATTTGAGCGCCGATGCGGTTTCGGGCAACAGCGTCTGCAGCAGCCCATGGCGTTCGAGGCCAAGGAAACTCTCGACTGCGTGGCCGGAAAGGAACAGCTTCAGGCATTCCTCGAAGAGTCGCGCAGGTGCCGCCTCGCGCAGCAGCGGGGCGAGCCCTGCAATCGGTCCGGCCGTCGCCTCGTCGATACGGAACCCGAGCTTCGCCGCCAGCCGCACCGCGCGCAGCATCCGCACGGGATCCTCGCGGTAGCGCTGCTCGGGATCGCCGATGAGCTTGAGCACGCGATTGCGCACGTCCTCGAAACCGCCGGTGTAGTCGCGCACCGAGAAATCCTCGATGGCGTAATAGAGCGCATTGGCCGTGAAGTCACGACGCACCGCGTCGTCCTCGATCGTGCCGAAGACGTTGTCGCGCAGCAGCCGGCCGCCTTCGTGCAGTTCGCGGTCGCCGCTCCCGTCGTCGACGTTGGCGCGGAAGGTCGCAACCTCGATCACCTCGCGACCGAACACCACGTGCGCCAGGCGGAACCTGCGGCCGATCAGGCGCGAGTTGCGGAAGAGCTGCCGCACTTCCTCAGGCGTTGCGCTGGTGGCGACGTCGAAATCCTTCGGATGTCCGCCGACCAGCAGGTCGCGCACCGCACCGCCGACGAGGTATGCACCGTATCCGGCATCGCGAAGCCGGTACAGCACGCGCAACGCGTTGGGGCTGATGTCCTTGCGCGAAATGCAGTGCGCATCGCGCGCAACCGTCCGCAGCGAGACCGCACCGGGATCGGGCGGCGCGCCTGGATGGATGGAATCGTCGGTATCGGTGGTGGGCATCGAGGGCGGCATGGCCGCGAAGTAAGCCTGAAAGGCGGAAAGTCGCGTTGCCGGGCTCGGACGCGATCCATATACTAGCAAGCCCCGTGCGCCGCTTCGGTCACGGGGACCGGTCGTCCAGCCGGTCGGCTCGCCTGTAGCGGGCCACAACGCTCCCTTCGTCTAGAGGCCCAGGACGTGGCCCTCTCAAGGCTAAAACACGGGTTCGAATCCCGTAGGGAGCGCCATTCACCGGCCTGCGCATCTGCAGGCCAGAAAGAGCCCGGCTGCCACCGGGCTTTTTTTGTGGGCGTCGCGAATCGCTAAACTAACGTCCTGCCGAACCGGGAACCGCCATGCCTTTCGTCGTCACCGAGAACTGCATCAAGTGCAAGTACACCGACTGCGTCGAGGTGTGCCCGGTCGACTGTTTCCACGAAGGCCCGAACTTCCTGGTGATCGACCCGGACGAGTGCATCGACTGCACCCTGTGCGAGCCCGAGTGCCCGATCAACGCGATCTATCCCGCTGACGACGTTCCTGCGGGCCAGGAGGGATACGTCGCGCTGAACGCGGAACTGTCCAAGGCGTGGCCGGTACTGACCACGCGCAAGGATGCGCTGCCCGATGCCAAGGAATGGGAAGGCAAGCCGGACAAGTTGCCACTGCTGGAACGGTGACAGGCAAAAAAAACGGGCGCCGCTAGCGCCCGTTTCATGTGGGAACGAATTCCGCTCAACCGCCAAGCGCGGTCTTCAGCATGGCGATCAGCTTCGTGGCCGCATCGCCGCTTGCGGGCATGCCCCGCGGATCCACCGCCGACACGTAGACGCCCGCATCGACCTTGGTGACGCGCACCAGGAAATTCGCGCCCTGGTAGTTGACGTCGTAGGTCCCGAGCAATTGCGCCTTGCTGGCGATCGTCACACCTTCGGTGGCCAACAGCGCGGTTCCCACCTTGTTGAAAATGTCGTCACGATCGCCAGCGATCGTGAAGCCGTTGGCAGTGTCCTGCGCAGGTTGCGCGGCAGGCGCCATCGACGATCGCGTCACGGACTGCGCGGGCGCTGCGGGGACCTGCATCGCGCCCTCGGTATTGGGACGATCGAGATCCGGCGGTACTTCCAGCGGCCGCGTCGAGGCCTCCTGCTGGTAAGGATTGCCGCGCTTGCCAAACCAGTGGCAACCGGACGTGGCCGTCACGACGACCACGACGGCGGCGAACATGAGCGGACGCAACGTACGGAAACCATCCATCTGGAACTGGCGCATCGGTATCTCCTGAAGGGGTCAGGCCGCGATCGATTCGCGGCAGGATTGTTCGAGCTGCTGGATCTGGTCGGTGATGCGCATCGCACGCTCGGCGTGCACCGGCGATAGGCTCGTCAAAGGCAACCGCAGGCCGCGGCCGATCTGCATGTGCGCGAGGATCGCCTTCAAGGGGATCGGATTGGATTCCACGCCGAGGAATTCGTATGCCTCTTGCAGCAGCGCATCCCAGCGATCGGTCTCTTCACGCTTTTTCGCGCGCGCCAGGTCGCACAGTTTCCGGAACGATCGCGGCAGTACGTTGGAAGCGACCGACACGACCCCATCGGCGCCCGCGAGCATCGCGCGCGCCGCGGTTGGGTCATCGCCGCTCAGGATCGCGAATCCGTCGTCGCGCAAGGACAACAGCTCGTTCATGCGTTCGCCGTCGTTGCGCGCTTCCTTGATGCCGACGACGCGCTCATGCGAAACCAGTTGCGCGACCGTCTCAGGCAGCAGGTCGCAACCGGTGCGACCGGGAACGTTGTAGAGCACCACCGGCAACGCACCGTCGTCGGCGATTGCCCGGTAATGCGCGACGAGCCCTGCCTGGGTCGGCCGTACGTACGGAGGCGTGACGATGAGCGCTGCATCCGCCCCCAGCGCGGCGACGCGACGCGTCTGTTCGATGGTCTTGGCGGTGTTCGAGGACCCCGTGCCCGCCAGCACCGGAATGCGGCCACCCACGAACTCGACCGCGCTGCGCAGGAGCGCGTCGTATTCGATGTCGTACAGCGCGGCGGCTTCGCCAGTGGAACCGGCGACGACCAGGCCCTGGGTGCCGCCATCCACCTGCAATTGCAGCAGGCGACGCCACGCGTCGAGGTCGAGTTCGCCGGCGGCCGTGAAAGGCGTCGCCAACGCAGTGATGCTGCCGTAAATCCGCACGGTCGCGCTCTTCTGGGAGGATTGGGGGTGCCTGCCTGGCAGGCTGGCCTGCACGGTCGTGCAGGGCATGTAGACGCGCTCCCATGTTACTTGCGGCGTCAAAGCGGGGGCAAGTATGCTGGCCGCGGCAATCCGGCAACGCCACGATTGCAAGTCGGTTGCCTCAGCCCCCTTCGTCGCGGACGCTCCCTTGACCGATCCAGATACAGCTTCCCGGCCAGCGCCGAACGAGAATCACCTGCTGATCAACGCCTATACGACGCATCCGCGGTCGCCTCTCCTGGCGGTCACGCGCCGTATTTCGGATAGCGGCTGCAACCTGGTCGATACACGCCTGAGCACAGTGGGCCGCGACGTTTCCGTCACCGCGCTCGCCACCGGCTCGTGGGATGCGGTCGCCAAGCTCGAAGCGATGCTCACGCGCCTTGAGCGCGAAGAAGGCCTGAAGCTGGTCTGGTACCGCACGGGGCCGAAGCCGGTCCAGTCGAACCTGCTGCCATACATCGTGGAAGTCGTCGCCGCAGACAAGCCGGGCATCCTGTTCCAGCTCGCGGATTTCTTCGATCGCCAGTCGATCACGATCGAAAGCCTGCACTGCTCGCGCTACCGCGCGATGCAGACGGGTGCGGAGATGTTCACTGCACAGGTGACGATCGGTATCCCGGCGGACATGCACATCGCGGCGCTGCGCGACGACTTCCTCGAGTTCTGCGACCACCTCAACCTCGACGCGATCATGGATCCGATGAAGTTCTGATGCTGGACACCGGTACAAAGATTCCCGACCTGCCGCTGCATCTGTCCAGCGGAGCCGATGGCAGGCTGTCCGACCATGCCGGCCGCTGGCTGGTGCTTTACTTCTATCCCAAGGACAGCACGCCGGGCTGTACGACCGAAGGACTCGATTTCAACGCGCTGCTGCCTAAGTTCAAGCGGCTCGGCGCGACCGTCCTGGGTGTGTCGCGCGATTCCATCAAGTCGCACCAGAATTTCTGCGAAAAGCAGGGATTCCGCTTCGACCTGGCCAGCGACGCCGACGAGGCCCTTTGCAAGCTCTTCGGCGTGATCAGGGAAAAAAACATGTACGGCCGCAAGGTGCTGGGCATCGAGCGCAGCACGTTCCTGATCGATCCGGAAGGCGTCGTCCGGCAGTCCTGGCGGGCGGTGAAAGTCCCCGGGCATGCGCAAGCCGTCCTGGATGCACTCAAGGCTGCGCAGACGCAGTGACCGCATTTGTCTTTTCATTCCTCCACTGCCCCCGCCCTGCGGGTCGCGGTGGCCTACTGCTGTTGTCTTCCGGGAAGCCGAACGCATGACGCGTAGCAAGCGCATCTATGTCCTCGACACCAACGTGCTGATGCACGATCCGACCGCGCTGTTCAAGTTCGAGGAGCACGACGTATTCCTGCCCATGCAGGTGATGGAGGAGCTCGACAACGCCAAGAAAGGCACGTCCGAAGCCAGCCGCAACGCGCGCCAGGTCAGCCGCTTCCTCAACGACCTCATCGAGTCGCAGGGCAGCAGCGATGTCACCTCCGGAATTCCGCTGGTGCTTCCGCACGGCCTGCAGCTGCGCGGCGCGGGCGCGGCGGGAAAGCTGTATTTCCAGACCGGCAATTTCGATGCCGGCAAGCGTTTCGGGGCCGTCATCCCGGATAACCACATCCTGGGCGCGATCCTGGCGCTCAAGGAAAGCCAGCCCGAAACGCCGGTGGTGTTCGTCTCCAAGGACATCAACCTGCGCATCAAGGCATCGATCGCCGGCATCACCAATGAGGACTACGAGAACGACCGCGCGCTCGACGATTTCAGCCTGTTGTTCACCGGCGCGACCGAACTTCCCGCCGATTTCTGGCAGCGCTACGGCAAGGAGCTGCGCTCGTGGACCGACAAGGGACGAACGTTCTATGAGATCGCACGCGCCGACGGCAGCGAGGAGCACTGGTACCCGAACCAGTTCCTGTACATGCCCGGCGACGACGGAGCCGAACTGAAGGTCGCTCGCGTCACCGAAGACAAGGTCACGCTGCAGATCGTCGACGACTATCGCCACAGCCAGCATGCGGTGTGGGGGATCCTCGCGCGCAACCGCGAGCAGAACTTCGCGCTCAACGCGCTGATGGATCCGGAGATCGACTTCGTCACGCTGCTCGGCACGGCCGGCACCGGCAAGACGCTGCTCGCGCTC
>Ga0207691_10002535_pt1 | contig 17848 bp, 17 predicted proteins | sample KBSM13metaG_FD_184327 | JGI IMG/M metagenome (GOLD analysis project Ga0207691, IMG submission 184327) | Miscanthus rhizosphere microbial communities from Kellogg Biological Station, Michigan, USA - KBS M1-3 metaG (SPAdes) (version 2) | ecosystem: Host-associated > Plants > Roots > Rhizosphere >... | reverse complement strand
AGGTGATCGCGCCGAAACCATAGCCGAACCAAAGCGACGCGATCGGGATCCAGGCGATGCCGGCGAGCACCGAGAAGAACCGGAACAGCGGCGTGAGAAACGCGGAGACGGCCGGGCTGACACCCATCAGCACGCCGAGCGGGATCGCGGCCGCGAGCGCCAGCACCGTGCCGACGAAGACGCGCAGCAGGCTCGCGCCGATATGCGCGGGCAGCGTTCCGTCGCGGATCGACTCGATCCCGGCGGCAACCACCGAACCGAGCGTCGGAAAAAGCCGCGGATTGACGTTGAACCACGGGATCAGGGCGGCCCAGAGCGCCAGCAGCACGGCGAAGGGCAGCAGGAACAGCAGCGCCGAGGACAGATATTGCCGAAGCCGCATTACGCGCTGCTGCCAAATCCGGCCGCCCAGCCGGCCCGGACGCATCCTAGCGAGCCGCGCGGGAGATGTCTGCTGCGCCTGCCGGGCTCTATTTCGCGTCCTTGCACGTGTTGGGGTAGCTGCGCGCCATCGCGACGATCTTATCCTTGTCGAAGTTGTTCGCCTCGGCATAAAACGCCGCGTCGGTGACGTAGTAGTCTTCGGCCGGCAACTTGTCCTTGATGACGCCGAGCGAGAAGTAATAGTCGCGCACCTTTTCCCAGCCGCCCGGCGGGAACGTGCCAATGTCGGCCTTGATGTCGCGCGTTTTTCCGGCATCGAGCTTCACCACCGCGACGGCCGCCTGATAGGCCTTGGCCTTATCGGCAGCGGTGTCCCAGCGGCCGGACTCCTTGAGATAGATGCACGCGGCCGCTTCCGGGTTGGTCAACGCGAAGATCGTGGCCTTCGTGCCGGCGCGCACCACCTTGATGATGTCGGCGCGGCGCGTGGCCATCTTCTCGTCCGTGCTGACATAGACGTAGCCGAAAATCCCTTCCTGGAACGGGAAGGTGAAGTAGCGCAGCTTGAAGCCGTTCGCTTCCATGTCGGCGTAGGTGAGGTCCCACAACACCAAAGCCTGCACGTCGCCGCGTTGCAGCGCGAGCGCGGCCTGCACGCCGAAGCCGACCGGCAGCCATTCGACGTCGGTCTTGGGATCGAGGCCCGCGGCCTGCGTCATCGCGAAGCCGTCGAGCGTGCGCGAAGCGCCCATCGACATGACGCCGATCTTCTTGCCCTTGAGGTCTTTCGGATCCCTGATCGGGCCGTCACCCATCACGGCGATCGCCGTGCCATGGTAAGGCACCGAGTTGAAGATGGCGCGGACTTTCGCGCCGCTGCCGCGCGCGAGCAGGATGGCCGGCGGCGCGCCGAGCCCGGCATCGCCCCGGCCCGCGGCGAGCAACTGCATTTCCTGCGTCGCGCCATCGGTCGGCTGCAACGTCACCTCGATGCCTTCTTCCTTGAAGAAGCCGAGATGCTTCGGAACGAAATAAGTGCGCGTCTCGGACGCAGTCGCGGTCTTCTGGCCGAACATCAGCACGAAAGGGTCGGCGGCCATCGCCTGCGTCGCGACGACCGCACAGGCTGCCGCGAGAATGAACTTGAAATGCTGCATCACACCACCCCTGAGGATCATGCGCCAAGACTGGTACGGCGCGTTCGCTTTGAACAGTCCCATTCTGTCGCGGCTGAACGGCTGTGGTTGATGGCTTGCATACGCACCACCCTGCGGCGTGCGGGTATGCGGCGTTGGCGCGCGCACGGCGATTTTCTCATGACAGGGACGCGCGGCTTGCGCGGCAAATCGCGTGACAACCGCACCCCACGATGATCATCTTGCCGCGGTTCGGCCCACGCGACCGAACAGGCTGGGCCATTCGTGATGCAAGAGAGTCCTGAGCTGGTTCGCGATGCCGCGGACACGCGCGGCGCCGTCATCGAGGCCGGCGCGGTCGGCAAAACCTATCGGGCGGCGAAAAACCGTTCGGTCGAAGCGCTCGCGGACATCAGCCTGTCGATCCGGGACGGCGAGTTTCTCAGCGTCGTCGGCCCGTCGGGCTGCGGCAAGAGCACGTTTCTGACCATCGTCGCGGGTCTCGTTCCGGCCAGTACCGGGACGATCGCGGTCGCCGGCAAGCAGGTGACGGAGCCGAGCATCGACGTCGGCATCGTATTCCAGAGCGCGCTGCTGCTCGATTGGCGCACGGTGCTGGAGAACGTGATGGTGCCGATCGAGGTCATGGGCCTGCCGCGCAAGGAGTACCGCCAACGCGCGCTCGACCTGCTGGAGATGTGCGGCCTCTCGGCCTTCGCGCATCACTATCCCTGGCAGCTCTCCGGCGGCATGCAGCGGCGCGCCGCGATCTGCCGTGCGCTCGTGTTCGACCCGCCGATCCTCCTGCTCGATGAGCCGTTCGGCGCACTCGATGCGATGACGCGCGACTACATGAATGTCGAGCTGATGCGGATCTGGCAGCGCAACCGCAAGACCGTCATGCTGATCACCCACTCGATCCAGGAGGCGGTGCTGCTGTCCGACCGCGTGGTCGTCATGTCGCCGGCCCCGGGCCGCATCCTGAAGATCATCGACGTCGACATTCCGCGTCCGCGCTCGCTCGAAGTCATCGCGTCGCCGCGCTTCGGCGCGATCGCGAACGAAATCCGCGCGTTCTTCTCCGCCGACATGTTCCTCGCGGGCGGAGCCAAAGCCCAATGAACGACGCGGCGTCGAAGACCGCCCGCTGGAGCCCGCGCGCGCTGCTCGAACGGCTCGGCGTCATCGTGCTCGGACTGCTGCTGTGGGAGGCGGCGGTCCGCGGGTTCGAGGTGTCGCCGCTGCTGGTCCCGTCGCCGGTCGCGGTATTCGACCAGCTTGTGCGCGGCGTCATGACCGGCGTGTTCTTCAAGCACGGGCTCTACACGGTTGCCGCGACCGTGATCGGATTTTTCCTGGGCTCGCTGTCGGGATTCCTGATCGGCGTCCTAGTCTCGCAATTCGACGCGTTCAACCGGCTGATCTATCCCTACATCGTCGCGTTCCAGACCGTGCCGAAGGTCGCGCTCGCACCGATCATCATCGTGTGGTTCGGCTTCGGCATCGGCTCGAAGGTGATGATGTCGCTGCTGATCTGCTTCTTTCCCGTGGCGGTGAACACGATCGAGGGGCTCAACTCGGTGCGCGCCGAACAGATCATGCTGATGCGCTCCTATCGGGCGACGCGCTGGCAGATCTTCCGCATCGCGCAGCTGCCGAACGCGCTGCCCTATATCTTCGCCGGGCTGAATGTCGGCATCGTGCTCAGCGTGATCGGTACCATCGTGGGCGAATTCGTAGGCACCACCAATGGCCTCGGCCGCCTGCTGCTCGACTATAACTACGCCTTCGACATCGCCGGGGTGTTCGCCACGCTAGTCGTGCTGTCACTGATCGGCGTCGTGCTGCATTCGATCCTGCGCGCGATTCACTACCGGCTGGTGTTCTGGCAGCGCCGGCCGGATCAGACGCTCGGCGTCTAAAGCGAGATGACTTTTCTTCGAATCGTCATCTCGCTTCGGGTTATTGGTGGAGCATGATCTTTTCCGAAAACCGGTGTCCACTTTTCGGGATCATGCTCAAGCAAGAAAGCTTCAAGGGAGGCACGTGACCATGAGCGAGGCGAAGACGATTGCGATTATCGGCGCCGGCATCGGCGGGTTTCTGCTGGTCGCGCATCTGGGTAGCGCCGGGCACAAGGTCCGCCTGCACGATATCGACGATGCGAAGCTCGCCGACCTCCGCGCGCGCGGCGGGGTCGAGACCGAGGGCCTCGGCAGCGGCTTCGCACCGATCGAGCGCATCGGCACCGACCTCGCGTCGATCGTCGAGGGCGCGGACGTCATCATCGTGGCCACGGGCGGCCAACGCCAGCCGGCGGTCGCAACCGCGCTCGCGCCGCTGCTGCGCGACGGACAGATCGTCCTGCTGATCCAGGGCAATACCGGCGGCTCGCTCATTGTCCGCCGCGGGCTCGATGCGGCCGGCTGCAAGGCGAGGGTCGATCTCGCCGAGATGGACAACTATCCCTATTCGGCGCGCAAGCTCGGCCCGGCGAAGATGAAGCCGATCGTCACCAAGCGCTGGCTGCAGATCGCCGCGTTCCCTGGCAACCGCATCGACGCGGTGTTCGCGACGCTCGGGCCGCTGTTCCCGACCGCCGTGAAGGCGCCGAACATCATCCACACCGGCTTCACCAATGCCAACGCGATGCTGCATGTGGCAAACTGCATGGCGAATGCGACGCGCATCGAGCAGGGGCAGGACTACAAGTTCTACGCCGAGGGCGTGTCGACCTCGGTCGCGCGCGTCTATATGGCGATCAGCGACGAGCGGGTGAAGGCCGCCGCCGCGCTCGGTGCCAAGGTGCGCACGCTGACCGACTGGTTCGACACCGTCTACAAGGTGCGCGAACCGACGCTGGTCGAGGCGATGCAGAAACTGACTTTCAACGCCGACGGCCCTTACGGCGGCACGCCGACGCCGAAATCCTTCGAGCACAATTTCGTCGCCGAGGACGTGCCGGTCGGCCTTATCCCGATGGTCGCGCTCGGCAAGGCAGCGGGCGTCGCGATGCCGGCGATGCAGACGCTGATCGACTACACCTGCCTGATGACCGGCGACGACTATGCGAAGAACGCGCGCACGCTCGATCGCATGGGCCTCGCGGGCAAGGATGCGAATGGCATCATCAAGGTGGTCGAGCACGGATTTGGCTGACCGGTTCGGCGAACGCTAGTCCAGCATCGACAAAACGCCGCGTTGCGGGTTCACCTCGACTCTAGCGCCGTTGGGAATCGCTGCGGTGATGTCCTGGTCGAAGCCGGCCAGCATGGGAACATCACCAAGCGCCGCACCTTGCGCCAGAATCGGGTTCACGGAATTGAATACCAGTGCGAGCGGCACGATGCCGCGCGATGTCATCTCGTGCAGCATCCACGCGGTCGCGACGCCGCCCTTGGCGGTATCGAGCACCAATATTCTGCCGACATAGGATTGGCCGGTCAGCTTGTGCGTGGGGCGCGTGAAAATGCCCGCCGTGCGGTCGAGATCATAGCGTGCGGAAAAGCCGTCATGCGCAACAAGCGCCGGTCCGCGCACAATGCGGCCGATCGCGTGCCGCGCGCGAAACTCCCGCGTCGTCATGCCAGTGTCCCGCTCACCGCGGCATCCACGCACGCTTCCATCGACGCCAGCATGGGACGGTAGCCGTAGCCGCCCAGAATGTTGACCAGCTTTGCACTGTTGGTCGCCAGGCGATTCCAGCCCTTGGCCTCGGCAATCTCGCGCGCGTACGACTGATAGAAGCACATGCCGGCGAGGACGGTCCCGCCGGCTTCCTCGATGCGCGCGGTATAACCCATGCGGTCGCAATCCGGTTTGACCTGCGGGCTGGTCACCGCCAGCAGCGGCACGGTAAACCGGCGGCCCGCGCAAATCTGCGCCAGGTCACGGAGCTCATAGAGACTCAACTGCGGCGCCGAAAAGACCACGACGTCCACCCGCTTGTCCCCGAGATAAGACTGCTGCAACTCCTCGATGGCGGTGCGCGTCACGCGGTGGCTCGGCAAGTCGCCTGAAGCCACGTCGCTTCGTTGCCGGGCTTCCGGGGTGTGGCCGACGATGTGAAACAGGGCGGTCGAACCGAAGCTCGCCATGGCGGCGCCGAAATGCTTGAGCTGATCCGATAGGGGTGGGTCGACGATGCCCTCGATCACCGGGACGGCCCAGTAGTTGCCGGCAATGCGTCCGATCACTGCGCCGAGCGCGCCCCATTCATTGAGCGTGTCGGGAGTGAAGTCGACACGGATCTGCAGAGTCGCACGGCGCTGTTCGGCGAGATGAAAGCCATAGCGCGGCGTGCGTCCGGTCAATCCGGCGGCAAGCGCGGACGGTCCGCCTTCGAAATTGGAGAGCGCCCCACATACCGAGTTGGAAAAAATCACCACGCCGGTATCGCCAAAGGCGACATGCTCGTTGGGCATCGGCGCCTGGATGGTCTGATAATTGATGCAGGTATCGGTCATCGTCACGCCGAGAGTGACGAAAGCCGCAATCGCGCGGCGCTCCAGATCGAGCATCGTCCTGGTGTGACCGAGAAAATCCGTTTTTGCGAAATCGGTGCCGCGCGGATCGGTAATGGTTGGAACGCGCACCTGCCGCTGCCCCTGGGCGATCGCCGCCAGCCCTTCCAGCCAGCGCACGCCGGCTTCGCCGAGGCTTTCGGTATCGGCCATGATGTGGGCCTGCGTCACCGGCACGAAATCGGCCGCGCCAAAGAACTCGCCCACCTGTTTTTGGTGCTGCAGCGCGATCTGCGGAAGCGCGCCGAATTTTCCGCCCAGAATATCCTGCTCTTCGTCGTTGAGCTTCATCAGAATTGGAGCTTCATCAGAATTGATCTGTCGCTGCGCCGGAATCCCGCACGGCCTTGCCCCATTTCGTCAGCTCGCCGCGCTGAAAATCCGCAAGCGCGCCGCCGGTGAGAGCCGCAAAGATCACGCCCAACGGCTCGAGCCTGCTGCGGAAAGCATCGCTGCGCACGATCTGTTCGGACGCGGCGATCAGTGAGCCCGCGGTATCGGCCGACAGGTTGGCCGGCGCGAAAACGCCCCACCACGCGGTGGTCTCGAAATCGTTGTAGCCGGACTCCGCGACGGTCGGCACGTTCGGCAGCACGGACGAGCGCAACTTGCTGCTGATCGCAATCGCGCGCAGCCTGCCGCCTTGCACATTCGACAGGACGGACTGCAGCGGGTCGAACATGATCTGGGTCTGGCCCGCGATCAGATCGGTCAGCGCCGGCGCGCTCCCCTTGTAGGGGACATGCTGGAGGTCGATGCCGGCGGCGGCCTTGAACATCTCGCCCGTCAGGTGACCCGGCGTGCCGACGCCTGCCGAGCCGTAATTGAGCTTGCCCGGCATCTTCCTTGCGAGCGCCACCAGTTCGGCGAGATTGCCGATCGGCTGCGCCGGATTGACGACGATGGCGACCGGCGCCATCGCAACCATCGCGATCGGCGTGAAGTCGCGCAGCGGATCGTAGGGCAATTTCCTGTAAAGCGCCGGATTGATCGCATGCGTGCCGACCGTCGCCATGAGCAGCGTTTGGCCATCCGGCGCGGACTTGGCGACGGAATCGGCCCCAAGCGAACCGCCGGCTCCTCCGCGGTTGTCGACGACCACCGTTGATTTGAGCGCATCGCCGAGCATCTGCGCGAAAGGCCGCGCCACGATGTCTGTCGGTCCGCCGGCGGGGAATGGGACAACCAGCCGGATCTGCTTGCCGGCCAATTGCTGTGCGTTGCCGGCTCGGACCTGCGCGATGATCCCGGCCGCACCGGCGGCAGCGAGCTGGATGAATTCTCTGCGCTGCATGCGTTAGATCGCGGCTTCGGTCTTCGCGTCGAAAACGTGCAGCCGGGACGGGCGCATGGCGAGGCGCAGTTTGTCGCGCACCTTCACCCGCACGGTCGGCTCGACGCTCGCCACCATGGCACCCTCGCCGACCTTCATGTCGAGCAGGATTTCCGATCCGAGCTGCTCGATCACCTCGATTGTCGCATCGAAGCACGGGCGGTCGAGATCGTCGGTGCCCGCGACCATGAGGTCCTCCGGGCGCACCCCGAGCGTGACCTCGCGGCCGACGTGCCCGCGCAGGCGCTGCGCGGTCTCATCCGGCAACTTGATGCGCAGGCCGGAGTTCTCGGCGATCAGCGATCCGTTCGCTTCCGTCACCGTCACGGCGGCGAAATTCATCGCCGGTGAGCCGATGAAGCCGGCGACGAACTTGTTGGCGGGCTGATTGTACAGCTCGAGCGGCTCGCCCACCTGCTGCACCACGCCGTCCTTCATGACGACGACGCGGTCGCCCAAGGTCATGGCCTCGACCTGATCGTGGGTCACGTAGATGGCGGTGGTGCCGAGGCGCAGATGCAGCTTCTTGAGCTCGACGCGCATCTGCACCCGTAGCTTGGCATCGAGATTCGATAAGGGCTCGTCGAACAGGAACACGCGCGGGTGGCGCACGATCGCGCGGCCGAGCGCCACGCGCTGGCGCTGGCCTCCCGAAAGCTGGCGCGGCTTGCGCTTGAGCAGTTCGCCGATGCCGAGGATGTCGGCCGCTTCCTTGACGCGCTTGCCGATCTCGGCCTTCTCGAATTTGCGCATCTTCAGGCCGAACGCCATGTTGTCGTACACGCTCATGTGCGGGTAGAGCGCGTAGTTCTGGAACACCATGGCGATGTCGCGGTCCATCGGCGCCAGGTCGTTGACCACGTTGCCGTCGATCGAGATATCGCCGGACGAGATCGCTTCGAGCCCGGCGATCATCCGCAACGTCGTCGTTTTGCCGCAGCCGGACGGGCCGACGAACACCACGAACTCCTTGTCGCGGATCTGCAGATTGACGTCTTTGACAGCGTGGACGCTGTCGTAAAACTTGTTGATCCCCTTGAGGACGACCTGTCCCATGCGTTCCTACCTGCAGCTCTTTTGCTTGCGCATGATCTTTTCCGAAAACCGGTATCCACTTTTCGGGATCATGCGCTGTCAGCCCTTCACCGATCCGGTCAATCCCGCGACGTAGTGTTCGACGAAGAACGAATAGGCGATGGCAACCGGTATCGATCCGAGCAGGGCGCCGGCCATCAGCGGTCCCCAGAAGAACACGTCGCCGCGGATCAACTCCGACGTGACGCCGACCGGCACCGTCTTCTGCTCAGGCGATGACAGGAAGACGAGCGCGTAGATGAATTCGTTCCACGACAGCGTGAAGGCGAAGATGCCAGCCGAGAGAATGCCCGGGACCGCCACCGGGATGACGATGTAGAGCATCGCCTGCCAGCGCGAGGCACCGTCGATGCGGGCGCATTCCTCCAGCTCCTTCGGCACCGCCTTGAAGTAGCCCATCATCAACCATGTGCAGAATGGAATCAGGAAGGTCGGATAGGTCAGGATCAGCGACCACGGCGTGTCACCCAGCCGGTAATTGCGGATCATCTCGGCGAGCGGAATGAACAGCAGCGTCTGCGGCACCAGATAGGTGACGAAAATGCCGGTGCCGAGGCTGCCGGCAAATGGAAAGTTCAGCCGCGACAGCGCGTAGCCGGCAAACACGCCGCACACCAGCGAGATCAGCGTCGACACCAGCGCGATGAACATCGTGTTCCAGAGCCACGATGCGAACAGCGTCTCCTCGAACAGGTATCTGACGTGGTCGAGGGTCGGTTTCCAGGTCCAGAACGGATTGTAGTTGATCGAATTCCACGGCCGGTAGAGCTCGCCGTCCGGCCGCACCGACGTGATCACCATCCAGTAGAACGGGAACAGCAGGAACAGCAGGAACAGCCCCATGGGCAAGTAGAAGAATACCCATTTTCTCCAAATGGCGCCTTCAATCATGGCTCAGCGCACCTCGACGCGGCGGATATAGAGAAGCTGGATGATGACGACGAGAAACAGGATCGGAAACATCGCGAGCGAGATGGCGGCGCCCTCGCTCAACAGGCCGGTGCCGATGCCGATCTGGTAGGCGTAGGTGGCGAACAGATGCGTTGCGTTGGCGGGTCCGCCGCCGGTCATCACATAGACGATCTGGAAGTCGGCGAAGGTCTGGATCACCGAGAACAGCACCACGACCATGGTCACGGGCAGCAGCAGCGGCCAGGTGATGTACCAGAACCGCGCCCACGGCTTGGCGCCGTCTATTGCGGCGGCCTCGTTGAGCTCGGGACTGATGGTCTGCAGGCCGGCGAGCAGGCTGATGGCGAAGAACGGCACGCCGCGCCAGATGTTGACGATGATGATCGAGATCATGGCGAGGTCGGGATCGCCCATCCAATTGATCCGGCCGGTGATCAAGTTGAGATGGAAGAGCAGCCAATTGAGAACGCTGAACGTCGGGTCGAACATCCATTTCCAGGCGAACGTCGAGAGCACGGTCGGGATGATGAAGGGCAGCAGGATGAAAGCGCGGGTGAAGGCCTTGCCGCGGAAATTGCGGTTGAGCAGCATCGCGAGCCACAGCCCGAGCGCCAGTTTGAAGACGGTGGTGACGCCCGTGTAGACGAACGTGTTGTAGACCGAGGTGCGGAAGATCGAGTCATTCCAGATCTTGTGGAAGTTGGCGAGACCGACGAAATCGCCGGGCACGCCCACGCGCGAGTCGGTCACCGACAGTATGATGCCGCGCACGAACGGATAGGCGATGAACAGGCCGAGCAGCACTACTGTCGGCACCAGCAGCAACATGGCGAGCCAGCGCTCGTCCTCAAGCAGCCGCTGCCGGGAGCGCGGCGCCGGCGGCATGTAGAGTTGGGTCTCAGCGATCGCCATGACTTGGGCTTCACCTCGATCCGCGCGCCAGCCGGCGCGACATGCGAAGAAACAACGTTGTTGCAGACCAGCCTCGATCGCGCCGCCTCCCGGCAGAGACGGCGCGACCACTCAAACCCGGCGCGCCCGGCGCATGCGGCGGCTACTCGCCGCCGCAAAGACCGGTGCGTGCCCGATCAGGTATAGACCTTCTTCAGTTCGCCCTCGGCCCACTTCACCGCATCCTCCGCCGGCATGCCTTGCGCCGCTTTCGCATACATGTCGGTGACGATGTACTTGGAGAGAGCTTCGGCCGCCTTCGCGTTCGCCGGACCGGCAAAGCCGGGGGTGCGACCGAGGCGACCCGCCACCTTGTAGGGCGTCATCACCTTGTCCTCGTCCCACACCTTGTGCTTCTCCCACTCCGCCGTCGGCGGGGTGGCGAAGCCCTTCTGCGAAACGAACCACTTCTCGTACACCGCCTTGGAATGCACCCACTTCAGGAAGTCCTTCGCCGCCTTCTGGTTCTTGGAGTAGGTCGGCACCGAGTGCGAGAAGTAGGTGTGCATCGAGAACTGGCCCGCCGGTCCTTTTGGCAGCGCCGCGTGCAGAATGTCGGTTTTCAGCTGCGCGCCCTTCTCGGTAATGTACTTGTCGGGATTGCGCAGCGACTCGATATAGATCGAGGCACCGTTGAGCGTCGCCGAGATGGTCTGTGACAGGAACGCGCGGTTGTTGTTGGTGTCGTCCCACGCAAGCCCCCCCTCGTCGTGAGCGTCCTTCCAGAAGCTCGTCATGAATTTCACGGACTCGATGGTCTCCTTGCTGTTGATGACCACCTTTCCGCTCTCGTCGACCTCCTTGCCGCCGAACGACCACAGCAGCGGATAGGTGAACGTCGGGGCATCGCCGAACGTGTGGCCGAGCGTCTGGCCGATCGGCCGGCCCTTGGCTTTGAGCTTCTTGCCGACCTCTTGATACTTCTGCCACGTATCGGGGAATTCCGGGGAGCCCACCTCGTCGAACCACGACTTGCGATAGGCAATCATGCCGCCGACGATGGTCCACGGCATCGAAAGCCACCGCTTGCCGTCGTTGGAGTTCGACTTGACGAGAGGATAATAGCCGCCCTCGGCCTTGTCCTGCGCCTCCGCGACATCGCTGACGTCCGTGAGGCTTGCGGCATAAAGCTGCGGGTGGTTGTTGAACAGCATGAAGACGTCGGGACCGGACCCAGACTGGATTGCCGCCGTGATTCGCGGTTGCAGGTCGTTGCCGTTGACCGTCTCCAGGTTGATCTTGATGCCGAGCGTCTTCTCGCCCTCGGGAATGAGCTCCCTGCGCAAGAGTTGATCAGAAGCCGGGACGAAATCGTTCCAGCGGATCCAGTGTACGGTCGTGCCCTGTGCGAACGCCGGCGCGCGGCCGGTGGCCAGGATGCCGGCCATGCCGCCGACAATCGCAGTGCCGCCTTTGAGGACGGTACGTCGGGTTATTTTCGTCATGCATTCCTCCCGTGGTGTGTCTGAGCCGATGCCCTTCCGCCGGTCTTGCGCCGGCTTGCCGTCTTTTTCAGTCGATCGCGTCTCCGTGGCGCAACGCGCGCGCATGGTCTCGCGTGCGCACGTTGTCGCGACGATCATGTCTTGATGTTGTCTTGCAGCGGCGCGATGACGCCGCTCCCATTCGCGATGGCGATGCCATCGGCGGTGCGAGTCGTGTGGGCATGCTGCCGCCAGCACTCATGAGTGCCACCGCCATAGCCGATCCCTCCACGCAGCAATGGTGTTGCCGTCGCCGCGCAGGTTTTCCCTGTCTTATAGAAAGGCCCGGTACCGTAGATGCTGGCGCAAGGTCATTGTCGCCGGTCTCGCGGCAGGAAATCAAGGGCCAGCGTTCGATGAGGCGGCTATTGGTCTCACTTCGTGAACTGGCCGCCGTCCACCATCAGGACCGAACCGGTGATGAAAGAGGCTTCGTCGGAGGCGAGCCACAGAATCGGCCATGCGACCTCGCGCGAATCCGCCCATCGGCCGAGCAGGCACATGGTTGCGCCGGCCCGGTCGAGGTCCTCTCGGGTTTGTCCTGCGGATTTTGCCCGTCGCAAGTGAAACGGCGTCAGCGTGGCTCCCGGACACACCGCGTTCACGCGGATGCCGTGTTTTGCTTCCTCGAAGGCGAGCGTCTTCGTCAGCGAGATGATGCCCGCTTTGGTGACGTCGTACTGTCCCATTCCGGCGCGCGGATTGACCGCGTGGGTGGAGGCGACATTGATGATGCTCCCGCGCCCGCAGGCGCGCAGCGAGCCAAGCGACTCGCGAATGAGATAGGCGTAGCTGAGCAGATTGACCTTGATCAGCGCGTCCCAGGTCTCAGCGCGGGCCTCGGCCAAAGGCTCGTAGGCGCGGATGCCGGCAAGGTTGACCAGCACGTCGAGCGCGCCGAACGCTTTCGTCGCCTCAGTGACAACGTGTGCCGCTGTCTCTTCGCGGCCGACATCGGCGACCACCGGCATGACCTGAGCCGCCGGAACGCCGGCGCGAATGCTGGAGGCTGCGGCCTGCATCGCATCGGTGTCGCTGTCGACCAGCACCACGCGGCAGCCCTGCTCGCAAAACAGCGCCCCGGTGGCGGCGCCGATCCCGCCGGCGCCTCCGGTGATGATGGCGACCTTGCCCGCGAGGCGTCCGGTCATGCTCATGCCGCGGCGGCGTGCGCCGCGGGCTGATGCAGCGGCGCGTTCCACGCATCGTAGCCGTAGAGCCAGCTGGTATCGGCGTTGCCTTCCTTCATCCAGGTATTGGCGCTGGAGATCGCCTGCACCACCGAGGTGCGCGGCTTGCGATGCGCCTCGTAGCGCTTGAAAGCGCCCTCGATGTCGTCGCCCTCGACCGCGTCGAGACAGCGCGCCAGCACGGCCGCATCCTCGATCGAGGTCGCGGCGCCCTGCGCCATGTAGGGCGTCATCGGATGCGCCGCGTCGCCGAGCAGCGCAACGCGCCCGTCGCTCCAGCGCGGCAACGGCTCGCGCTCGAGGATCGCCCATTTGTGGCAGTCCGGGCAGGCATCGAGCACCGCGCGCACGTCTGCGTGGAAGCCTTCGTAGGCCGCGCGCAATTCGGTCACGTCGCCCTTGGCCGACCACGACTCGCGCGTGATCCACTCGCCCGGCTCGGGCACACTGGTGACGAAGTAGACTTCGCTGCGCGCCTTCGTCGTGTAGTAGATGACGATGTGGCGGTCGCTGCCCCACCACTTGGTGCGCGAGCGGCCGATGTCGCGGTCCATCAGCGAGGCGGGAAACACCGCGCGGTAGGCGATGCGGCCCCGGTGGATCGGCGCGTCCGGACCGACGATGAGGTCGCGCACGATCGAGTGCACCCCGTCGGCGCCGATCACCGCATCCGCGGTTGCGCGCGCGCCGTCGGCGAAGGCGAGCGCGACGCGGCTCGCGGCCTGGTCGAGGCCGACAAGCTTCTTGCCGAGATGGATGATGTCTTCCGGCAGCACCGAGGCGAGCGCGTCGTGCAGCTCGGCGCGGTGCATGCACAGATACGGCGCGTTGTAGAGGCTTTCCGGCATCGGCAATTCGCGCGTCACCTCGCCGGTGTCGCCGATGCGATTGAGATGCGAGTAGGGGGCAAACGAAGACTGGCGCAGCCGCTCCTCGATGCCGATGCCGCGCAGCACCTTCATCGAGTTCGGCATCATCTGGATGCCGGCGCCGATGCGCGCAAAGCGCGAGGCCTGCTCGTAGACCTGCACGTCGATGCCGACGCGGCGCAGCGTTGCCGCAACCGCGAGGCCTCCCATGCCGGCGCCGACGACGGCGATGGACAGTTTCTTCTTGGGCATTTCTCTTCCTTACTTCTTCTCGATGCCGGCTTTCTCGATCACGTCGGCCCACTTCTGTACGTCGGCCTTGAGCAGCGCCATCAGCTCGTCCGGCGTGCTCGGTTTCGCCACGACGCCGAGATCGAGGAACCTCGCTTGAATGTCGGGCAGGGCGAGAACCTCGGTCAGCGCCTTGTTGAGGATCGCGATCACTTCGGGCCGTGTGCCCTTCGGGGCGAACACGCCATTCCATGACGTGACCTCGTAGCCCGCCACGCCGGCCTCGCTGACGGTCGGCACATCCGGCATCGCGGGAAAGCGCTTCGGGCCGGAGGTCGCGAGCAGCCGCATCTTGCCGTCGGCGACCTGGCCTTTCACGGCGGGGGGAAACTCGACCAGCATCTGCATGTCGTTGCGCAGGACCGCCACCACGATGTCGGGCGAATTGCGGTACGGCACGATCTGGACGTCGAGCCTGGCGGTCAGCCGGAGCAGCTCCGCTCCGAGATTCTGCGTTCCGCCGACATTGATGGTGCCGATGTTGAGCTTGCCGGGCTCGCGCTTCGTTGCCGCGATGAAGTCGGCCAGTGTCTTGAACGGCGAGTCTGCATTGACCGCGAAAACCAGATCGAAGGTGCCGATCGTGGACACCATCGCGTAGTCGCGCACCGGATCGAACGGCAGGTTCTTGAACTGCGCGACGCTGATCGCGGTGCCATTGGTGACCAGCCCGATGGTGTGGCCGTCGGGCGGCGCGTTGATCACCGCATTGGCGGCGCTGATGCCGCCGGCGCCCGGCATGTTCTCGATCACGAAGCGCTGGCCCAGCTTGTCGCCGAGTTTCTCGGCGACGAGGCGCGCGGTGACGTCGGCGACCCCGCCCGGCCCGAACGGCAGGACGATCTTGACCGGGCGGTCGGGATACTTTTGTGCTGCCGCCGGCAATGTGAACGAGATCGAAAGCGCAACGGCCGTCGCGGCTACGGCAAAGGCGAATGTTCTGCAAGCTGCGTGCACGTGAGCGTTTCCCGTTTTCTGGTTCAAGCCTGCCGATTATTGACCAGCAGGGAGCGCCGCGCCACTGCTTCGATCGTCGGCCGATCGCGCAAGGTTCGCTACTTGCGCTTCGCCGAATTGAGTTGGAGCAGCTTCTTCGCAGCCAGCGCGGCCGCCGCCGCATAGCTGCGGTCGCGGTGCACCAGCATCAGCGAGATCGCACCCTCGGACAGCAGCCAGATTTCGCGCGCGATCTCGCGCGGCGAGCGGACATTCGCGCGCGCGAGCAGCTCCGCAAGATGCGCTTCGAGCATCGCCTTGTGCCGTCGCGCGATCACGCGGGCGGGGTGTCCCGGCAGATCGGCGAGCTCGACCACCAGCCGGGTGAAACCGGAGCCGGCCCAGCGCGGCTTGTCGGACCACGCCGCGAGGTCCCGGAACAGCGTATCGACGATTGTCTCGGGAGAGCCGCCGAGGCTGTCGCCGAAGGTGCGGAACGCGGCCAGTGCGAGGCGATGCTGCGTCTCGAGCACGGCGGCGAGCAGTTCGTCCTTGCTCCTGAAATGATAATAGAGAGTGCGCTTGGTCACCGCGGTCGCTGCCGCAATCTCGTCCATGCTGACGCGGGTGTAGCCGCGGCGGCGGAACAGTGCGTAGGCCGCATCGAGGATGCGCGTCCTTGTCGCTTCCGATGAGCGCGGCACTGGCGGACTCCCGCAGCATGATCCCGAAAAGCGGATACCGGTTTTCGGAAAAGATCATGCTCCACCAACAGGTATACCGGGTAGTGAATTTACATCGGCACGCCGTTGCATGAAATGACCGCCGAACCTGCAATGCAAGTGTTGGGGAGGCGGCGATGGCGTTCGAACGTCTGACGTTCCGGTCCGTGACCGCCCGGCCGGTTCTGCTTCCGATGCGCCGCGCGGTCGTGTCCAAGGTCGGCCTGTTCGATCGGTGGCCGATGATCCTGATCGATATCGAGACCGAGGAGGGCATCGTCGGACGAAGTTATCTCGAGCCGTATCTGAAGGGGTCGGCGCGCGCGATCATCTCCGTCATCCATGAGCTTGCGGCAGCGCGCGCCGGGCAGCCGATCCGTCCGCTCGACGATTTCCAGAAGGGGCTGAAGGCGCAAAACCTCGTCGGCCTGGAAGGCGTCTCGATGATCGCAGTGTCCGGTCTCGACATGGCGGCGTGGGATGCGCTCGCCAAGGCCGCCAACATGCCGCTCGCGGTGTTCCTCGGCGGATCGCTCGGCCCGGTGCCGGCCTACAACAGCAACGGGTTGTGGCTGACCGACGTCGCGTCCCTCGGCGAGGAGGCGACCGAGCTGGTCGCGGAAGGCGGTTTTCGCGGCCTCAAGCTGCGGCTCGGGCGCGAGCGGCTGGCCGACGATCTCGCGGCGATCCGCACAGTCCGCGCGGCGGTCGGCGACGACATCAAGCTGATGGTCGATTTCAACCAGGGCCTGAGTCTGGGCGACGCGCTGCACCGCTGTCACGCGCTCGACGACCAGGGCCTTTACTGGCTGGAGGAGCCGATCGCCTACAACAATCTCGCGGGTTTCGCGCAGCTCGCGCGCGAGCTCAAGACGCCGATCCAACTGGGCGAGAATTTCTACGGCCCGCGAGCGCTGTATCAGGCGGTCGCCATGGGCTGCGGCGACTATGTGATGCCCGACCTGATGCGGATCGGCGGCGTGACCGGCTGGCTGCGCAGCGCCGCGATCGCCGGCGCCGCCGGCATCGAGATGTCGACGCATCTCTATCCGGAATTCGCCGCGCATCTGATGCGCGTGACCGAAACCGCGCATTGGCTCGAATGGCAGGACTGGGCCGATCCGGTCCTCGCCGAGCCGTTCAAGCCCGAAAACGGCTTCCTGCCGGTGCCGAGCCGCCCGGGCGCAGGCATCGCATGGGACGAGGATGCCGTCAGGCGCTATCGGTACGATGCGTGACGTTCTCTCAGTTCAGCTGCCCGATCTCGGTCAGGAACTTGCGGCAGTTGCCGCTGAGCCGGGTCTTGTTCTCCTGCAGGCAACCCAGGACCATCATGTCGCCCTGGCCGAAGAACTTGCTGCACATCTTGCGCGAATCGCCGCCGCAGGCCCTGTCGCCCTTCTTGCGGACGTCGTCCTGCGCAGATGCGAAGCTTGACGCGAATACGGTGAGCGAGAGCGCAATGGTCGCGAACAGGCAGGTACGAGAGAAAGTCACTGGGCGCCTCCGGCTTAGTTTCGTGAGGTGACAACGATACCACGCGCCATCGCGTGGAACGCTGCCTTAATCTGGGGATATTGCGATTAGCCGGGAACCGTTGCGCGGACGCACCAGTGCAGCGGCGTCGCGGATCGCCCGGGAAAGGCGCGTCACAGCGTGTGGCGCGCCTTGGCATCCTGGATGGCCTGCCACACCCGCTCCGGTGTCGCGGGCATGTCGATATTGTCGATGCCCAGCTCCGAAAGCGCATCGGCGATCGCGTTCATCACCGAGGTCAGCGCACCGGCGCAGCCGGCCTCGCCGCAGCCTTTCACGCCGAGCGGGTTGTTCTTCGCCGGGATGGGGAGGCTCTCGAAGCCGATCTCGGGCATGTCGCCCGCGCGCGGCATCGCATAGTCCATGTAGGAGCCGGTGAGGAGCTGGCCGTCGGCATCGTAGGCGGTCTTCTCCATCAGCGCCTGGCCGATGCCCTGCACCACGCCGCCATGCACCTGTCCGGCGACCAGCAGCGGATTGATGATG
>Ga0207691_10002533_pt1 | contig 17854 bp, 18 predicted proteins | sample KBSM13metaG_FD_184327 | JGI IMG/M metagenome (GOLD analysis project Ga0207691, IMG submission 184327) | Miscanthus rhizosphere microbial communities from Kellogg Biological Station, Michigan, USA - KBS M1-3 metaG (SPAdes) (version 2) | ecosystem: Host-associated > Plants > Roots > Rhizosphere >... | reverse complement strand
GACTCTGTTGGCGCACGGCCGCGGCGAGGAGTTCGTGCTTCAGATCGCTGATCGGATCACTCATGAGAACTCTCCATTTCGAAGTTGGGCTCGCATCACAGCCAGGCCACGACTGACGCGCTTGCGGATGACGCTCTCCGAGCAGCGAAGCTCGGTCGCGATCTCCGTGTAGCCGCGCTCTTCGACGTGGTGGGCCATGACCGCTTCGCGCTGCTCGGGAGCCAGGCTGTCGAGGAGCTCGACCGCCGGGGCGCTTGCCGCCGCCTCGAGGATCTCGATCGCTTCGTCGTCCAGGTGGATCGGCTGCATGGCGAGCGCGTGCCGCGCCTCATCTTGGATGCGACTGCTGCGCAGCGCCTCGCTCAACTTGTGGCGGGCAATCGCGAACAACCAGGCTTGAGGCGGCTCTGGCCCGGGCTGGAAGCGTGGCACCGAGGATAGTGCGGCGGCGAAAGTCTCAGCGGTGAGATCGAATGCCTCCTCGGGGCCGGGAACCCGGCGGCGAAAGAACGCGAGCACCGAAGCGAAGTACCGCACGTAGAAGACGCCAAAAGGCTCAGCGTTCGTGCGCGCATCGACGAGAAGATCCCTGTCGGAGCATTGCTCCCAGTTCTTCATGTGTTCTATATGACGAGTTTCCGCGGTTTGTGACCGCAGGACGGACTGAGAGTCGTCGCTATCAAGCGACATTCCCGCACACTCGCGCAGGTCAGTGGGCTATCCGTCGGGCCGCATGATGTCGTAGCCGTCCCAGTACTTTATTAGGGCGGCCTCCGCCTCCTCGGCCGGCCAGAGTTGCAGCCGGTAGCTCTCGTGCCCCTCGATCTCTCCCGCACCAGCGACGAAGCCGCGTCCGGAGAGCCGTGCGCGGTATGTGTCGGCCGGGATCTGAGTTTCTATCGGGGTCCAGCCGCCAGAGGCCTGAAAGTAGAGCATCCCCGAGGGCACGGGGAGCGGGACCTCGACGATGTGGTCCCACGCTTCTTCGTCCAGCGACGGCGATTCGTTCGAGACCTCGATCCGCATCGGCACTTTCCAGTTGTACTGGCTCGGTGTGAGCAGATCGACGAGGCCGGAGTCGTATCCAACGAAGCGCCGCGAGTCGTATGCGTCGTCCATTGCGCGCTCGAGCGAGTTGTCGTCGTCTGTCGCGTTCTCGTCCCACACCTGCGTCTGCGGGTCATAGATGTAGATCTGTCCGTAGTCCGCTTCGATCTCCAGATTCCGAACGAGAGAACGCGTACCAGCCGGCCGATCGTCATCTGCCCTACTAGCGGAGGCGACAAGGATGAGCGCTCCAGGGATCAACAGGGAGAGCTTCGCCCTCTGAACTTAGGGGCCGCTCGTCAAGATGCAACCGTCGAGATCGATGAGCGAGGTGCTTTGGAACACCTGGGGCTGTCGGGGGACATTCCTGAGCACTGGCGCAACCCACGCCTCTGTCGCCTGATTGGCAGCGCCTGAGTAGGTTTGAGCGATCCGCGCGAGCCCTGCGCGCGGATCGCGGCCTTGACATCGGCTTCGCCGCGCTGTGTCACTGCGATGGGCGCCCGGTCAGAGGATCCCCGCCCCCGCCATCCCTCGGCGCATCAGGTCGCCTCTGACGCGGCCTGCAGCGGCGGGGATTTCGTCGGCAAGAGGGGGTCGGGTATCCGGTTTCCGAGTCGAAGGAAGCCGGCTCCCGTCAGCGCCAGCGCGAAGGCGCCGCCCCACCAGATGGTGTCGGGTGACGTTCCGAGCAGCACGCCGCCGACCGCCTGGCCGAGAGCCACGCCGACCAGGAAGCTGAGCTGGTAGAGCGACATGTAGCGGCCGAGCAGATGCGGCGGCGCGATTTCCGCGACTAGCGGGCCGAGCACGATGAACTGGCCACACTCAGCGATCGCGATCAGGATCGCGACGCCGGCCAAGACGGTGGTAGCGGCGAGCGTCGAGTGCGTGAGCGTTGCGAGCAGGACCGCGAGCAGGCCGACTGCGAATATGGCGCTGGTGGCGAACAAAGCGTGAGTGCGGCGCATCCGCGCCACCACCCGTGTCGCCGGTACCTGCGCTACGACGATGAAGAAGGTGTTGATGAAGAGGACGACACCGATCCCAACGGGCCCGACAGGTGTATGCGCCTCCGCAAACGGCGGGAGGATGTAGGAGAAGAACGCGCCGCCGATCATCACAAGCGCGAGGTTGCCCGCGATCAGGGCGAGCAAGAGCCGATCCCGAGCAACAGCTCGGAAACCCCGTGCGCCCTCGCTCGCCGACGGAGCATCCGCGAGGCCAGGATCCGGGATCCAGACGAGCACAACCAGCGCGAAGACGACGAACGTGACTGCGTCGAAGAGGTAGAGGCCCTGGAACGCCTGGAGGTGATGATGGGTGGCCGCGACGATGAAGCCCGCAACCGTCGCGCCGAGGCCGAGACCGAAGTTGCCTGCGACTCGTCGGAGCGCGGTCGATGCGGCGCGCTGCTCCGCCGGGACCAGGGTCAAGGTCAGGACTTGGCCGGCGGTTCCCACGAGTCCAAAGCCGGCACCGCCGACGGCCGAGCAGACGAAGCCTTGCCAAGGACGGTCGACAAACGCCAAGCCCCCGTAGCCGAGTCCGTTCAAGACATTGCCCGCGATCAGGATCCGTTTCGCACTGAAACGATCGAGGAGCGCACCCGAAGGGAGCGTTACCACTGCGGCCGTGCCCATGACCGTCGCCAGCACCAGCCCCGCGGTCGCCGTCGAGAAGCCGCGGACCGCGTGGAGGTAGATGATCTCGAAGGGAAGGATCAGTCCGGTGCCGAAGTAGTTGAGCGCGTTCCCGCCCTGAAGAACGAGGACAGGCCTCGGTAGGCCCGTACGCCAAACGGCGAACACACGTGCGAGCGCGCTGCTCACTTTGCGGGCACCCAACGTTGCTTCTGCATCAGGTCATCTCCGATTCGCGGTTGTGCTGACGTCAAAGACACCGCGATGCCGCGAAACGGACCGCCGGTCCGTTTCCGACCAACCTGGTGTCATTGATGCGATGACCGTCGATCTCGAGCGGGCCAAGGGAGGCGACGAGCGCGCGTTCGCGTCCCTGGTCGAGCCGTTCCGGCGCGAGCTTCAGCTGCATTGCTACCGGCTACTCGGCTCCGTGCAGGACGCCGAGGATCTCGTCCAGGAAACACTGCTCGCCGCCTGGCGCGGGCTCAACGGCTTCGAGGAGCGGGCGTCGCTGCGCTCCTGGCTCTACCGGATCGCAACCAACCGGAGTCTCAACGCAATTCGCGAACGCGGGCGCCGCCCCGCCACGGAGAACACCATGAGACCGTCAAGAACCCGCCGCGCCGTCGAGCCCAGCTGGCTCGAGCCTTACGCGGACAGCGCGCTTCCGGATCCCGCTCCCGGACCTGAAGCACGCTACGAGCAGCGCGAAGCGATCCAGCTCTCGTTCATCGTCGCGCTGCAGCAGCTGCCTGCGAAGCAGCGCGCAGCGCTCGTGCTGCGCGACGTGCTCGGCTTCCACACCGACGAAGCCGCCTCGATCCTCGAGACGACGCCGCAGTCGGTCAAAGCCGCGCTCCAACGCGCACGCGCAACGCTCGACTCGTACACCGTCGAACGCCAGCAGGCGCCGCTTCCCGACTCGCCGACCGAACGGAACCTTCTCGCCACCTTCAGCGACGCCGTCGAAGCCGGCGACACGGCGCGCCTCCTAACTCTGCTGAGCTCCGACGCTCGTGTGACCATGCCGCCGCAGCCGCTCGAGCTCATCGGACACGAAGCGATCGGCGTGTTCCTCGACGACCGCGCCGAGGTTCGCGGGGCCCCGCTACAGCTACGCCCGACCCGCGCCAACGGCCAGCCGGCCTTCGGCTACTACCTGCACTCGCAACCTGGGGGCATGATGGTGCTCACCTTGAGCGGCAGCAAGGTCGACAAGATCACCTTCTTCGCCGACCCCGCACTGCCCGGCCGCTTCGGTCTTCCCGAACACATCTAGCCGACAAGGATGGGTTCGACATGAAATGGAAGCCGCCGTTCAGGGGTCATTCCGGAACACTGGCCCAGGCGGCGTTTGCAGGCTCCGGCTAGCTTCTCCGCGTGGCTCGTGACACCCTGTCCTGGGAGGGGCTTCATTTCTACACGGACAGGCTTTGCCTACGCACGCCGACTCCGCGGGACGCGGACCCTCCTTACGACCTGTTCACGGACTTTCGAAGTCATGCAGGAAGCAGCCGCGGCCATCCGGGAATGGGCACACAAGTGTCGACCCATCAAGCGGCTTGTCTCTCTGATCTCGTCCGACAACGTCCGCCCTCAGCGAGTCGCGGAGAGACTCCGGGCGATACCTACAGAAACCGTCACGCCAGTCGTTGAGCATCGGACTCCGGCGTAGGAGGCTCGTTCGAACAAGCGTGGATTGGCGCTGTCACTCCCTTAGTAGCCGTCGAGCGCTTCTGACCATTCGCGAAGATGTGGCCGTGGGATGGGAGGCACTTGACCAGTGGGGTGACGACGTCGCTCGCATCGAACCGCTCACTGGCGGAGTTGGCGTCAATGAGGTGTGGAGCGTGCGCGTCAACGGGCAACTCGCCGTCGGTCGGCTCGGCAAGCGCAGCAACGCTGACCTATCGTGGGAAACCGAGCTGTTGCGACACCTCGACCGTGAAGGAATGACGGTGCCGGTGCCGATCCCGACCACGGACGGCCGGCACTTCGCAGACGGTCTGGTCGTGATGACCTACGTGAAGGGCGGACCACCCGAAACGGAGGCCGACTGGCGTCGCGTCGCCGACACACTCCGCCTGCTGCACCGACTGACGCACGGCTGGCCCCAACGCCCGGGCTGGCGATCGTCGACCGACCTCCTGCACGCGGAAACCGGGACGAAGATCGACCTTGGCGCGATGCCACCTGAAGCTGTCGTTCGATGCCGAGCAGCGTGGGTGCGACTCACCGGACGAGAGCGCTGCGTCGTCCACGGCGACCCCAACCCGGGAAACATCCGCATGACCGCGGATCGGGTCGCGCTGATCGACTGGGACGAGTCGCACGTCGACGTCCCCGACCTCGACCTGGCGTTGCCACACAACGCCGCCCGTCTCGAGGACGACAGGCACGACGTTGCCGCACAAGCACGGGCGGCATGGGAAGCCGCCGTCTGCTGGGACCCGAGTGGGACCGACGACTTCGCAGTCAAGCGGCTCGCAGAAGTTCGAGCGGTCCGGTGACAGACCCGAACGCTGGCCGATGCGAATCGTCTGTACGCTGAGTCGCGGCCGACTAGTCGGTAAGGAGGGAGTCCGGAGCCGCAAGGCTGAGGGCTAGTGGTAGACCGGGCCCCTCGCCATCCTCAGGCGACATTCCCGAATACTGGCCCAGGCAGTGGCATTGCCTCAAGCCGCTCTCTGCAGCTGAACCTTGCCCGTGTCGACGTCGACCGGTGCCGAGGTGTGCTCGTGGACGATCTTCCAACCGCCGTCAGCGGTCTTCCGCAACCCCCAGGTGAGCCGGTTGTTCATCGCTCTCAACTCGGCTCCCTCAGCTGACAATCCCTTGTAGGTGACGAACGCGTGGACAATGGCAAGGTCGTCGCCCGGGACCGTCTCGACGTTGTCAAACTCGACCGCCACCTGCTCGTCGCCGAGCGAACCAAACCACTCCTCTGCCATGCCACGCCAGGCATCCGCCCCGTCGTACGACCAGCGCCCCCACATGTCGAACACACATACATCAGTCGCGAAGAGCGCGACCAAGCCGTCCACGTCCTTCGCACGCACCGCAGATGCATATCCCGCCAAGACCTGCTCGATCGACTCCATCACAAATCCTCCCGCTCGACACACCGGACCGATCTCTTCACAACTGAGACTGACAGACGATCCGCAAATCATCGGCGCCGCGTCCCTCCCGCGGCGCGATGGCCCTGGCCATCGGTCGCGGCAGGCAAAGCCCCTCTGGTGGAATTCCCTAACGCCGGCCCAGTCGACGGTTGCTCCACCTCCGTCTGAGTCCTAGTTGGGTGCTTCCTCGTGGAAGGCTGGCGTGTAGCAGACTGCGACCAAGAGGCCCTCGGGACTCAGCAAGCGTGCCGTGATCTGCCCCCACGGCTCGGTTTTCGGGTCGTGAATCAGCCGATAGCCCTTCCCGGTCAGCTCTGAAGCCGCCTCCGGCACATCCCGCACCTCGAACTCGACACTCGCCTGTGGAACTGGGACGTCATCGGGCCAATCCGCCGTGCCGAAGCACGCCATTGCTGCCTCCCCAAGCGGCCACAGGCCGAAATGCTTGGCACCAGGAAGTCGTTCCGTGAACTTGTAGTCGGCCTCGCCTCCCTCAAAGCTCAGGCCGAGCGCACCCTGGTAGAAGTCACGCGCCGCCACGTCGTCACGAACTATCGGCGCGATGCTTGCGAGGAACTGTACGTCCATCGTTTCACCTCCGGTTGTCGACGGTTTCCGCCAGAGTGCTTGACCCACCGCTCCCGGCGGCGTGTGTTTGCCGAACAGATCTTGCCCGCCGTCCGCCTCGATGAGACGATCGACTCTAGACGTCCACCGGCAGGAAGCACCGCTCGGGCGAGTCCACGGTCGGCGCGGTCCACGATCGCCACGCCGTCGGCGTCAGCCTGAGCGTGACGTCATCCGACGCGCGGAGCGCGGCGTCGATCGGGCCGTCGAGCGCTGTTGGCGCGAGGTAGCGGCGCCTGATGCGCGCGTTGATCGACTGCGCCTCGCCGTCGCGCAGGATCTCAACCGTGCCCGACGCCGAGACCCATCGCTCCCGTCCCGGCTCGCGTGCATCGACCACGACCGAGGTCGAAAGGCTCCGCTCGACGTTCTTCACCTTCCGGCTTCCGGACGACGACGCGAAGTAGAAGCGGTCGTCCGCGAAGAGGAACCAGATGGGCGTAAGGTGGATGCCGCCGTCCGGATCGTGGGTCGCGAGCACTGCGTAACGCCGTTCGCCGAGGAAGGCCCGCAAGTGGTTCGTCAGCTGGCCCACTACCGGAAGCCTCCCTCCGATGCCCGAGTCACACGCATTGCCCGGATCTTGCCGAAGTTGCGGATCGCAGGCGCGCTCGGGCGACATTCCCGAACTGGCCCCGGCGAGAGCTTCCCCTCACGGCTGGTGGCGCTGGCTTCTGACGCTGTTCCTCGCGGCCGGGGACATTCCCGAACGCTGGCCAGGCGAGCGCGTTGGGTGAAGGACACTCTCCTGGTCTCCACACCCAAAGCCCCGTTGGGCATAGACCTCGCCGAGCGGACCGCTCTACATTCCCATCGCGTGGTAACCCGAGTCCACGTACAACGTCGTCCCCGTGACGTTCTTCGCGTCGTCCGAGAGCAGATAGGCCGCTGCCGCCCCCACGTCGTCGGCGTCTACATGACGGTGGAGGGGTGAGCGCTCCTCGACGATTGCCTCCATCGTCGGGAAGCCTGCGATCGACCGCGCAGAGAGGGTTCGCACCGGGCCGGCCGAGATGGCGTTCACACGAATGTTCTTCGCGCCGAGATCCCAGGCGAGATAGCGCATCGACGAATCGAGCGTCGCCTTCGCGACGCCCATCACGTTGTAGTGCGGGACCGCCCGTTCGCCGCCGAGGTACGTCATCGTCAGGATCGAGCCGCCGCCGCGCGCCTCCATCAGCGGCTCGGCGGCACGCGCGCACGAGACCAGGGAGTATGCGCTCACGTCGAGAGCCAGCCAGAAGCGGTCACGAGGCGTGTCTGTGAAGCGACCCTCGAGGTCTTCGGCCGCCGCGAAAGCAACCGAGTGCACGAGCAGGTCAAGGCTCCCGTCGAACGCGTCGCCCACCTCGCGGAAGACCCGCGCGACGTCCTCGTCCGAGCGCACGTTGCACTCGGTCACGAGCGGGCTGGACACCGACTCGGCAAGCTCCCGAACGTTCTTTTCGATGCGCTCGCCCTGGTACGTGAAGGCAAGCTCGGCCCCGGCATCGGCGAGCCGCCGCGCGATCGCCCAGGCGATCGACCTCCTGTTCGCCACCCCGAGAACCAAACCGCGTTTGCCTTCGTAGCCTGTGGTCACGACCACGAGCATAAATCCCTTGGGCTAGATTGCGGTCTCCTTGCGCCGTTCTGTAGGCCTTCTCGCATTGATGGCGGCGCTCGTGTCGGCCTTTCCGGCTGGCGCCTCGCTCGTTCACATCAAGCGCACGTTCGGCGACGTCACGGTGCCGCGCGTCCGCACGGGCAAGCTCACGATCCCACGAGACCAGGCGTCCGGCCGGATCCGCGTGATCGTCGGTCTGCGGCTCCCGCCGCTCGCGGCGGCCTACGGCAGGAGCTTCGCCGCTTCGAGACCGACACGAAGGCTCGACGTCGCAAGTCAGAGCTCGCGGCGCTATCTGGCCCGGGTCGTCGCTGCGCAGCGAGTGGCTGCCTCGCAACTCCTGAGAGCGATCCCGCGAGCGCGAATCGGCCGGCGCTTCCAGGTAGTGCTCGACGGCCTGACGGTCTCTCTGCCTGTGACGAAGCTGCCGACCCTCACTCGTCTCGGTCTTGTCGGGAAGATCTACCCGAGCATCCCGCATCACCTCTCCACCAGCACGAGCCCTTCGGTGATCGGTGCAACCGAGTTGCAGACTCTCACCGGCGCGAAGGGCGACGGGATGAAGATCGGGATCGTCGACGACGGCGTCGACAGCACGAATCCGTTCCTGAGCCCGGCCGGGTACTCGTATCCTCCGGGGTTTCCGAAAGGCGGACTGAAGTGGACGACGCCTAAGGTGATTGTGGCGCGCGCATTTCCGGGGCCGCACTCCGGACGCCTCGGACGGCTGCCGATCGATCGCGCCGCCTCCTTCCACGCAACGCATGTCGCCGGGATCGCAGCCGGCGACTCCGGGACCTGCTCGGCCGGCGGTGCCGACCATCCGCCGACGTGCGGCCTGTCGGGTGTCGCCCCGCGCGCGTACATCGGCAACTACCGCGTCTTCAACGTGCCGACTCCGATTGGCCACATCGCCAATACGCCCGAGATCGCCGCGGCGTTCGAGTTCGCCGTGCGTGACGGCATGGACGTCATCAACTTCTCGGGCGGCGGCGCGGAGACCGAGCCGGCGAACGACGCGATGATCGACGTGATCCACAACGTCACGGCGGCGGGCGTCGTTCCGGTGATCTCGGCCGGTAACGACCGCGACCAGTTCGGCACCGGCTCCGTCGGCTCACCGGGCTCATCGCCCGATGCGATCACCGTTGCAGCCGTTTCGAACACACACGTCTTCTCCCCGACAATGTCGGTGACAGCCGGCGATGCTCCTTCCGAGGTCAAGCACATTCCCATCGCAGGCGCAGCCGGCACGTTCTTCCCCGGGGCCTATGCGTTCACCGCGCACCGGATTGTCGACGTCGGCGCGCTCACGGGGACGAACGGTGTCGCGGTCGACCGCCGGCTCTGCGGCCCGGAGGCCGACACGAACGACGCGACCCAGACGTTTCTCCGGCCAGGCTCGCTCACCGGAGACGTCGCGCTGATTTCCCGCGGACACTGCACCTTCATCTCGAAGGCCGTGCGTGCCCTGGCCGCAGGTGCGACCGGGCTCGTCATCGTCGACAACCGCGCAGGCGGCCCCGATGCGATCCCGGTCCAGCTGCCGCTTCCCTCGGGGATGATCACCGACCTCGACGGCGCGCAGCTGCGCGCGTATCTGTCCTCGCACGGCGGCGCGGCAAACGTGACGATCGGAAATGCCATCGAGCGCGTGGAGACCGGGCGCAGTGGCGTCATCACCGACTTCTCCTCCGGCGGGCCGACCGCGTTCGAGCACCTGCTCAAGCCCGACGTCTCCGCGCCGGGAGGGCAGATCCTGTCGTCGACCTTGCCCGAGTTCACCGGCGGTTCGCCGTTTGCCGTCTTTGACGGAACCAGCATGTCGGCTCCGCACGTGGCCGGGGCGGCAGCGCTCCTGCTTCAGCTCCACCCTGCGTGGACGCCGCAGCAGGTGAAGTCGGCACTCGTGTCGACCGCCGGCCCGGCTTGGGGAGACACTGCGCGCACAGAGGAAGCGCCGGTGACGCTCGGCGGCGGCGGGCTCGTAGACCTGCCCAACGCGACGAAACCGGCGGTGTTCACCGAGCCCGCGTCGCTGTCGTTCCAGGATCTGGACGTCACCAAAGGGAGCGACAGCCGGGCGCTCCTGGTTCGCATCACCGACGCCGGCGGCGGCGCAGGAATGTGGCACGTCGAGCTCTCGTCACAGACGACCTCGCCGGGCGCATCGCTCGACCTTCCGCCGGCCGTCGTGGTGCCGCCCGGCGGCGAGGCCGACCTGGTCGCCGTCGCACGCGGAAGCGCAAGTGCGAGGGCCGGCGAGGACTACGGGTTCATCCTGCTGCACCACGGCTCGGTGACGCGCAAGATCCCGTACGAGTTCTTCGTGGGCCGCCCGCAACTCGAGCTCCTGCAACCGAAGCGGCTCGTGAAGCTCCAGGTAGGAGAGACGGTCAACGGCCCAAACCGCGTTTCGGCGTACTGCTGCCCGGCTGCCCCCTTCGGACCGCCGCCCGACTACGTCGGGCCGACGATGAACGAGACCGGAACGGAGACGCTCTACGTCACGAGCATCAATCAGCCGGTCGCGAACATCGGCGTGGCCGTCGAGGCCGCGACCGGCCTCGTCCACCCGTGGTTCCTGGGCTCACCGAACGAGCGCGACGTCCAGGGCTACGCCGGGACGCCGGTGAGCGTCAACGAGCTGACCTACGACTTCGGCATCGACATCGGCGCGGCCGGCGCTTCGTTCCCGAAGGTGCAGCGTTTCTACGTCTCGGTCGATTCCGGCTCCGACGAGTTCACGCACCGCTCGCTGCCCGGCGCCTACGTCCTCCGTTCGTGGGTCAACGACATGCGACCGCCGAAGATCAAGTTGCTGACGAAACGCGTCGCTGCAGGGAGACCGACGATCGTGGCGCACGTCGTCGACAAGGGCGCAGGCGTGGATCCCCTGTCGCTCGTGATCGCGTATCGCGGCGCGCTCGTCGGCGCGGCCGTCTACGACCCGGTCTCGGGCACGGCGATTTTCCCATTGCCAACGCAGGCTCCGCGGATCAAGTTAGGAGGGAACCGTACGGTTCTCTCGGCATCCGACTATCAGGAGGCGAAGAACGTCAACTCGGTCGGTAACGACATCCAACCGAACACGGCGTTTCGGCCAGTTCGCATCCTGGGCGTTTCGGGGCCGACGCTCACGTGGGTCACGCCCGCCGAGAACGCGTGCGTTGGCAAGACAGCAGGGCTCCTGGTCGCTGCGGGCTCGACGAAACGGATCACGTCCGTGCGGTTCTTCGTGGACGGCAAGCAGATCGACATCGACCGGAAGGGCGGCTCCGACCTGTTCGCAGGTTCGTGGAAGACGCAGCGCTCGCCGGCAGAACGACACACTCTACGCGCAGTAGCAACGGATGCCGCCGGGCGGACAATCGCCTCGATACGGCGCGTGAGGGTCTGCCGGTAGACCGCATAGCCGTCGTCACCGGCGCTTCGCGTGGGATCGGCGAGGCGATCGCACGCGCTCTCGCAGCTCAGGGCTGGCGACTCGTCCTGCTGGCGCGGAGCGAGGACCGGCTGCGCGCTCTCGCTGCCGAGCTCGGTGCGGAGTACGAACTCTGCGACGTCGGCAAGCGCGGAGACGTGGAGCGCGTAGCGGCTGCGGTACTGGAACGGCACCCGCAGATCCAGCTGCTCGTCAACAACGCGGGCATCCCGGGTAGATCAGGCTTCGCGGGAATCGATCTGGACCTTCTAGAAGAGGTGTTGCGCGTGAACTACCTCGGCGGAGTCTGGATGCTCCGGGCCCTTCTCCCCGGGCTCGAGGCGGCCGGACGCTCCGACGTGGTGAACATCGTCTCCGTGGCCGGCACGGTCGCCTACGCGCCTGCCGGGCCGTATTCGGCGTCGAAGCACGCGCAGCTTGCGTTCTCTCGCGCGACGGCCGGCGAGCTGCGCAACCGCGGCATTCACGTGCATACCGTCAACCCGGGCTTCGTCGAGACGGAGGGCTTTCCCCAGGCCACGAAGCTGCGCAGCTCCCTCCTGCGCCGCCTCGTCGTCGAGCCGGACGACGTGGCCGGGCACGTGGTCAAGGTGATCGCACGGGACAAAAGCGAGACGTTCGTGCCATGGTTCTATCGCACGGCGGCGATCGTGCAGGCGCTCGCGCCTGGGCTCGTTGCACGGCTCGCGGGCCGATCGGGCTATCGCCTCTAGCCCGGCTTCATGAGGAGATACCAGGCGCTCTCGGCGACGTACTCCTCTGGCCCACCGGGCGACAGCTGCACTGCTCGTTGTCGAGCATCGCCCTCACAGCCTGCGAGATCGAGGTAGTAGTCGAGCTTGCGCGTGTGCGTCTGGAACTGCGACCGGACGAGGACGAGCCCGTTGACCTCGAAGAGGTGGCGAAAGTCGGCGTCGGAAAGCGTCCGGGTGTGTGACGGATCGCGCGCGCGCTCGAAACGATCGAGCTCGAACGCCGCCAGCGGATCGATCGGTGCGATCTGATCGTCGACGAACACACGGCCGCCCGGAGCCGTGACGCGCACCAGTTCGGCGACCGCCGCCTCGGCGTGCGCTATGTGGTGCAGCGTCCGCCGCGAGCAGGCGAGGTCGAACGAGTCAGACTCGAACGGCAGCTCGATCGCATCGCCCTCGACGAACGTGACGTTCGCAGGTGCGTTGCGGCGAGCGCGCTCCAGCAGCTCGGGGACGATGTCGACACCGACAACCTCGCGAACGAGTGGCGCCAGCGCGAGCGCGAGTGTTCCCGCGCCCGTGCCGCTGTCGATCGCGCGCTCGTTCCCCGCAGGAGCGACGAACCTGCGCAGCTGCTCGCGCACCGACTCGATCTGACTCGCGGCGTGTCCGGCGACGAGCTCGGCGGTGGCACCGAACCGTGCACGTACGTCGTCAACGTTCGACTCAGCCATCGACGACAGTTCGCCGCGCTCGGCGGGGGTCCGTCTCGATTCCGCACGTCAGCTCGTAGTTGATCGTCCCGGCGACACGTGCATGCGCCTCGGCGAGAACGCCTTGACCGATGATGACGACCGGCGCGCCGACGGGCAGCTCGCGGTCGAGCTCGACCGCAAACGAATCCATCGAAACGGTGCCGACGACTCGGCGCGGCTCGCCTGCCACGCGGATCTCCGTCCCGGTGAGATCACGACGGAAGCCGTCCGCGTAGCCCACCGGCACGATCCCGATCCAGGTCGGAGTCTCCGCGATGAAGTGCCGTCCGTAGCCGGTGCTCTGTCCCGGCTGGAGCAGCTTGACCTGTGCAAGGCTCGTGTGCCACGACAGGACCGGCTCCAGGCCGTCATCGGCCGGATCGGTGTTGAACGGCGACAGGCCGTAGAGGGCGACACCGCAGCGCGCGGCGTCGAAGTGGGACTCGGGCAGTCGCAACGTGCCCGCACTGTTGGCGACATGCCGGGTCAGATGGCTGTATTGCTCGGTCGCGACGCGAAAGCGCTCGATCTGCGCGCGTGCGAACTCGGGATCGCTGTCCGCGGTTGCGAGGTGGGTCATCAGGCCGACCACCTCGGTTGCGGGTGAGGGCAACTCGGCCAGGCCGTATCGGCCCATCCCCGTGTCGAGCTTGAGGTGCACCCGAACGCCCTCGGGGATCTCTGCGTCCGAGATCGCGAGCTCGAGACCAGCGTCACGCGCCTGCGCGACCTCTCGGCTCGATCCTGCCGGTCCGAGCACGATGATGCGCTCCGTCCGGTACTCGCTGCGAAGCGCGAGCCCTTCGGGGATCGTCGAGATGCAGAGCGCGGAGGCGCCCGCGCCGAGTGCTGCGCCCGCGACGTCGACCGCGCCGTGGCCGTAGGCATCCGCCTTGACGACGGCCCACAGGCCCGCTCCGTCGAGCACACGCAGCAGCGCTCGCACATTGCGCCGCAACGCGCCGAGGTCGATCGTGATCTCGGAGCGGTGCATCAGCCGAGCGCGAACGGCAGAGACTCGATGACGTCCGAGGCGATCAGGCCGACCTGGTGGGGGGCAAGTGCGGCGGCGCGTCCGTGAGCGACGGCCGCGGCGGCGGCTGCCTCGCGCGCGTCCATTCGCTTCGCCAGAAACGAGCCGAGAACCCCGGTGAGAACGTCTCCCGTCCCGGCTGTGGCGAGTGCGGCGGTCCCCGCGTCACAGACCAGAACCCCCTCTCCAGGTGCACCGACGAGGGTGTCGGGGCCCTTCAGCAGGACAACGCACCGGAATCGCTCCACGGCGCGGCCGAGTGCCGCGAGGCGATGGGCGTCGACCCAGCTCGAGTCCTCTCCGATCAGGCGGGAAAGCTCACCTGAATGGGGCGTCAGGACCCGGGGAGCGGGCCAGTCCAGGGGCTCGAGCTCGAACAGGGCATCCGCGTCGACGACCGCGGGCAGGGTCGATTCGCCGAGCAGACGACGTACGAGCGCATGCTCGTCGTCGCCGCGTCCCAGGCCAGGGCCAATCGCCAGCGCGGAAGCGCGCTCGGCCAGCTCGTCCACGCGCTCGCGCGGTGCCTTCACCGCTTCGATCAGGAGCGTCTCCACGACCGGCATGGACTCCTTCGGAACGGCGACCGCGACATACCCCGCGTCCGCACGAAAGGCGGCCTCCGCGGCGAGACAGAGCGCGCCGGTCATTCCGGGAGACCCGCCGACGACGAGCACCGACCCGGCGGTGTACTTCGTATCGCCCTCGTGGCGGTGAGGGACGAGCTGCAGGATCTCCTCGGTGACGAGACGGTGCCGCGTGTCCGCCTGCTCGAGCCCGATGTCCGCAACCTCGATCTCGCCAACATGAAAGCGCCCGGGAGCGACCACGAGCCCGACCTTCCGGCCGTGCATCGTGACCGTGAGGTCTGCCTCCACGGCGGCTCCGTTGACCTCTCCAGTCGACGCGTCGACGCCGGAGGGGATGTCGACGGCGACGACGGGCGCGCCGAGCGCGTTCAGCTGTTCGATCAGCGCCGCCGCATCCGGGCGCGGCGTGCCCGCGAAACCCGTTCCGAACAGAGCGTCGATGACCACGTCGGCGTCGGCGGCCGGCCCTTCGCTCGTCTTTCGTCCCGCCTCTGCCAGCACGCGGAGGGCAATCCTGCCGTCGCCGCCGTTCGCGCCCTTGCCGCAAATTGCTGCGATGTGACCGGCGTCGGGATAGCGCTGCAGGACAGCGTCCGCAACCGCTCGCCCTGCCCGTTCCATCATCGTGTCCACGTCGTGGCCCTGCTCGGCGGCGCGCATCTCGTCCGCCGTGTAGAGCGGCTCGAACATCAGCGTTCCTCGTCCACCACTGCGACGGCGTTCGCAAGCTCGCGGGAGTGCGTCATCGACAAGTCGATCGCGCCCGCGCCCACGCGTTCGGCCCAGCCGGCCACGCGGCCACTGAGGCGCACCGAAGGCTTGGGACGTCCGGCGATCTCGATGTCTCGCCACGCGAAGGCCCGCGCGACGCCAAAGCCGAGCGCCTTGCCGACCGCCTCCTTCCCGGCGAACCTGCCGGCGTAACTCTGAGCCGGGTTCGGCCGCGAGTCGCAGTAGGCACGCTCCGCGTCGGTGAAGCAACGTTCGCGAAAGCGCGGATACCGGTCGAGCGCGCGCCTGACCCGCTCGATCTCGATCAGGTCGACCCCGACTTTCATAGATGCTCTTCCAGCCACTCAGGAAGTTGGGCGATCGACGAGATGATCCCGTCGGGGCGGATCCGCGACGCCTCTACCTCGTCGGGCCTGAACTTTCCGGTCCGGACGAGGATCGTCTTCATCCCGTGACCTTGGGCGCCAGCGATGTCGGACTCGATGTCGTCGCCCACCATCCAGGTCATGCCCGCTTCGGCGTCGAGCGCCTGCAACGCCGCCTCGAAGTACTGGCGCGACGGCTTGCCGAGCACGATCGCCTCGGTGTCGGCGGCGTACTCGAGCCCCGCGACGAACGCCCCCGCGTCGAGCAAGGGCCCGTGCTTCGTCTGCCACCAGCGGTTCTTGTGCAGTGAGTAGAGCTGCGCACCGGCCTCGAGCTCGTGAAACGCGCGGGCGAGGTTCATGTAGCTGAACACGAGATTCGTCTCGGGCGTCTCGTCGGCGCCTCCGATCAGCACGGCCTCCGCATCCTCGCCGACGAGCTCGACGCCCTCGAGCTCCCCGACGATCGCATGCATGGTCATCGCGAGCACGCGCCGGCCCGCGAGGGTATGAGCCGCGGCGCGTGGGGTCGTCTGGAGCTCGTCGTCATCGAGCGGGATCCCCATCGCACGGAGCTCCTCGGCGAGGGTCGCGCGGGCACGGGTCGTGTTGTTCGTGACGAACCGCAGCCGATGCCCGGCCTCCCGGAGGCGACGAACGGCGTCGGCCCCACCGGCGATCGGATCGCCGGACACGTGGAAGACCCCGTCGATGTCAAGCAGAATCGCAGCCATGGACGGCGAGTCTATTCGCGTGACCCGATCGGTCGTTCTCCCCCGCGGTGAGGTGGAGTTCCGCTACTCGCGTTCGAGTGGGCCGGGCGGTCAGCACGCGCAGAAGTCGGAGACACGCGTTGAGGCCGTCTTCGACGTGGAGGCCTCGAATGCGCTGACGGACACGCAGAAACGCCGCGTCATCGGGCGCTCCGGCCCCGTGCTCCGCTCGATCGCCCAGGACGAGCGCAGCCAGCTCCGAAACCGGGAGCTCGCCCTCGAGCGGCTGGTCGAGCAGCTGCGGCAGGCTCTGCGGGTCGAGCGGCGGCGGCTCCCGACGAAGCCGACCGAGGCCTCGCGCCGGCGCCGGCTGGACGACAAGCGGCGCCGCTCCCAGACGAAGCGCCTTCGCCGAGAGCTCGACGACTGAAACGAGGCCGTATCCAGGTCGGCCCTTTTGCCGTTTCAGACTTGGAAGTCATGGCGCCGATCTCCGTCACCTTGGCCCGCCGGGACCCGCCTGCCGCCGTGGTCGCCCTCGTCGGGGAGCACGACGCCTATTCCGCAGAGCGCCTCGAGAACGAGCTGAGCGTCCTCCTGAACGCGAATCAGCGGGTCGTGGTCGACCTTCGTGACGCGAGCTTCATCGACTCCACGACCCTCAGCGTGCTGCTGTCGGCGCGGCGCCGCGCGGAGGAGTCCTCACTCGGGTTCGCGCTCGTGCTGCACGACCGCCATTACACGCAGGTCCATCAGATCCTGGAGCTGACCGGACTGGGCCCCACGTTCGCCGTCTGTGGGGAGCTCGGGGAGGCACTCGACGCGGTGCGGGCCGGCCGGGTCGCTGCGGGACGCGCCGCCTAGCGGCGCCGTCCGACTCCCCTCGTACTTTTTCCTCGATGGACCACGACCCGCTTCGGCGTGGGCTCGCCGAGTTCGTCGGCACGTTCACGCTCGTCTTCATCGGCGCCGGGTCGACCCTGACGCTCACCAAGACGCTCGCCCCCCTGATCGGCAACCCACCGGTGTTCAACGTCTACAGCGGAGTGGCCCTCGTGGGCGTGGCGCTGGCAAACGGCCTGGCGATCGGAGTGATGGCCTCTGCAGTCGGCCACATCTCCGGTGGGCACTTCAATCCTGCGGTGACGTTCGGCTTCCTCATCACTCGCCGAATCGTGCCCTCGCTCGCGGTCGTCTACTGGAGCGTGCAGTTCGCGGCCGCCGCAGCCGCTGCCGCACTGCTGCGCTGGTTCTACCCAGCGAACGTGCGCGAGGCCACGAACCTCGGCGCCCCCGGGCTCGGAAGCGGCATCACTGTCTGGCAGGGCGTTGTCATCGAGCTTGTGCTCACCTTCTTCCTGGTCTGGGTGATCTTTGCGACAGCAGCCGACCCGGGCGGCACGTTCAAGGCGATCGCCGGGCTCGGGATCGGGTTGACGATCACCATCGACGTCCTCATGGGGGGCCCACTGACCGGCGCC
>Ga0207691_10002532_pt1 | contig 17859 bp, 15 predicted proteins | sample KBSM13metaG_FD_184327 | JGI IMG/M metagenome (GOLD analysis project Ga0207691, IMG submission 184327) | Miscanthus rhizosphere microbial communities from Kellogg Biological Station, Michigan, USA - KBS M1-3 metaG (SPAdes) (version 2) | ecosystem: Host-associated > Plants > Roots > Rhizosphere >... | reverse complement strand
CCGATGGCGCCGATCAGATTGTTCTCCACGACGATCGGCAGTCCGCCACCGACGAAGTAGTAGGCGAGACCCGATTCCTTCCCGAGATCGAGTCGAATCACGCGGCCCTCCACGTCGCTGAACCGCTGCGCGACGGCGCTGGAGGGCGTGCGCGCATAGAGCGCGGTCTTCGCTTTCAGCAGCCCGGTCTCGACTCCGATCGGAAGGACGCCGTCCATCACATGCGCATCGACGATGTCACCGTTCGGTGCGAGGACGAAGATGGCGTAGTTTCCGGGTCCCCCTTGCTGATTACGTGCGAAATCCACGCACGCGTCCACAAGCTGACGCGCGACCGTGGCACTGATCTGGTTCTTCATCAGCGTTCGCTGCGCGACTTCCTTCGAGACGGTCGCCTTGTCGAGTGCTCCCTGAGCCAGAATCACAGCCGGCGCGAACACGGCCACGAGGAATGCGATGGTCGCGACTCTCTTCATAGTCACTCCTTAGATATGCTCCATGATGATCTTCATTCGTGCCCCGTTATCCGACCCGAGCATGCCGATGGCGGCCTTAAGCTCCTCGAGCGGCTTCACGTCGCTGACCAGCGGTTCGAGGCGCACCTGACCTCGCTCGACCAGACCGATCGACGCCGGGTAGTCTTCGCTCTTGGCCACGCGTGCGTTGATGAGGGCGAGCTCCTTGAAGTACAGGTCGTAGAAGGGGAGTGCCCCTTCTTTGGCGGTGATGATCCCGAAGAGCAACAGCCGCCCGCCCGATCGCGCCATCTGAATCGCGGAAGACAGCGACGCGACGACTCCCGTTGTTTCGATGATGACATCGGCGCCGCGTCCGTCGGTCGCCTCTCTCACGCGGGCAACCGCATCATCGCCGCCAGGTATCGTGATGTCGGCGCCAAGCGTTTCGGCGAGCGCCCGCTTGTCTGCACTCCGAGTGATGCCAATGACCGTTGCGCCTCGTGCCTTCGCGAGCTGCACGTGCAACTGACCCGTCACGCCAAGACCGAGCACCACGACGGACTCGCCAGGGAAGATGTCGATCTGCCGCTGCGCATGGAGGCACGTCGTGAGAACCTGGATCATCGGCGCGATCCGCGTTTCGACAGAACCGGGCAGAGCGAACGCGTGGCTTGGCGGGACCGTCACATACTCCGCGAACCCGCCGTCCCGATCGCGGCCGACGAGCACGCCGTTGCGGCAGAGATGTGTCTGCCCGATGCGGCAATGAAAGCAGTTACGGCAATACAACTGCGGATCGACAATGACGCGGTCGCCGCTGCGCAACTGGCTGGCCCCGGGATCGACCACTTCGCCCGCCATCTCGTGGCCCATGATCCGCGGGTATTTCACCGGAATGGCACCGTTGAAGATCTTGTAATCCGTGCCGCAGATCCCACTGTGCGTCACGCGGACGAGCAGCTGGCCCGGTTCCGGCCCCGGGCGCGCCACCTCGTCGCGAACCAGCTCGCCCGGCGCCGTCAACAACATCGCTTTCATCGGTGTGTGAGGACCTCTGGATTGACCGGGTTGCGTGGCGATCGTCCACTGAGCACGGCGACGACTTCCTGCGCGGCTTTCATCTGCAGCTCGATGAGCGATTCCTCTGAGTAAAAGCTCGTGTGCGGCGTGATGATGACGTTATCGCGCCCGAAGAGCGGCGACGTCGGTGGTGGCTCCTGCGTCATCACATCGAGTGCGGCGCCGGCGATCTGTCCGGAATCCAGCGCCTCGGCCAGGGCCGCTTCGTCGATGATTGGTCCGCGCGCCGTGTTGACGATATAGGCACCTCGTTTCATCTGGCCGAACGTGTCGCGGTTGAAGAGATGCTTGGTCTCAGGCGTCAACGGCGTGTGCACCGAGACGTAATCGGACGAGGTCAGGAGTTTGGGAAGATCGACGCGCTCGACACCGGCGCGTGAGAACGCTTCATCCGGGACAAACGGATCGTATGCGACGACCGTCATCCCGAACGCCTTCGCTTTCGGCGCCACGAGCTGCGGGATCCGGCCGAACCCGGCAAGGCCGAGGACGCTGCCGCGCAACCGATGAATCGGGACGACGGCCTTCATCTCCCAACGGCCGCCGTGCGTTCGGGCGCTCGACGATGGGATCTTCCGGACGATCGCCAGCAAGAGCGCCATCGCGTGGTCAGAGACCTCGTCGATGCAGTAATCCGGGACTTTGGTGACGACGATGCCAGCGCCCGTGGCGGCTTCGATGTCGACGTTGTCGACGCCGATGCCGAACCTCGAGATGATCCGGCACTTCGGCATCTTGCCGATCATGTCGGCGGTGATCTTCGCGTAGGTAACGAGCAGCGCGTCCGAAGAGGCGGCGGCGGCCACGATGCCCTCGGGCGTGGGGCTGTCGGCCATGCGGAGCTCCGCGCCAATTGTCGCGAGCACCTGCCGGGCCGGCTCCAGGTTGGGGAAAACAGAATCCGAAACCGTGATGTGAAATGACGCCATAGCTATGTCGTGTTCCAGACCTTTCGGGCAGTGTCAGTGACGAGTTGCAGCTTCTGCCATTGTTCGTCTTCGGTCAACAGGTTCCCTTCGAGCGACGAGGCGAAGCCGCACTGCGGGCTGAGCGCCAGGTTGTCGAGCGGGACGTAGCGGCTTGCTTCGTCGATCCGGCGCAGAAGCGAGTCCTGTGCCTCGAGCTCCGGCAGTTTTGTGCTGATCAGACCGAGAACGACGCCTTTGTCGCGCGGCACGAATCGGAGCGGCTCGAACGTTCCGGCGCGATCGGATTCGTACTCCAGCAGGAAAAGCTGCACGTTGAGCAGGTTGAAGAGCTTTTCAGCAATCGGGTCGTAGCCTCCCTCAGCGTACCACCGGCTGCGGCTGTTGCCGCGGCACAGATGAATCGCCAGTGTCACGCCTTGGTTCTGTACGCCCTCGAGACAGGCATTGTCCACCCGAATCGCCTCGTCGAGCGCATCATCAGGCGAGACGCCCATTTCCTTCCGGATATATTCGCGCCATTTGGGATCGAGATAGTAGCTGTACCGCGGCGCGTCGATCTGAATGTACGTCACGCCTTCGTTCACGAGCGCCTGGATCTCGGACTTGATGATCGGAACGATATCCCACAGAAAGTCTGAATAGGTCGCGTAAGCACGCTCGCTCAGTCCCTGGCGATAGGCAATCGCTGGAAACTGATTGGCCGTTGGCAGCGTCATCTTGACGTCGCCGGGAGCGTGACGCGCCAGGAAGTCGGCTTCGTGTTTGGTGAGCCGCTTCTTCTGCCTGATCTTGTCGACGACGAGACCGGTTGGCGGCGCGAGTGCGACGCCGCCGGCAGACCCGCTGGCAGATTGTCCCGTCCACGCGCGCGCGATCGTTCCGTCGTTGTCCAGGCCGTCGACCGACTCGTAAAAGTCGCCCATGAACTGACTTCGACGCAGCTCGCCGTCGGTGATGATCTTGAAGCCGAGATCCTTCTGTCGCTGGAGTGCGCGCAGGATGTGGCGATCTTCGATCTCGCGAAGCTGCTCACGGCTCACTGAGGGGTTGTTGCGCGCGTCGCGGATCTCCTGCGGACGAAGCAAGCTGCCGACCTGGTCGGCTCGAAAACGGGGTCGGGAGTCATTTAAATGGGACACATCACTCACTCGCGGTTCTCCATTGTCCTCATTAAATGACTCCCGACCCCATTTACCGAAATGCGAGCTTCGACTTCCGATCCTCTTCCGCCTTCACGCCGGGGCCGAACAGCTTCTGGAAGAAGCCTTCCTTGACGAGACGGGCGACGACGCTATTGTCGATGACGGTGTGAAAGTCGAAGGCCTTCATCTGAGCCAGGAGCTTCGCGTCGCTTTGCTGATCCATCACCGCCTGTAACGCAGGCGCGAGCACGAATGGCACCCGCTCCAGCACGTTGGCCTTGGCATAGCCATCGTAGAGGCGTTCCACGTCAGCGTTCGTCTGCTTGTCGTACGCCTGATACGCCTTTACGGCAAACGACCTGTCGTCGTAGAAACGCTGGATGGCTTCCGCATGTGCCTTGATCAACTGCTCCGGCATGCGCGGGTTGGCCGCGATCGTTGTCTTCTTCATCAGGTATGTCGTCGCCGCGAAGATGTCGTCGTGGTCGGCGAGGTTGCCGAGGCTCTTGAAGCCGGCTTCTTCGAGCCTGAAGTAGGCAGGCGGTGTCAGGAGCGTGGCATCGGCGCGGCCGGCCGATAGCGCGGCGGCGCGACCAGCGGCATCCGCGCCGGCGGCAATCCACTGCACGTCGCGCGGCGTCATGCCGAATTTGCGAAGGAACGCACTTGTGTAGTTGTACGGCGGATCGCCGATCTGACTCACCGCGAACGTCTTGCCCTTGAGATCGGTGACGCTCTTCACGTCCTTCCGTGTCATCAGCGCGAAGTAGGCTTTGTTCAGCGACGCGCCGACGACGGCAAAGGGAGCCTCGCCGCGGGAGCTTGCCTGCATCACGGACTCGAGGTTGTAGCTGCTCATCTGCGCCTGATCGCTGACGACCATCGCGATGCCGGCGGGATGACCGGCAAACACGAGAGTGACGTCGAGCCCCTGTTTTTCGTAGTACCCACCTTCTTTGGCGATGAACAGGGGCCACGAGGCACCACTTCGCGTCGGGTAATTGAGCGTGATCTTCTGCAGCTGCTGGCCGTCGATCCGGGCGATGCCGATCACGAGCACGGCCGTCGTCAGGCCGGCCAGCATGGATTTCATCCGGCGAGTATATCTAAAGGTCAAAGGGCAAAGGTCAAAAGTCAGGTCTCAGGTTTCAGGTTTCAGGTTTCAGGTTTCAGGTGTATTCGCTGGTAAGCTTTTGCGCGAGCTGAGGAGTGCGCATGCAGCGAACGGTCAGTCTGGTGGGTTTGTGTGTCGTCTCGTTCGTGGCCGGAGGGATTGCGACGCGACTCTACGACCGGGGCGCGCTCGTTGGAGGCGGCGGTGCAACCGCGGCCCCATCGACTGGTGCCGCCTCCGTGGTTGCTGTCGATTTCACGCGGCAGCCGCTCTGGGCCTACGGGTTCCTCGAAGCCCCCAAGCCAGGTGAAAAGGCTCAACCGCAGGCGGCGCCCTCTCGAAACCTGCGGCCCAACGAAGACCCCGCCGAGCAGACCAGGCCTCGTCAACTGCCAGGCAGTCCGGGCTCATTCTCGCTCGTGGACATTCGCGACGGCGGCAATGTCATCGACTGGTATCCCGGCGATCATCCGGCCATGCCCGACATCATCAAGCACGGCCCCGCCAAAATGAGCGAGGGACGTCGCGGCTGCGGCTTCTGCCACCTTCCCAACGGCCTCGGGCGACCGGAGAACGCGTCGGTCGCTGCGCTCCCGCCTGCATACTTCGCCCAGCAACTCCACGACTTCCGGAACGGTCTGCGACGGAGCGCCGACCCGCGCAAGCCGAACACGAACACGATGATCGATTTAGCCCGAGCGATGACCGAGGAAGAGATCGCTGAAGCGGCCAAGTACTTCGGCGCCATCCAGTGGTCGCCGCGCGTGAAGGTGATTGAAACGAGCCTCGTCCCGAAGACGCGCATTGTCGGCAATCTGTTTCTTGCCACCGAGGAGGCGCGGACCGAGCCGATCAACGGCCGCATCATCGAAGTTCCGGAGGACGAGGAGCGATCCGAAACACATCGCGATCCACACGCGGGATTCATCGCCTTCGTACCGGAGGGAAGCCTCGCGCGCGGCAAGCACCTTGTCACCCTCGGCGGCGCGCAGATCGTCAATGGGGAGATCGTGCAGGGGAAGACCACGCCCTGTACTGCCTGTCACGGTCCTGACCTGATGGGGGTTGGCGACGTGCCGCCGATCGCCGGGCGATCACCCAGCTACATCGTTCGCCAGCTCTTTGACATTCAGCAGGGGACGCGCACGGGAGCCGGCACGGACCTCATGAAGATCATTGTCGCCAAACTCGACCCGGATGACATGGCCGCTATCGCGGCGTACGTGGCATCGAAGTTTCCACCCGATCCGGTTGAGAGCACGGGCAGCACTCAGTAGTCAGCGGGCGGTTCCCGTTATCGGCGCGAGGGGCACTCGCGACGAGCCGACTCGAGGAACGCATATGGCGAACGTCCATTTTTGTGGGAAGCGTCGCGCTCGACACGCTGGAGGAGGTATTTGCGACCATGGAGATGGGATGCCTTCTTTGCTCCGCTCGCGAACCTGTGGCTCGACCAGGGGACGGAGCTATATCTTGGTTGGTGCACGCTCAGGACGGTGTCAAGGGAACGAAGAATCGGATTGCCGCCGCGAAGAAGTACGTCCCCCTACGCGGGGGGGCCGCAGCCAGCATGTGAGTCGATGGACCGCAAGAACGATCTCACCGGATTGATTGCTGCCTGGGTCGCCTCGACGTTCCCGCCCGATTCAGTAGAGACCGATGCAGGTGCACGCCTTACAAGTAGAGATGCAGCTGCGCGAGGAACGTCTTCAGAGGATCGACGGTGCCCTCCGTCTTCTCGTGATAGAAGTCCAGGCTCACATTGACGTGCGTACGGGGAAGCAGGTTGGCGCCCACATTCCATCGGAATACGCCTGGATAGAGATCAGTGCCGGTTCGCCCTTGTGGCGACACCTTCAACCAGATGCCGCGGAACGCCTCGACCGAGGTCTCGTTGACGAAAACGAAGGCGGTACCGCCGCCGCTGCCGCGCATGTAGGCGTCACCCTCGGTCCAGATGCTCACGCGCTTCCATGGTGCGATGCCGAGCGCGCCACCCGTCGCGCCGTGCCGCGCCTCCAGGTCGGTCGCGTTGCGATATAGGCCGGAACCCACAACCGCGATCTTCGGACCGAAGTCCACTTGCAGCCGTCCGGTGGTGTTGAACCCCGCACCGCCGTCGTCGTTCACAATCGATTCCGCTCGACCCGGGGAAAGCGATACCTGCAGTTGCGATCGTTCCGACGTGTGGCTCACCTCGAGGCCGTACACCTGGTCGTACTTGTCGAACCCCAGATCGTTTCGATTGAAGGCCGTGTGGTCGGAGAAGTAGATGCCGTACGCGGGCATGTAACGACCGGCTTTGATGCCGATCCCATGCGTGCCTTCGTACGACACCCAATGCTCTCGCGAGTAAACTTTGGCGTCCTCTGTTCCTATGGCGGGCATGCGGCCTGCCTCGCCGTACACCGTCCATCCGTGACCACGGTACGCCCCCCGGACGTCCGCGTTCATCATCGGATTGCGACTATCGCTGAAGCTGCCGCTCTCGTAATGCAGGTAGGAAGGTCGCAGCGAGATGCCCAGCTGTACCGGTCCCAGCGCGTTGCCCAGTGTGTCGTAGAGGAACGCTTCCTCACCGCTCACTGTGCCGTCCGCCGCGGGCGTGCTGGCACGGCGCGTCGTCGAGAGCTCCTGGCCCGAGAGCGAGCGTCCGTAAGGCGTCAACAACCCGCCGCCAGACGCCGAGTAGTGACAGGAAGAGCAACGGTTGTACTGTTTCGATAGGAACATCGGTTCAGCGCTGGCACGCGTAGCACCAATAAGAACGCAGATCACCGCGGTTGAAGTCCAAACACGTGTTGTCATATCGATCGCCGATCGGGGATACAAGCCTGTTCAGAAGGCACGCGAGTTCGTCGGTCAAGACGTGCAGGTCTCATCGCCCGGGAGTTGCGGTGAACAGTACCTTGACCGTCACGTCATTTTTGACGCCGACACCCAGATAGCGGGGGTCGGCGATGTTGTAGTCGGAGATGCGAAGCGGGAACGACGCGTCCACTCGCACCGACGAAGCGCGGGAGCTCACTGTTGCCCGCCCGCTCACCGCTTGCGTGACACCGTGCAGTCGCAGCCGGGCAGTGAAAGTCTTCTGGCCTTCGACACCCGATGCCATGGATCCGACATCAACGTTTGTCAACGTTGCCTTGTCGAATCCGTCGCCTTTGCCAATTTCGAGGTAGTTCTCCAGCATGTGCTGATTGCGCAGCGAGATGCCGGTATCGAGCGTCTTCAGATCCACCGATAGTTCACCCGTCAAGATCGCCGACTCCGGGTCGACTGAGAGTCCGCCGGTGAGCGCGGAACTCTTTGCTTCGAAGCTCCCTCCCACCGTCATCGGACACGTAATCCGGACGTCACCGGTGGACACCGTCCAGGCGCGGCCCGACGACTGCGCGCGGGCCGGACTGACGATGAGCCACGTGATGAGTGCGATCGAGGTGAAGAGCGTCGATCGTTGCGAGGCTGATTTGCCGGTCATACCGTGAACGACACCACGTCGCCGGAAACGGAAGTTGTGTACTGCCGCAGCGCGGATCTGGCCGGTCCGGCCACGACCGCACCGCTTGTGGAAAACTCCGAGCCGTGCACGTTGCACACGTAGTGTCCGTCGCTGAACCCGGTCACGATCTGAGCTTCGTGCGTGCAGGTGGCGGTCAATGCCGTGAAGCTGTCCTGGGCGACGCGCGCCATCAGAAAGGCGCCGAGCGACGTTTGCACCAGCGCGGCGCTACCGACGCTCGCCAGTGCGGACGATCCACTGACCGTTACCGAGACGGTACGCCCGGATACTGAGCCGCTGACGCTTGGCAGTGTAGGTGCGGGGCCTCCGGATGGTGACGTCGGATTCGAGCCGCTGCAGGCACTCATCAGAACACCGGCAGCAGCCAGGGCGGCACCGCAGCAGGCCTGCGAGCAAAACTCACGGCGTGTGGTGGTATGCGATGGGAATTCTTTCATGGTGGACGACTCCTTCGGCTGTCCTCGTTCCTGGTCTCGCTGTTCCCCTGGAGGGACAAGCCACAGGTGTTGGACACGTGCCTCGCCAAATCAAGCAAGGACGACGCCGTATTCATCGTGAAATCTTCCGTGTGCGCCGCAAGCGACCGTGAAGGTCGCGATTGAAATGAAATGACGCGCAGTCATCCGTGCGACCTGCGTGCCCAACATGAACGTGTCTTAATGTGTGTCGCGGTTTTCTTCAGGCGTGTGGCAGCTTCGTGACCGGCCTGTGGCTGCCGTGATTGAAACACTCAGAGGATCGCTGATACCTCTGTAGCGGCCGAAACATCCTCCAGATTCTCGGTGGGTTCAGTCGCTCATCGCGAGAGCCGGCGAACGCTTTCTATCATCTGTGGCCACACGTCTGACTGCCGCCCGCCTTCTTCGTGGCCGCCTCGTAGGGTGCCGCGTGTGTCGCGAACATCTGACACGTGAAGCAAGCCTGTGGTACACCGAGCGGAAGCTGCTCGATTGCCCAGCTTCGCGAGCCAACAACCACCGTGGATCACGATGGCGAGCGGATGTGTCATGAGTTCTTCTCCGCGCGGAGCCGGGGTACTACCTGTTCATGCTGACGCAGGCATCGGACCACGTGCCATCGTCTCGTTGTGTCGCCGAGCGACGTCCTACGCCGTCACCGTCGAACGTATTCAACCGCACCGTGGCGTATTCGAAACGCGCCTGCGGTTTGCAATACTCCACCGTCCACCGAAGCAACCCATGCGCTCGTACTACGGCATTGAGCGCATCAACCGCTGTCGTCGTCCTCAAGGAGACGGAAAACATGCGGTCGCTTTGCGGTGTCCTGGCTGGCATCAGTTCGTCGGCTGGCCCCCTCGCGCCGCCGAGGGCCGAGTGAACCTCGTTCATCGCGGTCCACATGCGCCCCTCTTTGACCCTGAAGAGGGGAATCTTTCGATTCAGGAAGTGGTTAGTATCGAACCAGGTCACGCCCGGGCGAACGATGAGAACACCATCGGCCTCGCTCCATACGTATCGTTTGTCGAGCTCGACGAGCCGATCGAAGGCGCGGCTGACGCTCATCCCGGTAAGGACGACTTCATCTTCGCGTTCGGGAGCGTTCTTGCCTGGTTCTCCGCACGATTCGGGCACGAGCTCGAGACCGAGCGGAACCGGAAGCGATTCTGCGATGCGAATCGCTACCCCCGGCACAGTGCACGGCAACAGCGGAAGGCGGACCCGAATGTCGTCCTCGATTACACGATCGAGCACCTGCGCCTGTAAAGCCGGTGCGGCCATCGTCGCGCAGAGGAGAACGGTTGCTGCGACCATCGAGCGCATCGCTGCACCTTATTACCGAGCGGCCTAGTACCTAGTACCTAGTACCGAGTACCCAGTTCTTTGAGCCTAGTACTTCGTACATCGAGCCTGGAACGTGTGACCTGCGACCTTTGACCTGACTTTTGACCTTTGACCTTTGACTTTTGACCCACGCGGATCTCAGGAGATCCACCGCACGATGCCGGCGACGCCGTCGACCGCGACCTGAGCGCCGTCAGGTATCCGCCGTGTCGCATCGGCGACGCCGAGCACCATCGGAATGCCGCGCTCGCGGGCGAGCGATGCGAAATGCGACGTGCTTCCGCCACGTTCCGTCACCACACCCGACACGCGAGAGAGGATGTGGCCGAGTGCCGGGCCGGCGACTCGTGTCACCAGCACATCACCGGCTGCCACGCGGCCGATCTCGCATTCGCAGTTGATGACGACGGCTCGTCCCGTGCCCCAGCCGACGCCCGCCGGATGACCGTTGAGTCGCGGGTGCTGCAGCCAGATCTCGTCTGGCACGTGCGGCGTTTCCAGGTGCAGCGGTCGTGCCTGCAGCATCGTGAAGCCCTCATCGTCGATCGCCCATTCGATCTCGACGGCGAGGCCGAGCACGTCTTCAGCCTTTCGCATCATGTGGGCGAGCTGTGAGACCTCCTCGCGCGTGAGGCACGGCTCGACGGCTTGAGCTGCCGATATCGCCTGCGCCGCCGGCGCGCGACGATGGCCGCAGCTGAGGGCGTGGTCCTTGCGCCCCGCGGCGATGTGACGCACGTGGCCGTCGCGATCCAGCTCAAAGCGATCGGGTGTCACCTCGCCTTGAGCGATCGATGCTCCGAGTCCCAGCGTGGCGTTGACGAGCATCGTGCCGTCCGCTGTCTGACTCAGTCCGCCGCCCGCAGCACGCGCGTGAACGAGCGGTTGAACCAGCACGGCCATCGCCGTGTCCGCGGGGTCGAGATCGTGAGTGGCCATGTAGCGCAGCGCGCGCGTGGACCAGAGCGCCGTCCAGCACGATCTCACTGCGGTGATGAATTCGGATTCCTCTTCGAGACCCAGGTAGCTTTCGAATTGTCCTGCGAAGCTCGACCCGAATCGATCTTCGACGAGCGCCGATGAGCGAACCACGGTGAGCGCGCCAGTGCGCTCGGCAAGGTCGCACCAGGACGCCAGGAGCGGCTCGAGCACTGCCGGATCGATAGGCCGCTCGAGCAGGCCGAGCTTCACGTTCAGCGCGTGCTGCCGCGCCTGTTGCGGATTCTCCGCGCCGAATACACCGCGAGTGTCGTCGGTGAGCCCGATGGACGTGACTTGATGCCGATAGGCGTCGGCGTCGAGACAGAAGCCGTCGGGGATTCGCAATCCAGCGCGTCCGAGTGCGGCAAGGTTCGCCGCCTTGGGCCCAAAACGCGACGCGTCAGTGGCTTCGCCGCTTGTTAGAGGAACGATGAAACTAGAGCCGCTCACAACCCACACCTGTCAACTCCCAACGCCCAAATCCCAACTCCCAAAGAAGGGCAAACGACTTGGGAGTTGGAAGTTGGGAATTGGGAATGCCATGTTCACTTGACGTGATCGCCGTAGCCCGGAATCGGATCGACGACGGTGATCTGCTTCACGGGGAAATTCGAGGTGATCTCGATGCGATCCTCGTGCACGATCAGCATCTCCTCGATGCGCACGCCCCAGCGGTACATCTTCCCGTGCTGGGTTTCCAGCGCGAAGACCATGCCAGGCTTGATCTCGATCGGATGGTCGAGCGACCAGATGCGCGAGATGACGGGGGGATCGTACTGCGCGAGACCGAGCCCGTGCCCCCAGAGGTTGGCCGCCGCCTGATCCTCTTCCGCGTAGCCCCACGCGTCTTTTGCTGACGGCCACTTCAACGCGATCTCTCTCGTCGTCGTGCCGGCCTTCACCGCGTTGATCGAGTCGTAGAGCCACTCGAGCGCCGTGGCGTAGATGTCCTTCTGCTCCTGGGTCGGCTCCTTGCCCACGCAGTACGTGCGGTAGTAGCACGACTTGTAGCCGTTCCATGTCAGCGCGGCGAGGTCCATGAACACGATGTCGCCTGGCTGGATGATGCGGTCGGAGAAGTTGCGCCAGTTCGGCCAGGTGTTCGGGCCGCTCGAGACGATCACGTCCTCGACGTCCTCCATGCCCGGGATGGAGTAGAGGAACTGCATGATGTGCGCGGTGACCTGGTTCTCGGTCACGCCCGGGCGCAGGAACTTCATCGTCTCCCAGTGCGCCGCGTCGCCGATGGCGCCGACGATGCGCGCGCACTCCTGCTCGTCTACGCTCTTGACGGCGCGCGCTTCCATCATGGCCGACATGCCGTCGGTCCACTCGATGTTGGCGTCCTTGAACGCCTGGATCATGTTGATGTCGATGAAGTCGACGCCGAGCTTCTGGCCGGCGACGCCGCTCTTCTTCATCTCGGCGATGATCGCCTGCGTGAACTTCTTCACCTGCTGCTGGGATGCGGGACCGGCCGCGCCCTTGATCCAGGCGTAGGACCAGCGCACGTTCTCTTTCGGAATCCACGGCGAGTGGCGCTCGATCTGGTAGCCGAGGTCGCCCTGCTCGAAGAGCACTGGCGGATCGTCACCGCAGATGACCGCATAGCGGAGGCCGGGCTTCAGCCGGTTCCAGCCGGGCGTCAACGTGCCGGTGATGTAGCGGACGTTCTCGTCGTACATACAGAGCATCGCACCGAGGCCGGCGGCCTTCATGCGCTCACGCGCGCGCTCCGTTCGATACTTCCGCAGCCGGTCCCAGTTGATGCGCTGCTGCCAGTCGAGTCCCGCGATTCCGAAATTAGCTCCCATGTGTGCCCTCTGTTTGAAAGGATTGTCGAAGGAACTCAAGAGAAGTACATGGAGGTTGCGAGCGAGTCAAGGGCTCACGTCGCGTCCAGAATGGATTCAGTCGACTGGAGGGGTTGAATTCACCTGCCAGCGCCAGGGATTAGCCTCTGTCCACCAGGAACTTTCCCGAGATCGCGATCGAAAGTTCCCAGTGGAAGATGGCCAGCTTTGCGTGCGATCTCGAGCGTGAGGCAATCGGAGAATCCCAGGCGCGGTTGCTGCTGGAACCGATCGAGTGCAGCGGCCACGACTTCGTGATCTTGAATGGTCAAATGCTGGTGGTTGAGGAGGATCTCGATCGCCTTGGCGATTTCCGCCGGCCCGCGCTCGTAGACGGCGTCGAGCACCCACGCGGCTTCAGCCAAGGCCAGATGAGATACCCAGGCGCCAAGCCTCACGAACGCCTCGGCCGCGGCAACCTGCCTGGAGTCATCTCGTGTGATGAGCCGCACCAGGACGTTCGTGTCAACGGCGCGCATGCCGTTTTCTCATGCGCCGCCGGATCCCCATTTTCATTCCGGCGACCGTCCGCTGTCGCGGCGGCCCGTCCGGGAAGACCGCCTTGTGCAAATCCTCAGACGTGTACCGACCGGCCCGGCGAACAACGATGTGCTCGCCGTATTCATCCCACTCCAGGACCGAACCCGGGCCGATGCCGAGCCGTCGCCTGACTTCCAGGGGCACTGAGATCTGACCCTGCGCCGTCAGCTTCGAGTTCGCCAATGCCATGTTCCAATATTACCACGGTAATGGCCGCCGGGTGCCGTCGTTACGCGACTGCTTTCAGCCGTAGGGTGGTCAGCGCGGCGACGAGAACGAGGGCACAGACGCTGATGATCCCTGCGCCCATGAACGCGGCATACGCCGCCCGGCCCATGATGTCGAACAGGCTCAGACCGATCGTCAGTCCGGCAATGACTGTGATCACTCGCAACGGGCCGGGCAATGTGTCCAGATAGTTCGCGAGATACACGATTGCCGGCGTCGCGATCAGCAGCACGTAGTCCCATCCCTGCGGCGACAACAGGGGAATCAGCAGAAGCAGCAGGCTCCCTTCGAGTCCTTCCGGGAACGGAATGGACCGACGCCGGAGGAACACCATCATCACGCCAGCAAGCAGACCGAGCGCCGATGCCGCGGCCAATATAGTCGAGAGGAAAGTCATCCCCAACCATTTGGCGTACAGCGACGCCAGCGACACATTGTCAGGGTTCAAAAGATTCGGAGCCGTCGTTTCGGTGACGGTTTCCCACCAGCTCTCATGAAGGTCAACCGTGCCGCTCCATCCATACAGCGGCACTGGCAAAAGGAGGAGCAGCAGGCATCCGATGGCGGCCGCAACGATGCCAACACGTTGCCGGCGTGCGACGACGACCGGGAGAAGCAGCGCGCCATATGGCTTGATGGCAATCGACAAGACGATCAGTGTCGCGGCGAGCAAGTCTCGCTTCGTTTTCATCGCGAGAAGCGCTCCCGTCACTGCCATCGCGAATGGAAGATTCACCTGGCCCATGTCGAGCTCTCGCGCGTAGAACTTCGCCAGGACGACTATGGCGCTCACGACCAGGAGCGTCGTTGGTTTCCGTTGTTCAGGAAGCAACCGGACGCTGAGCGTCATGAGCCCGACCAGGAGAGCCACGGAGCCGACAAACCACACGCCCTTGGCCACCGCCAGTGGCATCACCCCCAGCGGGATCGCCAGCACGGCAAACGCCGGCAGATACTTGAACTGATAGTGCTCGTCCCCGGCGCGATACAGCGGTTCGGCGGCGGCGGCGCGTCTGGCCGCGGTCCACGGGACCTCGGAATCGTGCATGTCTCGAGAGACGCGCAAGACAAAAGCCCCGAGCGCGGCCGCAAGCAGAGCGCAGGCAGCGACCAGTCGAACTCTGTTCATCAGCGACGCGTTACGTGGCCGGCTTGACCTCGCTAGGACTTGCGGCGTCTGCGTTTCTTCGGAAGCAGGGGAGCGGCAGCCGGCGCGTCGTCCATCGGCAGGCTGACGCGGCGGATGCCATCGAACGAGTGAAGTGCGCCGGCGACTGCGCCGGCCGTCGCAACGCACCCGATCTCGCCGACACCTTTCGCGCCGTAGCCGCCGACCTCGTCGGGGACTTCGACGAGGATCACGTCGACCTCGGGCATGTGCCGGGCGCTCACGAGGCCGACGTCGCGCAGTCCCAGCGAGTCAGGGATTCCGTTGGTCGATGTGAAGTTCTCGGACAGCGAGTAACCAAGCCCCATGTGGACCCCGCCCTCCATCTGCTCGGCGCAGAGGCGCGGATTGATCGCGCGGCCGACGTCGTTGGCAACCACCACGCGATCGAGCTGGCCCTCCTCGTCCAGCAGCACGACTTGCGCCGCATAGCTGAACGTCAGGTGAGTCGTCGGGTTCAGGACGGCTTCGGGCGTACCCGGCCGCGTCGTGAAGTTGCAGACGTACTCACCGCTGTACTCGCGTCCGACGAGATGCTGAAGCTGGCGCATCCGCGTCATGTCATCGTGTGAGGCCGAGAGCGGTTCGATCGTAATCGGCACCGACTCCATGTCTGCGGCCAGCTTCCGCGCAGCCTGTTGCGCTGCCGCGCAGCTCAACGTCGTCCCGCGCGAGGCCCAGGTCTCACCGCACTTCTCGCCGAGCTCCTTGTCCCAGGACACCGTCATGATGTCGGGTGGCAGGCGCGTCTCTTCGCACACCGCCTGCATCGTCGCGGTGTAGATCCCCTGGCCCATCTCGGTGTAGCCGTTCAGAATGTCGAGGCGCCCGCCCTCGAGCACCCGGATCTTGATGTGACCGCCCTCGGTCGTGCCGTTACCGAGCCCGGTGCTCTTGATGCCGCAGCCGATGCCCTTGTACTTGGCCTTCTTGTACACGTCCTTGACGGCATTGAGCGTTTCGCGAATGCCACGCACGCTCTCGCGCATGACCTGGCCGGTCCCGAGCTTGTCGCCCGGGTTGAGAATATTGCGCTCGCGGATGTCCCAGCCGTCCACGCCGACCTTCTCGGCCAGCATGTCCATGATGCCTTCCATCGCGAACTGTGCCTGGTTGCTGCCGAAGCCGCGCATCGCGCCGGCGTTCGGGTTGTTGGTGTAGACCGCCTTGGCGTCGACGTCGACGTTCGGGATGCGATACACGCCACAGGAGTGACACGCGGCGCGGAGCGCGCACTTGGCGCTCGTCGTGTGATAGCCACCGGCATCGGCCACGATGCGTGAGCGCAACGCGAGCAGATGACCGTCGGCATCCGCGCCCACGGTGAGCTTCACCGTCATCGCATGACGTTTGACGTGATGCTGCGTTGACTGCTCGCGCGTGAGCACGGTCTTGATCGGCCGGCCGAGTAATCTCGCGGCGATCGCGGTCTGACCCTGAATCGACAGCTCCTCTTTCGCGCCGAAGGCGCCACCGCTCGGCACCAGCGTGATTTCCACGTCCTTCGGATCGAGCTTCAGCAGCTTCGCGATCTGCGCGTGGTCGTAGACCGATCCCTGGCTCTCCGTGTAGACGCGAACACCCCTCTCAGTTGGCAGCACGAGGCACGCCTCGGGCTCGAGGAACGCAATCTCGATAGGCTGCGTCTGGAACGTCGCGTCGATGACGTGAGTGGCCGCTGCCAGGGCAGCGTCGACATCTCCGCGCGCGAACGCCGTCGTTGGCTGAAGGATATTCGACGGCCGCGGCGCGAACGTATCCGAGGGATGCACGAGGGGCGCCCCCGGCTGCATCGCCTCGAAGGGATCGGTCAGCGGCTCGAGGACGTCGTAATCGATGCGGACCTTCGCGGCAGCCTGACGGGCATGGAACTGAGTATCGGCAACCACCATCGCCAGGAAGTCGGCCACGCAGCACGTCAGCTCGCCTTCGGCGACGAAAATCGGCTGGTCTGCGTCGTTCAGTCCCTGACCCCTGAAGCCGGGCACGTCGGCGGCGGTGAACACGCGAACAACGCCTGGCATGGCCGCGGCCTCGTCGACATGGATCTTCAGGATGCGCGCGCGCGGGTGTTCCGTCAGGACCATCGCGCCATGCAGCATGCCGGGAACGCGCATGTCGTCGATGAATTGCTTGTCGCCGAGCGTTTGTTCCGCGCCACCCAGGCGCGCGGTCGAGTGACCGACACCGTGGCCGTCGCCGTTCGCCTTCCCGTTTCCATTCGCGAAAGCCGGATTTCGCTGCAGCCCGAACTCTTCGCCGAAGAATGAATTCCTGCGTGGCTCGGTGCGCGTCAACGTGTCACCGCTGGCAGCCGCTTCACCCGCCGTCTGAATGGCGTCGATGATGCGCCCGTAGCCAGTGCAGCGGCACAGGTGTCCATCAAGGGCCTTGGCGACGACTGCGCGGTCGCTGCTCTTACCCTGCTGCACGAGCGATGACGCACGTACGACGATGCCGGGGATGCAGAAGCCGCATTGGACGCCGCCTTCGAGGACGAAGGCATCGCTCATGCGTTTGCGAACATCCTCTGGCAGTCCTTCGAGGGTGACAACCTGGCGCCCCGCGGTCTGCTCGGGCTTTCGCAGGCAGGAAAGCGCGGGCGTGCCGTCGATCATCACCAGGCAGCAGCCGCACGCGCCTTCAGGCGCGCACCCGTTCTTGGCCGAGACGATTCCGCACTCCTCGCGCAGAACCTCGAGCAGGTGCATTCCCGGCTCGTAGGAGGCCGTGGTTTCTTTCCCGTTCAGAGTGAAGCGGATCTCTGGCATCGTGGACTTTAGACTCAGTGCGATCGTAACATCACCTGCTCGGCTACATGTGGTCCGGCTAAAGCCGGACACTACGAGGCCCGGCTAAAACCGGACACTACGACCCTCCCGGCGTTGGGAGTTGGGCGTTGCGAATTGGGAGTTGAAACGATGGAAGAGCCCTGGAAGACAGACAAATGGTTCAGCAGCCCGTGGTCGTACCTGCCGGAAGTGCGGCAGAAGCAGGCCTTTGGCAGCAACCTCAAGATTCACGACGTGACCCTTCGGGAC
>Ga0207691_10002524_pt1 | contig 17900 bp, 8 predicted proteins | sample KBSM13metaG_FD_184327 | JGI IMG/M metagenome (GOLD analysis project Ga0207691, IMG submission 184327) | Miscanthus rhizosphere microbial communities from Kellogg Biological Station, Michigan, USA - KBS M1-3 metaG (SPAdes) (version 2) | ecosystem: Host-associated > Plants > Roots > Rhizosphere >... | reverse complement strand
CCTCTACGTCGCGAACGGCATGCTGACGCGGGACTCCGGCCCGGAGGACCTGGACGGGTTCTTCTGGCGCCAGGTCGTCGCGCGCTCTCCCCTGACCCGGATCAAGGGCACGCCGTACGACGATGCCTGGCGCGCCATCAACCAGCTCCTTATCCATGGCTCGATCGCCGGCCACCAGCGAAACGTGTTCCTGCGCAACGACGGCCGGGGCGGATTCGACGACGTCTCCGGGACGGTCGGCCTCGACCTCGACCAGGATGGCCGCTCCTTCGCGGTGTTCGACTACGACGGGGACGGCGATCCCGACCTCGCCGTCATGGCGGCGCGATCGGTGCCGCAGCTGCGCGTGTTCCGCAACGACTTCCCGGAGCGCGGGGCGGCGCTCGCAGTGAGCCTCGCCGGCCGGGTCGGCAATCGCGATGCGGTCGGTGCGCGCGTGACCGTCCAGACGGACCAGCTCCGCCGGACGAAGGTCGTGCAGGCCGGCTCCGGCTTCCTCTCCCAGCATTCCAAGGAGCTGCTCTTCGGCCTCGGCGCGAGCCGGCGCGTGACCGAGCTGACCATCGAGTGGCCCGGGGGGGGCCGGCAAGTCTTCTCCGACGTTCCCCTGAACCATCGCTTGCGGATCGAGGAAGGCGCCGCGCCCCGGGCCGAGCCCTTCCGGTCACCGCGACCCTTGCCCGCGGACGAAACCCCCGCCGCCGCCTCGGCCCCCCCCGCCGGGACGTGGTTCTACGAGCCGTTCCCGGCACCGGACTTCTCCCTGCCGGACCTCGCGGGCACGCCACGCTCGCTCGCCGCGCTGAGAGGCCGGCCCGCCGTGGCGCTCTTGTGGGCGGCAGCGGCGCCGCCGTCGCGCGCCGCTCTCCAGGAGCTCGCCCGCGGGGCGAACGCGCTCGTCCAGGCCGGCGCCGGCGTCATCGCGCTCGCCCTCGATGCGCCCGACGACATCGAGAAAGTGCGCGCCGCGGCCACCGGCCTCGCGGAGGTCCCCGTGGTCCCGGCCAGCGAGGAGGTCGGCCGCAGCTTCGCGCTCCTCAATCGTCATCTCTATATGAACCGCCAGGACCTGCGGCTGCCCACCGCCTTTCTCCTCGATGCGCAGGGGAGAATCGTCAAGGCGTACCGGGACCGGGTGGACGCGGCCGAGATCCTGCGCGACCTGCCGGCGATCGAGGTTTCTCCTTCGGAGCGGCTCGCGCGCGCCTTGCCCTTCGCGGGGACCTTCCAATCCCCGCCCGTTGGTCGCAACTACCTCCCCTATGGCCAGGCGCTGCTGGATCAGGGCCTGGAGGCTCCGGCCCTCGTGGCCTTCGAGCGCGCGGCCCAGGGCAACCCATCCGCCTCGACCCTGTATCGCCTCGGCACCCTTCTCGTGAAGAGCAGCCAACCCGTGAAGGCCCGCGCCGCCTTCGAGCGCGCCCTGGCCCTGAAGCCGGATCTCTCCGAGGCGAGCAACGACCTCGGCGCTCTGCTCGCGCAAGAGGGCGACGTTCCGGCCGCGATCGAGAAGTTCCAGGCCGCCCTGGCCGCGACCCCCGACTATCCCGACGCCCTCAACAACCTGGGCTACGCGCTCCTCCTGACCGGCCGCCCCGAGGAGGCGCGGAAGCTCTACGAGAAGGCCCTGGCGCTCCAGCCCGATTTCCCCGAGGCCCTCAACAATCTCGGCCTCATCCTCGGCCGGGACGGCGAGATGGAAAAGGCGGAGCACTACTTCCGTGAAGCGCTGGCCAAGCGGAGCGACTACGGCGAGGCCGCCAACAACCTGGCCCTGGTCCTCGTCGCCCGCGGCCAGCCGGAGGACGCGGTGCGCCTCCTGTCCGCTTTCCTCGAGACGCGCCCCGAATTCGAGAGCACGTACGTGACGCTCGCGAAGATCTACCTGGCCACGGATCGGCCGCGGGAGGGGCTGCAGGTCCTCGAACGCCTGCTGCAGCGGAACCCCACCCACGCCGTCGCCCTCGAGATCGTGCGCCAGCTCAAGTCACGCTGAGGGCCTCGTTCGGGTTCCCGAGACAGGCGTCAAATGGCAAAAATGAAACGCCGACGCAAGTTTTCTGAGACGTCCGTGAAACCGATTTCACGGTCGTACACCGCCCACGGGAATGGCGTATTTCGCCTGGATTCAAGCACTTTCGTCGCTCGTCCTCCGCACCCGTAAATCCGGTTTCACACGGGGCGCATCACGGCGTCATGAAACATGGGTTGCAGTCCGAGAAAACGGGCGCACAATCCCCCCACTCAACAGCCAAGACGCGGCCGGCCGTACGTGTTCGGCCGTCCTCACGAGATCGAGCTCGGGCAACGGGCAGGCACTGGAATTCTCAGGAGGAATGCAGATGCGGGGTTACTGGACGAGGGCGATCCAGGGATGGGGCGCGGCAGTGCTGCTCGTGCTGAGCGCGCTGCCGGCCGCGGCCCAGACGACGAGCGGCGGCGTTTCGGGCACGGTGCACGACGAACAGGGGGCGGCCATACCCGGAGCGACGGCCACGCTCACGAGCAACACGCGCGGCACGATCCTCAGCGCGGTGGTCAACCGCACGGGCGACTTCGTGTTCGCGACGGTGCCGCCCGACACCTACGCGCTCACGGTCAAGATGGACGGCTTCAAGGGCGTCGAGCGCAAGAACGTGGTCGTGAACGCGAACGACAAGCTTTCGGTGGGCACGCTCGTGCTCACCCTCGGCGGCGTGACGGAGACGGTGAGCGTCTCCGCCGAGACCACTCCCCTCCAGACCCAGAGCGCCGAACGCTCCTACGCCGTCGAGGGCCAGGTCATCCAGAACGTCGCCATGAACGGCCGCGACTTCTTCGGCTTCGCGTTCCTCGCCCCCGGTGTCGTGGTCAACGGGCAGCCCACGCCGACCGGACAGGCGTCCAACAACATGAGCGCGAACGGGCAGCGCCCGAGCACCAACAACGTGACGATCGACGGCGTGACCGACATCGACACCGGCAACAACGGCGGGCCGATGGTGGCCATCAGCCTCGACTCCATCCAGGAGTTCAAGATCCTCACCTCCAACTACCAGGCCGAATACGGCCGGTCGGTGGGGGCCCAGGTCAGCGCGGTGACCAAGAGCGGCGGCCGCGACTTCCACGGCTCCGCCTATGCGCTCCGCCGGAACTCCGACATGAACGCCAACACCTGGCTCAACAACAAGAACACCCCGGCGACGCCCGTGCCGCCGCTGGAGAACCGCGACCTCGGCTACACGCTCGGCGGGCCGATCTACATCCCGGGCAAGTTCAACACGGAGAAGAACAAGCTGTTCTTCTTCCTGAGCCAGGAATACCAGCACCGTCTCAACGCCCAGATCTCGCCCCAGCGCGTGCGCGTCCCCACCGCCCTCGAGCGGGCGGGCGACTTCTCGCAGACGCGCGACAGCGCGGGGGCGCTATTCCCATACATCCGCGACTACACGACCAACCTGCCCTGCGGCCCCGCGGACACGCGCGGCTGCTTCCAGGACGGCGGCGTGATCGGGCGCATCCCGGCGAACCGGCTCTACCCCGTCGGCGTCAACATCCTCAAGATGTACCCGATGCCGAACTCGGACGGCACCTACGCCCAGGGCTTCAACTACGTCTCCCAGGACGCGACCAGCCAGCCCGAGCGGCAGGACCTCTTCCGCCTCGACTGGAACGTGAACGACCGCTGGCGCGTGAACGGGAAGGTCCTCAACAACAAGAGCGACCGGCTGCTCCCATACGGCTCGTTCGTGCTGGCCTCGAACATGCCGGACTACAGCATCTCCTACCTGTTCCCGCGCCGCGGCTACTCGCTCAACGTGGCCGGCACGCTCAACAGCTCGACCTTCGTCGAGGCCACGGTCGGCTACAGCCACAACTCCATCGATATCCTGCCCGACCAGTCCGACCCGCAGAGCTTCACGAAGTCCGCCCTCGGCCTGTCCGGGATTCCCATGATCTATCCGAGCGCCGTCCAGCTCGACCTGCCGCCCCGCTTCAATTTCGGCGGCCGCGTGGGCGCCAACGGCAACACCGCGGGCGTGATCAACGCGCCGACCCTCGGCAGCAACAACGCGCCCTTCTACAACTTCAACACCACGAAGGACGCGATCGGCAGCATCACGAAGCTGATGGGCCACCACACGGCCAAGGCCGGCTTCTACTTCCACCACAGCCTGAAGCCGCAGAGCAGCTTCGCGAACAACAACGGCCAGATCAGCTTCGCCAACGACGCCAGCAACCCGTTCGACACGGGCTACCCGTTCGCCAACGCGCTCCTCGGCGTCTACCAGACCTATCAGCAGGCCTCCGGGTACTTCATCGGCAACTACGAATACAACAACATGGAGTGGTTCCTGCAGGACAACTGGAAGGCGACGCCCAAGCTGACCCTCGACTACGGCGTCCGCTTCTACTGGATGCAGCCTCAGCACGACACCCTGAACCAGACGGCGAACTTCATTCCCGAGAGCTACGACGCCAGCAAGGCGCCCCGCCTGTATTTCCCGGGGCGTGACGCCGCGGGCGCGCGCGTGGCCGTGGACCGCGCGACGGGCCAGATCCTGCCCGCCGTCTACATCGGCCGCATCGTGCCCGGCTCCGGGAGCATCCAGAACGGCGTCTTCCAGGCCGGCAACGGCATCGAGGACACCCTCTACAAGGGATCGGGCATCCTGATCGGGCCGCGCCTCGGGTTCACCTACGACGTCACCGGCAAGAGCGAATGGATCGTCCGCGGCGGCGGCGGCGTCTTCTACGACCGCTCGCAGGGCAACTCGGTATTCGACCTGCTCCGCAACCCGCCCACGACCCTGGAGCCCGTCTTCAACAACGGGCGCCTGCAGGAGATCAATCCGAACTCCGTCCTCCTCGCACCGCCGGGGCTCGTGGCCTACGACCACAGCGGGAAGATCCCGACCACCTACGCCTTCAACCTCGGCGTGCAGATGAAGCTGCCCGGCGCCTCGGTCCTCGACATCTCCTATGTCGGGGCCATCAACCGGAACCAGCTCCAGGCGCGCAACCTCAACGCCGTCCCCTACGGCGCGGCCTTCCTGCCCCAGAACCAGGACCCAACCCTGACGCCCAATCCGGCCGTGCCCGGTGCGACCGCCCTGCCCGACGACTTCCTGCGGCCGTATCAGGGCTTCGGCGACATCCGTATCGCCGAGCCGGTGGCCCGCTCGAACTACAACGCGCTGCAGATGTCGGTCAACCGCCGCTTCAGCCGGGGCCTCCTCCTCAGCGTGAGCTACACCTGGAGCAAGGCCCTGGGCACGGTCAGCGACGACAACAACAACACCCTGAACTCGTTCGACACCCCGCGCATCGACGGCAACCAGGACCGCGCCAACTACGGCCCGATGGACTTCGATCGGCGGCACAACTTCATCGGCAACTTCGTGTACGAGATCCCGAAGACGCACGCGAAGGGAATCCTCGGACAGATCGCGGACGGCTGGCAGGTGTCGGGCGTCTACCGCTACCAGAGCGGGCAGCCCTACAACGTCACGGTGTCCGTCCCGGGCATCAACTCCAAGAACTTCCTGGGCACGAACAACACGGCCCCCCCGCGCGTGGTGCTCGTCGGCGATCCGGGATCAGGGCACAGCAGCGATCCCTACCGCCAGCTCAACGCGGCCGCCTTCACGATCCCGGCCGTCGGCACCCTCGGCCTCGACTCCGGCCGCAACTTCCTCACCACCGCCCCCACCAACAACTGGGACCTCTCGCTCTCGAAGTCGTTCCTCATGGGCGGGGCGCGCAAGCTGGAGCTGCGGCTGGACGCCTTCAACGCGCTCAACCACACCCAGTTCTACACGCTGAACACGACGCTCACCGTGCGCAGCCTGGCCGATCCGACCCCGACCAACCTCCCCTACGACGCAAACGGGAACATCGTGAACCCCAGCGGGTTCGGAGCGGTGACGGCGGTGCGCCCGCCGCGCACCATCCAGTTGCAGGCTCGTTTCGTCTTCTAGGCCGTCCTCCCGGGAGCGGGCCGGGCACGCCCGGTCCGCTCCCCTTTCCACGGGTTCCCCATGGGCTCGATGCGTCACGGCGAGGTCGATACGTTCGTTGCACCGATGCGCGCGCGGTCTGGTCCGCCGAAGTCGTCGTTGACCATCCGGGACATCGCGCGCCTGGCCGGAGTCTCCGCCGCCACCGTCTCCCGCGTCGTCAACCGCGACGCGCGCGTGAGCACGGCCAAGCGCGGAGCCGTGCTGGCCGTCATCGAGCAGGTCCATTACCAGCCGAGCGTCGTCGCGCAGTGGCTGGCCCGCGGCACGTCGCAGGCCATCGGCGTCCTGACCGAGGACCTGGCCAGCGATTTCTACGGGCAGGCCTTGAAGGGCATCGAAGCCGGTCTCCGCAACACCGGGTACCACCCGATCTTCGCGAGCGGCAACCAGCCCGCGGAGGCGGATGCGGCCATCGAGCTCCTGCTCCGCAACCGCATCTCCGCCATGATCGCGGTGGGCTTCTTCCGCGAAGAGAGGCTCAAGGAGCTGGCCCGCCAGCTCCCCTTCGTGAACGTGGGCCCGCGCATCGCGGGCCTGGAGGAGCGCTGCGCGGTCGCGGACAACCTCAACGGGGCCTACGAGGCCACCCGCCACCTGATCGCGCTTGGACACCGGCGCATCGTGCACATCGCCGGCCCTTCCAGCCACCAGCACTCCGCGGACCGCGTGCTCGGCTTCAACAAGGCGCTCCAGGAGGCACGCATCAAGACGGACGTGCGGCTGATCGTGGAGGGCGACTTCGAGGCCGCTTCCGGAGCGCGCGCGGTGGAGAGCCTGCTCCGCCGCCGCATCTCCTTCACCGCCGTCTTCGCGGCCAACGACCCCATGGCCTACGGGGCCATGCACGCCCTGTTCGTGCGCGGGCTGCGCGTGCCGAAAGACGTGTCCATCGTCGGGTTCGACGACCGTCCGCAATCGCCCTTCACGACCCCGGCCCTGACCACGGTCCGGCAGCCCGAGATCGAGATGGGGTCGGCGGCGGTGGCGATGCTGCTGCGCGAGCTGCGGGGCGAGCCGCCGGCGCTGCCACGGTTCGCCACCCAGCTCATCGTGCGGGAATCGACGGCGCGGGCGCCCTCGTCCCGAGGGGCCCGCGCCGCCAGGTAGGCGCCTCCTAGAACGAGAGGCGCGCGCCGAGCTGGATCCTCCGCATGTCCCGCGCCGTGCGGATCTTGCCGAAGGTGGCGGGCGCGTTCAGGCTCAGCCCCGGGTTCATCAGGTTGACGAAGTTCAGGACGTTCGTCGCCTCCACTCGGAGCTGAAGCACGCTGCGGCCGGCCAGGCCGATGTCGCGGAAGATCCCCAGGTCGATGTTCTTGTAGCCGGGGCCCACCACGATGCTGCGGCCGGCCGTCCCGTCCGCGCCGATCGCGGGCTGGGCGAAGGCCGCCGTGTTGAACCACTGTTCGATCAGCTCCTCACGCGGACGCCCGCTGTCGAGCTCGGGGTCGGCGATCACGTCCGGCCGGTCGGTGGTGACGCCGTCGAGGTTGCGGTCGATGCCGGAGGTGATGGTGAGCGGCGTGCCGCTCTGCAGGGTCACGATGGTCGAGACGGTCCAGTTGCTCAGCAGCGCGTGCGCGATCGACTTCGAGCCCTTGAAGTAGTCGAGCCGCCAGATCGCGGACATCGTGAAGTTGTGGGTGCGGTCGGCCGAAGTGCGCGCGCGCTCGAGCTCGATGCGGTTGGAGTTCTGCACCGCGGGCAGCCCGCCGCCCTGGTAGTCGACGTCCTCCATGGCCTTGCCGAACGTGTAGTACGCCTTGGCCGAGAAGCGGGCGCCCCGGCGCTCCGCGCTGAGCTGGAGGGCGTGGTAGTCGCTGGCGAAGGTCGACTCCAGCACGCGCGCGGAGCCGATCACGCCGGGCTGGTAGGGCCGCCGCGCGTTGACGTTGGCGGTGGTGGCGGTCGGCGTGAAGACCGGGTAGTTGCGATCGATGCTGGCCGGCAGCTTGCGCCCGAGGGCCCCCACGTAGGACGCGCTCACGCTGAAGTTCCGGAGCAGTTCCTTCTCCGCGGTCAGGTTCATCTGGTACGTGTACGGCCAGACGAAGTCGAGAGAGGGACCGAACACGGTGGCGGGAAGCGTGAAGCGCGGAGAAGCGGGGTCGTATTCGAACGGGAACGGCCCCACTCCCCCGGGCAGGTTGCCGTACGGATCGGTCAGCGTCTTCACGGTCGGGAAGGGCTGGCGCACCGTGAAGGGCTGGTTGTCCGCGGTGGTGTTCCACTCGTTGCCGGTGATGCTGCCGTAGAAGATGCCGAAGCCGGCTCGGATCGACGTACGCCCGTCGCCCTTGGGATCCCAGGCCACTCCGAGGCGCGGGGCCACGTTGCTCCAGTCCGTGGGCACGATGCCGCGGCTGATCCCCGGATCGCCGGGGAAGAGGAGGCCCTCGGGCGCGGTCGGCGAGACCTGCGACTTCGCGCCCGGCACGTAGGCCAGCTTGCGGTCCTCGGGATCGGTGAACGGGAACTGCACGTCGTAACGGATCCCGAGGTTCAAGGTCACGCGCGGGTGGACGCGGAAGTCGTCCTGCACGAACGCGCTCAGATAGGCGCCGTTGTCCGTCTTGCGGATGGGCGCGTCCTGCGTGAACGTGCTGGGAAGCCCGAGGAGGAAGTCCGCGTAGGCGTTGCCGGTCTTGCTGCCGTTGAAGGCGAACACCCCGTAGTTGTCGAGCAGGGTGTCGTGCACGATCTTCTCGTACGAGACCTCGCCCCCGAACTTGAACGAGTGCTTGCCGCGGCTGATGCTGAGGGCGTCGCGCACGGCCCAGTAGTCGCTGCCCGCGTCCGGCCCCGCGATCGAGGTCTGGCCGGTGAAGAACCCGGAGACGGTCAGGCGCGGGAGGGTGGGATCGCCCTGGATCTTGAACTTGGAGCCGAGGTCGCCGAGCGACGTCGTGGGATTGTTCACGCGGCCGCCGAACTGGCGGACGTACGTGAAGCGGAGCTGGTTGATCGTGCTCGAGTTGACCGTGTAGGTGTCCACCAGGTTCAGGTTGTGCTGCGTCCACTTGAAGTCCCGGTCCACCCACGGGATGTTGCCGGTGAGGGAGAGGGGCTGGGTATCGGTGCCCTTCTGGTAGAAGTAGCTCATCGCGATGGAATGGGTGGCCGCGAAGTTGTGGTCGAGCTTGAGCGTGGCCTCGTCGGTGCTCAGGGGATCGGGCCGGCTGACCTCGAAGAAGTTGTTGGGCAGGTTGGACTGCGGGACGTATTTGTCCTGGATGGCGAGGGCGGTCGGATCGAGGCGTGAGGTCGGGATGATCCCGCCCGGGAACGGCTGGTTGGTGGCGGGATCGCGGGGCTTGCTCGCGGACGAGGAGAAATCGCCCAGCCGCTCGCGCGAGGTCGGCACCACCGCGGTGTTGCGATAGTAGGTCTCCGTCTGCCGCAGGCCGGAGAAGCTCGCGAAGAAGAACGTCTTGTCCTTCCGGAGCGGACCCCCGATCGCCGCGCCGTACTGGTTGCGATCGAGAGGGTCCTTGGCCGAAGTCGCCGCCCCGGGCGGAACCCAGCGCTTGGCGTTGAGGCTCTCGTTGCGGAAGAACTCGAAGGCGGCGCCGTGGAACTCGTTCGTGCCCGACTTGGTGACGATGTCCACCACCCCGGCCGGATAGCGGCCGTACTCCGCCGCGTAGTTGTTGGTGATGACGCGGAACTCCTGGATGGCCTCCGGGTTGGGCGCCGGGTTGCCGGTGCCGCGCAGGCCGGCGGTGTTGTTCCCGCCGTCGAGCTGGAAGTTCACCGTGCCCACCTGGGCCCGCTGGGAGCCGTTGATGGTGGTGAGCTGCTCGGGCCCGCCCAGCGAGTTCGAGTTCTCGTTGCTGGTGACGCCGCCCGTGATGCTGAGGAGCGAGTAGAGGTCGCGGTTCACCAGCGGGAGGTTCAGGACCTCGTTCTGACCCACGTTGCGGGCCAGGGCGGCGGTGTTGGTCTCGACGAGGGGCGCATCCGCCACCACGGAGACGACCTCGGTGACGCCGCCGGGCTCGATCACCGCGTCCACGCGCGCGTTGCGGCCTACCTCCAGCGCGATGCCGGTCTGGGAGAAGCCCTTGAAGCCGGTCAGGCCGACCTCGAGCTTGTATTGCCCGACGGGCAGCAGCCGCAGCGCGTATTGGCCTTCCGCGTCGGTGGTCGTGCTGCGCGAGAACTGCGTGCCGAGGTTCGTGGCGGTCACGATCGCGGTGGGCACCGCGGCCCCCGTCGTGTCCTTCACGTTGCCGAGGATCGTGCCCGTGGCGACCTGGGCGTGGGCGCTCGGCGCCGCCAGCAGGCCGATGAGCGCGGCGGCGATGCTCCAGGCCTTCCGCGCACGACGTGGGTCCTTTCGTCGCGTCTCGTTCATCGGTCCTCCTTGAAAGCGGTTACGCGATGCGAGGGGCGTCCGCCGGCACAGTTTTGTTCTTTAGACGGGCAATATAATCAACAAATCGACCTTGTCAAGGAAGTTTCGAAAGAGTTGTCACTATTTCTCGCATTTGGCGTTGACTTGGCGGTGCCAAGTCCCTACATTGTTCCGCCAACGGTCAAAATCGAGAATTTGGATCGATCCAGTTGAAGAACCGGCCGGACGTGCGGCGCAGTGGTCCGACCAGCATCCGGCTGGCCCGGCGCGGTACCTCGCGCGAGATCAACCGCCAGATCGCGTTCAACCTGATCCGCACCCGCCAGCCCATCTCGCGCGCCGACCTCGCCCGCCTCATGGGGACGTCGCGCGGTGCGGTGACCGTCCTGGTGAACGCCCTCATCGCGGACGGCCTCGTGTTCGAGGGAGCCAAGGGCGAGGCGCCGCGCGGGCGCAAGCCGAAGTTCCTCTACCTGGACTCGCGGCGCCGCTGCGTGGTGGCCATCGACGTCCGCCCGACCCGCTCCTTCCTGATGATCACGAACATCGTGGGCGAATCGCTGGTCGGCATGACCAGCTTCCCCACCGACCGCGATCCCGCGCGCCTGGTGGCCAAGCTGGCGGAGAAGATCCGCGACACGCTGGCCCGCCATCCAGAGTTGGGCCGGTGCGACGGCGTGGGCGTGGTCGTGCCCGGGATGGTGGACGGCACGGGCACGCGCGTCCTCTTCGCCCCGCGCCTGCGCTGGCGCGACGTCCCCTTCCAGGAGCCGCTGGCGGCGGCGACCGGACTTCCGGTCGTCATCGAGAACGCGGGCAAGGCCTGCGCCCTGGCTCAGGCCTCGAGCGCGCGCGGCGAGCCCGCGGCCCCGGGCGGGCTCGTCTACATCAGCGTCTCCGACGGCCTCGGCGTCGGCATCGTCACCAATGGGCGCATCCTGCGCGGACAGCACAACGCGGGGGGAGAGTTCGGCCACATCCCGCTCGCCCTGAAGGGCCCGCGCTGCGCCTGCGGCGTCCAGGGTTGCTGGGAAGCGCACGTCTCGAACCTGGCCACGATCTCGCGCTACCTCGGCCGTGATCTCGATCCGGGCAAGCCCATACCCGACGAGATGGCGACGCTGACGGTCGAAGACGTCGTGTCGCGGGCGCGGCAGGGCGACGCCTCCGCCGTGGCCGCGCTGCGCGCCACCGCGCACTTCCTGGGCGCGGGCCTGGCCGCCGTCGTCAATGCCGTCGATCCCGCGCGCATCTGCCTGAGCGGCGAGATCACGTCGGCCTGGGACCTGCTCGAGCCGATCGTGCGGGCCGCCCTCGACGCGCGCACGCTGGAGCCGATCCGCGGCCGGGCCGAGCTGGTCGTGATCCCGCCCCAGGAGCTGCCCCGCCTGCGCGGCGCGGCCGCCCTCGTCACCGCGCCCGCCTTCGCGGCGCCGGTGGTGGCCTGATGGACCGAGAGCTCGGCGGCGCCCCGCAGCGGCGGCGACGCGCGAGGGGGGTTTCAGGGGGGGCCGCGAGCGCCCGTCGCGAATGATGCGCGAGTGCCCCCCCTGAGATAAGGAGAGGAACATGGAGCTGAAGGACGCCGTCGCCCTCGTCACGGGCGCGGGGGGCGGGATCGGGCAGGCGGCGGCGCTGGAGCTGGCCCGCCGCGGCGCGGACATCGCCGTCCACTACCACCGCAACGAGTCGGGGGCCTCCGAGACCGCGCGTCTCGTCGAATCGCTCGGAGCAAAGGCCGCGGTCTTCCGCGGCGATCTCTCCCGCCTGGATCACGGCCGTGCCCTCGTCGCTTCCGTCCTCGAGCGCTTCGGGCACATCGACATCCTCGTCAACAACGCGGGCGACCTCGTCGAGCGCAAGCCGCTCCTGGAGATGACGGAAGCGCTGTGGAAGCAGGTCCTGGACCTGAACCTGTCCAGCGCGTTCTACGTCACCCAGGCCGCCGCTGCCGGCATGATCGAGAGGAAGCGCGGCGTCGTCGTCAACGTCTCCTCGCTGGCCGCGCACAACGGCGGGGGCCCGGGCGCGCTCGCCTATGCCGCGGCCAAGGGCGGCCTCGTCTCCCTCACCAAGGCCATGGCCAAGGAGCTCGCGGGCAAGGGCGTGCGCGTGAACTGCGTGGCCCCGGGCCTCATCGGCCAGACGAGCTTCCACGACCGCTACACGGCGCGCGACGCTTTCGCGGCCGCGGAGAAGACGGTGCCCATGGGCCGCGCGGGCACCCCGGAAGAGGTCGGGCGCGTGATCGCCTTCCTGTGCGGGCCCGACTCCGCCTACCTCGCGGGCGAGACGATCGAGATCAACGGCGGGATGCTGATGCGATGAGGCGTGTCTCGGGCCTGCGCTGGCTCATGGTCGGCCTCATCTTCCTCGCCACCGTCATCAACTACGTCGACCGCCAGACCGTCTCCGTCCTCAAGAAGTCGATCAGCGACGACCTCGGCCTCAGCAACCCCGAATACGCCGCCATCCAGAACGCGTTCCTGATCGCGTACGCGGTCAGCCAGATGCTCTCCGGCCGCCTCTACGACCTCGTGGGGACGCGCCTCGGGTTCACGATCTCGATCGTCGTGTGGTCGATCGCGGCCGTCGCCCACGCGGCCGCGCGCAGCATGACGAGCTTCGCCTTCTGGCGGTTCGTGCTCGGCTTCGGGGAGGCGGGCAACTGGCCGGGAGCGGCGAAGTCGATCGCGGAGTGGTTCCCGCCGCGAGAGCGTGCGCTGGGCATGGGCATCTTCAACACGGGCGCCGCCGTCGGGGGCGCGTTGTCGCCGCCCCTCATCGCGTGGCTCGCTTCCCGCTGGGGATGGCGGCCGCCGTTCGTGAGCACGGGCACGCTCGGCCTCCTCTGGCTTTGTCTCTGGCTCCTCCTCTATCGCGTTCCCCAGGAGCATCCGTGGCTGGGCGACGACGAGCGCGCCTACATCCTGGAGGGACAGCGCGAAGCGCTCCCGCCGGCGGCAGCGGGTCGGCGCATCTCCTGGCTGGAGCTGCTGGGCTACCGGCAGGTGTGGGCGGTGGTGGTGGGCCGCTTCCTCACGGATCCCATCTGGTGGCTGTACGTCTTCTGGCTGCCGAGCTACTTCCAGGAGGCGCGCGGATTCAGCCTCGCCCAGGTCGGCTGGTCGGCGTGGTTCCCCTTCCTGGCCGCCGGCGTGGGAGCGCTCACCGGCGGATGGGGCTCGGGATACCTGATCGCGCGCGGATGGACCATCGATCGCGCGCGCAAGACCGTGATGGCGGCGGGAGCGCTGCTCGTGCCCGCGGGCATCCTGGCCATGCGCGCGGAGAGCCCGTACGTCGCGCTGGCCTGGATGGGCGTCGTGCTGTTCGGCTTCCAGGTCTGGATCAACAACCTGCAGACCCTGCCCAGCGACTTCTTTCCCGGCAGCGCGGTCGCGTCCGTAGCCGGCCTCGGCGGAACCGCGGCCGCCGTGGCGAGCGTCCTCTACAACTGGAACACGGGCCGCGTCGTGGGCGCGATGGGGTACACGCCCGTGTTTGTAGCGGCGGCGCTGCTGGGACCGTTGGGGCTCCTGTCCGTCCTCGTCCTGGCCGGAAGGATCGAGCGATTGGAGATCAAAGGATGATCCTGGCCTCTTGTCTTTTTTCCGTGATGACTCCGATCCTGGCCCTCGGCGTTCCCGTTGCCTCCCCGGAAACCATCCCGACCTTAGCCGACCTCTTGTCCCATCCCGTCCACCTCAAGCCCGAGCTCGTCGGCGTGCATCCGCGCGTCTTCGTCACCGCGGCCGAGCTCGAGGCCTTGCGCACGCGCGCGCGGACTACTCACCGCGAGGAATGGCAGAAGGTCCTGGCGTCGCTTCCCGCTCTCAAGGGCGATCCTCCCCCGCCTCCCGGCCCGCAGGAGAGACGCTCCCAGAACAACGTGGCCCACGCGATCGCCGGCGTGAGCCTGGCCTGGGCGGTGGAGAAGAAGCCGGAGATGCTGGCCGCGGCGAAGAAGTGGACGCTCGCGGCCGCCGCATACGAGCCCTGGGGCTACACGTACAACAAGCCGAACGTGGATCTCGCGGCCGGGCACCTCCTTTACGCGATCGGCTGGGCCTACGACCTCCTCTACTCCGAGCTCACCCCGGACGAGCGCGTGCGTATACGGACCTCGCTCGAGCGCCACGCCGCGCTCGTGTACGAATACTTCACGCCCGGTCCCAAGCGCACGCGGTTCGAGTTCACCCAGAACCACGACTTCATCCCGACGGCGGGACTGGCCGTCGCCGCCCTCGCCCTGCTCGGCGAGTCGAAGGACGCGGAGAAGTGGGCGGCCGCGGCCTACGCCCACCATCACCGCGCGAACCAGCTCCTGTCCCCGGACGGCTACTACTACGAGGGGATCGAGTACTGGATCTTCTCCGCGCCCTGGCTCGTCCACTTCGCGGACGCGTGGGAGCACGCGACGGGCGAGAGCGTCTGGGAGCTCGGGCCGTACCGCAACTGGAAGCTCTACGTCGCGCACGTCCTCCTGCCCGGCGGCCAGGACGCGTTCGATTTCGGGGACGTGTGGGAAGGTCCCGTCACGCGCGCGCGGCGCGGCGAGGAGATCTCCCGGATCTACCCGGGCGGCACCCTCGAGAGCAACTGCAACCTCTTGTACCGCGTGGCCGCGCGCCTGCGCGATCCGGAGACGCAAGCCGTCGCGGATCGCTGCCGCGCCTTCGGCCACACGAGCCTCGAGGAGCACTGGACGCTCCTCTGGCGGGATGCCGCCCTCGCGCCCGCTCCGATGAGCCGCCTGCCCCTGCGGCATCGCTTCGAGGATTCGGGCGTCGTCTTCTTCCGCACGTCCTGGGAGAAAGACGCGCTGGCCTTCGCCTTCAAGGCCGGCCCGCCGGAGGGTCATCGCGCCGCGCGCCTGCTCGCGCAGGTGCCGGAATGGCGGCCCAGCACGGGCCACTCGCACCCGGACGCGGGCAGCTTCATCGTCTGGTCCGGCGGCCACCTGGTGGTCGGCGACACCGGCTACGCGGGCAAGCCCCTGGCCCGGCACCACAACACGATCGTGATCGGGGAGCTGGGCCAGGGGATGGAGAAGGAGCACGACGCCTGGGAAGGCATGGACCGCGCCGCCCTCGACCGGATCCGCATCACGGAGGCCACGCTCACGCCTACCTCCGCGCGCATCGTCGCCGACCTGGCGCCCGCCTATCCTCCGGGCGCGGGCTTGACGACGCTACGTCGCGAGTTCTCGTTCGAGACTCCGGGACGATTCCGCGTGCGCGACCGCGTCGAGACGTCGGAGCCACGCCTGGCCGGGTGGTACCTCCACGCGGATCGGCCGTTCACGCTCGACGGCACGTCCTTCAGTGACAGGGAGGGGGACGTCCTGGACGGACGCGCCGTGCTGCCCGCGGGCGCGCGCCTGCGCACGGGACCGACGATCCTCACCGCGCCGGGCCAGCCGGGGTCGATCGAGCAGGGCCGGCCGGACCAGCGGGGCTTCGAGATCGTGATCGAGCCCGCGGCGGCGGGGCGCGCCACGGAGTTCGACGTGACGTTCGGCGTCAAGCGCTGAGACGTCGCGCGCGGTCAGTGCTCGCGGAGCGCGATCGCGGGGTCGATGAGGGCCGCCCGCCGCGCCGGCATGGCGCATGCGACGAGTGCCGCTGCCGCCAGTACCGCACACGCGATGGTCAGGACGGTGGGATCGTGCGCGGGGACGCCGTAGAGCAACCCACCCAACGCACGGCCCAGCGCGAGGGCGCCGGCAAGACCCGCGGCCAGACCGACCAGGACTGGCGCCATCCCTTGACGGACGATCAACGCCACCACGGTCGCCGCTCTCGCGCCGAGCGCCACGCGGATCCCGACCTCTCGCGTCCGTTGGCCCACCACGAAGGACATCACTCCGTACGTGCCGATGGCCGCCAGCACGAGCGCGGCGAGCGCGAACGCGCTCAGGAGCTGCATGGCGAAGCGCGCTCCGCCCAACGCCGAAGCGACGACGGCATCCATCGTCTCGATGTTGCTGACGACCAGATTGCCGTCCACGGAACGGATCGCGGCGCGAAGGGCGGGAGCAGCGGCCACCGGATCGCCGACCGTGCGCACCATGATGTGCGAGAGGCCATGGTTTGTCTGGAGATACGACATGTACATGTCGTATCGCGCGGCCTGCATCCCGCGGTAGCGGGCCTCACCGACGACGCCGACCACGGTGAGCCATGCGTTTTCCCGGCCCGGCGCATCGAGGGCCGCATCGTAGGGCGTGCCCGGCAGCGGGATCTTCAGGCGCTTTCCGATGGGATCCTGACCCGGCCAGCAGAGCTGGGCCATCGTGCGGCTGACCACCACCACACCCGGTGCCCCCACGTCGTCGCGCTCACTGAGAGTCCGCCCGCGCAAGGATCGAATTCCCATCGCCTCGAAGTACCCCGGCGTGACGTCCTCGAGATTCACGAACGGATTGTGTTGGATCTGCTCCGGCGACTGACCCTCAACCTCGAACGGCCAGGCGTTGCCGACCTTGTCCCGGAGGGGCCGGACTCCCGCCGCGCCCGCGGCCTTGATTCCCGGCAACGCGCTGATGCGTTCGAGCAGGGCGCGATAGAGGTCTTGCTGCCGTCGATACCGCTCCGTTCCACCGGAGACCTTGACCGCGAGCAGATGGTGGGGCTCGAAGCCCAGGTCCACGCCCTGGAGGTTCCTGAAGGTCTGGGCCAGCAGGCCTGCTCCCGACAGCAGCACCAAAGCGATGGCCACTTCCGTGGCGATCAGGATCCCCCGCAACCGACGGTGCGATGGATGGCCGGCGAGGCGCGCGGTCTCGGTCAGGGCTTCACCGAGCGACGGCCGGGATGCCGTCAGGGCGGGTGCGAGCCCCGCGGCCACCGCCGAGAGAGCCGTGAGCACGATCGCAAATGCGAGAACCCGGCCCTGGATACTCACGTTCTGCAATCGGTAGACCTCGGCGGGCACGAGGACGATCAACGCGCGCAGCGTCCCGAGGGTGAGGAGCACTCCGACGACGCCCGCCGCGCCGGCGATGAGTGAGCTCTCGGCGAGGAGCTGCCGCACCAGCCGGCCGCGGGTGGCCCCCAGGGCCAGCCGCACGGCGATCTCCCGTCGGCGGGCGCCGGCGCGGGCGAAGAGGAGAGCGCACACATTCGCGCAGGCGAGGAGAAGCACGAGGAGCACGGAGCCGAGCAACGTCCAGAGCGCAGCGCGGGCCGGGCCGAACAGATGCGCCGTAAACGGCGTGACGACAGCCTTGTGGTCGGGCTCGTTCACTCCCGGGTGGGCGGTCCGGATGCCCGCCCAGATACGCGCGATGATCAGGTCCAGCTCGAGCTGCGCTTCCTTCGGGGAGGAACCCTTCGTCAGCCGCCCGAGCACCACCGTCCAGGACAGGCCGCGATTGGCCGCCGCCGCGGGATCCTGGGGCACGATCGGCATCCACAAGGCGTACGAAGCAACCGGGATCGAGCTGCCGCTGATGATTTCCGGCACGATCGAACCGATGGGCACGACGCTCGCGGGACAGAACATCGAATCGTTCTACATTTCCCTGGAACATATGA
>Ga0207691_10002523_pt1 | contig 17900 bp, 17 predicted proteins | sample KBSM13metaG_FD_184327 | JGI IMG/M metagenome (GOLD analysis project Ga0207691, IMG submission 184327) | Miscanthus rhizosphere microbial communities from Kellogg Biological Station, Michigan, USA - KBS M1-3 metaG (SPAdes) (version 2) | ecosystem: Host-associated > Plants > Roots > Rhizosphere >... | reverse complement strand
GGCATGGACCGGCTCCACGGCGCCCCCGAAGCCCTCGCCGCGCTCAAGAAGTTCGACTTCCCGGCCTCGAACACCTCCTTCGACGCCGCCTTCAAGCAGTAAGAGACCGGCCGGAAAGCGGCAATAGTGAACGCTCGTTCACTTCTTGACGGATCAGAACCGGTGCTGTAACAGTTAGCTCGTGGAGGGCGCATCGATGGAGAACCACAACGAAACTGATGCCGTGAATGCTTCCGAGGCGCTCCATTCCGGCTCTCCGGCTCCCCCGCCAATCCTGGAAGTCCGCGGACTGACCAAGAGTTTTTTCGGCGTACCCGTACTGGAGGATGCCCATCTCAGCCTTCACCGGGGCCAGGTACACGGGCTCGTGGGGGAAAACGGCGCGGGCAAGTCCACCCTGATGAAGGTGCTGGCCGGGGTGTACCAACCCGACGCCGGAACCGTACTCCTGGACGGCCAGGAAGTGACTTTCAGCCATCCCACGAAGGCACACGAAGCGGGGCTGTCATCGGTGTTCCAGGAGTTCAACCTCCTCCCCGACCGGACGGTGGCCGAGAACATCTACCTTGGCCGGGAGCCGCGCCGCGGACTGCTCGTGAACAAGACCCTGATGAATTCGCAAACGGCGGAGTTGCTTGACTCCCTGGGGATCGCCGCCATCCGGCCCAGCACGCAGGTGCGGAGCCTGACGGTGGCTGAGCAGCAGGTAGTGGAGATCGCGAAGGCGGTCAGCTACGACGCCCGGATCATCTCCATGGACGAACCCACTGCGGCCCTGGCCGGCGCCGAGGTCGGACTTCTCTACGAGATAGTGGCACGCCTCCGTGAACGTGGCACGGCCATCCTCTACGTCTCCCACCGGCTCCGCGAAGTGTTCGACCTTTGTGACGTCATCACCGTCCTGAAAGACGGCAAGGTGGTCAGCACCCTACCCGCTTCCAAACTCGACGACGCCCAGCTGGTCCGGCTAATGGTGGGCCGGCCCATCTCGGCGTTCTTCCCGGACAAGTTACCCCGGGAGGATCTGACGCCAGACGGTCCCGAGGAGAAGCCGATCCTCGAGTTGCAAGGCGCCGGAAACGGCCAGCTGGACGGGATCAGCCTCAGTATCCAGCCCGGCGAGATTGTCGGCCTGGCAGGACTTCAAGGGTCCGGGCGCACGGAATTGCTTCATGGCATTTTTGGCGCAGCACCGTTCACCCGCGGAACGATGAAAATGGCCGGTGGGGAGCTGCTGCCCAAGTCGCCCCGCCAAGGCGTGCGGGCCCGGATGGCCCTGATCACAGAGGACCGCAAGGCTGAGGGCCTGAGCCTGAACCAGTCCATCCTGGACAACGCACTCAGTGTCATCAGGTCGGTCTTTCCGCGCCGCACGGGAGCCGTCAGGACAGAAATCCCGGGCGTATTCTCCTCCCTCGAGGTTATCGCCCGGGACCTGGACCAGGAGGTGCAGTACCTGTCGGGCGGCAACCAGCAAAAAGTGGTCCTCGCCAAGTGGCTGGCTATCCGCCCCCTGCTCGTCCTGCTGGATGAACCCACCCGTGGCATTGACGTGGGAGCCAAGGTGGCGGTGTACCGGCTGATGCGCCAGCTCGCGGCGGAGGGCAAGGCCATTTTGATGGCCTCCAGCGAGCTTCCGGAGGTTATCGGAATGTCGGACCGGATCCTTGTCATGCGTGATGGCCGGCTCGTCGGCGAACTGCCTGCCGGTACGTCGGAAGAAGCCATCCTCCAGCTGGGAACCGGCGCCAGGACAGCACCCGAAGGAGAGGCATGAAACAACGAGCAAGCTTCTTCCAGAGACTGTCTTCCACGCAGATCGTCTACCTGGTGGCGCTGGTGACACTCATCCTGGGAGTGTTGCTGGTGAACTCCATCGGGCGGAGTTTCTTCAGCCCAGGAAATATCTCGAGCATCCTGACAGGAACCAGTGTTCTGGGCTTCATCGCGATCGGCCAGACACTGGTCATCCTGGCAGGCAGCCTGGATCTGTCAGTTCCCTACGTCACCAGCCTGGCCAGCCTCATCGCTGCCGGGGTGATGGCCAACAATCCAAACAACGTCTTGTCCGGAGTCCTGCTGACGCTGGGCACCGCAGCGGTCATTGGACTCGCGAACGGGCTGATCGTCGCCCGCCTGAATGTGCATGGATTCATCGCCACGCTTGGTGTGGGCCTGATCATCAGTGGCTTCCTCGCCACCAATTTTAAGGGCAGCTTCGGCGAGACACCGCTTGCGTTCCGCCTCGTCGGAGCCACGGGGATCGGCCCGGTCCCGATCTCCACGATCATCATGCTGGCCTGCGCGGGCCTGGCCGGCCTGCTCCTGCACCGCACCCGCGTCGGCCACCACCTGTACGCTGTCGGCGGCGACATTGCCGTCGCCCGTACATCCGGAATCCGCGTTGACGTGCCGGTCATTACGGCGCATGTCATCTGTTCAGTACTGGCGGGAATGGCAGGGCTGCTCCTTGCCAGCAGGCTGGGCGTGGGCAGTCCCACTGTGGGTTCCCAGGGCGGCTACGACCTGCTCTCCATCGCAGCAGTTGTGCTCGGGGGCACGTTGCTCTCCGGCGGCAAGGGGACTATCACCGGCACCCTCGGCGGCGTGCTGATCTTTGCCATGTTGGACAACATCATGTCCGTCATGCAGGTCAACCCGTTCCTGAAGGATGTGGTCAGGGGCGTAGTCATCGTAGTCGCCGTCGCCGTCTATGCCCGTCGCCGGATCGTCAGCAGACCGGAACGGTTCCCCGCAAAAGGGTCCGTGGAAACGCCCGCGGCCCAGCCTGTGCCCGTGGAGGGGCCATGAGTACGGCTTTGAACTCCGAGCGCAGCGCGATTCTCAAGCAGAACCGTGCCAGCCGTTCCGAGCGGCTCCTGCGCGCCGTGCGCACCCCCGGCGGCGCCGTCTTCGTCCTGCTGACCGGCCTCCTGGCGACGATCATCGTCCTAAACCCGTCCTTCGGGGAGCCGGGTTCCTTCATCCGGTTCGTCGGCAGGACTGCCCCCATTGCCATTGCCGCCATCGGCCAGTACTTCGTCATTGTCGCCGGGGAATTCGACCTGTCGATGGGATCGGTCGTGACGATGCAGGTCATCGTTGCCGGCAACCTGATACGGCAGGACGATTCCAAGGTGATCCCCGTGCTGGTCCTGATGCTGGTGCTGGGCGCCTTCATCGGACTGGTGAACGGATTGATCACAACCTTGCTAAAAGTCCCGAGTTTCATTGTCACGCTGGGCATGATGCTGGCGCTTCTCGGGCTGGTCCTCTACTGGACCGGCGGCGCGGCCCAGGGGAACCCTGCGGACAGCTTCCGGCAGATCGGGCGCGGCGGCATCCAGGACGTTCCGGTTCTGGACATCATTCCGTACCCGGTCATTATCCTGACAGCGGCGGCGGTCGCGGGGTTCGTCCTGATGCGCCGCCCCTACGGCCGCATGCTTATCGCGGTCGGGGACAATCCTTCGGCGGCCGCACTCGCCGGCTCGCGCGTCTGGTGGGTGCGGACGCGGGCCTTCATGATGTCTTCGCTGTCGGCCACCGTGGCCGGCATCCTGCTCGTGGGTTACGCGGGCGTGCATCCGTCGGTTGGGCGCGGGTACGAGTTCACGGCGATTACCGCCGTCGTCCTCGGGGGCGTTGTGCTGGGCGGGGGGCGCGGCTGGGTCCTGTCCGCCGCGGCGGGGGCGTTCGCCCTCGAGTCCTTGTTTACCCTTCTGAACTTCATGGGTCTCCAGGCGACGTGGCGGGACACGGTCCAAGGAGCAATCATCATCATCGCCGTGGCCGCAGCATCCAGGTCGTGGCAGCGCAAGCGCAAGGGGGCCAGTTCCGCTGCCCATGACGAACAGCACCAAATGGCCGCAGCACCCACGCCCGCCGAGGGCACCGAACAAGGAGGAAGAGTCTGATGCGCAATAACTCTGTCCGCGCGATCGCCCTTGCCGCAGCATTGCCGCTGGTGGCCCTGACCGGATGTACCACCGAACCATCCGTCACCCAAACGACAGGGACTGGCACCGGCTCTGCGGCGGCATCCAGTCCGGCAAGCAAAGACTGGTTTGACCAGTCGCTCTACGACACACAGAACCAGCAGCGGTCGGCAACCTTTGAAGGGAACCCGGAGCAGCCCTATCTGCAGTACATCGCGGGCCCGATGAGGGACACGTCCAAGTTCAAGGCCCCGGGAGCGCACAAGGTCTGCTTCGCCAACGCCTCCATCTCCAACCCCTGGCGGCAAACCGGGTGGATCACCATGAACCAGCAGCTCAAGGCACTCCAGGGCACCGGCGTCATTTCTGAAATGGAGACCCGGGACGCCAAGGACAATGACAACACCCAAATTGCCGACATTGACTATTTCATCGCCGAGGGCAAATGCGATGCGTTCGTCATTTCACCTAATTCCACGGCCGCCCTCACCCAAGCCGTTGAACGTGCCTGCGAGACAGGCAAACCCGTGGTGGTGTTTGACCGCGGTGTAGAGACTGACTGCGCCACCACGTTCATCCACCCGATCGGTGGGTTCGCCTGGGGCATCGACACCGCCACTTTCCTGAGTGAAAGGCTTCAGTCCGGGGACAAGGTCGTTGCCCTTCGCATCCTCCCGGGTGTGGATGTCCTGGAGCACCGCTGGGCGGCGGCCAAGAAGATCTTCGAGGAAAAGGGAATTCAGGCCAAGGACTACTTCACCGGCGCCGACCCCACGAAGATCAAGAACATCATCTCCGATGAATTGGCCACAGGTGACGTCAAGGGCGTGTGGATGGACGCCGGAGACGGTGCGGTGGCTGCCCTCGAGGCCTTTGAGGATGCCGGCAAGAAGCTGCCCGTGATGACCGGCGAAGATGAGATGAGCTTCCTGACCAAGTGGAAGCAAACCGGGATCGACGCCATGGCCCCGGTCTATTCCAACTTCCAATGGCGGACCCCGCTGCTGGCCTTGGAAAAGGTCTTCAAGGGCGAGCCGATTCCGGCCGAATGGGTCCTGCCGCAGAAGCCCATCCTCAAGGACGAACTGGACCAGTGGCTACAGCGTAACCAGGGCATGCCCAGCGGGCACTACGCCAAGTTCGGCGGCGAGGACCTGGCCGGCTACCCGGAGGTCTGGCAGAAACGGCAGATTCCCTGACGCGGCCCCCGCGGTCCCGCGAAATACCCCCTCCCCGCGGGACCGCCGCGTCTGGAACAGTCGGCAGGACAAACAGATGGAAGGAGACAGCTTGGAGCGTCTGACCGGAATCAGCACCTGGGTCTGGGAATCCCCCTTGACCGACTCCAACCTTCCCGGGCTGTTGGCGAAAATCGCCACCATAGGGTTTGACGCCGTCGAACTGCCGCTGGAAAACGAGGGCGATTTCACGTCCGCAGCAGTGGTGGAATCCCTCGAGAGAAACGGGCTGAAACCGTTCGTGGTGGGGGCCATGGCACCGGGGCGAGACCTGGTGGCGGCGGATCAGGCTGCCGTGGAAAGGACCCAGGCCTACCTGTCAGCCTGCATCACCATGGCCAGCAGCATCGGTTCGCCTACTGTCTGTGGGCCGTTCTACTCCCGAACTGGCCGGGTCTGGCGAATGTCGCGGGAGCAGCGACGGGACGCCTACGCGGAGCTGCGCCGAAACCTCCAGCCGGTCGCGGCCCGGGCTCAGGAGGCGGGCGTGGTGCTTGGCATCGAACCCTTGAACAGGTATGAAACATCGCTGATTAACACGGTGGACCAGGCACTTGAGGCCCTTGGACCGCTGCTCGGGAACGGAGTCGGCCTCGCGTTGGACAGCTACCACCTTCACATCGAGGAGCGTTCGGTGGCCGCGGCGGTCCGGACCGCCGGAGAGCATCTGGTGCACGTGCAAGTCTGCGGCAACGACCGCGGCGCGCCCGGTGGGGACCAGACCGATTGGAAAGGCTTCCTGCAGGTCCTGAATGAAGTGGGCTACACGGGGCCCCTCAACATTGAAAGTTTCACGGTCGACAATGCCGCCATTGCCGTCGCGGCGTCGATCTGGCGTCCCCTGGCTCCAAGCCAGGACGAGTTGGCTGAAAGTGGCCTGGCTTTCCTGCGCAGCCTGTGAGTGCGCTGCAGGGCATGGCGACCACCACCGCTAGAGTCTTCTAGGGACAGCCAACGCCGCTGGATGCGCCGTTTGACGGCGTTGGCCGGAGAGAAATTCACCATCTGCCGGGAGATCCCCCATGACCCACATACTCCGAACAGCCACCGCGGACGACGCCGGGAGGCTGGCAGCGCTTGCGGCCGTCACCTTCCCGCTGGCGTGCCCGCCGGAATCCCGGCCGGAGGACATCGCGGCGCACCTCGCCAATACCCTGAGCGAGGCCAACTTCCGGGCCTATCTGGCAGATCCGGCGGTCACGGTGCTGGTGATCGACGCCGACGGCGACCTCCGCGGCTACAGCCTGCTGGTGGCCCGCCCCGCCCGGGACCCGGAGGTGGCCGCGGTCCTGAGTGAACTGCCGTGCACCGAGCTCAGCAAGTGCTACGTCCACCCGGAGCACCACGGGCTCGGCGCCGCGGCCGAACTGATGCATGCAAGCATCGGCGCGGCCGCGGCGGCCGGCGCCCGCGGGCTCTGGCTCGGCGTCAACAGCCAGAATGCCCGGGCCATCCGGTTCTACGAAAAGTCCGGCTTCCGCAAGGTCGGCACCAAGTCCTTCCAGCTGGGCACCACCGTGGAACACGACTTCGTGATGGAGCGCCCGGTTGCGCCGTGACGAAGCCGACAGGCCGCCGGGGAATGGACCCGGCGGCGGCGCGGTTGTTGCGGGCATGAAGATTGAGATCTGGTCCGACGTCGCCTGCCCCTGGTGCTACATCGGCAAACGCCGTTTCGAAACCGCCCTCGCGGCCTTCCCGCACCGTGATTCCGTGGAGGTGCAGTGGCGCAGCTACCAGCTGGACCCCACGCTCCCGGAGCACTACGACGGCACCGAACTGGACTATCTCAGCACGCGCAAGGGCATGGCTCCGGCGCAGGTATCGCAGATGTTCGAGCACGTTGCGGCCCAGGCCAAGGGCGAAGGGCTGAACTACCGGTTCGACGCCGTCGTGGTCGCCAACAGCTTCACGGCCCACCGGCTGATCCACCTCGCGGCCGCCCATGGCAAGCAGGACGCTGCGAAGGAACGCCTGCTCAGCGACCACTTCGAGCACGGCAAAGACATCGGCAGCCAGGAGTACCTGACCGCTCTGGGCCTTGACCTCGGACTCGACGCCGGCGACCTGGCCGAACTGTTCAGCACGGACACCTACGCGGACGCCGTCCGCAACGACTTCGCCGAGGCCCGCGCCCTGGGCATCAGCGGTGTCCCGTTCTTCGTGATTGACCGGAAGTTCGGACTCTCCGGCGCCCAGCCCGCCGGAACCTTCACCGCCGCCCTCGAGCAGGCGTGGCAGGACAGCCACCCGCTGGTCATGGTGGGCGCCGGTGCGGAGGCTGCGGACGCCACCACCGATTCCCCCGCGGAATCCGGCGCCTGCGGCCCGGACGGCTGCCCCGTCTGAGCCCGGCATCGTCGAAGTCGCCGGAAACTCCCGGACTCGCCGGAAGTTTCCGGCGACTCGGGGCGTTTCCGGCGAACTCCCGGCACTGGCGGCATCCTGCGGCTTCGGGCGGCCCGGCCTAGAGTGGATCATGGACACTTCGGCCGGACCGGACGGACCCCGGACCTCCCTTTTTACCGACCACTATGAGCTGACCATGTTCCAGGCGGCCCTCCACTCCGGGGCCGCGCACCGCCGGTCCGTCTTCCAGGCCTTCGCCCGGGGACTGCCAGCCGGGCGCCGGTACGGCATCGTGGCCGGCACCGGCCGGCTCCTTGAGGGGATCGCGAACTTCCGCTTCGACGAGGACGACCTCGCCTTCCTGGCCGCCACCGGCGTGGTCCATGAGGACACCGTGGAGCACCTGGCCGCCTTCCGGTTCTCCGGCGACATCTGGGGCTATCCGGAGGGCGAGGCATACTTCCCGCATTCCCCCGTCCTGATCGTCGAATCGACGTTCGCCGAGGCCTGCGTCCTGGAGACCTACGTCCTGTCAGTGCTGAACCATGACAGCGCCATCGCCTCGGCCGCATCCCGGATGACCAGCGCCGCCGGCGGCAGGCCCTGCATTGAGATGGGCTCCCGCCGCACGCACGAGGAAGCGGCCGCTGCGGCGGCCCGCGCGGCTGTCATCGCGGGCTTTTCCGGCACGTCCAACCTGGCCGCCGGGCGGCGTTACGGCCTGCGGACCATCGGCACCGCGGCCCACTCCTTCACCCTGCTCCACGACTCCGAGCGCGACGCCTTCGCGGCGCAGCTGGCCTCGCTCGGGTCCGGCACCACGCTGCTCGTGGACACGTACGACGTCGAAGCGGCGGTCCGCACCGCCGTCGACCTCGCCGGAGACAAACTTGGGGCCATCCGGCTGGACTCCGGAGACCTCGTGGCCCAGGCACGGTGGGTCCGGGAACTCCTGGACAGCCTCGGCAACGTGCACACCAGGATCGTGGTGACCTCGGACCTGGACGAATTCGCCGTCGCCGCGCTCCGCTCCGCCCCGGCCGATTCGTACGGCATCGGCACGTCCCTGGTGACCGGATCCGGGGCGCCAACGGCCGGGATGGTCTACAAGCTGGTGAGCCGGGCCGGTGACTCCGGTGAGCTGGCTGCCGTGGCGAAGACGTCGAAGGACAAGATCAACATGGGCGGGCGCAAATTCGCCGTGCGCCGCCTCGACCACCGCGGCACCGCCACACACGAGGTCCTCGGCGTGGACCACCCGCCGGCCGCCGGAAGAAACGGACGCCCCCTCCTGCAGCAGTTCATGAAAGACGGCGAAATCGTGCCCGGCTGGACCGGCCCGGACGCGGTGGGGCGGGCGCGGGACCGGCACACAGCCTCCATGGCGGAGCTGCCCCGGGTGGTGGACAGGCTGCAGCCCGGCGAGCCGGCCATCCCCACCATCTACGAATAAAGCCCGCTAAGGCGACAAAAGAGACCCAAATCCCGTTCCGGAAGGACCGCGACCTAGTCTGACGTCCGGTGCAGGGCAAAGATGCCGCCGTAGGCGGGCTGGTCCAAGCGCTGCCGGTCACTGTCGGTGTATTCACTCAGCACAGCGTGGATGCGCGTGGTGAGGTCCTCAGCATCTTCTTCGGAGAGATGCAGAACGAAGCGTGAGAGGCTGGCGAGCGCGTCCGGTCCTGCTTCCGTCAGCTCTTCCCGGAACGCCTCAAGCGGGGCCAGCGGACCGGCTGGACCGGCTTCACTCAGTGCGGTGTCCAGCTTCCAGGACCGCCCCGTGGAACGATACGGCTTCTCCAGCGCGCCACTCTCGCCCGTGCGGACCCCGGCGGGTTCAAGGAACCCCGTTGAGAGCAACTGCCGCACGTGATAAAGCACCGTTCCCGGGTCCTGGCCCAGCCGGTCGGCGAGTTGTTTGTTGGTCAGTTCGTGGAGCCCGCACAGGCGCAGGATCCTCAGGCGCAGCGGATGGGCCAATGCCTTAATTTCCCGGGCGCTCGCGACGGGTCTTTTTTGGTCCGCGCTCGGCTGCTCTGCGTCCGTCATGCCCCAATCCTACAATCCGATGTACTGGATTCAATCACCTTGAATTTTCTCAATCACTGTGGAATGGTCCACCTATGACTAGTCACGCTGCGCAGGTGAAGGAACGGCATCGTGCGCCGCTGGGTCCGTCCTACTGGAAGCTGTGGACCTCGTCCGGGCTCTCGAACCTCGCGGACGGCGTCTTCAAGATCGCGCTGCCGCTGCTGGCCATTCAGTTCACCCAGTCACCCACCCTGGTTGCCGGGCTGAGCGTCGCAGCGACGCTTCCCTGGCTCCTCTTCGCCCTCACTGCCGGCGCGCTGGCCGACCGGCTGGACCGGCGCAAGCTCATGTTGTGGGCCAACCTCAGCCGGGCGGTGCTGCCTGCCCTGCTGGCCGCCGTCGTGTTGCTGGATGTGGGCTCCATTTGGGCGCTGTACGTTGTCGCACTGATGGTGGGTGTGGCTGAGACGCTCTACGACACCTCCGCGCAGTCGATCATGCCCCAGCTGGTGCACAGGGATCAGCTCTCGCGCGCCAACGGCCGGCTCTACGCCGTCGAGCTCACTACCAACCAGTTCATTGGTCCCCCGCTGGGCGGCCTGCTGGTGGCCATGGGCCTGGTTGCGGGCGTTGCCGTGCCGGCGGCCCTGTGGCTTGCGGCCGTCGGCGGCCTGCTCCTGGTCCCGGGGGCATTTCGCACAGAACGTGAGCAGAAGACGACACTGCGATTCGACATTGCTGAGGGGCTGCGGTTCCTCTGGAACCAGAAGATCCTGCGCACCCTCGCGGTGATGACCGGGGTGTTCAACTTCGCATCCAGCGCGGCTTTCGCGGTCTTGGTGCTGTTTGCCGTGGGCCCGGCTTCACAGATGGGGCTGTCCGAAGTGGGGTTCGGCCTGCTGTTGACCACCTCCGCTCTCGGCGCCTTCGTTGGCTCGTTCATGTCCGAGTGGGTGGAGGCCAGGCTCGGCCGGTCGACGTCCCTGATGCTCACGATCTTCGGGGCCGCGCTGTTCGTAGGTGCGCCCGCCCTGACCGACAACCCCTATGTTCTTGGCCCAATCTTCTTTGTGGGCGGCATGCTGATCGTGCTTTGGAACGTCATCACCGTATCCCTGCGCCAGCGCATTACTCCCAACCGCTTGCTGGGCAGAGTCAACAGCGCCTACCGCCTGCTGGCGTGGGGCACCATGCCGCTTGGTGCAGCAGCCGGCGGTCTGCTGGCCCAATGGCTGGGCCTGCAGGTCATGTTCGGCATCATGGGAGTGCTGACGCTCGCGCTACTGGGGATGATGCCCGTCCTCACGAACAAGGCAATGGCCGCCGCCGACGTCGAATCCTAAGTTGCTGCCAGGGGCGCGGATCGGGCATCCGCGCCCCTTGTTTGGTGCCGGATGGCTGTCAGCTGTCGATCGAGGCCATGTTGGCTTCGTCGTGGCGTTCCCCCGCGGCGGGCCGGAGCGCGTTCAGCCGCTCCAGCTGGTCACGGGTGAGTGCGATCCCGTCGGCCGCGGTGTTTTCCTCGACCCGGGAGACCCGGCGGGTGCCGGGGATCGGGGCGATGTCGATCCCACGGGTCAGCAGCCACGCGAGGGCGGTCTGCGCGGGGGTCGCGCCGATCTCGGCGCCGATGGCCTTTACCTCGTCGACGATCGCGAGGTTGCGGCGGAAGTTCCCACCCGTGAACCGGGGGTTGGTCTTGCGCCAGTCGTCGTCGGCGAAGTCATCGACGGAGCGGATCTGGCCCGTCAGCAGCCCGTGTCCGAGCGGCGAATACGGAACGAACCCAATTCCGAGGCCGCGCAGCAGCGGCAGGATCTCCGCCTCCACGTCCCGGGTCCACAGCGAGTACTCCGTCTGCAATGCCGAGACCGGCTGCACGGCGTGTGCCCGGCGGATGGTCTCCGGGGAGGCCTCGGACAGCCCGAAGTGCAGCACCTTGCCCTCGGTGATCAGGTCAGCAACCGCGCCGGCCGTCTCCTCGATCGGGGTGTTCCGGTCGATCCGGTGCTGGTAGTACAGGTCGATGTGGTCGGTGCCCAGGCGCTTGAGGGAGCCCTCGACGGCGGCCTTCACGTTCGCCGCGCTGCTGTCGACCACGCCGGGGCCGCCCCCGGAATGGGAGACCAGGCCGAACTTCGTTGCAATCCTGACCTGATCGCGGCGTCCCTTGACGGCTTGGCCGACGATCTCCTCGCTCAGGAACGGCCCGTAGATCTCCGCGGTGTCGATGTGGGTGACCCCGAGGTCAAGGGCGCGGTGGATCGTCCGGATCGACTCCGCGTTATCCAGGGCGCCCTCGCTGGTGTAGGTGCCGGCCATGGTCATGGCGCCGAGTCCGATGCGGGAGACTTCCAGGCTTCCGAGGCGTGCGTTCTTCATGGTGTATTTCCTTTGGGTGTGGTTCCCCGGCCTGGAATGTGGGCATGACCCACAGCGTGGCAAGGGTTTTGGGCGGCCGGTAGCCATTGGCGTCCAGCGGATATGTCGAGACTGGGTGGACGACGGCGGGACGCTCCCGACGTCGTCAGTTTGCGTCGGTGTCAGGCGTCGTCGTCAGGCGTCGGTGTCAGGCGTCGTCGTGGGCCAGGTTGCTGGAGAGCTCGCGGTGGGCGTCGGCCTGGACCTGGAGTTCCTTGGCCCGGGCCTCAAAGACTCCAACGGCGTCCGCTCCGGCGGCGAAGCGCAGCGGCGGTTCATCCAGCTCCGCCAGTTGGACGAGGGCGACGGCGAGCTTGGCCGGGTCCCCGCCCTGAAGGCCGTTCATCCCTTTCCACGCGGTGACTGTCTGCTCGGTCCGCTCGGAATAGTCCCCGATAGTGGATGCCGCGTAGCTGGTGGATTCCGGGGTGAGGAGCTCGGTGCGGAAGAATCCCGGCTCAACGATCATGGTGCGGATGCCGAACGGGGCGACTTCGGGGGCCAGGGATTCGGCCCAGCCCTCCACACCGAACTTCGAGGCGGCGTAAGCAGAGAGGAACTCCCCGCCGGCGATGCCGGCGGTGGAGGAGATTGTGACCAGCAGGCCCGAGCGCTGGGCCCGCAGGACGGGCAGAGCCGCGCGGGTGACATTTATCGGTCCGAACATGGTGGTTTCGATTTGGGCCCGGAAGTCCTCCGGGGTGATTTCCTCGAAGAACCCGGCGTAGAAGTTGCCGGCATTGTTTACGAGCACGTCGATCCGGCCGAACCGGTCCACGGCGGCGGCGATGGCGGCGGTGGCGTCGGCGGGGTTGGTGACGTCGAGTTTTACGGCCAGCAGGTTCTCGTTCTCGCCGACGGCCCGGGCGACCTTGTCGGGGTTGCGGCCGGTGGCGACGACTGCGTGGCCGGCGGCCAGGGCGGCCTTGGCGATGTCAATGCCCAAACCGCGGCCTGCCCCGGTGATGAACCAGACTTTCTGCCCGGTCTTGGCGTCGTTTTGCTCAGTCATGTTCTGTCTTTCCTGGGTTAAGTGTTCCGGGCCGCGCGTGGGAGCGCAGATCCGGGATGGAAGGGTCGCCGGGTGTGGTTTTCGCCGGAGGCGATGCCGCCCAGCTGGCAAGGAACGCCAGCGCGTTTTCGGATGCGGACCCCGGCTCCGCAGTGAAGGTGTACAGGGTTTGTCCCTCATCGCCGGGAAGGTCGAGCGTCTCGAACTGCAGCGACACGTCTCCGGCGACCGGATGGTGGAAGCGCTTGGTTCCCGTGGTGTGGATCCGCACGTCATGGCCGGCCCACAATGCGGCGAAGTGCCCGCTGCGTGTGGTCAGCTCGCCGACCAGTTCGTTCAAAGCGCGGTCATGGGGATTCCGTCCCGCTTCCGATCGGAGCATCGCTACCGTGGTGGCGGCGATTGCGGACCAATCGGGGTAGAAGTCCCCGGCGCCCGGATCGAGGAAGAGGTATCGTGCCTGGTTCGGCAGCTGGCCCGGATCCTCCGGACCAGCGGCTGCTGTGGACTCGAACACCGGCCCGTACAGCGCTCGCCCCAAGGAGTTGGCGGCCAGCACGTCCGAGCGTCCGTTCTGCACCAGGGCGACAGCTCCGGTCATCCCGTCCAGCAAACGCAATACTCCGGGACGGACCCTCTGCTGCGGTGGCCGGCGCGCCGGCCGCCGGGAGGACGGGGTGTTGGCCGTCCTGGCCAAGTCCATCAGATGCGTCCGCTCTGCCTCATCCAGCTGAAGGGCGGAGGCCACAGCGTTGAGGACCGAGTCCGAGACGCCGCGGATGCTGCCGCGTTCCAGCCGCGTGTAATAGTCCGTGCTTACCCCGGCGAGCTGGGCCACTTCCTCCCGACGCAGCCCCGGCACACGGCGCAGCTCGCCATAGTTGGGGAGCCCGGCCTGATCCGGGGTGATCTTCGCCCGGCGCGAGATCAGGAAGTCCCGGATTTCGTCTTTTCTGTCCACATCCACCACGCTACGCAGGCCGGACGGGCGGTGGCAGTGTCTATCAGACACCCCCAGTTGAGGCGGTGGATTCAGGTGTGGCCCCTCAGAACCGGTCGATGTTCGTAGCCCGGCCGTGTCACAGTCCGCCGCCCGGCTGCTTTGGTGACAGATCGCGCTAAAGTGTGCGTATGCCTAGGATTTCGGCCGCGAGCAACGCCGCCCAACGTGCCGAGACCCAGCGCCGCATCCTGACCGCGTTCGGGGAACTTCTCTTCACCCACGGGCTCCCCGGCCTGACCATGACGGACGTCGCGCGCCACGCCCAGATCGGCCGGACCGCCGTCTACAACTACTACGCGGACATCGAAGAGCTCCTCATCGCCTACGCCCTGGATGAGACCGAGCGGTTCCTGCTCGATCTGCGCGAATCCCTCGATGCACTGGAGAACCCGGTGGAGCGCCTGGCCGTCTACGTCCGCGCCCAGGTGGAGGACCTGAGCCGGCGGCACCTGCCGCCGGGCCCGGCCATGGCGGCGGTGCTCTCGCCGTCGTCGTTCGCCAAACTGGCCGACCACGTGGGTGAGCTCAGCGTGCTCCTGCGGGGCATCCTGCGCGACGGCATGGCCCAGGGGTACCTGCCCGAGTCGGACATTGCCCAGCTGGCCCAGCTCATCCACGGCACGCTCTCCTCAAGCGCTGCGCGGGGCGACGGGGCGGGCCAGGACGCCGAGGCCGAGGCGCGGCTCGCCCGGACGGTGCGGTTTGTCCAGCTGGGGGCGGGGGCCAGGTTTGACGACGCCGGCCGGCCGGTCCGCACCATCCGCTAGGCCCCGCGCCGGGAAGGCCGGAAAGCTGTGCCTTTAGCCCGTGCCGGGCGTCACCGTGGGTACGGCGGGCAACGTGGCCTCATCCACGATGCGCCGGTTCTCGCGGGGGCAGCTGAGCTGGCCCGGCGTCTGGTCCACGAGTTCCGGCTTGGCCAGTTCCTTGAAGTCGCCGGTAATGATCACGTCCACGCTCGCGTCCGCGCGCCCGTCCTGTACATAGTCCGAGCCGGGCACGTGGCGCTGGACGCTGAAGGCGGCCGACTGGCCCGCGGCACCGGAGACCACCAGCGCCACGCCGCGGTAGCTCGACGTCGTGTTCCCCACGGTACCCACCAGGAACTTCCGGGCGGCGAGCTGGTCGGCCACGCTCCGGGCCAAGCCCGGCCGGCTCGTGGAGTTGTAGATGTTGACGTGGACCTTCTGCGGCGGCGCGTAGTCGTAGGTGGCCGCCGGGCACACCGACACTGCCGCCCTGCTCCGCTCCGCCCCGGGGATCTTGATCTGGCCGTTCATGATGGCGAGGGCCACCACGATCGCGGCCACGATGAGGCCGACAAGCATCACCAGGACAACGCCGTGCAGGATCCTGCGCCGCAGCCGGTGGGGGTTCTTTGCCGTATCGTCCTGCTCCACGAACGTGGCCCTCAGCTCGGAGCCACTGATGACGCGGTGCCCGTGCAGGACTCTGACGTCTGGCGGCTTCCTAGCCATTTATCACGAGGACCCGCGCATGAATTGCGGTGCGCTGGTGCAGCGCGGTGCGGACTGCCCGGTGCAGGCCGTCTTCAAGGTAGAGGACGCCGCGGTATTCCACGACGTGCGGAAAGAGGTCGCCGAAGAACGTGGAGTCCTCGGCCAGCAGGGCTTCAAGGTCCAGTGTGCGCTTCGTGGTCACCAGCTCATCAAGCCGGACAGGACGCGGGGGCAGGGCCGCCCAGTCCTTGGGCGTGGTGTAACCATGGTCGGGGTACGGGCGTCCCTCGCCCACAGCTTTGAATATCACCATGCCAGCCTAGGGAACTTGGGCGCCCGAAGGAACGAATGTCCCCCGGCGGCGTGAGGTTGTGGCCAAACGGTAACCATTTGTCACACGACGCATTGGCACGACCAGCGCCTGGCGCCTGTCACATCCAGCGCCGGGCCGTTGATCTGCTGCGCGGTTCACCCAAACGTCCCGTGCGGCTGACAGAATGGCCGTATGACTTCACCCGAGACTGTCCCTGTTCCGTCGCCGTCGGCCCCCGTGCTGGCGCTGCTGCTCGACGTCGACGGTCCGGTCGCGAGCCCGGTCACCCGCGAGGTGCAGCCCGGCATCATCGCCGATCTGGTGGCCCTGGCCGCCGCCGGCGTGCCGGTCATCTTCAACACCGGCCGGTCGGACGCGTTCATCCGCGAGCAGGTCATGGAACCGATGATCGCCGCCGGGATGCCCGCCGGCACCCTCATCCACGCCATTTGTGAGAAGGGCGCCGTCTGGTTCAGCTACACCGCGGAGGGCCCCGGCCCGGTCCACGTGGACCACGAGCTCGCCATTCCGCAGGCCTTCGGCGATGACGTGCGCCGCCTGGTGGCCGAGGACTACTCCGCCCACATGTTCTACGACGAAACCAAGCGGGCCATGGTCTCCGTGGAGCAGCACATTGCCGTCCCCAACCCCGACTACCGGGCCGAGCAGGAACTCTTCGACGCAGACGCCATGGGCATCATGGCCCGGCACGGGCTCGGCGTGGTGCGGCTGGACCACCACGTCCCCGATTCGGATGACCAGGTCGACTTCCGCGTCGATCCGACCATCATCTCCACCGATATCGAATCGGTCCGGCTGGGCAAGGACCTGGGCGCGAGCCGGGCCGTGGAGTTCCTGGCCGCGCAGGGCATCACGCCGCAGGCCTGGCGCACGGTGGGCGATTCCCGCACGGACTACGCCATGGCCGACTGGCTGCACCACAACGACCACGCCGTGAAGCACGTCGACGTCCGGCCCGCGGACGGCATCCCGGTCAAACCCTACGATGTCCTCACCGCCGCCGATCTGGGGCTCGGCGAAGACGTGATCCACGACGACGCCGGTGCCGCCTTCCTGCACCACTGGCTGGCCGTCGTCACCGGCTGAGGCCCCGCTCCGCCGTCACAATTCGTCGCCACGCACGCCGCGCGGCGGCCGGTTTTCCGCGGCAATTTTGAGGCCCGCGTTATCATGCAAGTAGACACCAACGCACTCAAAGAAGCGGGAGCTCAGACATTACCGAAGCAGCGATCCAAGACGAGATTTACTATGGCAGCCAGGCATCTGTGGACGCCCACGCCGAGGTCACGTCGGCGGCCGCGGTCGCCAGATTCCGGACCCGCTCCGATGTTGTCCGCCACCGCGGCCGCTATGCGCTGATCAACGAAAACCGCACGCCGTACCAGGCCATGGTCGAGGACCTGATGTTCCTGCGTTCCGTCCTGGCCGGCGCCGGTATCGGCTACCTGCTGGTCCGCGGCAACAACCACCGCCCTGTGGTCGCCGTCGACTGGAAAGACCGCAAGGAACTCCGCGACGCCCTCGTGGAGGCGTGCCGCGACGAGCCGATGTATTCCATGAGCGTGGACGCAAAGAAGAAGTCGTCCGTGCTGGTGGCCGACGGCGAGCTGTCGCCGAACCGCCAGGCCCGGATCTTCCGGCTTTACCGGCCCAGGGTCGAACCCGAAGGCGGTTTTGAATTCGGGGCTTCCGCCGGCGTCCAGTTGGAGCTGTGGAGCTTCGAAGGCGATCAGCTGATCCTGCCGATCGAGAACTCCCTGACGCGCCGCACCATGCTGGCCCAGGATGCAGTGCGCGGCACGGTGGAACGCTACGGCCACACGTGGCCCACCATCGAGAACATGTTCGCGGACCACGCCAGCGACATCAGCTTCGACGTCGACCTGGTCTTCTCATGGGTTGACGGCAGCTCCCCCGAGTACATCGCCGCCCGCCGCGCCCGCATGGCCGGCGTGGTGGTGGGCGAGGGCGATGACCACGAGGCCCGCTTCCGCCAGATCGATGAGCTCAAGTACGCCCTGCGCTCGGTGTACATGTTTGCTCCGTGGATCCGCCGGATCTTCATCGCCACGGACTCCCCCGCGCCGTCATGGCTGGCCGACCACCCGAGTGTG
>Ga0207691_10002520_pt1 | contig 17913 bp, 14 predicted proteins | sample KBSM13metaG_FD_184327 | JGI IMG/M metagenome (GOLD analysis project Ga0207691, IMG submission 184327) | Miscanthus rhizosphere microbial communities from Kellogg Biological Station, Michigan, USA - KBS M1-3 metaG (SPAdes) (version 2) | ecosystem: Host-associated > Plants > Roots > Rhizosphere >... | reverse complement strand
GGATTCGAACCTTCGAAGGCGTAAGCCGGCAGATTTACAGTCTGCTCCCGTTGGCCGCTTGGGTACCCCTCCCGGGAAAAACGAGCCGCGTATTCTCGTGTCGACCCTTGGGAGTGTCAACGGCAATTGGCGCGCATTTTGCTGTGATTTTTGAAGCTCTCCGGCGAGTCGCCGGCGGCACTCATATATATAGGGCGTTCCCAGGCCCTCAAGGCCCAACCGGGCGCCCGCTGGCGTAGTTTCCGAGCCGATGGAGCTGAATACCCATCACCTGGTCGACCAACGGTGCGAGTTTGGTGGATTCCATGGTCAAGGCACCCGCGACGCGATAGGTCATGGTGACTCTCGTCCCCGGGCCATCTGGTGCCAGGGTAAAGCTGAGCACTCCCGTCACGGCCATACCCTGAAGGGGTCCGAGCGCGGCCTGGAGACGGAGCATTTTTTGGGGCTGCGCAAAGATGACCCGCCCGTGCTGCACCGATCCGCCGTCCGCGAGCTTCTCGCAGAAGCAGCCCCCAGCCCTGGCGTCGAGCTTCAAATTCCTGGCCGCGCCCGACCAGGTATGTGCGGGGTCCCACCACAGATTCACCCGGGTGAGGTCCCGATAGGTCGACGCCGGCGTGGCGTCCACCATCACGGTGGCTTCGATGGTGAACGCGTTTTCGTGAGTTTCGGTCACGGCAGCCGCGGCCTTTCCCATCACTGTGAGCACCAACAGAAGCATCAAAAATGGCGTTGTGATTTTCATGTCGCCGCAGGCTATCACTCGATGCCGGCCAGTCGTGCCAGTTCGGAAATTTCCGCTCGCGTGAGATTTTTGCAGCCGCTGGCGCGCAAATCGCGGGGCAATTCGACACTACCGTACCGTATACGGGTCAATCGGCTCACAACGAAGCCTTCGTGCTCGAACAGTCGTCGAACCTCGCGGTTGCGGCCCTCGTGCAGGCTGACCCGGATCCACGTGTGGCTGCCTTCGGTGGACTCCACCTGGATGGCGTCGAAATTGGCGGGCCCGTCCTCGAGCTCGACCCCGACCCGCAGCCGCTCCAGCACCTCATCCGGAGGCGATCCGCGAAGCCTGACCAGGTATTCGCGCCGGATCTCGGTGGACGGATGCATCAGCCGATGTGCGAGCTCACCGTCGTTGGTGAACAGCAGCAGACCCGAAGTATTTACGTCGAGCCGGCCGACGACGATCCATCGCCCGCTCGCCGGCGGCGGCAGCCGCTCGAACACAGTCGGCCGTCCCTCGGGGTCATTGCGCGTGGTCATCTCGCCGACGGGCTTGTGATACAGCAGCACTTCGATCGCATCCTTGCGCCCACCCAGATCCAACGGCTTTCCATCGAGACAGATCCGGTCCGTGCTCTCCGCGCGATCGCCGAGCGCCGCAACCCGATCATTGATGGTCACGCGACCGGCACGAATCCAGTCTTCGATTCCGCGCCGCGATCCATGGCCCGCGCTGGCGAGCAATTTTTGCAACCGTTCCGTCATGGGCAGCAGCATAACCAACTGTTATATGGCTATTCCAAGCCCAGCCTCGTGTTTGTTCGGCGTACCCGCCTAGAGTCGCCGCACCATGCTCTACGACAACATCCTCGGCACAATCGGCCGCACTCCCATCGTCCGCATCAACCGTCTCGCGCCCGCGGGCACGACGATGTACGTGAAGTGCGAGTTCTTCAATCCGATGTCATCGGTCAAAGATCGCCTCGCGATCGCGATCATCGAAGACGCGGAACGCAGTGGCGCTCTCAAGCCCGGCCAGACCGTGGTTGAAGCCACCTCGGGCAACACGGGCATCGCGCTCGCGATGGTCTGCGCAGCCAAGGGATATCCCTTCGTGGCCACCATGGCGGAAACATTCTCGATCGAGCGCCGCAAGATCATGCGCATGCTCGGCGCGAAGGTCATCCTCACGCCGGCCGCCGAACGCGGCCAGGGCATGGTGCGCAAGGCCGCCGAGCTCGCCAAGAAACATGGCTGGTTCCTCGCGAGCCAGTTCGAGAATCCTGCGAATCCGGCCTTCCATCGCAGCACCACGGGTCCGGAAATCCTTCAGGATTTCGTCGGCAGGCGGCTCGATCATTTCGTCACCGGGTGGGGCACCGGCGGCACGCTCACGGGCGCCGGCGAGGTGATCAAGCTCGCACGTCCCGATGTGAAGATCATCGCCACCGAGCCGGAGGCCGCACAGTTGTTAGGCGGCAAGCCGTTCGCGCCGCACAAGATCCAGGGCTGGACGCCGGACTTCGTGCCGGGCGTGCTCAACCGCAATGTGCCCGATCGCATCGTCCCGGTAACGGATACCGAAGCCATCGAAACGTCGCGCGCGCTGGCACGGAACGAAGGCATTTTCGTCGGCATCTCGAGCGGTGCCACATTTGCCGCCGCGCTCAAGGTGGCGCGCGAAGCCGGCCCGGGTTCGGTCACGCTCGCGATGCTGCCCGACACCGGCGAACGATATCTATCTACCCCGTTGTTCGAGGGCATCTCCGACGGCGGCGATCCCGAGCCATGAGCGGGCAGCCGCGCGAAAAATTCGGCCATGCCGAATCGAAAAGGACCAGTCGCGCGGTTGCTGCGGAGTTGCAAGAAGTGAGCGTGGGTCCCGCCACGAAGTTCGCGGCGCTGCCGGAGCCATTCCGTTTCTGGCGCGGCGGTGCGCTTTCCGATGGCCGGGTTGCCTACGAGACCTGGGGCTCGCTGAATGCGGCTCGTGACAACGCGGTGTTGCTGTTCACGGGGCTCTCGCCTTCAGCGCACGCAGCGTCCTCGCCGGAAGATCCGACTCCCGGCTGGTGGGAGAAGATGGTCGGACCCGGCAAAGCCATCGACACCGACCGTTACTTCGTGGTCTGCGTCAATTCGCTGGGCAGTTGTTTCGGCTCGTCGGGTCCCGCCTCGATCGACCCCGCCACCGGTCTCGCTTACCGGCTGGAATTCCCCGACCTTTCCATCGAAGACATCGCGCGCGGCGGCTACGAAACCATTCGGGCGCTGGGCATCGAGAGTCTGTCCGCCGTGGTCGGTGCCTCATTGGGTGGCATGGCGGTGCTGGCCTTTGCCGCACAGTTCGCCGGGGTGGCTCGCCGCGTCATAAGCATCTCCGGAAGCCCTGCGGCCATGCCGTTTGCCATCGCACTGCGTTCGACCCAGCGCGACGCCATTCTCACGGATCCGGATTGGCAGGATGGCCAGTACACGGGCGATGTGCGCCCGACCACCGGCATGCGCCTGGCGCGCAAGCTTGGCACGCTCACCTACCGTTCTGCCGCGGAGTGGAAGCATCGCTTCGGCCGCCGGCCCGCTTCCGATCGCCGCTACGAAACATTGCCGCCGGGTCGCGCGCATTTCCCGGCTGAGTTCGCGGTACAGGACTACCTGAACGCGCAGGCCGACAAGTTCGTGTCGGTGTTCGATCCGAACTGCTACCTCTATTTGTCGCGCGCCATCGATCGCTTCGACCTCTCGGCGCATGGCGGCACCGCCAGGGCCGCACTCGAACGCGCTGCTGCCGAGCGCGCATTGGTCATCGGCGTCGAGTCCGACATCCTGTTCACCATCAACGAACAGCGCGCCGTCGCCGACGCGTTCGAAGCCGCCGGCACCGAAACCGAATTCGTGCCGTTGGCCTCGCTCGAAGGGCACGACGCCTTCCTGGTCGACATCGAGCCGTTCGCTGCGGCCATCGGCAAGTTCCTCGCCGAATAGCTAGTTCCGCGGACGGCGAGTCCGCCGCTGCCAGAAAGTTCCCCGACCCGATACACGTGTAACGCCACGTTCGTGCGCCGTTAACCGGCGTGCAAGACGCGCTCCTTATGCTGCTCCTGAACACCCAAGTCAGGAATTCCGCGCAAGGAGCTGTCATGAAAACTTCAAATCTCGCCGAGTGCTTCGAGGATTTCGCGTCCATCATCATCACAGTGGATGCGCCGGAGGCGAAGGCGCCACGCATCGTGGCGCTGGAAGACCGTGGAATGCCGCGCCGGGCACCACGCAGGTCCTCGTTCGAATCCCGCCGCATCCAGATACGCGACACGGGATTGCGACACTTCAGGGTTTTCTAACTACCCGGCGCAGGCTGCGGCGCGAGGATCGGCGGCAGCGGACAATGCAGGACGGCGCATACCGTGCGCAGCAGTTCACCCTCTTCCACCGAGAGCTTCTGGTCATGCGCTATGCAGTGGACCAGGCCTTCGATGAGCACCTTCTTGGCGAAAGGCCGAAGGTTCGTGAGGCGGGCAAGCGCGTCGCCGAGCGCCTTCGGCCACTGCGCAACCTCGCGGAACGGCGGCCGGTGCTCGGGCAGCACGACCGAGATGCCGGCTTCGTAGGCGCGCCGCGCGCGCGCGTCTTCGCCCGTGCCCTGCATGGCCAGGATGACGAACAGCGTGTGGATGGCGTCGATTTCCTGCAATAGCGAGGCACTGCCGTGCAGGGGTCCGGCCTCCATCTCATCGCGCAGATTCGAGGCGAGCAACAGAGTCAGGCAGCACTCGAACACATCGATGCGCGCGTCGGCGTTCGCAAGCGCAGCGACGACGTCGCGCAACTGCTGGCGCTCCTTGAGCGAAAGCCGTCGCAGCGCCGGAAACAGTTGTTGAATGGCCGGCAGGCGTAACGCGGGCGGCAGGGAATCGGCGAGCGCCTGCATGCCGAGAACCCGCGTCGTGAATTCCTCGCCATAAGCGCTCTCGAGGATGCGGCGCTGCTGCGTGAGCACGTCCGGAACCTTGCTCGCCAGCACCACGAGCACCAGCGCGCGCGCGTGGTCGGCAGACTGCACGAAATCACGCAGGCCTTCGGGCACGGCATCGCGGGCACTCTGCGCGTAGCGCACGTTTTCGCTCGCCATCGTGCCGGCCAATGCGGCGATGCCATGCGCCGCGGAACCGCGAACGCTGCGATCGGGTGCTGGTGTGAATGCACCGGCGTCTGCATCGTCCGCTGGCGAGCGCGGGATGCGCGACGTGTCGGCGGCACGCTGTCTCTCCGCGTCGCGCGCGGCCTCGGCTGCCAATGCCGGCAGGTTTTCCTTTTTGAACGACGCGTCGAGTGCCTTGAGACGCTCTTCAATCGGCGGATGGGTGGCGAACATCCGCGGCAAGCCCGCCGCGAACAACATGTGCGCCACCTCTTCCGCTTCTGGCGTCACGAGGCGCGAACCTGAGGTGGTGCCCGCGATCTTGAGCAGCGCGCCGGACAGGCCCGAAGGGTTGCGCGTGAATTGCACGGCCGATGCATCGGCCAGGCGTTCGCGATGTCGCGAGACGGCCGCCTGCAGCAGCCGCCCGAAGAACACGCCGATGTAGCCGAGCATCATCACCGCGAGTGCCGCGAGCATGAGCGCGCCCGCGCCGTCCTTGCGGCTGCCGCGCGTGGCGTGCGGCGAGCTGTTCAGCACCGTGCGCGCCACGATGGCAACCGCCAGCAACCCGAACGTCCAGCCTAACAAGCGCAGGTTCAGGCGCATGTCGCCATTGAGGATGTGGCTGAACTCGTGCGCCACCACGCCCTGCAATTCCTCGCGCTTGAGTCGCGTGGCCGCGCCGCGCGTCACGGCGATGGCAGCATCCGCCGGTGAATTGCCGGCGGCGAACGCGTTGATGCCGTCCTCGTTTTCTAGCACGTACACCTCGGGCATCGTGACGCCCGAAGCGATGGCCATTTCTTCGACGACGTTGTGCAGGCGCTTGAGCGCGAGGTCGCCGGTACCGCGCTCGATGCGCGTGCCACCGAGCGATCGGGCCACCGCGCCGCCGCCCGCACGCAACGAAAGTGTCTTGAAAAGGCTGGCGCCGCAGATGATGGCCAGCACCACTACGCTGGTGCCGAACACCGCTGCCGCCGGCGATGCGTCCGGTTCGGCGGCGCCAAACAGGAAGAACACGACCGCGTCGATCGCGAGCACCACGAGCACGACGGAAATCAGGAACGCGACCAGGAGCCAGCGCGTCGTGCGACGCGCGGCTTCCTGGCGGGCGAAAAAATCCATCTAGCTAGGTGAAGCTGACCTTCGGCGCTTCACGCGCTTCGGGCTTGGCAGCTTCGAGCAGCTGTGCCGGCGTGAAATTGAACATGCCGGCGACCACGCTGCCGGGGAACATTTCGCGCTGGTTGTTGTAGCTCATGACCGAATCGTTGTAGGCCTGGCGCGCAAACGCCACCTTGTTTTCCGTCGACGTGAGCTCTTCGGAGAGCTGCATCATGTTCTGGTTGGCCTTGAGATCCGGATAGGCTTCGGCCAGCGCGAACAGACGGCCGAGCGCACCGCCGAGCTGGGTCTCAGCTCCCGAGAGCGCCGTCATTGCTGCAGCGTCGCCGGGGTTGGCGGCCGCCGCCTTGAGTCCGCTCACCGCTGAATTGCGCGCCTTGATGACGGCTTCGAGCGTCTCGCGTTCGTGCTTGATGTAACCCTTGACCGTCTCGACCAGGTTCGGGATGAGGTCGTAGCGTCGCGTGAGCTGTACATCGATCTGCGCGAATGCGTTCTTGTATCCATTGCGCGCGCCGACCAGCCGGTTGTAGAGCGAGACGACGAACCAGATAGCGACGACGACGACAGCAAGCAGTATCCAACCCATGATGGGACTCCTAATACGCGCCCGTGGCGCGCGTGAAATATGGGTGTGACGGGGCGGCAATGCAAGGACCTCTTCGCGGCCCCGGCATGCAATCACCGCACCTCGCGACTAAGTACCGCGATCAGACAGATTCCGCCATCACGGACGAGCGACCGTTCGTGTTGTCGTCGATCGCATGGTCAGTCGCGGAATCACGCTGCTCGAGTTGCTGGTGGTGCTCCTGCTCATCAGCATCGTGGCCGCGCTGGCGTTGCCTGGCTATCGCCAGCAGATGATCCGCGTGCATCGCACCGAGGCCTTGATCGCCTTGCTGGAGCTGCAAGCCGCCGAGGAGAAATACTTCCTGCGGCGCCATGTGTACACGAGCGAGCTCTCGGCCGCGCCGCCGACGGGTCTCGGGCTCGCGATGGCCAGCGGCTCGAACAACTACCTCTTGAGCATTGCGGTCGCGATCGATGGCCAGTCGTTCATCGCGACGGCGACGCCCAATCCGGACAGTGGACAGGCGGCGGACCGTGAGTGCCTTGCATTCTCCATCGACGCGCGCGGACGCCGCGCGGTGAGCGGTACGCGCGACGCCCGCTACTGCTGGAAGTAACAATGCATTTCGCCGCATGCGATAGTCGTGCGCATGCACTGCCGCGCACTCATCGCAATTGCCACGCTCGCGTCTTTTGCAACTCTCGTGCAGGCCGCCGTGCCGACCGAGCTCAAGATTGCGACGTGGAATCTCGAATGGTTCATGAAGCCCGAGACCATGCGGGCGCTCGCGCCCGCATGCACGCCGGCGGACGCGCCCCGCGATGGCGCACGCCGTGCGGTGCCCTGTGACGTTGCGCACGAACTCGCGCGCAGTCGCGAAGACATCGCCGCCCTGCGGCGGTACGCGGAAATTCTCGGCGCCGACATCGTGGCGCTCCAGGAGGTCGACGGCCCCGAAGCAGCCCGCCTCGTGTTCCACGGCTATGAATTCTGTTTTTCGGGTCGCATCGCGGTGCAGAACAACGGTTTCGCCATTCGGCGCGGACTGCCATTTTCGTGCGGCCCGGAGCTCCTCGACCTGTCGATGAACGACGACGTGCGCCGCGGGGTGGAGCTGCGAGTATTTCCAGGCACGCCGCAGGAGCTCAGGCTGCTGTCGGTACACCTCAAGTCGGGTTGCGCGCGTGATCCCCTCGACTCGACCCGGGCCGGCTGCACGGTGCTAGCCCGTCAGGTCCCGGTCCTGGAACGCTGGATCGATGCGCGCGCGAACGAACATAAGCCCTTCGCGGTGCTCGGGGATTTCAATCGCGACTTGCGGCGCGAACCTGCGGGGGCAGCAGTCTGGCCGGACCTCGATGACGGCGACCCGCCATCGGCCGGCCTTGTCAACACGGCTGAGGGGCAAGCTTTTCAAAACTGCATGCCTTCGCAGATCTTCAGCGGGTTCATCGACTACATCGTCCTGGGACGCCAGATGGCCCAGGGACTGGTGCCGGACTCCTTCGGACGTGCTCTTTTCCGGCCAGAAGACGCGCAGCGCCGAAAGCTGTCAGATCACTGCCCGATCTTTATCCGTATCCGGGTGGCAGACGCCGTCCGCGGCATGCCGTAAACAGAAAGCGTGAAAAATTTCGCGAAACCCATTAAGTTCAGTTCGGTTCAAACGACGGTCTCACAAGGCAATAATCCCTGAAGGAGAGCCTGATGAGTAAAACAACAACAGCGGGGATTCAATCGGTCGAGCGCAGGTTGCACACGAGGCACCGCGCGAGGACCACGGTGTACATCACCACCCCGACGGGCCGCAAAAAATTGTGCCGCGCCATCAATCTGTCGGCGACCGGCGTGTTCGTCGAGACCACGAACTTGGGGTTGCGCAAGGGCCAGCAGGTGGAACTCGCCTTCGCCATCAACTTGGGCGCGGTCACCAAACTGCATCGACGCACCGCCGTCGTTGCGCACGTATCGCGCGGCGGCACCGGGCTCATGATGGACGCCTACACTGCCCGGTAGTTAGACCACCTCTTCTCTTACAGCTTCACGGACGCCGGCTCTTAGCCGGCGTTTTCCTTCGTGGGCGTCAGCCCTAGAAGAGAATCGAGGGCAACTGGAGGCGACGCCTCGAAACTCTGCACGAAATCCACTCCGAGCGCGGTCAGCCAGTTGCTGTGATCGCCGCCCATCACGCGCTTCGCGACGGTTTGCAATCCCATCACCTTCGCGGTCTGTACCAGACCCACGACACGCGCCTGCGTGAGGCGGTGCTGAAGCGCGTTGGTGGTGAGCTCCGCGTCGATCTTCAGCAGCCGCACCGCCGAGTGATCGAGGATGGGCATGCCCGCGCCAACGACATTGAAGTCGTCGATGGCGACTGGAACGCCGATGCGTCCGAATACATCGAGCGCCGGAATCACCTGGTCGGGATTCGTGAGGCAGACACGCTCGGAGAATTCCACGCCGATGAGACCAGGCGGCAACGCCGCCTTTTGCAGGCAGCTTTCCACGAAGCTGATGAAATGCGGTTCGATGACCGCCGAGTCGGATAGGTTCACCGAAAACGCGGGCGGATCCTTTTTCCAGACGCTGGGATTCCGATGCAGCCAGCCGATCAGTTCGCCGATCACGCGGCGGTCGATCATCGACGCCAGTCCGTGGTTCGCGGCGGTCTGCATGACGCGTTCGGGTGATTGCTCCTCGCCGTCGACCATGTGCCGCAGCAGCACTTCGTAGCGCCGCACACCCTCCGCCTTTCTCAGACGCACGAGTTGCTGGACCCGCAGGACCACTTCCTGATTGCGGATCTGCGCGTACACCGCCTCGAGGGGCAGTGGCACCGGCGCTTTGGGCTTCGGCGGCGTGGCGCGCGGCATGGCGTGCAAGGTCTGGGCGACCTCGGAGGCAATGTCCGCGAGAATCGTAGTGACTGCCGGCGTGAGAAAGCGCGCCGCGGGATCTTCGTCCTCGAGGGGCGAATCTTCGACCACCAGGAGGCAGACGCCCTGCAGCGCCGAGTGCAGATCACGCAGGGCCAGCATCACAGCCGCGCGCGTACCGTCGCCGCGCAGGAACCGAGACTCGCGGGCAGCGCCGAGGACAAATGCGTCGAGCGCGTCGTTCAGTGCCTGGCGGAATTCGATTCCAAAATCGGTGGAGGTGCAGTGCAGGACTTCACCGCGCGCGTCATAGAGCGCAATCGCGCGATAACGCGCGTGCGGCAAGGCCTGCTCCAGGGTGGCAACCCAACCTGGCGCAACTTCAATGACCTGCTCGTTGAGCACAGACGCGCGGATGGTCGTCTGGCCTGTATCTGACGATGCCGAGGCCAAAGTCGACTGACGTGAGTCCATTCCCTGAATTTCTCGAAGTGGATTTTCAAAGCGAGGGTTACAGAATCCAGACAGGCCGAACGTGATCCGGCTCGCGATCCTGTGCAACTGTTAAAACGGAGCTCGATGATTTGACATATCGCAAGCGCTACCGATCTCTCTCTAACTAGTGTCATCGGAGCGAAAAATGCCCCACGTCCTCGAATACTGGACTTTGCAGAACCGATCAACATCGTGCATATTCGATCAGGAACAGGGGGAAGACGATGAAGAAGCGCATTTCACGGCGGCAATTCATTTCCAACGGGGTCGCCACTTCCACTGCGGTTGGGGTGATCGCGAACCAGTCGGCGCAGGGCGCGACTGCCCCCGCTGTTTCCATGACCAACCCAGGCGCCGGCGCCTGGGTGCGCTGGCTCGATGGCAACGCCGGCGCCGTGGCGCAGGGAGTCACCTGGGGTACGCCGTGGCCGCGCGGCAAACAACACGAGACGAAAAATTTCGGGCTGCGCGGTCCCGACCAGAAGGTGCTGCCGCTGCAGAGCTGGCCACTGGCTTATTGGCCCGACGGTTCACTCAAGTGGACGGCGCATGCGCTGCCGCCGGCCGAAACGCCGTCCAATGGGCCGTTCGAAGTGATCGCACGCCCCAACACTGTGAAGCCGGCGCTCAGCGTCAGCGTGAAAGAAACCGACAGCGCGATCGAAGTCGACACGGGCCAGTTCGTGTGCCGCTTCGCGCGCCGCGGTGCGAACGTCATCGACTCCATCACGCGTGGCGGCCGCGAAGCGCTGCGCGACGGCAAACTGGTCCTCCTGCGGCAGGATCGCGCGGCATCCGCCGACGACGCGCAGCTGCACCAGGAAAATTTCGCGGGCGCGCTGGAAAAGGTCACCGTCGAGCAACGCGGTCCGCTGCGTGCCGTAGTCCGGCTCGAAGGCAAACACTCCAACGGCAAACGCGGCTGGCTGCCGTTCACGCTGCGGGTCTATTTCTACGCCGGCAGCGACGCGCTGCGCGTACTCCACACCATCGTCTTCGATGGCGACGAGTCGCAGGATTTCATTCGCGGCATCGGCCTGCGTTTCACGACGCCGCTGACCGACGCGCTTCACGATCGGCACGTGCGGTTCGTCGGCGAGCAGGAGGGATTGTTTGCCGAAGCGGTGCGCACACTCACTGGCCTGCGCCGCGATCCGGGTAAAGCTGCACGCCAGGCGCAGATCGACGGTCTGGCGGCGCCGGCCATCGCACCCGTCGCGAGCAATCTTCTGCAGTACATCCCGGCTTTCGGCGACTGGACGCTGCTGAAGCCCAACGCGAATTCTTTCACCATCCGCAAGCGCACTGCCGACGGCCACGCATGGCTCGACAGCGGCCAGGGCCGGAGGTCGGGCGGACTCGGCTACGTCGGAAGCCCCACAGGTGGTGTCGCGTTCGGCATCCGCAATTTCTGGCAGAGCCATCCCGCACAGCTCGACATCCGCAACGCGAGCCAAGATCTCGCCACCGTCACTTTGTGGGTCTGGGCGCCGGAAGCGACTCCGATGGACCTGCGCTTCTATCACGATGGCCTGGGCCAGGACACGTACGAGAAGCAAACCAAGGGTGGTCTCGAGATCACCTACGAGGACTATGAACCCGGATTCGGCACGCCGATGGGCGTCGCGCGCACCAGCGAGCTCATGCTGTGGATTTTGCCGACGACGCCGGCTCGCGAACGCCTGACCCAGCTCGCCGACGCGTTGCGTCAACCCGCCGTCATGGTGCCAACACCGCGCACCTCGTTCGACTCGGGCGTCTTCGGCCATTCCTTCTCGCTGCCATCGGAGACGCCGGCGGAACACGCGCAACTCGAACAGCGGCTCGACTGGATGTTCGACTTCTATCGCGCGCAGCAGGACCAGCACGGCTGGTATGGCTTCTGGAACTACGGCGACGTCATGCACACCTACGATTTCGACCGCCACGAGTGGCGCTACGACGTCGGCGGGTTCGCCTGGGACAACTCCGAGCTGGCGACCGACCTGTGGTTATGGCTGTACTTCCTGCGTACCGGCCGCGCGGACTCCTTCCGTTTCGCCGAAGCGATGACCCGGCACACCGGCGAAGTCGATGTGCATCATCTCGGGCGCTTCGCGCCACTGGGCTCACGCCACAACGTCATGCACTGGGGCTGCTCGGCCAAACAACTGCGCATCAGCACGGCCTTGAATCGCCGTTACTTCTACTACCTGACCGGCGACGAGCGCGTCGGTGATCTCATGCGCGAGCAGATCGAGGCGGGACGCACGCTGCGCACCGTGCTCGCTACCAGAAAGCTGCCCGGCGCCGAATCGCGCCACGTCGCTGACCCGCAAGGTGAATATGCGTTTTTGGGCTTTGGCACCGACTGGGGCTCGATCGCCGGCGCATGGCTCACCGAGTGGGAACGCACGCGCGACAAGACCATGCGCGACCGTCTGGTAGCGAGCATGAAGACCATTGCCGCGCAGCCGAAGGGATTTTTCACGGGCGGCGAACGCTTGAACCTCGAGACGGGCGCGTTCGACATTTCGAAAGACACGCAACTCAACGTCTCGCATCTCTCCGCCGCATTTGGGCTTCCCGAGGTCTGCGCAGAGCTCATCGAGCTCATCGACGTTCCGGAGTTCGAGCGTGCCTGGTTGTTGTACTGCGAGCTGTACAACGGCTCGGACGAGCTGCAGAAGGCGGCGCTTGGCGAGAGCTTTGGCAGCATCAACCTACAGCAGGGGCACGCGCGCCTCACTGCCTACGCGGCGCGGCGCAAGAACGACGCTGCGCTTGCGGCACGCGCCTGGGCAGAACTCACCGAGGGCCGCAGCGGCTACGGCGCGCGACAGCAATTCGCGTCGAATCGCATCGAAGCGCCGGCGGTATTGAATCCGGTCGACGAAGCACCCGGTGTTTCCACCAACGCTACTGCGCAATGGGGACTCGCCGTGATCGAATGCCTGGCGTACGCGCGCGTGCCGGCGCGTTGATCGGCGCTCAGTGCGTTCGCGTCTGCAACTGCGGCGCCGCGAGCGTGCGCGGCGTGAAGCGTACCTCGCGGATACAGCCCTGGTACCAGCTCACCTTGTTGAGCCGCACACCGAGCGACATCCTGCCCTGCTCCATCGCGCGAAACGCGACCGGGCCCTCGAGCTCGCGCCTGCCATCGACGTAATGCGTCATCGTCGTTCCGTCGTAGGTCAATGCCACCCAGTGCCACTCGTCAGTCGAGTGCACCTTCGCCCGATCGAGCAGCGTCAGGCGGCTCTCTGGCGAGTCGAACAGAAAGGTGTCGAGCACCCATTCCTGCGGCGAGACGACGCGCAGTTCGAGCAGCACGCGGGCCGCGCGCGCGTCTTCGATGTGCAGGAAACGTTGCTCGGCAGAGCCCGCGGTGCGCGGCTTGATCAATGCTTCGATGGTGAAATTGCGCAAGCCCGCGATCGGATTGACGTCGAGAAACGCAGCGTCCGGCTCGCCCTTGAAACACATCGACCGGCCAGTCTTTTCTTCGACGATACTCGGCGCGCCGGAGAGGGTGACGATGTTGCCGCCGATGCGGTCTGATTCCTTGAACGTCCAGACAGTCGGCTGCTGCGCACAACCTGAGGCAACGCAGCACAGGAGCGCCGCGAATATGGTTTGGGAACGCATTGTCCAAAGGCTACCCGCTTCGGTCTGTTGCGTCACGAGGGAAGCATGAGCGAAGTCCGCAGTTCAGCTTTGTTAGTGGCGACACTCGCGCTCATCGCGCCAGCAGTCGGCGCGGGTCCGGAAACCCTGGTCTTGCCGCTCTCTGGCATGGGCGCCGCCGGCGAAGCTCCGGTGTACTGGGATTTTCAGCTCGACAACGGAAGAGGCAGCGGCAAACGAAGCCGCATCGTCGTGCCGTCCTGTTGGGAGCAGCAAGGGTTCGGCGCCTATTACTACGGCACGCAGGGCCGCGGAAAACCCGACGACGATCCCATCATTCCGAAGGAAACCGGAACCTATCGGCGTGATTTCCAGATCCCACCTGCGTGGGACGGGCGCGACATCCACATCGTGTTCGAAGCGGCGATGACCGACACCACGGTAAACATCAATGGCCAGTCGGCTGGCCCCACGCACCAGGGCGGCTTCTACCGATTCAGCTATGACATCACGAAGCTCATCAAACCCGGGCGCAACGAAATCGAAGTCATCGTTTCCAAGGAGTCCGCTAACAAGAGCGTCAACTACGCCGAGCGCCGCGGCGACTACTGGACCTTCGGCGGCATCTACCGCCCGGTGTGGCTGGAAGCTCGGCCTGAGGATCACATCCTCTGGACGGCGATCGATGCGCGCGCCGATGGCAGTTTTCACGCGCGCGCACATCTCAATCGCGTGGCGCCCGAAGGTGCGAGAGTCCGCGCGCAGGTACTGGACGCCAGCGGCGCGCCGATGGGCTCGCCACTCGTCGCCGCAGTGATCCACGGTGATACCGCTCTCTTTACCGGCGCGTTCAGCTCACCGGCGTTGTGGACCGCCGAGACGCCCAACCTCTATTCGGCGAAGTTCACACTGGAAACCGACGCCACTGTCATTCACGAAAGCAGCACGCGTTTCGGCTTCCGTACGCTGGAGGTGCGGCCGCGCGATGGTGTCTATCTCAACGGCCACAAAATCGTGCTCAAGGGCATCAATCGCCACAGTTTCAATGCGAAGACCGGCCGCACGCTGACGCGCGCGCAAAATTTCGAGGATGTGCGCCTCATCAAGGGCGCCAACATGAACGCGGTGCGCATGTCGCACTATCCACCCGATCCCGCATTCCTCGAAGCCGCCGATGAACTTGGCCTTTATGTGCTCGATGAACTCGCCGGCTGGCAGGGCTCCTACGACACTCCCACCGGCGCCCGCCTCATCGGTCAGATCGTGCGCCGCGACGTCAATCATCCGAGCATTCTGTTCTGGGACAACGGCAACGAGGGTGGCTGGAATCGCGAGAACGACGGCGAGTTCGACCGGTGGGATCCGCAGAGGCGTCCGGTGCTGCATCCCTGGGCGATTCACAGCGGCATCAATACCGATCACTACGAAAATTACGACAGCACGGTGCGCTTGAGTTCGGGTCCTGACATCTTCATGCCCACGGAATTCCTGCATGGCCTCTACGACGGTGGCATCGGCGCGGGCCTGCGCGACTACTGGGACGTGATGGGCCGAAGTCCCACCGTCGCTGGAGGGTTCTTCTGGTCCTTCGCCGATGAAGGCGTCGAACGCACGGACCGCAATGGCCGCATCGACAACATGGGCAATGCGGCGCCGGATGGCATCCTCGGCGCGCACCACGAAAAGGAAGGCAGCTACTTCGCGGTGCAGGAGATCTGGTCGCCGGTTGAGTTGCACGATCTCAGGTTTTCCGGCGGCCAACTGAAGATGCGTGTGGAGAACCGCTACGACTTCATCAATCTCGACCGCTGCGCGCTTACCTGGCGCGCGTTGCGTCTGCCATCTCCGAATGCGCGCTCGTCGCCTGTGATGCTGGGTGAGGGCCGCGTGAAACTCCCATCCACCGCGGCGCACGACTCGAAGGCGTGGGATTTTCCTGTGAGCGTAAACGCGCTTGCATCGGACGAGATCCTCGAGATGGCAGTGCACGATCCGCAGGACCGGGAGCTGTGGAAGTGGGTGGTGCGCGGCGATGCGCAAACGTCCGCTTCGGTCGGCAAGTCGCCGCGCGTCCAGAAGACTGGCGAATCGGTTTCGGCCGGTGGCTACTCGCTCGAGTTCGATGCGAAAACGGGAATGCTGACGCGGCTCACGGCTCGCGGGCGCACAATTCCGTTGCGCGGTCCGCACCTCGCCGCCTGGCAACGCGCGCCCAAGCTGCGCAGCTTCGTGAGAATCGCGGATGAAACGACACTTCGTAAACTTGAACTCGCGCCGGCGGACGGCGTGCTGGCACGAGCCGAGTACGACGGCGTGTTACGCGAAGTGACGTGGCGAGTCGACGGTGACGACCTCATCGTGCACTACCGCATTGCCTATGAGGGCGCCGCTGACATTCTCGGCGTGAGCTTTGACTACCCCGAACAAAGCGTGGTCGCCAAACGCTGGGTGGGTGCGGGTCCGTATCGCGTCTGGAAGAACCGGCAGGCGGGTACGGAGTTCGGCCTGCACCAGGCCAACTACTCGCGCTCCACGCCGGGCGTCAGTTACGAATACCCGGAGTTCGAGGGATTCTTCGGCGCATGGGACTGGCTCGAGCTTGAGACACGTGAAGCGCATGTCGTGGTTCGCAATGGCGGCAAGATTCCGTTCTTCGGTTTGTACCAGCCGACACCCGGCGAACAACCAGTGCTCGAATTGCCAAAGCTCGGCTGGTCGTTCCTGCACGCGATCCCAGCCATCGGCACCAAGTTCGCACTGCCCGAGGTGTTAGGACCCCAATCGCAGCCGACGCTGTTCACGGGTCCCATCGAAGGAGAGCTGAGATTCACCATCACGCGGTGAACGAGGTGGTGGAGGCCCCGCTGACTACCAGTTAGCGGGGCCACCTGGACCTTTCGAGTAATCAACTCGCCTTGATCGGCTTCCAACGCGGACCTGGCTGCGGCGCTGGTGGAATCCCGTCGGGCTCGGGCAACTCGATTGCCCCTGCGGGCGGCGGAGGCGTCGAAGGAAAGCTGCTCATGGGATCCAGCTTCCGGAACCCGGCGTGCTGCCAGCGCTTCGGACGCGCGACGAAGCCCGCCGGCATCGGAAATCCGACGAGACGCGCGGCGCGTTCCACTGGATGCTCTGCCGGAGTGTTGAGCCCCATGCCCGCGCGCACCACGCGATAGAAGAATCGGAGGAACAGGATGGTGGCCCACCGCTCCCCGAGCGTTACCAGGTACGCAACGGCCGGATTGCCGAGCGCCACGCGCGCGCGGAATTTCAGACGGCGCCGCTCGCTGGCGATTTCGATGCTGTCGTAGAAGCTCGGCACCACCAGCAGCGTGAGCATCGTCGACACGACGGTGCCGCCGATGATGGCCACGGCCATCGGTGAATAGAATTCGCCGCCTTCGCCGACGCCGATGGCCACCGGCATCATGCCGGCCATCAGCGCGAACGTGGTCATGAGGATCGGTCGCAGGCGTACACGGCCTGCGTGCATGAGGGCTTCCTCGCGATCGATGCCCTGCCGTTCCTCTTCACGCGCGCAGTCGAGCAGCAGGATGGCGTTTTTCGCCACGAGGCCCATGAGCATGATCACGCCGATGAGGCTCATGAGATTCAGCGAGCCGCCGGTGAGATTGAGCGCGAGCACCACGCCGATCAGCGAGAACAGCAGCGACAGCATGATGGGCAGCGGCGCGGTGAAGGAACCGAATTGCATCACGAGCACCAGGTACATCACGAAGATACCCATGAGCAGCGCGATGCCCATTTCCGAGAACAGCTCATTCTGATCGCGAGACGCGCCGCCGAGCCCGACGCCGAACCCGGCCGGGTACTCCATGGCGTCCGCAATTGCCTTCGCCTTCGAACTCACGGTTCCAGAGTCCACGCCCTGCACGTTGCAGGAGACCGTCACGGTGCGTTTGCCGTTGTAGTGCTGGATACGCGCCGGACCCTTGTCGATGGTGATGGTGGCGATCTGCTCGAGCGGCACCATCATGTTGGTGCCGGTCACCGCAATGGGCAGGTGTTCGATGTTGGACGCATCGAGACGGTCTTCGGGTGACAGCCGGACCGCGACATCCCGCGATTCACCGGTCGGATCGACCCAATCGCCCACCTCGACGCCCGCGAACGCCACGCGCAAAGTCTGCGCGGCATCGTTCACGGAAATACCAAGCTGGTTGGCGACGCCGCGATCGAGCTCGATGCGCAGCTCGTCTTTCGGATCCTGCTCGGAGAGTCCGACGTCCACGGCGCCCGGGATTTTGCGCATCTCGTCCATGAACTGGTTGGTGAGCTCCATGAGCTTGCGGGAGTCCGTGCCGTAGAACTGGATCTGCACCGGCTTGCGCGCGCCATTGTTG
>Ga0207691_10002518_pt1 | contig 17916 bp, 12 predicted proteins | sample KBSM13metaG_FD_184327 | JGI IMG/M metagenome (GOLD analysis project Ga0207691, IMG submission 184327) | Miscanthus rhizosphere microbial communities from Kellogg Biological Station, Michigan, USA - KBS M1-3 metaG (SPAdes) (version 2) | ecosystem: Host-associated > Plants > Roots > Rhizosphere >... | reverse complement strand
GAAGTCGAGGCGCTGAAAGCTCAGGCGAAATAAGTTCCGCAAGCGCGTGCAGCGCGCTCTTCACAACGTCGTCCTGGAACGGGCCCCTGCCGGAACGACTAAGTGTGAATTTCGCGATGGCCCGTCAGACCGCCTAGGCCGGCGTCCGAAATGACGCCGCTAGGCGCTGCGTCAACCAGTTCCTGATGCGCTGCTTGCAGTAAGGTCAATCCGGTTTGGCGCCGGAATCTTTAACTGCCTTGCCCCACTTAACAATTTCCTGAGCGATGTATTGCGCGGTCTCCGCAGGCGTGTTGCCCACCGGATCCGCGCCGTCTTTCGCCAAGCGCTCGATGACGTCGGGCTGCTGGACTGCTTTCGCCGCTTCCGCATGCAGCTTTGCGATGACGTCTGCCGGCGTGCCTGCGGGCGCGAGCAGGTAATACGAATTGACGACTTCGTAGCCTTTCAGAGTTTCGCCTACCGTTGGAACGTCAGGCACCACCATCGATCGCTTAGCGCTCGTAACAGCGATGCCGCGCACTTTGCCGCTGCGTACATGAGGCAGCGATGAGATGAGGCTCGATATGTGCAGCTGCACGATGCCCGCAATGAGATCGATCATTGCAGGCGACGAGCCGCGGTACGGCACGTGCACCATGCTGACGCCCGCCATGTGATTGAAGATGACGTTCGCCAGATGCCCTCCACTGCCCGCGCCGGCAGTGGCAAAGTTAAGCTCGCCCGGACGCGCCTTCGCAAGTGTGATGAGATCCTTGACCGTGCGCGCCGGAAGCGCCGGGTGAATGTTGAGCATTAAGGGCTGCAACGCAATTTGTGAGATCGGCGCGAAATCGCGCAGCGTATCGTAAGGGAGCTTCGGATACAGCGACGGATTAATCACATGACTCCCGTACGCCATCAGCAGAACATAGCCGTCAGGTGCTGACTTCGCCACGACATCCGTTCCAACCACGCCACCCGAGCCTGCGCGATTTTCAACCACCACCTGCTGCCCGAGAGTCGCCGACATTTTCGCGGAGACCAGACGCGCCATGAAATCGACGCTGCCACCGGCCGCGCTGGGAACGATCATGCGAATAGTCTTTGCCGGATAATTTTGAGCATGCGGTGCAGTGACGATGCCGCCCAGTCCCGCTATCAAGAACGCATAATGAAGATGATGTCTCATCACACTCTCCTCACCGATGTGTGCACTCCACGCGCTATCGATCACTGCAATACGGCGCGTGGATACCAGCAATGACTAAATCCGTGCAAGCGCTGAAAAGGGGCCTCCATATAGCGAGTCCCGTACTATGCAGCGAGCCTGCTGCGGATAACGAACTGAAATGTTCCGCCGTGTCGATAGTAGTCGACCTCCTGAAGAGTATCGAGACGAGAGAGCAGCGTGATGCGCTGACTCGATCCGTCCATTCGCGTGATAACACATCCGACGTGCTGGCCTGGAGACAAGTGAGGCTCCAGGCTATCAATGTCGAAGGTTTCAGTCCCATCCAGCTTTAGCGTTTTGCGCGTCTGTCCATCCGTGAATTGAAGCGGTAACACGCCCATGCCGATAAGGTTGGAGCGGTGGATGCGCTCGAAATTTTCTGCGATCACCGTTCGAACGCCCAGCAGGCGCGTACCCTTGGCGGCCCAATCGCGCGATGAGCCGGCGCCGTATTCACTGCCGCCAATGATGACCAGCGGCACGTTCCCGCCGGCATAGCGTGCGGCCGCATCGAAGATCGAGAGTATGTCGCCCGATGGCATGTGCCTCGTCACGCTGCCTTCGCGACCCGGAACGAGCTCATTTTTGATCCGGATGTTGGCGAAGGTTCCGCGGATCATGACGTCATGATTCAAGCGGCGCGCGGCGTACGATACAAAGTCGCGCGAGTGTATGCCCAGCGATTGCAGATATTTCGCAGACGGCGTTCCATCAGAAATGACGCCGATCGGCGAGATATGATCTGTCGTCAGCATGTCGCCGTACATGGCGAGCACGCGCGCGCCGCGAATGTCCGCGATCGGCTGCGGCTCGCGCGACATGTCATCAAAGAACGGCGGCCGCCGTACGAAGGTGCTGGCGTCGTCCCACTCGAACATCACGCCGCCGGCCCGCGGTATGCGTTGCCATTCCGGCGGTCCATCGGACAAATGCTGATAGCGCCGATTGAACAGCGCCGGTGAAAGGGTGCTCTCTACGATGCGCCTGATGTCCGTTGAGTCAGGCCAGATGTCGTTCAGGTATACCGGTTTCTCATCATTGCCGGTGCCGAGCGGTTCTTTCGTGAGATCGATCGTGATGGAACCGGCCAGTGCGTACGCTACGACGAGCGGCGGAGACATCAGGAAATTCGCGGTAACGCTGGGGTGGATGCGGCCTTCGAAGTTGCGGTTGCCCGACAATACTGCAACCGCCGCAAGCTTGTTGGCTTTGATGGCGTCTGCAATCTCAACCGCCAGTGGCCCGGAGTTTCCCATGCAGGTCATGCAGCCGTAGCCGACGACGCTGAAACCAAGCTTATCCAATGGTTGCTGCAAACCGTTCTGCTCGAGGTAGTCGGAGACAACCAGCGAGCCCGGCGAGAACGAGGTCTTGATCCACGGCTTTACCTTCAGACCTGCAGCTAAAGCGTTTTTTGCGAGCAAGCCAGCGGCAACCATGGAAGACGGATTCGCTGTATTCGTGCAGCTCGTAATAGCAGCGAGCACGATGTCGCCGCTTTGCAGTCCGAAGTCGCTGCCGGAGACGGGCGCTTTTTTGCCACGGACGCCTGGATGCGCATCATCAAAAGCTGCCGGTAATCGCGCCAGGTCAACCCGTTGATTCGGACGCTTGGGGCCGGCTGCGCTCGGCATAATTTCGCCAAGGTCGATGTCGATGACCTCGCTATACTGCGGAATCGCGGTGTTCGCATCACGCCACACACCCTGGGTTTTGCAATACGTTTCCACCAGCGCGATCTGCTGCGGATCGCGGCCGGTGATCTCGAGAAAGCGCAGCGTCTCGGCGTCGACCGGGAAAAAACCCATGTTGGCGCCGTACTCCGGCGTCATGTTCGACACCGTCGCGCGATCAGGCAAACCCAACTCGTCGACGCCCGCGCCAAAAAACTCGACCGTCTTGCCGACAACCTTGTGACCGCGCATACGCTGCGTGATGGTGAGCACGAGATCAGTAGCGGTGACGCCGTTTTTCAGTCTACCCGAGAGCCGGCAGCCGACAACCTCGGGTATCTGAATGATCATCGGCTCACCGAGTGCGGCAGTGCCGCCTTCGAGGCCGCCCACGCCCCAACCAACAATGCCAAGGCAATTGATCATGGCGGTATGACTATCCATGCCGAGCAGCGATTCGGGATACGCAAACGTGATGTCGTCCCGATCTTCGGTCCAAACCACGCGTGCCAGATGTTCGATGCTGATCTGATGACAAATTCCGCTGCCCGGCGGGACAACGCGTACATTGGCGAAAGCCTGTTGCCCCCACCGTATGAACGCATAGCGCTCGCGATTGCGTTCGATCTCGAGCGCAAGATTGCGTTCTGCCGCGTCCGCCGTGCCTGAGTGCTCGACGGTTACTCCGTGATCGATGATGAAATCTATCGGCACCGACGGATTGATTCGACCGGGATCCGCGCCCAGGCGTTTCATTGCGTCGCGCATCGCGGCCATGTCGCCGAAAAGCGGAAAGCCCGATGAGTCTGGAATCATCATGCGCGCCGGCTTGAACTCTATCTCATGCCGGGTTTTACTGTGCAACAGCCAAGCGGCGATTCCCCATACTCGCGAAGAATCACCCGCGGCGGCACCATGCCGAATCTGATTCTCGAGCAGCACCTTCAACGAATACGGCAGCTTTGCAACTCCGGACAATCCCAGCTGATCGGCCGCTTCGAGACTGTAGTATTTATACGTACGGCCGCCGGCCTCGAATTGCCTGACCGTAGCCGCGCTGTCAAATGGAGGAAACATTAGAATGGTCCCTGCGAAACTTGCGACGAGCGGATCAACCCAAATGACGCCGGCGTTTATACAGCGTCCTTAAGATATTTTTTCTCGAGCGCCTGCCAGTGCTTGCTGGCTACCGCCTCTTCCCTGTCCATGAATGTTGCCAGGCGATGTTCCATCACTTCCGTGTCACCGTCGCGGCGCAGGACTTCCAATACTTCTTTAACTGCGAAAATCGCCGCGCGATGGGTCTGTGACGGGTAGATCCCGAGCTTGAAACCCATCGCTTCGAGTTTCGCGGCCGCAATTGCCGGCGTCTTACCGCCCTCAAATATATTCGCCATCGCCGGCTTTTTGAAGCTCCCGCCGACCTGTGCAAGCTCATCAGCTGACTGCGGCGCTTCAACGAACGCGATGTCCGCACCCGCTTCGAGATAGATATGCATGCGATCGATCGCTGCTTGCAGGCCTTCCATGGCACGCGCGTCGGTGCGCGCAATGATGCTGAGCGACTCGTCGCGGCGCGTGTCGACCGCGGCCTTGATCTTTCCTGCCATTTCGGCTGCCGTCACCAGCAGCTTTCCTTCGTAGTGGCCGCACTTCTTCGGCGATATCTGATCTTCGAGATGAAACGCAGCAACGCCGGTCTTCTCATACTCCCGCACGCTGCGCACGACATTCATCGCATTCCCGTAGCCCGCATCCATATCCGCAATAACAGGGATGTCCACGACGTCCACCGTACGCGAGATCCATTGCACCACTTCGGTCATGGTCAGCAAGCCGATGTCGGGATAGCCATTCGCGCGTGAGTAGCCACCACCTGTGAGATACACGGCCTGGAAACCTGCCAGTTGGACCATGCGCGCGGTCAACGTGTCATACGCGCCCGGCGCAACCACGTATCCAGGTGCACTCATCATTTGTCTGAACTTCGTGCGGGCGTTCATCGGTTGATTCCTTTCAGTTCTGGTGCGGCGGGCGCCGGTGCGCTCGAACTCTAGCACACTGGTTTGCTCGCTCGCCCTTCCCGCCATCATGACTGCGAGATGTGTGTGCGCTGTTACGGTAGACTCTGGTTTCTACCAATCAGGAGGATGACATGCTGCGTATCTATGGCGCCGCCAAGTCGCGTGCACTGCGCACACTGTGGATGGCGGGCGAGCTCGGACTTTCCTACGATCACAAGAATTATCTGCCGCGAGCGCCGGAGACGAAGACGCCCGAGTTTCTGGCCCTGAATCCAAATGCACGTGTGCCGACCATCGACGATGACGGCTTTGTGTTGTCCGAGTCGATGGCGATTAATTTTTATCTCGCGAAGAAACACAAGAGCGCGCTGTATCCGTCCGATCCGAAGTTTGAAGCGCTCGCGCTTCAATGGAGTCTTTGGGAGACCGACCGTCTTGATCGTCAGCTTGTGAATTACATCAGGCACTCGTCAGAGCTTCCTGAGGCGGAGCGCAAACCAGCGATGGCTGAAGCCGCATGGAAGGAAATCGTGCCGGCATTCGACGTGCTGGAAACTTCGCTTAAGAAATCGGAATGGCTCGCCGGCCCCGCTTTCTCAGTTGGCGATCTCAATGTCGCGAGCGCACTTTATCGCGCGCTTTCGATGAATCTTGGCAAGTGGCCACACGTCAAGGCATGGCTCAATCGGTGCTGGGATCGGCCGGCTGCCAAAAAGGCACGGGCGATGCGTGAGCAGTAAGGTCATTGAAGAGTAGCAAATGCGATTAAAGGCCCCCGCCCCAGCGGGCGTGTTTTTGTCGCTTTGATCGACATTACGCTGCTCATCCGGGGCGCGCGAAGACTTAACCCGCCCTCTCAGGCGTCAACTAATATATAATCCGCCGCCTTTCAACATTGGGCGGGTGCGCGCACTTGTGCGTATCGCACTGTGCCATCACTTGGCCGGATCCATCTCTTGATTACAACATCCAATATCACTATGCAGTTCGGCGGCAAGCCGCTGTTCGAGAACGTGTCGGTCAAGTTCGGGCAGGGCAACCGCTATGGCCTGATCGGCGCCAACGGCTGCGGCAAGTCCACGTTCATGAAGATCCTGGGGGGCGATCTCCAGCCAACCTCCGGTCACGTCGCTGTCGACAAAGATGAGCGGCTCGGCAAACTTAATCAGGACCAGTTCGCCTACGAGGATACGCGCGTGCTGGACGTTGTATTGATGGGCCATAGCGAGATGTGGCGCGCGATGCGGGAGCGCGATGCGATTTATGCGAACCCGGACGCGACCGAGGACGATTACATGCGGGCCGCCGAACTCGAGCATGAGTACGGCGAGTACGACGGCTACACGGCCGAAGCACGGGCGGCCGAGCTGCTCATTGGTGTCGGCATACCGCTGGTCCAGCATGATGGCCCGATGAGCGCGATAGCACCGGGCTGGAAGCTGCGCGTGCTGCTTGCGCAAGCCCTGTTCGGCGATCCGGACATCCTGCTTCTGGACGAGCCGACGAACCATCTGGACATCAACTCGATCCGCTGGCTGGAAGACGTGCTCAACGCCCGCGCAAGTACCATGATCATCATTTCACATGACCGGCATTTTTTGTCGAGCGTGTGTACGCATATGGCCGATCTTGACTTTGGCGAGCTGCGTGTCTATCCGGGTAATTACGACGACTACATGCTCGCCTCAACGCAGGCGCGCGAAGGGCTGCTCGCGGCTAACGTTAAAGCGAAGGAACGCATCGCGGAGCTGCAGGAGTTCGTACGGCGCTTTTCCGCCAACGCCTCCAAAGCCCGCCAGGCGACTTCACGTGCGCGGTTGATCGAGAAGATCAAGATCGAAGACATCAAGCCCTCGAGCCGGCAGTATCCTTATCTGCAGTTTCTCTATGACGATCGCGACCGTTTGCACCGCTATGTACTCGACGTGCAGAAACTGGCGAAGAGCTATGATCGCCCGCTGTTCAGAAACATAAATCTGCGCGCGGAAGCCGGCGAAAAAATCGCGATCATCGGGCCCAATGGCATCGGGAAGACGACGCTGCTGCGCTGCCTCGCCGGAGATCTCGCGCCGGACGCCGGAACGGTAAGATGGACCGAGAAAGCGAAATTAGGCTACTGCGCACAGGATCACGCCGGAGAATTTGCTGCCGACGACACGCTCGTCGAGTGGATGACTCAATGGAGACGACCGGGGGACGACGACCAGATGGTGCGTGCGACGCTCGGGCGCCTGCTATTTTCGGGTGACGAAGTAAAAAAGTCGCTAAATGTCATCTCAGGCGGCGAACAGCAACGCATGATTTTCGGCAAGCTCTTACTGCAAAAACCGAATGTGCTGCTGCTCGACGAGCCGACCAACCACCTCGATATGGAATCGATCGAGTCGCTCAATGCCGCGCTCGCGAAATATAAAGGCACGCTGATATTCGTTTCGCACGACCGCGAATTTGTATCTTCGCTCGCGACGCGCATCATCGAGATGACCGCCGGCGGCGTTGAAATCTTTGCCGGCAACTACGAAGACTACCTTGCAGCGCAGAAAGCCGCGGCCTGATCGCCGTAGTAAGTAGTTCAGCTGCGTGCGCTTAGATGCCGCCTGCACCTATACGATCACGCGACGCCAGTACGATGACCCGCTTGTTCGCGCGCTGTTACTTCCGGTTCGCACGGCGCGCACCGGATACGATAAGTGAATAAAAAACGGACGCCGAAGCGTCCGTTTTAGTGCTGACCACCGGTCAAAACAAAACGGCAGTCGCTTACTTGCGTGCGGCCTGCGACACCTGCTGCACCAGGCGGTCGCCCTTGCTGCTGTGCACGGAGTGCCGCACAAGGATATCGACGGGCGATGCCGCCTGGCCAAAATATTTGTCATTCCATTCCTGGTTCACTTTGACCAGCGTGCCGTCGAGGTTTACGCCTCCATAAAGCCCTTTCGCGTGGCTGAACGATACGATGTCCGTGGTGAAGTCCTTTTCCGCACCCTTGCCGACGGGGCCAGCCGAGATGCTCGCATCGCCTCCCAGTTTCATTTGGGTGTTGAGCAGGTTCGTTAACCCTTTGTCGGTCATTACCAGCATCACCACTTCCGACTTATCCACGCCCGCCTGAAAGCCAACGCTTGCACTTGCGAGTGTGTAAAACGCCGGCCCGGACCACTTGCCCGAGGGGTCGCGCCCGATGAGGACTGCCCGGCCGCCGGAGCCGCCAAGAACAAATCCCGCTCTGCGCACTTCCGGCGCAATCATGACCGCCTTCGCGTCCTTGAGATGAGTGCGAATCCACGTCATTTGCGGATCGTTCTGGAAATGTTTGAGCGTCGCCTCGGCCTTACTGACGAGCTGCTCTTGATCGCTGGCGGCGGACGCCGGATGAACGAATGCAAGCATCGCCAGCGCTCCTGCGAACAACGACATCGAAATATGGTGCAACGTGTAACTGCGCATCAACGACTCCCCAAAAATTTACCGCCATGACAAAGATCCGCCTCCGGCCCTAGCGAATGCAACCGGTCCTGACGAATCCGCTGAGACGAGAGTTTCGCACAATTCACAATACGTATGGCGCTAGACCTACATTGTGGTCTTCTATCTTAAGCTGTCCCCTGGTGCCTTAATAAGATCGTCATGTACGGCCGGGGTTCCGCACGCCACTTGATCAGCGCACACTGCAATCTCGGGTTGCGTCGTTCCATTACCATCAAGCGTGCGGTATAGAATGACGCGCAACGAAATCTGGTGCGCTATCACGGAAGATGAAATGAAAATCTCATCCATCGCAGTTCATCCGCTGTCCGCGGCGACCGATGTGCCGCTGTCCACAGCGCATGAAACGTTTCGCACGTCGCATTTTATTCTCGTCGAAGTGAAGACCGATGACGGGCTTACGGGCTACGGGAAGGTGCACGGCGAGCCGATGAAGACGATCTGTGAATGGATATTGCGCTTCGGCGAGATCGTCAAAGGCATGGACGCGCTGGGCCACGCCGAAGTATGGGAAAAACTTTTTCTGCTGACTTGCCCGCGACCGGGCGGCATACAGGGCAGTGGCGGCCTGCCGCCGCCGCTGCCGCGCGGCGCGCGCGGCCACATCATGGCGGCAATCGCCGGTATCGATATCGCACTATGGGATATCAAGGGCAAAGCCGCGGGGCTGCCGGTCTATAAACTGCTCGGCGGTGCGCGGCAGTCGTTCTTTACATATGCCACGGGCAGTTACTATCGGGACAACGCAACGATCGAGACGTACGCCAATGAGATGGCGTCCTTCGTTGCGAGCGGCTATCGCGCGGTCAAGGCGAAATGCTGCTGGGCGGAAATGTCCGAGGAAGTTGAGCGCATTGCCGCAATTCGCGATGCAATCGGCAAAGACACTCTGCTCATGCTCGACATGAATGCGCCGTACGGTCTCGACGAATGTATCCGCTTCGCGCAAGCCGTCGAGCCGTACGACATCTATTGGCTTGAAGAACCGCTGCACTGGTATCTGCAGCCGGTCGATTATGTGCGGCTCGCGGCTGCAAGCCCGATTCCGCTCGCACACGGCGAGCGCGAGCTGACGCGCTTTACGATGCGTGATTTCATCGCTTCAGGCGCGTTGCGATTCGCACAATTCGACGCCACCCGCTACGCCGGCTTCACTGAAGGCCTGCGTGTCGCACAACTCGCGGAACAATACGGCGTACGCATTGCGCCACATCTCGCACCGGAAATACACGCTCATCTGTGTCTTGCTTTTCCATCGGCAAGTTTCGCGGTCGAGACAATCGGCAACAAAGTGCGGGACGTGCTGGGACCGGGCGTTTACAAAAACGGGCCGCGGGTGCGAAATGGCGAAGTGCACATCAATGATGCCCCGGGCTTCGGCATCGAAATCGACTGGGACTTCGTCAACCGATATCGGGCGCAGTAGACTCGCTTCGCCATAGCGGCAAAGTTCAGTGCGGCCGACCTGAAGCACTGGATTTGCGCCTGGCGCCGCAACGACGGCCTTGCTGCGCTATGACTGCAGCAGTCTCGTTCAACGCGCCTGCGTTCGCGACTTATTTAGTAAACGGATACTTTGACTGGCGCGTAACGGTGTCAGCCGGTATTCGCTCGAGCTGTGACGGCTCGACGGAATACGATCCTTCGATGACATCTTCATCACGCTGAGCGCGCACTCTTCGGATCGCCCACCATATCCGCAATGCGAAGGCCGAGCCGAGTAATGTCGCTGCAATCAATGCGATCGCGACAAAGAACAATCCAGCCACCGCCAGTCCAGCCGCCAGGACGCCAGCAATCAGGTTGCCGATTACCGTCGTCGGCAGCAGGTTCGGGGAACGAAGGGTTTTGTAGGCCATATGGTGGGTTTGATTGTCGCCCGAGTGCAGAGTTCATTCAGGAATCGAGATAAACCGATGACACAAACCCGCTGGACATTACAAAGTTACATATTGCATGTCATGCGGATTAATCGTGCATGAGTATAGCGCAGCGCCCTATTCGATTTTCGGACGGCGATTGAGCGGCAACCCGGACCTTGCCGGTGATAGTGAGCGACCTTGGCGGCGCAGAAACAATCGCCGCACCACGCTGCCTTGACCCCGGCTCCGGATATATAGCGCGATGCTATGATGTTCGCCAATTCGAATTCCGGAGGAGACCGTGATGTCGGAAGGCACATACGCAAGTGTGCGCGCAGGACTATTGGCGATCGCAGCAGCGATGCTTACCTGCTCTGCACCGCTGCAGGCACGCATCACGAAAATCCTCATCGACGAAAAAGTCTCTCCTGCATTCTGTAAAGGCACCGCGTGTACTTCGTTCGGCGACGCCGGGCAATATGAGCAGATCGCCGGCCGCGCATTCGGCGAGTTGGATCCCGGCGATCCGCTCAACAGCATCATCCAGGACATCGCGCTCGCCAAAGACGCTGATGGCAAGGTGCGCTACGTGGCGAGCTTCGTCATCACCAAGCCCGTCGATATGGCGAAGGCAAGCGGCCTCATGTGGCACGACGTGCCGAACCGCGGCCGGCCGGTCCTGCTGGCGCCCATGGAACGTGGGTTTGGCGACGTGGGTCTTGCGACCGCATGGCAAGGCGATAACGCCAGCATGAGCGCCACACTCGGGACGGCAGCGCGCCCGACTATGAACGTGGCGGGCAATCACTGGCTGCAGGTTCCTGTCGCGAAGAATCCAGACGGCTCACCGATCACCGGCCAGGTCCTCGGCCGGATCATCAACCGCTCGGGAATGGGCGCGCAGCCGCTCATCGTGCAGACCAATCCCGTGCCGTATATGCCGGCGACGATGGATACGTCGAAAGCAACGCTCGTCTCGCGCGATCATGAAACCATGGAAGGTGCGGTGTCCGGCGAAACACCGATCGCAGCGACAGACTGGAAATTCTGCGGCGGCGGCACATTCGACGCGCCGGTGGAACTGACGAAACTACCGGTGCAGATCTGCCTCAAAGGCGGCTACAACCCGGCGAAGCTTTATCAGGTCGTATACACCGGGAAAGATCCTTATGTGCTCGGCATCGGTTTTGCGGCGTGGCGGGACGTCGCGTCATTCTTCAAGTATGCGGATAAAGACGATGCCGGTACCGCAAACCCGCTGGCGGGCCGCATCACCAGGAGCATCACGCGCGGCCGCTCGCAATCGGGCAACTACCTTCGCGGCTGGGTGCATCTCGGCTTCAATCAGGATGAAGCAAAACGTCAGGTGCACGATGGCATGTGGCCGATCATCGCGGGGCGGCGGATCGCACTCAACATTCGCTGGGCGCAACCGGACGGCGTGATGGAGCTCTATCAGCCGGGCAGCGAAGGCCCGCAATGGTGGGTGCCCTACCCCGATCAGAAACGCGGTTTGCCGACGCGCAGCATACTCGACCGCTGCAATGCCACGAAGACATGTCCGAAAGTGATCGAGCATTTCGGCGCTGCGGAGATCTGGGGACTGAAGCTCGGCCCCGAATGGGTCGGCACCGATCCCAAGGAAGATATCTCCATGCCCGAAAACGTGCGCCGCTATTACGTGGGCAGCACGGCACACGGCGGCGGCGTTGGCGGATTCGATACGAGTCTGCCGGGTGTCGGCCTTTCGAAAACGCCGGTTGAGTGTCCCGGTAACAATTCCGGTGTCGGCGTACTCGCCGCCAATCCCATGCCGCATGGCGAAGTCGTCAATGCAATAACCGTACATTTTCGCGATTGGGTCATGCGCAATGTCGTGCCGCCTCCCAGCCGCTATCCGACGCTGCGCGAGAAGCAATTGGTCGAAGCCAACAAAACCGCTATGGGTTTCCCGACCATACCGGGACTCCGCGCCACGGCTCCCGAGCCCGGCTTCATCAATCCGTTACTTGATTATGACTGGGGGCCGGACTTCAATCCGAACGACGGTTCAGGCGTCATGGCGAGCGTGACGCCCCGTATCAAGCAGGTCATCAAGATGCTGGTGCCGAAAGTGGACGCCGACGGTAATGAAATCGGCGGCGTGCCGGTGGTGCTGCGCGAGGCGCCGCTCGGCACGTATACCGGCTGGAACATCACCGCCGGCGGCACAATGCCGTTCCATAAAGACAAGCTGTGCATGTACGCCGGCGGCATGATTCCGTTTGCAAAAACGAAAGCGGAACGCACTGCGAACAATGATCCGCGCTTGTCGCTCGAAGAGCGTTACACGGACCATGCCGGTTATGTAGCAGCAGTTCGCAAAGCTGCCGCAAGCGCGCTACAGCAAAAATTTCTATTGCAGCAGGATGCAGATGCGCTGATAGCGGCGGCGAATGCGAGTGCGGTACTGAAGTAGAGCTGCGTGGTCGCGTTCTCCGCGGGCGACCGCTACAACTTCGCAACGGAAACGCTCTGGTGGCCCGATCTGTATATGGCTTGGTGAATCAAAAGTGAAGTTGCATCGGGCAATCAGCATCACACTCGCAGTAATCTTCAGGGTTGCATTCGCGCAGACGCCGCCAGGCGGCCCGCCTTCAGTTTATCCAGCCAAACCGGTGCGAATTGTTATTCCGTTTGCGCCCGGCGGCGCGACCGATGTCGTGTTTCGAATGCTGACACCCTCCCTATCGGAAAATCTCGGGCAATCAGTGGTGATCGACAACCGCCCCGGCGGTGCAGCGACGATTGGCATGAACGTCGTTGCAAAGTCATCTCCCGATGGCTACACGCTGGGTGTTGCCAATGTCTCGTTCACGGTGAATCCATTCATTCTCGGTAAACTGCCGTTCGATACCGAGAAAGACTTCGCCCCGGTAAGTCTGGTCGCCACCATAACGATGGTACTCGCTGTACATCCCTCGGTTCCCGTGCGCTCTGTGAAAGAGTTCATCGCATTCGCCAAGGCGAGGCCAGGCAGCCTCAACTACGCATCGGGCGGAAACGCGAGTTCGGGACATCTCGCATGCGAATTGTTCATGTACAAAACCGGCATCAAGATGATTCACATCCCGTTCAAAGGTGGCGGGCCCTCGGTCGCGTCTACAATCGGCGGGCAGACCGCCATCATCTTTACCACGGTGCCGTCCGTCATACAGCATCTGAAAGCGGGCAGGCTGATTGGTCTCGGAGTAAGCGCGCTCACCCGGGACCCGGCACTGGAAGAAGTGCCCACCATTGCGGAGGCGGGCGTTCCGGGTTATGAATTCTTCGACTGGCAAGGCGTCGTCGTTCCCGCCGGGACCTCTGCTGATGCGATTAATCGGCTGCATCGTGAGATTGTGAGAGCGCTTGCGGATCCGGAGCTGCGAAAGCGCATCGGCGCTGTTGGCGCGCGTGTCGTAGGAAGCACGCCCGAAGAACTCAACGCGTTCATCAAGAAAGATCTCGCGACGTGGTCGACTGTAGTCAAAGCCACCGGCATACGCATCGACTAACGCTTGCCTGACTCCATCTCAACGCATTGCCCGACATCGAGAGAGTAATCCGTGGAAGCACGTATCAGGCGCGTCGTTACCGGCCATGATGAGAATGGCAAAGCGATAATCGTCAGCGATGATTTTGCGCCGGCCGTGAGGACCGTTCCCCTATGGCCGGGCCTGATCTCCACTGACATCTGGAAAACCAGTGCCTCACCCGTCGTGCTGAGCGAGGACGAACTCGATCCGACGCTCGGGCCGCGATCTTTGCATCCTGCGCCGCGCGGGACGATTCTGCGCATCTCGATCGTGCCGCCGGAGACGGAAGCGATCTTCAAGCTCAACGCGGATGAAGCACGCGAAGTCTTCAACGACGTCGGAAACGCAGACGCGTCGACGCTACACCGTGGCGCGCGGCATCCTTTCATGCATCGCACAGAGACGTTGGACTACGCGGTAGTTCTCGAGGGCGTGATCACCATGCTGCTCGACGATTGCGAGGTGCAGCTCAAGGCGGGCGACGTCGTGATTCAACGCGGGACAAATCACGCGTGGAGCAATCGTTCAGGCAAGCCGGTGCGGATGTTGTACATGCTGATTGACGGTCAATATGATGCCGCGCTTGCAGACTTGCTGTAAGGTGCTGTTGCTTTACCGATCGATCGATACTGGTTAGCTCACTAAAGCAGCGATCGCACCTCGACCGCGAATACTCCTGACTCATTCTCTTGGAGAACTAATGTTCTACCCCGGCAACTGGATTCACAGCTTCCCCCAACACTTTCAATGGTCGAATGCGACGCTCATCGCGAAGGGCATGGCGCCGTACGCATCCGTCGCGCTCGAGGAGATCGATCGGGTCGTACAGCGGCTGCATCAACGCATCGATGAGCCGCATGCATGGTGGGAGGAGTGGACGGCCGTCGCAGCATGGGCAGAGCGCGAGGCGGACACGGCCGCGAAGGAAGGCCGCAATGCGACTGCCGGCAATTACTATCTGCGTGCCGGGAGCTACTACTTCACCGGTGAGCGAATGCTGCCGCCGGGCGAGCAAAAGCTCGACGTCTATCGCAAGAGCCTGCGCTGTTCGCACGAAGGTCTCACTCGGCGCTTTCCGAATCTGGAGATCGTCGATGTGCCGTACGAAGGCTCGGCACTGCCTGCCTATTTCCTGAAAGCGCACACGCCCGACCGCCGTGCGCCAACCGTGGTGTTATTCGACGGTCTGGATAACTGCAAGGAAATGAGCGTGCTGTTCGCGGGTGTCGAACTCGCTTTCCGCGGATTCAATACGCTTGCCATCGATGGTCCGGGCCAGGGCGAGGCACTGCGTCTGCGCAACCTTCCGTCGCGCTACGACTACGAAGTGGCCGGCAAGGCAGCGTACGAATACGTCGCCGCGCGGCCGGACGTCAATCCAGACTGCGTGGCGATCATGGCTTATAGCGCCGGCGGCTATTACGCGCCACGTGCTGCGGCATTTGAGCAGCGTTACGCCGCGTGTGTGGCGTGGGGACCGCATTACGATTACCACGCGGTCTGGCAGAAACGCTGGGAAGCGATGCAAAAGGACTCAAAGGGCAACGCCACTTCTCACTTTCAACTCCCGTGGGTGCTTGGTGTGGCCGACATGAATGCCGCCATGGAGCAGCTCAAGACATTCACGCTCGAGGGTGTCGCCCACCTCATCACGTGTCCGATGCTCGTCTGTTGGGGCGAGGAAGATAAGTTGACGCCGCGCGCAGTGGCGCACAAGCTCTACGATTCTGTCGGTTCCAAAGACAAAACGCTCAAAATCTTCACGCCTCGTGACGGTGGCGCTGAGCATTGCCAGGTTGATAACCGGCAGGTCGGCACGGACTACATCGCTGACTGGCTCGAGGCGCGTCTGCGATAGACAGGGCCTCGATCGTTCTCTCACCGGCCATCATCGGCGCATGTCGCCTTGCGGGGTCACCGCCTACTCGGCCTTCACGCCGACGGCTTTGATGACCTTGGCCCATTTATCAAACTCCGAGCGCAGGAATTGTGCGAGTTCCTCAGGCGAGCTTCCAACGGGCTCCGCGTCTTCCCTTATCCTGAGCTGATCGCGGAGCTCCGGATCGGTTAGCGTCGCTGCAAGCGTCTGCTGAAGCTTGACGATTACGTGCCGCGATGTTTTCGCCGGCGCGACAACGGCGTGCCAAGACGTGCTGCAGAATCCGGGGATCCCTGACTCGATGCATGTCGGTACATCGGGCAGTTGCGGCGAACGGCGCACGCCGCTGCTGACGATGCCCTTCATGCGCCCTGCTTTCACCAACGCCAGCAGGCCCGGCGCAGTGCTGACTGCCAGTTGCACGCGACCCGATACCAGTTCTGAAGTGGCGGCGCCCATGCCGGTAAACGGAACATGCACGAGGTTGACGCCGGTGACAGTCTTGAAGAGTTCTCCCATGAGATGGAGGCCGCTGCCGATACCGCTCGATGCGTAATTCAGTTGTCCGGGCCGCTCCTTCGCATAAGCAATCAGTTCGCTTGCCGAATTCACGGGCAGCGACGTGACCGCAAATATTATGAAGGGCGCACGGTTTACCAACGATACGCGAGCCAGATCCTTGAACAGATCGTAGCCTGGCTTGGCGTAGAGGCTCGGGCCAATCGACAGCGGGCCGGAATTTCCATAGAGAATTGTGTAGCCATCAGCCGGCGCCGCCGCCACCAGCTGAGTTCCGATCGTGCCGCCTGCACCAACGCGGTTATCGACGACGATCTGCTGGTTCAAGCGGGTGATCCAGCGCTGGGCGATCGACCGTGCAATCGTATCGATGGAACCGCCGGGTGCAAAGGGCACGACCATCCGAATCGGCCGTGCGGGGAAGTCCTGCCCGCAAACCGGAAGGCTTGCCCATAGAATGACTGCCACGATCGCAACTCTTGCTGACGGCATAATGAATTGGCCTGCGCTTAGCGCATCGCGTGGAGAAGGATGCGATTTTAATGCGGTTTACCGTTTCACCACCGAGCCGATGCACGCTTCACGACGGCAACGACTCGTTCCCTTTCTTGCTATTCTCTCTTTAAATCGACGCGAGGATCAGGGATGGATGCAGTGCTCTTTTCACCTCTGCAGTTACGCGGCGTCACACTACGCAATCGCATCGTTGTGTCCCCGATGCTGCAGTATTCGGCGACCGGCGGCTATGTCAACGACTGGCACCTCATGCACTACGGAAAATTCGCTGCGGGCGGTGCGGGCCTCGTGTTCGTTGAATCGACGAAAGTAGATCCACGCGGTTGCTCTACGCCGCGCGACCTGGGCCTCTGGAAGGACGACTATATCGATTCTCTGCACCGCATCACCGACCTCATCAAGCGCAACGGAGCCCTTGCTGGAATTCAACTTGGACACTCCGGACGCAAGGCGCGGCGATCAGTCCCGTGGGAAGGCCGCATTCCTCTTGCGCAATGCCCGGGCGTCGATCACGGTGAACAGTGGGAGCTGATCGCTCCGAGCGCCATTGCTCACTCCGGGAAGTACGCAGTGCCGCGCGAGATGACGCAGGGCGACATCCGCGAACTGGTGCAGGCGTGGGGTCAAGCAGCGCGGCGCGCCGATGAGGCCGGGTTCGACGTCGTGGAAGTTCACGGCGCCCACGGCTATCTCATTCATCAGTTCCTGTCGCGCGTGGCGAACCGCCGCACGGACGAGTACGGCGGCTCTGCGGAAAATCGCATGCGCTTCGCTGCCGAAGTGATTCAAGAGGTTCGCAAGCACTGGCCACAGGAGAAACCGCTCTTCTTCCGCACGTCAGCCGTTGATGAGACTGGCTGGACGATCGAGGACAGTATCGCGCTTGCCAAAGCACTCAAAGCAAACGGCGTCGATGTCATCGATTGCAGTGCGGGAGGCATGTCGGACGCCGTCGCCTCCGAGAACACGCCACAATATGGATACCAAGTCGAGTACGCGCGACGCGTCCGGAGCGGCGCCGATATGATGACGATGGCAGTAGGCATGATCGTGCACGCCGATCAGGCCGAGGAAATCTTGCAGCGCGGCAGCGCAGACCTGATTGCGCTGGGCCGTGAGTATCTGCATAACCCGAACTGGGCAATCGATGCGGCGCAGAAACTTGGTATCACGCGACCGTTCGCTCA
>Ga0207691_10002517_pt1 | contig 17916 bp, 18 predicted proteins | sample KBSM13metaG_FD_184327 | JGI IMG/M metagenome (GOLD analysis project Ga0207691, IMG submission 184327) | Miscanthus rhizosphere microbial communities from Kellogg Biological Station, Michigan, USA - KBS M1-3 metaG (SPAdes) (version 2) | ecosystem: Host-associated > Plants > Roots > Rhizosphere >... | reverse complement strand
GCTCACGAAAAGTTTGCATCACTGGTTCTGGCTGAGCTGCGGTATGCCGAATTGTCCTTCGAGCCTGCCGATCTTATCGACATCGATGCTGCCGACGATGTTGACGATGGTGAATTCCCGAGGCTCGCTGGCGATGACGGCGAGTCCCTTGACCTGATCGCCTTCCATGTTGACGTAGACGTCCACGTCTTCCTGGGGAGCATTCCTGTGAACCTGCACGAGCGGGCTCCAGCCCGGGCTGCTGAGCTGCTTGCGCACGCTGTCCACGTCGGATTTCGAGTAGGCGCCGTCCTCGTCGAACGAGAAGTTGCGCACGCGTACGGACTTGATGTTTTCGAGGAAGTCCGCGGCGGCGGCGGCCTCCGGGTCGTCGGCGTCGGACCTGGCGAATTTGCGCGCGATGCGAAGCAGGAAGCCATCGAGGGTCACGTCCACCGAATCGACGGCCTTGCTCCGCAGATGGCTGAAATTGGGGATTTGCAGTTCGGGGTCGGCGAGGGCGCGCCCGGGAAGGGCAAGAGTGGTGGCCAGGCCTAAAACGGCTAGCGAATGGCTGAATTTCACGGGAAGGCTCCTGTTTGCGTGATCTACGCCATCTATACGAGGCGCAGGCCCGCCGGGGTGCAGTGGAGGCCCGGAATCTTCAGCGCACCGTGAATGCCTCGAGCGGCGACGCCATGTCGTTGGCGGCGAACGGGTTGTCCTCGAAGCCGGTATACGCCAGCGCGCCTCTGGCCTGGTAATTGCCGACCTTGAGATTCGTGCCATCGGTGAGGGTACCGGGCCAGATCAGCGTGAAAGTCTTGCTCGCGTAGGGTTCGAAAACGAGTTCCGTGGCTACCTGTGCGAATGCCTGGCCGTCGGACCACATCCAGACGATCTGCGTGGCGGCCTGGTTTGCGACCAGGAACTCGTGGGTTTGCGCATCAGGAAACTGGACGCGTTGCTGGGCGTTGGTCCGATTGATGATCTCGAAATCGAAGCGGATCGGTTCGCCGAACACGAAATTGCGAGTCTCGACGCCGGACACATTGCGCAGTGACAGCGTGCTCGTGAAGGTGCCGACACCTGGCGCGCCGGGCGTACCGGGCACGCCCGGATACACGCCGCCGTTCGGTCCTGAGCTGAAACTGCACCGCGCGTATCCCGAGGTGATCAGCGCGATGCCGACGAGCAGCGCGAGTCGTGCCATCATCGAATCGCGAATGAACATGCACCCTCCCGAAAAGCCGCTCACCGATGCGGAAGTGGATGCGCTCTACGGCCTGGAGCCGGTCATCGGCGGCGACTCTGCTCCATTGGACTCCGGCGCAACCACCGAGTTCGTCCGTGTCTGCTGCCCCTATTGTGGCGAGGAATTCGAGACCAGCGTGGACGCAAGTGCGGGTCTGTGCAGTTATGTCGAAGACTGCCAGGTTTGTTGTCAGCCCATCGAAATGGAGCTTCGCGTCGATGAGAACGGCGCGTTCGGCGAGCTCGTGCTGCGGCGCGGCGATACGTAAAGAAGGAAGATCATGACGGAGACGCGAGTGGCGCTGATCACGGGTGCGGGCAGCGGCATCGGCAAGGCAACCGCGTTGGCATTCCTGCGCGACGGATTTCGCGTAGTGCTGGCGGGGCGCCACCTCGACAAGCTTGCAGCGGTGCAGGCCGAGGCGGGCGCGAACGCGGTTGCATTGCCGGTTCGCGCGGATGTTTCCAATCCGGCGGAGGTGCGTGCGCTGTTCGATGCGACGCGCGAGAAATTCGGGCGGCTCGACGTGCTGTTCAACAATGCGGGCATGAACGCGCCGTTCCTGCCGCTCGAAGACATGCCCTACGAGAAGTGGCGCGAGGTCATCGACACCAATCTGACCGGTGCGTTCCTGTGCACGCAGCAGGCGTTTCGCCTGATGAAGGAGCAGACGCCGCGCGGCGGCCGCATCATCAACAATGGTTCGATCTCGGCGCATACGCCGCGCGCGAACTCGGCGCCGTACACAGCCTCGAAACACGCCATCACCGGATTGACCAAATCCGCTTCGCTCGATGGCCGCAAGTACGACATCGCCTGCGGGCAGATCGACATCGGCAATGCGCAGACGGATCTCGGCAGCCGCCTGCCTCAGGCCGAGCCGATGATGGACGTCAACCACGTGGCGAATGCCGTGCTGCAGATGGCCAAACTACCGCTCGAGGCGAACGTGCAGTTCCTAACCATCCTCGCGACGAAGATGCCCTACATAGGCCGCGGGTAATGGGGACATTCCTCATTTCCTAGCAAATGGGGACGCGGCAGGACGGTGGGGCGTCAGCGCGTGGCGGACAGGCCCCCGGCGCGAAGTGGAGGGCGGCGAGCTCGAGGCGTCTGCGCGCAGCACTTTCCAGGGCTCACGCCCACGTCGGAAAACGTCGGCCTTCGGCCGCCGTTCATGTTCGCCGCCGCCTCCGCGGCGTTAAGAGTGGCCGTCAAGCCTGAGGAAGTACGCGAGAAAAAGAACTGGTCGCCATTCCTTTTTCTCAAGCGCGCCCGACTCTGAGCGCCGGGAGCCTGTCCGCCACGCGCTGACGCAATACCGCCGAGGTCCGTCCCCGTTTGCTAGGAAATGAGGAATGTCCCCATTAAAGCCAGCCGCGCTGACGAGCCAAACGGTAGGCGTCGATGCGGTTGTTGGCGCCGAGCTTGCCGATCGCTTCGGATAGATAGTTGCGCACGGTGCCGGCGGAAAGACCCAGCTGCTCGGCGATCTGCGGCGCGGACAATCCCTCGCCGGAGAGTCGCAGCGTCTGCCGCTCGCGATCGTTGAGTGGATCGGATTCGTTCCAGGCTTCCACTGCGAGCGCGGGATCGATGGCCTTGCCGCCGCGATGCACGCTGCGCAGCGCTTCGGCAAGTTTCTCGGCGGGTGAGTCCTTGAGCAGGTAGCCCTTGACCCCGGCATCCAGCGCGCGGCGCAGATATCCCTGGCGTGCAAACGTGGTGACGATCACGACCTTGCAGGGCAGGCCGTCGGCCTGGATCTTCTGCGCGAGTTCGATGCCGGTGAGGCCGGGCATCTCGATGTCGGTCACCACGATGTCCGGCTTCAGCCGCCGGCATTCCGACAGCGCCTGCACTCCATCGGCGGCCGCACCCAGGACTTCGATGTCGCGCTCCATCTTGAGCAGCGCGCCCAGTGCGCCACGCACCATGGCCTGGTCTTCGGCGAGAAGAATGCGAATCATGCGGCGACCGGGACCGTGGCGCGAAGCAGCGTTCCGCCGTCCTCGTTCGGCGCCAGTGACAGCGAACCACCGACGCTGCCGAGCCGCTCGCGCATGCCGTTGAGCCCATTGCCGGGAATGATATTTCCGCCGCGGCCGTTGTCCGCCACCTCGACCACCACCGCGGTCGGTTCTTTGCGCACCCGAATCGTGACGCCGGAGGCGCCCGAGTGACGCCGGATGTTGGTGGTCGCTTCGCGCAAGCTGAGCGCCAGCGCTGTCTCACGATCGTGTGGCAGCTTCACGTTTTCGGTTTCGCACTTGACCTTGAGACCCTGCGCTTCGAGCAGCGCAGTGGCGGCGACCAGCTCCGCCGACAAGGCGGTATTGCGGATTCCCGAGACCGCATTGCGCACCTGCGAGAGCGCGTCGCGCGCCACGCGTTCCACCTCGCTGATTTCAGTGCGGGCGGCGTCGAGATCGCGATCGATGAGCTTGCGCGCCAGCTCCGACTTCAGCGCCACGACGGAGAGCGTATGGCCGAGCAGGTCGTGCAGATCGCGGCCGATGCGTTCGCGCTCGGCGAGCGTGGCCAGACGCATGATCTCTTCCTGGCTGCGCTGCAGCGCCCGCTGCTGATGCGAGGTGTAGGCCATGTAGATAGCCGTGATGCCGAGCAACATGCACGGCACCACTACGCTTGCGATGGCGATGACGTCGGCGCCGAGGAGCATCAACTCGATGACGAACAGCAAGATCGAGCCAAAGACGACCTTCCACCCGACACTCATGGGCACGAAATGGGTGACGGAGAAGAACGCAAAGATGAGATAACCCATGCTCGCGAAGTTGAATGGGGCGAGCACGTAAGCCAGCAGGAAGATGCCGGCGGCATAGCTCAGGCGCCTGGAATTGGGACCACCGCAGAAGTGCAGGCTCAGGTACAGCCACAGGAATATTGGCACCGACAGCAGAGTCGGCAGGATCACTCCAACGAATGACTGCCGCTGGAGGACGGCCCACAGGAACAGCCACACGATGTTGATCAGGCTCACGAAGGGCATGCTGCGCATGCTTTTGCCGCCGGCTTGCGACATATAGCCGACCGCCGAGTCCGCGGGTGGCTCGCGGATGTTTTGCAGCAGTTGTTTGAGGCGCATGTTCGTTGCTTCCCGCCGGGATCTTACTCCAGGCGCACGTCGTCGATCTCAAAGCGGAACGGTCCTGTCGGCCCCATGGTTCCGATGCCGATGGCGCGCACTCTCTTGAAATCTGCGGCGCCGAGTTTCGCGAGATCGAGCCGCACTTCATGCCAGTCGGCGCCCGCTTCGAAGTCGACCATGAGGGGAATGGCGTCCATCTGGACTCCCGAGATCACCATGAGCATGTAGCGCCTGCCGTCGCCGCGCGCCTGGAAGGTCAACGCCTTCTTGCCCGAATAGTCCATCAGGCCCTGCATGGGCGGTCCCACTGGAAAGAACATGGTGCCGGCAAAGGGGTACTGGATCGCTTCGCCGACTTCGCCGGTCACTTCAAGGGCTCCCTTGCTGCCCGCAACGCCGCCTCCGACCAGTCGCTGCGTCGCTTTCGAATTTCCACCACGGGTTTCATCCCCGACCGCCGTCCAGCCGACGCCGTACGCGGCCGCTTCCGAGCCTTCGTCGAAATTGGCGAGCACCGGAGTCGCAGGCGCCGCCACGCCGGCGGGCGCAACGGAGACGGGCGTGTCGGCGGCAGCGGAGGCTGCGTCCGTTGCAGCGGGTGCGTCCTCCTTACTTGCCGGCTTGCCACCGATCACGCCCGAAAGTGACAGGCCCAGCACCACTGCGGTGACGCCGGCGGCAATCGCCAGCGTTCGCTTCGGTCGGGCCCCTAACAATCGAAATCCGCTGCCATGCATGCGGCGCATGGCGAGCAGGAAGAACACGAGCGTGACGCTCGCGAGCACCGCGACGTGACTGGCGGTAGTGCCAGCGCTCGGAGCGCCGACAGTACCGAGCGCCATCTGCGCCAGATGGTAAGCGGGCCAGATTGGCGCGATGTCCGCCAGGAACTTGGGCATGAACTGCAGCGGCAGCCAGAGTCCCGAGAGAAAGGCCATGGGCAGGAAGATCAGGTTCACGATGGCCGGCGACGCGGACCCGGATACCAGCGAGCCCAGGAACATGCCGATGGCGCAAAACGGTAGCGCGCCCAGCACGTCGATGAAGAAGAGGCGCGTGCCCTGCGAGATGCTCAACGGTACGCCGCCTATGAGCACCGCCATGAGCGTGAGCATCAGCGAGATGATCGCGACGAACAGCATGGCCATGGCGGCGCGCGCCATTAGATAGGCGCCCGGCGGCTGCGGCAGCGCCTGCTTGAGCAGCAGCAAGCCCTGCTCACGCTCGATGGCGAGCGAAACGCCGAAGCCGAACAGACCCGGGCCCATGGCGCCGAACACGCCATAGGTGGCAAACGTGTACTGCGACATGCCGCTGTTGCCGCGCATGCTTCCGAGGAAGATGCCGAACAACAGGTAGAACATGATCGGGAAGAACAGCGTCGGCACCGCGAACGCTGGTGTGCGCAGCGACTTGACGAATTCGAAACGCATCTCGCCGAAGTAGGCGGCCCACAGGCGCGAAGCTGGCATGCTGACGGAGTTCATGCGGCCCCCTTGGATTCATTGGTGAGTTCGGTAAAGGCTTCGGCCAGGCCCGCGCGTTTGACCTCGATGTCGGAAAGCTGCGGATCCTCCCGGAACAGCCGCACGAGCAACGCTTCGGCCTCGCGCGTGTTGATCTGCAGACGGTCGCGTTCCATTTCGACCTGCGCCGCCTCGGGCCAGGCGCGAACGGTGTCGGGCGCGAGACGACTCACGCAGCTCACCTGTTTGCGCGATACGTGCGAGCGAATCTCATTGACACTGCCGGTGGTGATCAGCCGGCCCCGCGCCATGACTGCCACGCGATCGGCGAGCGCTTCGGCTTCTTCGAGATAGTGCGTGGTCAGCACGATGGAGCAACCTTCGTGCATCAGTTCGCGCACGACTTTCCAGAGCGCTTCGCGGGCCTGGACATCGAGCCCGACCGTGGGTTCGTCGAGGAACAGCAGCTCCGGGCGTCCACAGATTGCCAACGCGAATTGCACCTGGCGCTTCTGGCCGCCGGAGAGTTTGCCGTAAGGTCGCTTGAGCAGGCCCTCGAGGGACATGCGCGCGATCACCTCGTCCACGTCATAGGGAACCGGGTAGTAACTCGCCACCTGCTCGAGTAGCTCGCGCGGACGCATCACGCCAGGCAGCATCACTTCCTGCATCATCACTCCGATGCGGCGGCGACCATCGATTTCCTGCGGCGCATGGCCGAAGAGCTCGGCCGAGCCTTCGTCGGCGGTCTGCAGACCTAACAAAATGGAGATCGCGGTGGATTTCCCGGCGCCGTTGGGCCCCAACACTGCGAGCAGTTCGCCGCGTTTCACCGCGAGATCGAACCCATCGAGTGCCTGGATCTTGCCGAAGCGCTTGCGTACGCCCGACAGGCTGGCCAGTGTGGTTTGCGACATGTCTCCCTCCATGGGACACATCATGCAGTGCGCACCCGGCCCGCTGAAGTCGCCGATGTCAGCCTGGGCTACTGACACCTGTCATGTGGACGTTGCGGTCAGCGGTCTGGCTGGTAAACCGGCGTCTCCAGGCGCATGGATTGCGCCAGGGCCTCACGGCCGTGGCTCTCCGCGAACTCCGCCAGTGCGCGCAGGTCGTGCGCAGAGTCCATCGTGAAGCCCGGGGCGCGCGTGCGCAGCATTTCGAATACCGCGAGCGCGGAATCCGGCCGTCCGAAGCGCATCAGATGCCGGATCAGCGTGCTGCCTATGGGATTGAGCGCTGCGGGGCTGTCCCACTTCAACGATTGCTCGGCGATGTAGTAGGCGTCCTTCGATACGTGCTCGGCCTCGAGGTTGCGTAGCCACTTTGCAAGCGGTGCCGTTGCGTCGACATGTTTGCCGATGCGCACGAGCTGGAACACATCGTCGGTCATGCGTGCGCGTTCCTTGAGGCGCTCGGCCTCGGCGCGCGCGGCGGTGCGCTCGGGACTCTTGCTGGGTTCGTAACCGAGCTGCTTGCGGCGCAGATAAATGGAAGCGCCCACGAAGCTGAAGAAGGCAACCTCGCACCACAATGCAATCGCGTATTCGATGAGGCCCCACAGGTCGACTCGTATCAGCACCCATGCGATCAGTCCGGAGAGCGCGACCGCCAGCAGGATGAGCAGGTAGTACGGCCCGAGCCCACGGATTACACGCCACAAGGTTACGGGGTTGATCGCTTGCCACCACGACTCACCGAAACCCAGGATGGCGACCGTCGCTGGAAGCAACAGCAGCAGCAGTATTGCGAGCGTGATGCCCGGCGTACCGCCGATCAGGTAGCAGCTCCATCCGCCGATGGAGAGCAGTGCCGCCTGGATCCACGGCCGCGCTTCACCGGGACTCAACATATCGATGTCCATCACCGGCGGCTCGGTCGCGCCATCCGCGAGATGTTCGATCAGTACGTAGCAATACTTGAATATCCACACCTGCAGGAACCAGGCCGCGAACCAGCCGTAGTTGCCGATCCAGAGGCACATCGTGAACAGCACGCTGAACAGTCCGACCATGAGCAGGTTGGTCGGATGGAACGGAACCAGAAGAACGCGCAAGTGGTCCATAATTACCCGGCACCAGGGGGATCCAGTAGATCATGGAACAGAATTCATTTGACGCGATAGTCGTCGGCTCCGGAATGAGCGGCGGTTGGGCCGCAAAAGAGCTCACCGAGAAAGGCCTGAAGACCTTGGTGCTCGAACGCGGACGCATGGTCAGGCACCCCGACTATCCAACCGCCACCAAAGATCCCTGGGAGCTGCCGTACGGCAATCGCATCACGCAGGAAACCCGGCATCGCAAGCCGGTCCAGTCACGCACCGGTTATCCGACGCCGGCCAACCAGCACTGGTTCGTCGACGATCTCGACAATCCATACGTCGAAGAACAACCGTTCGACTGGCTGCGCGGTTACCACGTCGGTGGCCGCTCGCTCATGTGGGCGCGCCAGAGCTATCGATTCGGTCCGCTCGATTTCGAAGCCAACGCCAAAGAGGGCGTGGCCATTCCCTGGCCCGTCACCTACGACGAGATCGCGCCGTGGTACGACAAGGCGGAGATCTTTGCCGGCATCAGCGGCAGTGTCGAAGGCCTCTATCAGCTTCCCGATGGCAAATTCCTGCCGCCGCACGATCTGAATTGCGTCGAGGTCGATTTCAAGAAACGGCTCGACGAAAAGCTAGGCCGCAAGCTCATCATCGGCCGCTGCGCGAATCTCACGGCGCCGCTTACGCACAATGAAAGCCCGCAGCGTGGCACCTGCCAGGCGCGCAACATGTGCATTCGTGGTTGTCCGTTCGGCGGGTACTTCAGCAGTGTCTCCGCGACGCTGCCGTCGGCGGAGCGCACCGGCAACATGACGCTCAAGCCGAACCAGATCGTCTACGAGCTCATCTACGACAACGACAAGGGCAAGGCCACGGGCGTTCGCGTTCTCGATTCCGAGACCGGCAAGCAAACCGACTACTTCGCAAAGATCGTTTTCCTGTGCGCTTCGGCGCTGGGCTCGGCCTACATCATGCTGAATTCCACTTCGAGCCGTTTCCCGAATGGCTTCGGCAACGATTCCGGTGAGCTTGGCCACAACATCATGGATCACAACAAGCCGGGCAACTCCAACGCAAGCGTCGAGGGTTACCTCGAGGTCGCCTACACCGGGCGGCGGCCGAACGGGTTCTACATCCCGCGTTACCGGAATGTGGGCAAGGACAAGCGCGGCTATCTACGCGGATTCGGCTACCAGGGACGAGCCGCACGCAGCAACTACAACCGGTTCAACGACACACCACTCATGGGTGCCGAGCTCAAGAAGGCAGCGCTCGAGCCGGGTCCGTGGACAGTCGGCATGACTGCCTTCGGCGAGATCCTGCCGTATCACGAGAACTACGCGCGGCTCGACCGCGACAAGAAGGACAAGCACGGCCTGCCGTTGCTGGTCGTCAACGCCGTCGTGCGCGAGAACGAGCGCAAGATGGAAGAAGACATGAAGAACGATGCGGCCGAGATGCTCGAGGCCGCGGGCTACAAGAACGTCACGGTCAAGAGCGATGCCTATCACGTGGGCAACAGCATCCACGAGAGCGGCACGGCGCGTATGGGCAACGACCCGAAGAAGTCGGTGCTCAACAAGTTCAACCAGGTCCACGCCTGCAAGAATGTTTTCGTCACCGACGGATCGTTCATGCCTTCGTTCGGTTGCCAGAATCCTTCGCTCACCTACATGGCATTCACGGCGCGGGCCGCCGATCACGCGGTCAATGAGCTCAAGAAGGGCAACCTATGAACGGCAGCGACGAAAGCCTCGAGATGCTGGAACGCCGTGCGTTGCTCAAGCGCGTGGCCTGGATGTTAGGTGGCGCGGTTTCCGCGCCTGCAGCTCTCGCCATCCTGCAGGGATGTTCGGCGAAAGAGCCGGTGCCAGGCGCCGCGATCGCGTCGAAGTTCTTCAAGGGCAGGCAGGCCGATGTCGTCACTGCCATTGCCGACGTGCTCATCCCCCGGACTGATACCAGCGGGGCGCTCGATGCCGGCGTGCCGGCGTTCATCGACGCGGTCATGGCCGACGTGTATCCGAAGGACGCGCAGGAACGCTTCAGCGCGGGGATCGATGAATTCGAAACCGCGGCCGGATCGGGCGGGACGGCGTTCCTCGAACAGGATACGGCGCAGAGAGCCGCGACCGTGCAGCAGGCGATCGATGCGGCATTCACGGGTGAGCACAAGGACAAGCCGTTCATCCTGGTCGCGCGCGAGCTCACGCTGCTCGGGTTCTATACCTCGAGAGTGGGCGTCACCGAAAATATGGAGTACGTTGCGGTCCCGACCGTGTATCACGGTTGCGTGCCGTTGTCGCAAATGAAGAAGCACGTCTACTGGGAGTAGGCGCGTGGCCTCGAAGCTCGCGTGGAGCCGGACCATTGATTTCTTCGATAGGTATCTAAAACAATAACGAGATCAGGGGGAAGGCGCATGAAAGGCTTGGCTTGTTTGCTGGCAGGTGTCGCGGCGTGCTCGCTGGCAATCGCCGAAGAAGACATCGCGAGTCGCATGATCAACAAGGAAACCAACGGCACCTGGCACTTCCAGCCGGACAAGCCCAAAGCGAAAGTCATCAAGGCGCCCGTGCCCGGCGACCATGCGTTCCGCGTCAAGGCGACCAAGAGCAGGAATCCCTGGGACGTGCAGGCGAGTTCACCGATTGCCGGCGCGATCAACGAAGGCGACGTGATCATGCTGAACTACTTCGCTCGTGCAGAAGTGCCCGCCGAAGGCGGCAGCTCGCTGACCGCCCGCATTCAGCTCGCCGCGGCGCCGTATTCCTCGGTGCTCGACATGACTTCGAAGATCTCGGGCGAATGGCAGAGTTACTGCGCGTTCCGGGTTGCCAGCGCGAGCATCGCGGACAACAAGAGCAACGTTTCAATCCACCTTGCCACGGCGGACCAGGTCATCGATCTCGGGCCCGTGCTGGTGTTCAATTTCGGCAAGGGCTACGACACCAACAAGCTCAAGTTCTGCGATGGCTGAAAGAGCGAGAACCATTCCCCAGGCAGTACGCGAGCTGTGCCTCGCGTTTCCCGAAGCCGAAGAGTTCGAATCGCACGGCTCGCCTAATTTCAGAGCGCGCAAAGGACGGGTGTTCGCCGTGTTCGCGCTCAATCATCACGGTGACGGGCGCGTCGCACTCTGGCTCAACACTCCTGCCCTGGAACAGTCGCGGCTCATCGAGTCCGCACCGAAGCACATTTTCAAGCCGCAATACGTGGGGCCCTCGGGGTGGATAGGCGTCGAGCTCAATCGCGGATTTTCGTGGAAGCGTGTGATCGAACTCGTGCACATGGCCTACGTGAACAGTTCGCCCGCGAAGCTCGTGGCCCTCACGCCCAAGGCGCCGGCCGTGGCGGCCCCGACGGCGAAGATGACGGCCGTGGAAATCGATCGATTGAAAACTCCGCGAGCGCTCAAGCTCCGCGAGTTGATGCGTAAAATTTGCAATGCGTTGCCGGAAACTGACGAAGGCGCGCAGTTCGGCGCGCCGGTCTGGCGTGCGGGCAAGCGCGGATTCGCGCTGCTCTACGATTACGGCGAGGGACTCACGATTTCGTTCTGGGTGGGAATCGAGCGGCAGGGGCCGCTCGAAATGGACCCGCGATTCTCGATTCCAAAATATCTGGGCCACAACGGCTGGATCGCGCTCGACGCGTCGAAGGGCGTGAATGAGCGCGAGCTGCGGGAATTCCTCGTCGAGAGCTTCCGCCATTTCGCAACCAGGCGCGCGCTCGCGAAGCTCGAGTCGTAGCGCGCCGTTGCCGCGGCCCCACGCGGCGTTGCTTTTTCGGCCTGTCACTCATTGGCGTCACTTGAAAGATTCCCCCTACGCGTTATCTTTCGCGCGCTCAGCAAAGGGAAGTGGACGCGCTCCAGAGGCGTTCCAGAGCGTTCAACAATTCTCCAAGGACGGGGGATACATCATGAATCGATTGAATCAGAGACTAACTACAGTCGCGGCCGCAGGGGCGCTCGCGACTTTGTCATGGACGGCAATTACGCATGTGTCGATGGCGCAGACGGTGGCGCCGAGTTCGGAATCTCATCGTTTCACACCGTCAACCTTGCGCGTGGATCCCGAGTCGACCGCGACGGAGGCGCCGCCGGTCGGCACGCTGTCTGTGCCTGGCGAAGGATTTCCGAGTGGGACGTTCCGCGAGGCGCCCGCTGCATTCGACAATCTCACCAACGGCTTCGACCCGCAGGGGCCGGATTTCGCCACGCTCGAGGACGACGCGGTGGTTCCCTTGCGGTCGTTCAACGACAACCGTTTCATCTTCGAGGAATTCGAGACGGTCGCTGACGGACTGGGACCCACGTACAACGCGCAGTCCTGCCGGGAATGTCACCAGAACATCGTCACGGGCGGCGCCAGCCAGATTGCGGAGCATCGTACCGGGCGCCTCGATCTGTTGCAGTTCGTGGAGTCGGCGGGCGGTTCGCTGATCCAGTCGCGTTCGACGCATCCGGCCATCTTCGAACGGGTGCCCTTCGAGGACGGCGTCAGAACGTTCCGCATTTCGACCAACACGCTGGGTGCGGGCTTCATCGAGGCCGTGGCAAATTCGACCTTGCTGAACATTCGGGACCGTCAACCGGCTGCGATCCGCGGTACGGCCCTGGAAGTTGCGGTGCTCGAGGCCAACAACGCGCCCCGTATCGGGCGGTTCGGGTGGAAGAGCCAGCACGCCAGCCTGCAGTCGTTCGCCGCCGATGCCTACCTGAACGAGATGGGCATCACGTCGCCGACCTTGCCGGAGGAGAACACTTCGCTGGGCCGGTTCGTGGGATTCGGCACGCCATTCGACCCGGTACCGGATCCGGAGGATGACGGCGTCGACGTGGTGGCATTCGCCAACTTCATGCGTGCCACCAAGGCGCCACCGCGCGGGACGATCAATTTCACGGTGCGGTCTGGCGAGACGTTGTTCAACTCGGTGGGTTGCAGTGGCTGTCATGTCGCGACGTTGTTTACCGCGGCGCCTGGCACGCGCATCAATGGTGGGGCGATTCGTGTGCGCGACGCCGTCGGCAACAAGCTCTTCCATCCGTATAGCGACTTCCTGCTGCATGACATCGGCACGGGCGATGGCATTCCGGTGCTTCCGGGTGCAGCGTTCGCGGCCACGGCGACGCAGATCCGTACTGCGCCGCTGTGGGGTTTGCGTACGCGCAATCGGCTCATGCACGACGGTCTGTCGTTCACCAAGCAGGAAGCCATCGATCGACACGCCGGACAGGCAACGGCTGCGAAAACGGCTTACGACGCGCTCACGTCTGCACAAAAGGACCAGGTGCTGGCTTTCCTCGACTCGCTATGAGCTGAGGGACGAAGCGTGAGAGTGTTTGCGGGCCGCGGGTCCAGGGACGGAACCGCGGCCCGCCGTATGGGCGCCTAAAGGCACCTAGCTATCGTAAGTACCGTTGCGCTCGAACTGGATGAAGCAGAAACCGTGGCCGAAAGGATCGCCGAAACTGATGCAGCGCGAACCGCGCCAGGTAACGCATCCGGTTTCCTGTTTCGCGCCAGCGGCCAGGGCACGTGCGGCAGCCGCTTCGACATCAGGCACCACCAGGTCGAAGTGCACCGGAGTCCAATGACGGCCATAGTCGCGCTCGATGGGCGGTGCCCGGACCGCAGTGGTTCCGGAATTCCTCTGCAATAGATAGAGCGTCGCGGACGCGCCCGTCAGTTCTGCGACGTCGTCGTCGAGGGTGCGCGAGTGCGTGAGCCCCAGCGCCGCGGTATAGAACCGGATGGCCGGCGCCAGCTCCGGGACATCGACATTGACGATGATGTTCACTCGTGTCACCCGCCGATAGGCAAAACATCAATCTACGCGCCGGGCGTCGGGTCGGGCATAGGATTCGTCTGGCGTTTGACCGTCAGCGCAGGCTTCGGGCGTTCCTCGCCACATCCACATCCCGCGCAACTTCATCGCGCACCAGCGCCCAATGAAACAGGTTCTGGGGATTGGCGTCGAACGAATTGCCGTTGTAGTGCGTGAGTTTCATGTCGCGGTAGATGGGTCGCGTCAGCGCGACGAGCTGGTCCCAGATCGCGAGCGCTGCCGTCAGGTGGCTGATCGCTCGCTGCTTGACGGCGTCGTCTCCGGAATTGCGATAGCTGGCCAGCGCCACCGCGCCGCGCAGTTTCTGCGCAAGATGCATGCCGAGGTATGCCCAGGCTTCCACGTCGGCGACTTCGTAGCGCAACGACGCGTTGTCGTCCGCCCCGATCTTCCGCACCAAGCGCTTCGCCTCGCTGCAATCACGGTCGAGCGCATCGGCCAGTTGTAGTGGCGTGATCCGATCCGGACCGAATGATTTGCCGGCCTGGGTGGCCTTCACATACTCGTCCACCGAAACATACGCCGGATCCATGGTCGGTTGCTTGATGAGAGCATCCACGCCGATGTAGTTCGTCTGCTCGCCCTGCAAGGCGAGCATGCCTTCGCCGTACAGCGTGAAGTCCCAGCGCGAATCGTAGAGCGATGCCAGGCGCATCTGCGTTTTCGATGCCAGTGCGTAGGCGCGAAGCAGGGCGTCCGCGCGCTGGCCGTAGCGCCGAACGAACTCAGCCTCGAACAGCGTGTCCGGCGTCTTCGGGTCGTAGAGCAGGCGGCCCCAGAGTTTGTAGAACAGCCATTGACGCTGAAACGCCCACTGCCACGACACCGGCTCCTTCAGGGCCGTGAAGTAATCGAGCGCCGGGATGTAGGTTTCGGATCCCACGAAGTAGCCGCCAACGTAGTCCTGCGTTCCGTTGAGTGCGATGTGCTGGCGGATGAAGTCAGGCACGCCCCAGCGCAGCGCGAAGAAGTCTTCGTTGCGCACCTGCCAGACGATCTTGTAGTTGGACGGCGTCGGCTTGAAGTACGTGTCGCCGAGCGCGCCGCCGTGCACCTTGATGAGCTTCGGCGTCGAATGGCCGTGCGACCAGTTGAACTTCATCTCCACCCAGATGGGCCCGGAGAATCGGTTACCGAGCTTTTCCATGGCCGTGCGCGTGAGCTTTTCGACATCGGCGCTGACGCCGGGCCCGGAAGTCAGCCCCGAGGAAAACGGCACGCGATGAATCAGCTTCACGGGTTGTTTGCGCTTTGCGTTGAGCGCTCCGGCGATGAAGACCTCGTCCACGAACTGCTGGCGCGCGAGCGGCGTCATGCCTCCCATGCCTTCGCCATGGGACACGCCAATGCCGTCGAGGTCGGGATACTCTTCGAGCATCTGCGTGACGCTCTCGCGCAGATAGCGCTTGGTGATGTCCGAAGTGTCGCCGGGCACGTAGTAGTGCGGGTAGAAGTTTTCCTTCGCGACCCCATGCGCTTTCGCGAATTCCTCGCTGACGAAGATGCTCCAGAACACCACGTAGGTGTCGAGACCGCGCTCTTTCGCCATGCGGAAGATCTCGCGGTACAGGTGCTGCCACTCGGCGAATTCCGCCGCGGTCCATTTGCTCGCCTCGGGGAAGTTCGCGGGCCGGATCATGTAAGTGAACGGGTGCAGGGTCCACAAGGTGAACGCGTTGAAGCGGTTCTCGACCATCATGTCGAGATAGGACTCCCAGAATTTGAGATCACGCGCGGTCGCATAGTGCTGGTCGAGTGCCGAGCTCGGCCGGTAGGTATCCCAGGGCGTGTTGAACTTGATGCCGCGGAACTCGAGCGCGGGTTGTGCGCGCGCAGGCGGCGTCTTTTCGAGCGGAGTTCCGTTCAGCAATTGCTCGCGCAATGCGAGCGCGCCGTAGATGAGGCCGCGCGGGTCCCCGCCGGCGATGGTGATCCCGCGTCCCTCGCGTGCGATGGAAAAGGATTCAGGCCCGAGCGCATTGATAGTCAGTGCGAGGGTGACCGTGACATCGGCGCGCCCGCCTGCTTCACGCAGCGTGTAGCCACGCTCCGTGAGCGCGGAGTCTAACTTCCGTGCGGCGTACTGACTCTGCGGAATGGCGAGCGGATCGACAATCGCGACGGTCGTCGCCTGGGCATTGGGGAACGCGGCGATCAGGAACAGTGAGGGGCACACCGCGCGCAGGAAGAATGAGCACCACCGGTGTGCAAGCGACGTTGGCAATTCCCTTTTCATCGAGTTGCCCTCACTTGCCGAAGCGCTTTCAAAAGCCCTGGGTCCACACCTTGATTTCAGGTTCGGCCTGGAGCGACACCGTCCTGCCGAAGACATACTGCCCTCCAGAGTCCTGCGTGAACGGCAGGAAGAATGCAATCGTATAGGCGCGCTGATGTTCGACGTGGACTTTGATGGCGCGTGTCTTGTCGATGCCGGGAATTTCTTCGACGCACTCGGCGATCGCCACGGCGCGCAGCGGCTTTTCGTTGCACATGGCCCGCAGGCCGTCATAGAGCATGGGCATGATGTGCCACGCATTCGCGAAACCTTTCGGTGTACTGCACATGGCGCCGAGCATCGTCACCTTGCCCTCATCGGTCAGCACGGCGGCATGTGGCAGGAAGTCGCCGCGCTCGCACAAAAGCTTTTCGCTGCGCTCTGCCAAGGGCCCGACCAGTGCGACAAGGTCCGGCCTGATCAAGGCGAAGAGCTGCGGCGGATTGTTCACGTGCCTGGAGTCTTCGCCTTGTCGGCCTTGTCGGCCTTGCTGGCCTCCACCGCGTGCTTCATTTCTGCCTCGACCATCGGCATGACGTCGGCCATATAAAGGCCGAACTTCGCCATGGCGGACTTGCCCTCCTCGGAGCCGTAGAAGGCGGCCAATGCGTTCAGTTCGCGCGTGGTGAAGTGCCTGACCATCGAAATGAGCATGGCTTCCTGCAGCGCGTCGACGCGCAAGTACTGGGTCATCAGCGACTTGAATTCGGCGCGCTTTTCCGGCGGCAGGTTTTTGGACATCGCGTCGCTGACATCGGCGAGCATCTTCGGCAGGTCATTTGCTTGCGCGTACCGTTCTGCCGCCTGGCGCCGGGTAGCGGGCGTGTCTTCCGGTTCTGCACCGAGGCTCATCGTGTGCAGGCATATCAGCATCATTGCGAAAGCAAAGCGGCGCATGATGTCCCCGGGAAAAGTTATAGGGCGCCATCGTACAGGCGGCCGCGGCATGTTAGAACTCCGCGCCATGAAAATGATCGAACCGGCGCAGATCTGCGTGCTCATCACTGGCGCGTCCTCGGGCATCGGTGCGGGCTTGGCGCGGGAATTCGCGCGGCGCGGCCTGCGCGTGGCGCTGGTGGCCCGCCGTATCGCGCAACTGGAAGCGCTGGCCGCCGAGCTCCGTGCGGCAGGCGGCGCGGCGAGCGCGCATTGCGGCGATGTCACCGTGGACGGCGACATCGCCAGGGTCGTCGGCGAGCTCGCGGCGCTGGGTGTTGCGCCGGGCATCGTCATCGCCAATGCCGGCTTCGGCGTCGTTGGCAACGCCGCGAATCTCGACCTGGCGGACTACCGGCGCCAGTTCGAAACCAATGTCTTCGGCGTCTTGCGCACGCTGCATGAATCCCTGCCGGCGCTGCGCAGCCACGGTGGCCGATTCGTGATCATGGGCAGCGTGGCAGGTTATCTGTCGGCGGCGGGAAGCTCGCCATACACCATGAGCAAATTTGCGGTGCGGGCTCTCGCCGAAGCATTGCACGGTGAGCTGCGCTCCGCAGGCGTGGGATGCACGCTGATCTCGCCAGGGTTCGTCGACTCTGACATCCGTCGCGTCGACAACCGCGGCGGATTGCACGCCCACGCGAAGGATCCGATACCCGCGTGGCTGCGCATGAAGACCGACGACGCAGCACGAATCATGGCGGCCGGGATCCTGCGCGGAAGGAAAGAGGTCATCGTCACCACACACGCCAAGGTCATCGTGTTCCTGGCGCGGCACTTTCCGCGGTTCACACGCTGGGTGCTGTTGCGCGCCAACCGCGGTTCACGGCCGGAGCCGAAGCGGCACCAGCAGGACTATTGAGGGCAGGGGGCCTGCGCGCAATCCGCGCAGGGCAGCAGCGCGAGCGCCAGTCCGATGATGGTGAATTGAAACGTGTGATAGCCGCCGTTGATCAGGAACAGCTTCAGGCTCTTGCGTTCGAATAGATA
>Ga0207691_10002516_pt1 | contig 17917 bp, 11 predicted proteins | sample KBSM13metaG_FD_184327 | JGI IMG/M metagenome (GOLD analysis project Ga0207691, IMG submission 184327) | Miscanthus rhizosphere microbial communities from Kellogg Biological Station, Michigan, USA - KBS M1-3 metaG (SPAdes) (version 2) | ecosystem: Host-associated > Plants > Roots > Rhizosphere >... | reverse complement strand
CGCATCGCCGAATGGTTCCATCGACGCGATCAGCCAATTCCCCAAAGCTCGGTAGTGCGGATCCGCAAAAAGGTTATCGCCATGCCTGGCGAAGGCCACCATTGCCAGGGAGCCAAACTGCATTCCAAAATGGAGATAGTGCATTTCTTCAAGGCCGCTCCCAGTTTGAGTAATGCCATATTGTAGAAACTCCTTCATGACTTTAAGGCTAGCCGGATAGATAGACGGGTCGTAGCCCTTTTCGCCCTCGATAGCCAATGCCGATAGAAGGAGAGCCGTTCCACGAGGCATCCAATTGTAGGTACTCCAATCAGGAGGCATATCAGATCCGTAGGGCTTCTTCCCGGCAGTCCCCGAGGCAATCGTCTGTCTGACAAGAGTCCGTTGCTCGTCCGTCATATATGGATAGGCGAAGTCATAGCCGAAGGCTAGAGCTACAAGATCAGAGTCGTTGCTCCACCAATTCCGCGGAATCGAAGCAAGCGTCGCTAAGGCTGCACCGGCTCGCTTTCCCCTCCCTTGATCTTGTCCGAGCATGACGTCATAACATTCCATCGAAACTGCAAAAGGAACCATGCTTCGCCACCAGTCGTTCTTTGCGTAGGCCAGCGAATTCTTATCTCCTTTAACTAAGCCTTCATACACTGCGGTGAGTTCTTTTCCTGGCCCTCGGAGAGCATTGAGAAAAGATTCCAACCGGGCGAGAACGATCTTGCCAGTCACAGGGTTATTGACAAGCGACCGGAGGGAGGTCAATTCCTTTGGACCAAAGAGGATCCTGGGGTGAACTCCCGGCGGCGGCACCATACCAAAACGCGCTACCAGAGTGGGGCCTGGATCGTCGAGTAAACGAATCTGAGCAGCGGGGGCGGTTTCTATCGCCAAATTTACCAAAGATGACAGGACAAAAATGAGGACTCGATCGGTGGACTTATTCAAAGCGGCACCTCAATTTTGATATTAGTAGGTAACCGTCCGCAACGCGGTCAAGAGCGCCTCGCCTTGAAGTCAACAGTTGAGATCTCGAGTTGCCTGGCTCGGTGAACACTAGGCGACTTCCCCTTCGTGGTGGATGAGACGACCCAGCTCGGAGCACATTCAAATGCCGCGGTCCTTGTGAGAGCCTCGGACGCCGCCGAGGCTCTTGCACAGCCTTCGTTCAACACAGACGGATTTAGTTTCTCTAGACCCCGATGGGGATTCCGCTTTCCGTTTAGAGATTTGCGAGAAACTCCAACAACGCTGAATCGTCCTGCCATCGCCCGCGCGATCTTTGCGTGTGGGGTTCGAGAATCGGAACGCGTTTGCTAAGCATTTGATTCGATGGTGGACGCGGTAGGAATCGAGTCAACAGTTAAACGTACTTTCAACAACATGCAGGTCAGCGGATGGCACCTAAGACCATGAAAAGCAATCGTAGTTAGACAAACAGAGCGCAGATGGAGCGCGCATTCACAAGCTCGATGGAGCAGATTTCCAGGCCGACTCCAAACGTGACAATTTCGGGAAGGCCGATCTCTCGGTCGACGACGAAATGGGTCGAACAATCACAGTCGGCGAGCAACTTCGCGAGGGAGACTTCAGTACCGAATACCGATCGTGCAATTCACAAACTGCGTGTTGACGTTGTTGGTGGGTGCGTAGTGATAGCGAGCCTCGACGTACGCTCTGTATGAAGGCTCATTAACCTTCCACGTGAAGCCCAAACCTCCATTCCCCCCGAATACGCCAACGCCATACGAATCAAGAGTCCGGTCGGAGGCTACAGTCCCCGAAGTACATGTGGCGCCCCACCAGATCAGAGCTAAAGTGCAGGTTGAACCTGAGCTAACCGCAACGCTGTGGTCCAGAGTGTTCTGCCGGTAATACCAACCCCCGCCCCCGATGAGGTAGGTTCCGAATGTCTTGCCCCGCAGCTCGAATCGATAGTTTCCAGTGACTCCATATACGTCGCTTGTCCCCCCAATTGACGCAGTCGTGGGATCTGAGATCGCCGCTTTACTCGTGGAATAAAATTTGCTCCACATGAACTCGCCGATCAAGGAGTGATACCGATTGAAGTTGTAACCGACACCGGCAGTAAAGCCCCATCCGAGGGTCGCAAGACCCGAGGTCGGGTCAACCGGCACCGCGACTGCCGTACCGAGGCTGGAGTTGATCTTTTCGCTATCCTGAGCACCAAAGGGCTGCTCGCTATCCTGAGCACCGATGGGTTGCACCCAAATCAGCGCTAGGAGCAATGGCGTTAGCGACAATCGAGAAAAACACCGCATCTGGCATCACTTGTTCTCAGGGCCGGTTGCTGGGAATCATGGCGCGTCCATACCAATCTCAATTTGTTTTGTTGGAAGCAGTCTCTCACCGTGAATGGCTTTCGGAGCAATCATCCTGATTGTAGGCTTGATAGCAATTTCGTCTTTTTGAACTGCGCGGGCGCGGTAGAGGTCGCCTCGATTTCGGGTTCGGTTGAAGGGGATTTGGTGGCCAAGAAAACAGACTGCGACGGAAGTGCAATCTGAACTCCCGCCGACTCGATGGACTTCAGGACGTCGAGGAGAAGTGGTTCTTGGAGTTCGAGGAATTCGTTCCAATCCCGTGCCTTGATATACGCGAAGACCTCCACATCGAGGGAATAGAGACCGAGCCGAATAAATCGCACGCGAATCGAGTTGGTTTCGACAGACTGATTCTCCCTAAGCAGGCTGCGAATGCTTTCGAGGACGGCCTGCATCTGCGGCGAGGTAGTCGACCGATGCAGATTGAGGATCGGATGGAACCAGAACTTGTCGCGCGCGGAGTAGCTTTCCAAGACCAGGTTGGCAACCTGCCCATTTGGGACGCTGACCATAGTTCGATCAAGGGTTCGGATGCGGGTCGAACGAAATCCTACATCATCAATGGTGCCCGTGGTATCGCCCACTTTTAGAAAGTCTCCCACTTGCACGGCTCTGTCGAAGATTAGAGATACACCGCCGATTACGTTCTCGAGCGTCTTCTGCGCGGCGAGTGCGACGGCAATGCCGCCGACTCCGAGTCCAGCGAGGGCGGCGGTTGGATTCACCCCGAAATGGTACAAAGTCACCAGCAAGCCAACGACGACAATCAGCACGTCTGCTACGCGGCGCACGAACCGGAGCATCATTCGGGTTCCCGGAAGAATGCCCCCGGTGACGTGTCCAGCCAGATACCGTTCGACCCAGTAATTCAAGTAAATCAACACCCAAACGCAACCCGTGATGGTCAGGATGCCGGCCGCGCTGAGCCAAAACTGCCGTGCCAACAGAGGAAGTCCTAGTTTGGACAGTAGCCAGCGAATGACAGCTGCCAACAACAACAGGCGGACCGCTATTGGTAAGACATGGGGATCGGGCAAGTCCGTCTCTTTCGTCAGGCGTCGGCACCAGGCGCCGATGATGGGGCTGAAAAGACGGTTCAGCAGAGCGGTGAGTATAAAGAAGAGCGGCAGACCCACGCATATGGCCAGCCATTGAAAGAGGACTATTCCGGCGAAACGGGTATTTACCAGGAATGCAGGGAGAATGTTCTCTACCGGTGTGCCACCGATCTCCTCGTACAGATCAGGAATACCGTCGAGGGTCTTACTGGAGAACAACCACAGAGGCAGCGATTTCCCGCGAGTCACTCGTTCGACGATTATGTCTACATTATTGCCATTGTCGCTGATGATCTCGCCCAATAGTTCTTGGTTCGGCCTCAGCGGATCTGAGAGCGAGCCCTCTGGCGTGTCCCTGAGCAAGTGGTACCGTGCTGGAAGACGACGGTCGAGCACGACATAGAGCTTGTGAGCAAGATCAGCGGCCGCATCGCCACGAAGTCGAGTGTTTAAATACTGGGCGGCGAGTTCGTTGTTCCCGTCGCGAGCGGCGATCAAGAATCCCAATACCGTTCCTCTTGGGTTGGTACGGCCGAGAGCGTCTTCGGCAATCTCGGGCTGAGATGGAACCGGAGCAGACGAGGGAGTGCCAACCTGCCCCGGGACCGGCAAGCAAAACAATAATGACGCCAGGCACAAGGTCCCCACGCCAGCCCGTGCAAGGGTCAAGCGCTCTATTAGAAAGGAGAAAGTCGGCGGCGATGTTTTCGGCGTCTCCGTGTGCACCGCATGCCTCACTCAGCGGCTGAAAACCTGGATGCTCGATTTACCGGGAGCATTTCGGTTTCAGCTCCGAAAAAGAAGACTTGTACCGTCCAACTGTGTCGCGATCCAACATTGCGGACAACTGTCATTAGTGCCAGTGGAGTAGGCCGAAACAAGATAGGAAGGCTTCTGCTTTTCACCACGAGGGTTCGCTCCCGTCACACGGCGCGTATAGGGGTCCGTGGGATTCTTCAAGACGATCCCAAAGCCATGCGCATTGCCAGATAGAAGTTCCGCAGATCCCCTATCACTTCAGACCATACGTCCAGCTGATACCAGATGTGCTTCCGTAATCGCTGCCAGAGAAGCCCGCGGGCGGGCGATTATCCCAGTTCCCATAGAAGGAGGGCATTCCATTTCAGGTTGCTGAATAGCTTGACATAGTAAGACGCGTTTGTATTGAAGTAAACACGGCCTGGTTGCGAGAGTGCAGTAAGAAGTGCGGCGGAAACGGTCAGGTTGGTTTTGCTGAACCGGAAAACCTTTAATGTCTCCATAGAACAAGGCTGCAGCGACGTTTTGGGTGTTCGCGGAGACGCCCGACTGGTTATAGTTCTTGTTCTGCCAGACCGCTCCGCCCCGCAGCTTAGCCCGGACAGGGAGCTTGCCAGCTCCACGCGCAGTGACCTGCAGTGAAAAGTCAAGGGTTCTGGGGTCTTCTCTCTTTGCCGACGAAATAAAAGTACGCGCCGACACTGACGAAATTTACCCAGACCGCGACCACGTTCCATAGAATCACCGGCCTCGAAGCAATCAATAAACCGTAGTAGACCCAGAGAATCTGAAAGACGCCCATGATGGCCGCCATCCGTGGGTTCATGCCCGCACTTGACCGACGCCGGAACATCGCGATCAAATCCGGCACAGCGGCAAAAGTCGTTCCAAATCCAGCCGCTAAGCCGACGACCTCTGACCGCTTAAGATTGGGGTCAAGCAAGCTCTGTGTGTCATGTGGAACTGCGTCCTGACAGCCGCAAAGGACTACGATGCACTGAAGAAAAATGGCAGCCATCCCTATGTTGAACTGGTTCACACCCACCTCACGCCAGCCGTGCTAAACATGCACGGATTGTAGCTGCATCTTTCATGGCAATGCCATCTTGCGTATCGCTGCTTCTGAAATCTATCTCGGCCGGCTAGTCGACCGCAGGCGGCAGGCTCATCCTTGGTTCTGTCACTATTGACAGTTTTCAATCTGCGAAGAGCCGTGTAGTGTGTGGGTCCACTCTCTGGGAGCCCCGGAGCGTGCTCTTGTGATCAGTGAGACTGATTCGACATTTAGATGACCCGCGCCGCTGAAAAGCTGAGTGTAGCGCTATGCGGGGTCGTGGTGCCCCATCAGTCGACAATAATTGGCTTCAGTCGATTCAAACCCGCAACCTAAATGACCAAATGAAAGGGAACGTTGGCTCCGACGATCTTGCGTTGGGTCACAGCAGCGAATTGATGCCATGTGGTTTCCTCGAAGAGTTGAAGAAACGGCTGGCGAATAAGCACTCCAACTGGAATAGTTGGCCAGCGTCAATAGTCAGCCGGCCTGAGAGGAAACTAGGTGTCAAATGCCACAAAATCAGGAAACCAAAAGACTGCAAGAAGCCCGCAACGACAAAACCCCGTGGAGAAAATGGGGACCCTACCTCAGCGAGCGGCAGTGGGGTACAGTTCGCGAGGACTACAGCGCAGATGGAAACGCCTGGGACTACTTCACGCATGACCAGGCGCGATCCCGCGCGTATCACTGGGGCGAGGATGGCCTGGCCGGCATCAGTGATGACAAGCAGCTTCTGTGTTTCTGTCTGGCTCTTTGGAACGGCAAGGATCCGATCCTCAAGGAACGCGCTTTTGGTCTGACTAATAGCGAGGCCAACCATGGCGAGGACGTCAAAGAGTACTACTTCTACGTGGACAGTACTCCAACGCACTCGTACATGAAATACCTGTACAAGTATCCACAAGCCGAATATCCATACCTCAATTTGATCGAGACCAACAGGCATCGCAACCGCGAAGACTTTGAGTACGAGCTCCTTGATACAGGTGTCTTTAACGAAGATCGTTACTTTGACGTTTTCGTGGAATATGCCAAGCAGGACACGGAAGACATCCTCATTCGAATCAGCGCGAGTAATCGCGGGCCTGATCCGGCCGAGTTGCACGTCCTGCCGACACTGTGGTTTCGCAATATTTGGACCTGGTGGCCGGGTACGCTCAAGCCATCACTGAAACAGGTTCCGGGCCAGAAGGGCGTCGCCGCTGTTGCGGTATCACACTCCGATCTGGGCGAGCGGTATCTGTACTGTGATGGAGATGTTTCGCTCCTGTTCACGGAAAATGAGACCAACAACGAGCGAGTCTTTGGCACGCCCAACAACTCGCGATATGTCAAGGATGGAATCAACAACTTCGTGATTCAGGGAGATCACAACGCCGTCAACCCCGACCGAACGGGAACGAAGTGCGCCGCGCACTACCAGTTGAATGTGGGCGCAGGCCAAACAGCCACTGTCCGCCTACGCCTCAGCAATCTGGCTCCTGCTGCCATTGGCGACCCTTTCTCAACTTTCGGCACGACCTTCCAGGCTCGGGAAGCTGAAGCGGATGAGTTCTACAAATCCGTCACTCCGGCACGCGTCAGCGCGGATGAGGCGCTCATCATGCGGCAGGCGCTGGCCGGAATGCTGTGGTCCAAGCAGTTCTTCTTTTTCGATGTCGTCAAATGGCTCGAAGAACACGGCGTCGACGGGACGAAGCCAGACGCACGCAGCATGCGAAACAGCGAGTGGTATCACATGCTTAATCAACACATCATTTCGATGCCCGACAAATGGGAGTATCCCTGGTATGCAGCCTGGGACCTGGCGTTCCACACCGTAGCGATCAGCACTGTCGATACGGATTTCGCGAAGGAGCAGCTGGATCTGATGTTGCGGGCATCCTTCCTGCATCCAACGGGTCAGATTCCAGCCTACGAATGGAATTTCAGCGACGTCAATCCGCCAGTCCACGCCTGGGCCACTATCTTCCTGTACCGAACGGAACAGGCTCTGTATGGGAAAGGCGATCTCGATTTTCTTAGACGCGCCTTTACAAAACTTACGCTGAATTTCAGTTGGTGGGTGAATCGTAAAGACCGCTCAGGCAAGAATCTGTTTGAAGGCGGCTTTCTCGGACTGGACAACATCGGCGTCTTCGACCGCAGTTCGCCACTGCCCACTGGAGGCTACCTCGAACAGGCAGACGGCACAGCATGGGTCTCAATGTTCTCGCAGAACATGCTCGAAATCGCCGTTGAACTAGCATCCCACGACAGTCTTTACGAAGACATGGCCATAAAGTTTGCTGAGCATTTCCTGCTGATTGCAAACGCAATGAACCAGACGGGGACAGAGGGCATGTGGGACGAGGAGGATGGCTTCTACTATGACGTGCTCCGGCTCCCCGATGGAAGCTCCGAGCGGCTTAAGGTGCGCTCCATGGTTGGCCTCTTGCCGTTGTGCGCCACCACTGTGATCGAACCATGGCAGCGCGAACGCGTGCCTGGTGTGATGAACGCAATACGAGAAATGCTGCAACGTATGCCTGACGTGCGCAACAGCATTCATCCGACCGGGCCTGGGCATTTGGGATATGGGGAACGCGGTATGGCAGCGCTGGTCAATCCCGACCGGCTGCGCCGTATTCTTTCGCGCATGCTGAATGAAAACGAGTTCCTCAGTCCTTACGGCATTCGAGCGCTCTCCCGCTACCATAAAGACCATCCCTATGTGATCCAGGTGAACGGCAGGGATTACTCTGTAGACTACTTGCCGGCGGAATCGAATACCGGCATGTTCGGTGGTAACTCCAATTGGCGTGGCCCCATCTGGATGCCGGTAAATGCGCTGTTGATCCGCTCACTGTTGTCGTACTACCTCTATTACGGTGACAGTTTCAAGGTCGAGTGCCCTACACACTCAGGCAAGATGATGAACCTCTTCGAGGTAGCCCGCGAAATTTCCAACCGTCTGACTCGAATCTTCCTGCGGGATAACGGCGGCCACCGGCCCGTGTACGGAGGGGTCGAGAAGTTCCAGACTGATCCCCATTGGAAGGATTACCTACTTTTCTTCGAGTATTTCCACGGTGACAACGGTGCCGGTTTGGGAGCCAGCCACCAGACCGGATGGACTGGTCTCGTCGCCAGGCTGATTGAGATCTTTGGACGTGTGGACGAGCACCAGTTTCTGGAACTTGGCAAGGAAGCTGCCTTTGCAAAACAGCCAATAACCGCCAGCGAGCAGAAGAAACAGCCAACGGCCGCGTAGCAGCCGGCAATTCCCGCTGCTTCCTCGGGACTCCATGGTTGGCACTCCAATAAGACGGCCGAAGGCACTGGCACAGCGCCACTCCGCTGCCCGCTGCCGGATCGATGCACGGGCCCTTGACCGTCCTCCAACAGGAAGTCCCATTGGCGATTGCGTGTCTGCTATTGGGCAGCGGTTTCCTGTATGCGTACTTCCCAGCTTTCTGGGCGATACCGACGATGATGCTCAGCTAAGCTGCAGCAGCCGCCACATTCGGACTCATCAATTCAATCGGGCAAATCGGCGGATTTGTTGGAAACTACGCGATTGGCTTCCTTAACGATCGAACTCACTCACTGGCCGCCAGCTTCGCATCTATTGCGCTCGTCTATGCTACGGCGGGAGGTTTGATCCTTACTCTGAGAGTTCGCGGACCCGCTGGCAAGTCACCGGGTAGCCCGACGGGTAGCCCGCAGGCCGGACGGATTGTCTGCGAGAAAGGAATGGTTCCTTCGCTTGATTCGGGGAAATCGGACGGTTGAGTGATGAGATTGGCTCGTACGCATGAATCCCGATACCTTCATGCCTAACTATCATCGGTACCGATGGTGATCAGGCTAGACCAATTGGGGAGATCAACGCGTCCAAGGCTCGCGAGTTATTGTCCCGGGCGATTGACCACCCGCGCTTCAATAGCTCCTTGATCGCTGCAATTGCGGAATGCAAGTAACATCACATCATCATTGCGGCAACCCGCCGTTCTTACCCACGAATACACGTACGACAGCGCTTCCCACAGGTTGGGGGCCTGCAGTCGCGGTCCAGGAGAGTTGTTCCCAATGAGACTGCACTGCTGGCGGCGCAGTGAGGAACACCTGGATGGGATAGCATTCGCCGGCATGGACGGGATAATTCGTGAACGGCGGCTGAGTCGTCCATCCTGCGGGAATTGTGTGCACAACCCTGATCTCGGCCGTTTGCGTCGTGTGATTACAAGCGAGAAAGCCGAGTGCGAGCTTGCCACCTTCTTCCGGCGTCGCTTCGGGAACGGGAATCAAACCGGCGAGACGGTCGAGATCGTGTGCCTTCCAGAACAGAGAATAGAATCTCCATGGGTCGCCGATCTCGAACGACAGGCCGTTCTGTTGTGGTGCTTCATAGCCGCGCACGCGCGCGAACGCAATCGGCTGCTGCGAGACTCTGTCGAAGACGTCTCCGGTCACCGTACCGCCCACCAGAGACTTCCCAAGAATCAGATGCGCATGGTACTCGAAATCGGCGAACTTCCTCGACTTGAGCGCTTTGACTCCAATGTCACCTTCCTGCGTGAGGTAGAACGCCTGTTGTTCCGCGGTGATTTCGGCATACGATTTGTGGCGTACTGGAGAGATGGTGCTGGTCTCGTAGACGGGGCCGGTGTGATCGACGATCGTTTTGCGATAGGGAGAAAGTGTTTGAGGATCGTGCCAGTAAGGACCCCAGTTTTCAAATGCATCGGTCATGAAATAGAGCTTCTTGGGCTGCCAAGGTAACAGTCCTTCCGTCAGGTTAGCCATGCCGGTTCGGTCTCGCGGGGGCGACACCTGCTCCGGGAAGACGGTTGGATCACCAGCCGCATCGAAGGCTTCGACCGCCAGCACAGACGAGGCCTGATGGTCACCGTGATTCTCGCCGACGACGGGATCAGGCAACCAGGTCAAAATCACATCTGGCCGCGTGATGCGCACAAGGCGGACAAGATCGCCAAGCGCGCGTCCGTGGTTCCAATTATCGAGCGAGCGCAGCACATTCTGTCCTGGCGTATCGTGCCCCGACAGAAACCACACATTGTGAATGCCGAGGTAGGCTAGCGCACGGCGAGCCTCGATCTCTCTCATCTGGCCGAGAGATGCGCCAGCCTCATTGCCTATAGCGTTTCCGCCGCCATCGCCGTTTGTGCAGTAGATGACCGCCACGCGCTTGTGCTCGTCGAGAGCGACTCGCGCCAGGTACCCACCTATATCTACATCGTCATCGGGATGGGCCACAATGAGCAGCAGGTCGGCTTTGTAGCGATCGTCGGCCGAAGGCAGGACGGGGGCCTGAACTTGCGGTGCCGCAACACGCACAACGAGCAGGAGACCGAGAACGGAAAGCAACAACCGAAGCATCATATCGATTCGAATTCCTTCACCGGATTCTAGTGGCCCATGTCTGGAACTATAACTATGCCACCCACCAGCACGAACTCAATTTTGGGCAATAAATGGGCGCCGTCCCCAACTTAGTAAGTCATCGGTACCGGAAAGAGCCCCTGGCGCTACTCAGATTGGTCACTTTTGGCTCGCGATCAAGGTGTCGATACGTCTTTCTAATCCTCGGCGATCACTGCGAAGTCACCTCCTTAATTGTTTCTGTCGTGATCTCAACTCAAAACAGGAACTTATAAAGAGTTACATATCAGTGACGGTTCAATGACAAAGCGACGATTTAGAACGCATATGCTTTGGTCACACGGGGGAGAGGCAGCATGCACATCGTTACAACCATCTATTTCGCCGAGATTACAGATTCGCACCAAATCGCGCGCAAAAATGGACAGCTGGAAGTGAACGATCTCAAGGACACGGAACGGCAGTGGTTGGGCCTCTACGAGGGGAAGAACCGCGTGGAGCCGATTGATGGAGATCGGTAGAAACGGCTCGTCCTTCTCTTTTTTCAACGGCCATTGTCGCCTTTCGACACCTATTCCCGATTCTCTAGGTAAGAGCACATTCTCTTGTTCGATCTGAGGACGGTTGTTTCGCGTTCGAGCCGTTCAACGATTCAAGGTTGAGATGAGCGCACAGGGAAAATCAAAGGAGCCGTATATGAAACGCATCATTGCAGCAGCCATCCTCTTAATCGGGGCAAACTTCGGCTTGGCCAGCCATGCCTCCGCGCAAGAATCCGCGATTGAGGTCACTGTACCCTTTGACTTCGCAGTTGGAAGTCATGTGTTGCCGTCCGGAACGTACCGCATCTCGAATCAGGGGTGGTTCCTGGACTTTCACCGCAACGATACGAAAGTTAACCTCCTCACCTCCGGTCTTCCCGGCCATGTGACAGGAGACGGACGGTCGAAATTGACGTTCGATGCCGTGAGCGGACATTACTTCCTGAGAAAGATCGAGACAACATCATCAACAACGAGCGCCGACTTCCCAAAGTCCACGCTTGAGAAGAAGTCTCAGGAACTCGCTCAGTCCCGCAGCATCTATGCCGAGACCTCAAGCCGATAACCATGCACAGAATGCTTGCGGTGCGAATATTGCCCAATGAGAAGGAAAAGGAGAGTTAACAATTGAACAATCATCACCTTCAGCGTAAGAACGCACTTACGCTCATTCGAACCATGTTTGCAGCCGCTCTTGTGCTCACATGCGCCACGACATTAGCCACGCATGCATCAGCGCAGACCGTCACTCCTCCGCCCACTCCAACCGACATCACACCGCCCGAAGGAAACACCGCCTTTTTTGTGGGGCACGCTTTCGGTACGCAGGGTTACACTTGCCTGCCCACTAGCACCGGGGCAACTTCCTGGACCGTCAATCAAGCTCGCCCCGAGGCGACGCTGTTTTCAGTTGTCTTCGGCCAGTTAATCCAGTCCATCACCCACTTCACCAGCATCAATGAAAATCCCAAGGATAAGCTGCCGCCTTCTCTGAGCGGCAATGTAACTTGGCAGGGCTTTGACACCAGCCGCGTGTGGGCGAAAGCGACGGGAGTACTTCCCGCCAGCTCAGACCAACCGAGTTGTCCGCACACCGGGTCAATTCCTTGCGTGCGGCTGGAGTCAATCGGAAACCAGAAGGGTCCGAGCGGCGGTCGGCTCCTGGCCGACACCACGTTTGTCCAGCGGCTGAATACCAATGGTGGAGCTGCTCCTACGACGGCATGCACCGTGGGCCAGACGCTACTGGTGCCCTATACGGCCGACTACTACTTCTACCGCAAGGCTGAATAACGATTCATTTCCGGTCGACCGACCTCGGGATCTGCACGCGAAGCCGCACTAACCAAGGCGCCTTCGCATGTCTTCCCGGGGAAACGATCGGGACTTCTTCGCGGGTGCCCCGCGCCCAAATAGCGCCAGTTCTGTTTCTCGAGAAGAACAAAATCTATGGGGCATCCATCCTGAGCGCCACTGAGGACGGCAAAACCGTCTACTACACGCAGTTGGATCGCGAGAGCGTGATCAAGATGATAGAGTTCTCAAATTGACGTAAATGGCCGCAACAGTGTCAGTCGCTTTTCGGGTTCTGAGCGAGTTACCGGCAACTCACCAACCTTAACGCATCCTCTCACCCGCAATGGGGCGATTCCCGGTTTTCAGGCCGGAGAGTGGATTCGAGCGGCCAAGATTTGTTGGACCGGCGCGGAGCTAAGAAATCTGATTCGCAGCGGCTCATCGGGCAGAAATGAATTAGCAATTCCCAGCACTCCTGCCTCCGCCTGTCTCTGATGAAATGCAGCTAGTTCGCTCCGTCCCAGTTCCTGATGAAACTTGCGCGCCGTGTCGTGAAGTTTCCAGGCGCCGACCGGCACAGCGAATCTTTCCAGAACGATCAATCCGGCGCGGACACACATTTCGGCCTGAGAAGTATCTCGGACGCACATCGCCACTCGTGCCTTCATATTCCATGCCAACACGTGCAGGTGTGGATCGGCGGTTGAAAGTGCGGATTGAAGAAAACCATCAGTAGCGGCGCGCGCGAGAGAGATATCTCCCATTTGTAGAGCGGCATCGCTGATCCCGAGTTCAGCTTGCATGCGCCAATACCAGTGGAGAAAGAACTTCCGGGAGAAATCGCGTTCGATCATTTCTTCAAATGACCGCATGGCGTGTTCGTAGTCCTCTTCGTACAGGGCAGAAAAGCCATCGGCGATGGCCGCGATCGCAGTCGGTTGTCCGGAGAGATATGGGGCGTTGGCTTCAATGATTTGCCTGCATAGCTGCCGGGCTCCGTCAAAATCGAATGCAAGGGTACGTAGCCATGCCTCCCGCAGCATGAACATCCAGGGATTGCTGCCATTCTTCTCGGCCTGGGCACGAGCTGTTCTAACGATTTCGAGCGCCTGTCCAAACTGTCCCAGATGCAGATGTGCCATTGCCTTTGCACTGAGGGCCAGAACGTAAGCAACCAGGCTCGAACTCTCGTTCATGGTTGCGAGCTCTTTGTTTGAAGTCCCTAGCCCATCTGGATATTGACTTTGGAGCGTTCGACGGCCCGTGTTCCCAATTTCATAAAACCGACGAATGATTGTATCGGTGGTTCTGATTGCGTCCTCACACTCGCCTTTTAGCGACTGCCTGTGCGCGTCCCATATTTCAGGATAGGACGGAGCGGAGGGATCACTGAGTTTGGTAATGGTCTGCCGCGCGGCGACGCACGTCTCGTCATCATCCATAGTCCAGCGATCGTATCCTATCCGTAAGGTCGCGGCCACGAGCTTGGTACGCCCCAAAAGGAGTGGATCATCCAGTCCTTCACATGCTTGGAGCGCTTTATGGCAGGCCTCAAGTCCGCGATCTGCATCCATGAACACAGTCGTTCGTGCCAGAGCATTCAATGTATGAACCTGTTCCAATTTAAGACCGGCGGCGCCGGCTCGATCCGCCGCAGTGTCCAGGGCACGGGCCGACTCCATCATGTCTCCGAGCGCGTAGAAGGCATCGCCGATCCTGAGTAGAATGTCTATCTCGATAGCCGCCTGCCGCTCGCTCGCAATCTTCACCACGAGTGATAGGGCATGTTGCAGGATTTGAATCGAATCCCGGTAGGCGAAGCGATGGTTCGTGTTTTCCGAACTCACCCGGAGGAAATGAATCGCTCTTTCATATTCGCGGCCGGTTTCGAAATGCAGGGCGACCTCTGATGCCAACTCTGTTTTTCCTCCAGCGAGAAGCTCGAGGAGACGTTCACCAATGACGCGATGAATTCTGGATCGCGCAATCCCATTCAGCGCGCGGTACACTACCTGCCGATACAAGGAGTGACGGAATTCGAACACAGGTGAGGACGGCAACTCTCCGGGTTCCCGCACGGTTAGAGACCGAATGAACTGGCTATGTCTGGAGAGTTCCTCACAGATCTGTTCGAGTTCGTCCGAGGTCATATCCAGCGTAGGCGCAATGGTCCAGGGTGAAAAACGCTCCCCAGCGACGCAGGCGCTCTCTAGAACGCGGCGCTCAGCAGGACTCAATTGTGCAATTTGTGCTTCGAGCATTCCCTGCAACGTTTCCGGAACATCGATGTCAATGTCTTTCACAGGAACGGTGAGGCTCCACGCACCTCTGCTTGTCGCGAAAAGTCCCCGTTTTTTCATATCCTCGAGAATGGCAACCATGAACATGGCGTTTCCGCCAGAATGTCTGTAAATCAGGCCCGCCAGAGAAGAAGGCAAACCTTGGAACTGGGCATCAAGGAATTCTGCGATCTCAGACTCTTCCAGCCGCTCGAGAGGCACTTCCTCACAGAGGCGATGAATCCGTAAATCCTGCTTCAGCTCCTTGAGGGGACTGTGGGACACGATCACGTCGGTTGGGCGATAGCTGGCTAGGATAACCAATCGGGCCGGCTGCCTGCGCCGTGCGAGCGCCGAAATCAAATCGAGAGTGGAAAGATCAACCCAGTGCAGGTCTTCCAGGATGATGGCCAGGGGAGTTGCGGCGGTAAACGACTCCAGCGCTTCGCATAGTTCGCGGACCATTCGCTCACGAGTGGCTCCAAGAATCTCCCGATGGAGTGCATCGCGTTGCTCCGGTCGGATGAGCGAAGGAAACTGAACCAGCCACGTAGGAGCGCACTTTGCGAGCACGCTGAGAAGGGACCCGTTTTCTTCTCGCAAAAATTGACCCAGCGCTTCCAGGACTGGATAATAGGCTTCTTTCCCTCCAAAGCCTTCGACGCACTGACCGCGCGCGACAAGCAGGTTGAAGGTCTGAAACGCTGTTTGATGGAAAGCGTCGATTAGAGTGGTCTTGCCGATTCCGGCTTCTCCGGTCACAAACACAATCTGCCGCTGGCCGACCATGGCCGATTGCAAATGACGATTCAGCTGCTCAAGGGCGCTCCCACGTCCCACCATTCGCGCGCTGATCTTATGAGGCGCTTTCAACGGACCCGGGGCGACGTTCTCATCTCGAACCACAGCTATGAACCGATAGCCGCGCTTGGAGATGGTTTCCACAAAAGCGGGCTGATCCGGCCGATCACCCAACGCTTTCCTGATCTCCAGGATGTATTTATTGATCAGCTCAGGATTGACATATGTTTCCGTCCAGAGGGCATCGAGCAATTCGTCGCGCGTTACGAGGCTGCCGGCATGCTCAACCAGATATCGAAGGACATCGAAGGCCTTCGGCGTAAGCGTGACGGAGTTCTGCGCATTCCAGAGACGCTGGTCTCTGGCGTCTAGCCGGAACTGTTGAAATACTTTCATCACTGGCCCCAGATCCCTCGAAGACCAGACAGAGACGTTCCGATGGTAACCGGTATTATACCCGGACGATTGGATTTGTTTTGTACCTTCCATTGGCAGATCTGCTCGTGCTGAATGTTGAGGAAAGGACCATCCATGAAAACGTCATATGAACGGAACCCGTTCGTCATGTCTTCACTGGGATCTCAAGCTAGTGTAGTGATGTCATGCGATGCGCCTTCGTAGTCCGGCTAGAACCGAAGTCCAGCCTGCCAGACGAACTGGAGGGCTGGGTGGAAGAGGTCGATAGCGGCAAGGAATGCAGGTTTCATTCGAAAGACCAATTGATTCTGTTTCTTCAGGAGTGCCGCCAAGCTCAATTAGCGGGTGGGCCTGACGCACCGGCTCCGGCGCGTGATCCGGATTATCGAGGATGAAAGTATCCTGCCGTGCAAGCGGCCGGACCGTAGTTCTGATTGCAGGCATCCGTCACCAGTATTGGACCGAAACAAGACTTGAACTGCCACGCATGAATTCCTCGCGTTTTGAACTCTGGCAGTGTCATGAGAGGCACATTCGTCATTCGACTCGGAGAAGAATCGGAACCGCGGTAGGCTCGCTTCGTGTGTCTGGTGAAAGAAGTTCATTTGGAGAGGAATTTAGGTTCCGCACGACCGAAGAGTCGCTCAAGTTTCCGGGGGAACGTGTGCACCTGGCCCCTCGTTCCCGGGCAGTGACTACCAGATTTGTGTCGTCGGTTGTACTGAAAAAGCGGACAGCGAAATCAGATCCCAAAGAGAGGTCGCTATGGCATCTAAGGCGCTAACGGTCATCGAAACGACAACGGCATCTCAATCCAGCCCAATCGCTGCAATTGACTTTCGGTGCAATGAGGAGGCGATGCCGCATTCAAAGGCAATGGCACTCGCAAACGTTCCGCCAGCTGGCGGAGACCTTCAGCTTCGACATCTGCAAACCGACCTGCTGGGATCAGCCAACTACCAGGTCGCACTCATTCCGCCGGCAAAACAAACCACCCACGTTAGAGGGCTTGGGAGCCCGCCACCGATGCTGCTTCTGTCGCTCACGTGGAAGGAACTGGTGGCTCGCGTGCGTGCCGAAGCGGACGAGTCGCGATCGCTTCAGCGCTCGATCGTCCATTTCGGCGGGGTCAGTGTTGACCTATTCCGAGTGGAGGTCACCCGCAGCGATTCGCCGGTTTTCCTCACCGCCATGGAATTCAAGGTCCTCAAATTCTTTGTGACGAATCCGGGACGGGTGATATCCCGGGATGAGTTGCTCGATCGGGTGTGGGGCTACGAAAACTACCCCGTTACACGAACCGTGGATAATCAGCTAATGCGGCTGCGTCAAAAGCTGGAGGCCGATCCGCGCAACCCCGTCCACTTCCGGACCGTGCACGGGGTTGGATATAAGTTCGTTCTTGAATCTCGCCCGACGCCGGAGAAACATATTTGACGTGTATTTTTTGCGGCCCTCAGGGGCGATATGTCGTCATTCGAACAATTAGTGCAAAGGAAAGACGTGCAGCTGCTGCATATTGCACAGAGTGTGTCTCGTAGCAATGAACAGGCGGAAAACGCTGTGCGAGACGCATTCTTCAAGGCCCACCAAAGACTCGATCAATTTACCCAAAATACTTCCCGACATGGGTCATTCGTATTCTGTTGAAAGAGTGACCGGGGATTCTGCACAAGTGGATTCAAGCAGCGCAGAGGTTTGTTACCAATGGGGAAGAGCTAGGCAATATCCCGTCTTCCGTCCGAGATGCAACAGCAGCCATGTTCCACGAAGCGGACTTACACGGCCGCTTGGTTGAGCGCCTGGAGTTTGGTGACAAGGCATTCGACATCACCAAAGGCGAGATATTGGCACTCGCAGAATCGTTCTTTCGCGAGAACGGACGCGACCCGCGCTCATTTGATATGGGCAAGATGGGCGCTGTGCTTGCAGATCGGCGTTGTACGACAACCTCCCGCATCAATCGGAATGGGAAGAGGAAGGAGGG
>Ga0207691_10002515_pt1 | contig 17918 bp, 13 predicted proteins | sample KBSM13metaG_FD_184327 | JGI IMG/M metagenome (GOLD analysis project Ga0207691, IMG submission 184327) | Miscanthus rhizosphere microbial communities from Kellogg Biological Station, Michigan, USA - KBS M1-3 metaG (SPAdes) (version 2) | ecosystem: Host-associated > Plants > Roots > Rhizosphere >... | reverse complement strand
TTATTGTTCTTAGCGATCTTGTGTTTGCGACGTGCTCCGAATTGGCAACACGACTTTCACATAACGGCAGTTCCTCCCACCTTTTTCCACCCGGCGTAGATATATCAGCATTTCCTGAAGCGACTACTAGCGAGCCTAATGCTCAACCGGATCCGCTTGGACTTTCAAAGCTCCCGAGGCCAATTATTGGATACGTCGGTGGACTTCATCGTTTCGTTGATTACGATCTAGTTGCAGCCCTGGCAAAGTCTCGTCCTTCCTGGTCATGGGTGTTTCTGGGAGCTCATCAAGTTTCGCTTGAAAGGCTTCACGGCTTACCAAACATTCACCTCCTGGGCCAACAGCGTCACGACGAACTTGCTAAACACATGGCCTATTTTGATGTTTGCCTGGTTCCTTATATCAACAGCCCGGAGATAAGCACGGTCGTCCCAACCAAGATTAATGAGTACCTGGCAGCGGGTAAGCCAGTCGTCGCTACTAACTTGCCGACTGTGTCGGAATTCAACGCCAAACACCAGGTCCTAACGATTGCAGAACCGACAGCGCGCGACTTCCTGCAAGCTATAGAAAGTCAACTTTCGAGAGCCCACGATCCACAATTAATATCTACCAGGCGCCGGGTAGCCATGTTGTCAGATTGGCAACTACGTCTCGAGCAAATGAGTGAACTTATTGAGCAGAAGCTGAGCCCTTTGCCCGCTGGTCCAGTTATAGAGGGCACATTGAAAAGTAATCGAAACCTTCAACATGATTCGTCCCGGCCCCGTACACTTAATGGGTAACGCGGTCCAGGTGAGGGCCGATTTTGTTGACTGATTTGTAGGGCTTATGTTAGAAAACCGTTGTGCAAACCCCCACCCTAAGGTCCAACAACGATAAAGATATATTGTTAGGCTGATTCGACCATTGAGCATGGTAACGAAACACGCTGAAACAGGTGCCGCATTTCTTGCGGTGGCGTCAAACCAAAAACTCTAAATTGTGTTCCATCTGATCAAGTGGACCGATTCCCTCGGATCCTTTGAAGGAGGCCCAAAGTGACCAAGAGAAACTGCTTTAGGTTGCTGGCAATTGTTGTCGCAACCGTTATTTCGCTTCAAACTGCTCAGGTAAGTTTTGCGAAAAAGCAAAAGAAAACCAAACGGACCAAGCGTACAGCAGCGCCCCTTATTTGGGCCCCATCTCAGTTCCAGACAATCCCGACAATTTCCAACCAAGCAACGCTCACCACAACACCCGACGTCAGACGCAATCAGTCGGCGTCAGAGGCACTTCGCAAAGGTCAGAAACGAGGGACGCCGCCCGCGCCGATTAATCCTCGATTAGAAATTAAGGAACCGGTAAATCAGCCACCTGCACCGGAGTCTGGTAATCTTTCTCGACCAACTCCGCGGGCCACCGGTTCGGAAGGAGAACCCAATGACACAGCGGGAACGGCAACCGCATTAACGTTCACTCCAACAGCGATTACTACGGGCGCCATCAATCCCGGTGGTGATATTGATTTCTATACCTTCACCGCGCCAGCCGGTTCGAGAGTCTGGATTGAGACAGATACTGGCGGTACCCAAAACGCAGGCGCGACATCCCGGGACACGGTCATCGACTTACTCGCAGCCGACGGCACAACCGTTATCGAGAATGACGATGACGATGGCACCGGCAATGGTGGCGACGGCACAATCGAAACGGGGTTAGCATCAATAATTGCCGGTCGAACGCTTACAACCGGAGGCACTTACTTCATTAAGGTAAGAGCCTTCGGCGCAACCGGAATTATCAATCCGTACCGACTGTTCGTGTCCCTTACGAACGTAGCCGCAACTGCTGAAGTTGAAGCAAATGACACCGCAGCCACCGCAAACGTCGCAAACTCGCCGGCACTACGCTCTGGATCGATCGGCGTTGCAGCCGATGCCGACTACTACTCAGTGTCAGCAAACGCTGGCGATACAATCTTTTTCCCGGTTGACGCCGATCCTGAACGCGACGGAACGGGTACGGACCTAGTTGTGGAATTTCGCAGCCCCGCGGATGCACTCTTGTTGTCAGTCGACTCGTCTATCACGGGCGATCTTACCGATCCTGCCGCTGAGGGCGCGAACTATACGGTAGATGCGGCAGGCACTTATTTCATCAAGGTGCGACACTTCAGCGCGACAGGCACCGGGACCTACAACATCCATATCGTCAATACCGGTGCAGTAACATCGCCTCTGATTATTAGCGAGTTTCGCGTTCGTGGTCCAAGTGGAGCGAACGACGAATATGTAGAAATCTATAACAACTCAGACACATCCACTACTGTAGCTTCCCAGGTTGGTAGCGGTTTTGCAGTAGCGGCAAGTGATGCTGTTGTTCGCTGTACAATTCCCAACGGTACCGTGATACCTGGACGTGGACACTTCCTTTGTACCAATAGTGTCGCTTACTCACTGGGGGGCTATGCCACGGGCGACGCCACATATGCGACCGATATCCCGGACAACGCCGGCATCGCACTTTTCAATAACAACGTGCCCGCAAACTTCATCCTGGCAAACCGACTCGATGCTGTTGGGTCAACGTCAGAAGCAAACACCCTTTACAAAGAAGGCACGGGCTACCCTGCTTTGACTCCTTTCTCGATCGACTATGCGTTTGTCAGAGATAGTTGTGGCCAGCAAGGCTCAATTACTAATCTCACTCCATGCCCAATTACTTTGGGCGTGGCAGACACGGGCAACAATGCAGTTGATTTCTACTTCGTGGACACGAATGGAACTTCGGCAGGTGCGGGTCAACGTCTCGGATCTCCGGGACCAGAGAATCTCGCTAGCCCCATTCAGCGCAACGCATCGAATTCCGTTTTCATCGTCGATCCTTGCGTAGCTGCGAGTTTGCCACCGAATCAGATTCGAGACCTGACGAGTGTGCCAGCTCAGAATAGTACTTTTGGCACTATCGAGATTCGCCGACTGTTAGTGAATAACACAGGAGCCAACGTAACTCGTTTGCGATTCCGCGTGGATCAACAAACAACGTTCCCGGCCCCCTCAGGAACCGCCGATCTGCGTACCAGAACTACAGCAGATACGACGGATAACTTCAGCAATCTGCCTTGCGGAACTGGTACCTCAGTTATAACGGTTCTCGGTACCACTCTGGAGCAACCACCGAGTCAGCCTAACGGCGGTGCCTTTAACGGGACTTTCTCAGTTGGTACCGTGACTCTTGGGACACCAATACCTCCGGGAAACGCCGTCATTGTTCGGCTACTCTGGGGAGTACAGCAAACCGGCAAGTTCCGTGTTGGTCTTAATATTGAAGTGTTGCCGTAGAATTCCTGCGGTCATCTTCTTCCGGACGTGCCACAACACGTCCGGAAGAAATCTCTAACTGATCAGAGCGATGTGCTCCGATTAACTTTGCAGAAAAGATCGACTTAGAAACTCTTCAGAGGAACTTTCGTCAATGGACAACCAAAAACCTATACTTGTGACACCCACTGTATTGGCTAACGAATCAGAACCTGCGATGCCGCTAGCGCCGAGCAAGAAATTTGTGGAGCCAGAAGTCTCGGAGCCCATCGACATACTCGCCGCGACCAAGGCCTTCTTGCAGATTACGGGCGGAGGCGACGTCTAGGCCGCTTCTTCAACTCGATGGTAGAGACTTCCTCAGCTCGGGGTTCAACTCTCACTCAGCCTCGGTCGACCGAGCTTTGCACATCGAATCACATCAAGTGTTACTCAGTTGCAGATCGGGTTTTAGCTTTTCAGGGAGTTGATGAACCAACCCTTACTTTGGTTCACAACTTTCTGAGCGGTTACTTTTTCACTCCAGTAGAAACTTCCCCAACCCAACAGCCAGATCATCTGATTGTTATTAATAGAGCCGAGCCTCCCCACTTCGATGTAGCGGATGGCTTCAAAATCGAAGATGGCTACTGCTATCCAGTTGATAAACAGCTTCTACTCGTAGTTAACGAATCGACTATCCTCGTCGGAGAACCAGAGTCGAAGCGCACAGACGTTTGGTTATCTGACACCACCCAGGCAAAACATCCACTCGCACTCAACAACGTAATACTCTATGCGGTCCAATCAGCACTGCGTCGTGCAGGTTTATATCAATTCCACGCGGCCTGTGTACTTCCAGCTAACCAAGCGATCGGAGTGCTTGTAGTAGGAGATTCGGGCTGCGGTAAATCGACCCTAACTGCAGCACTTGTTCGCACTGGCTGGCGGTTCTCCACCGATGACAATCTGCTGCTGAGTGAGACTGAGAATGGGATCATTGCCTGGGCGCTGCGACGCTATTTCACGTTTCATGAATCAACACTGAAGGCGTGCAAGTTACACGAATTTGATTTCGCTATTGGAGGACGCGTTGATTCCAACAAGCTTAGGTTCGACGCGCGACGTGCCTTTCCCGAGAGGTTTGTGGAGTTGTGCCGGCCCGCGGCTATCCTGTTTCCGGAGATAACGAACGAATCGAAAAGCCGGATCACGCCAATGGCACAAAGCAACGCGCTTGCGAGACTCATTGAACAATGTCCTTGGGCAACATGCGACGCCGCTGCGGCGCCAAAGCACCTCAAGGCGCTCTCGGACTTGATTAAGCAGACCAAAAGTTATTCACTCTCTGCTGCACGTGACATCTTCGAAGATCCATCTTCAATATCCGATCGATTGAGCCAGGAAATCGAAAGCTAGGAAGTGAGCTACGCGATGCTGCCTGGTAATTGTTTTAGACGAGCGCGCTTTTCTGAATGCTCGGTGAGACCTTCGGATAATCCGACTCCTTGGAAATATACGGTCCAAAGGAAGTTCTCAATTTGAGGGATTCTGATTGTAAGACGCGCTGGCGTTTTGGATTACTTGCCGCTGTCGCTGTCACGCTAGTAGCGTTTGCTCCTCAGCTCTATTTCAACCTCTCCAGAGGCAGTCACTGGAATGGCGCTTACGCACAGACGCATGGCGATGAATCAGTCTACGCTTCCTACCTTAATTCACTGATCGATGGCCGCCCGCGTCGAAATAATCCCTATAGCGGCCGCGATGATTCGCAAGAACATCCGGCAGCAGAATCTTATCTGTCAGTTCAATTTCTTCCGCCTTTTCTGATAGCCACGACAGCTCGTCTCGTCAGGATCTCGAGCACCAATGCTTTCATGGCATTGACTGTAACCACAGCTTTCGTTTCGGCGCTGGCTGTCTTCTGGTTGCTCGCATCGATTCTCAAGGACAGCCGCTTAGCCGCGATTGGGGTTCTCGTTGTGCTTTTGGCAAGCTCCGCAAATCTAATTGTCGAACACTTGCTTGGATTGGGCGACTCTAACAATTATCTGCCTTTCCTTCGTCGCTATCTGCCAGCGGCTCCTTTCCCGATACTGTTCATCTATTGTGGACTGCTCTTGCAAATGCTGACCTCAACCAGCAAACGTGTGGCTGCAGCGTCCGTGGTGAGCGCGGGAATTCTCTTTGCAGTTCTGGTCTTTTCGTATTTCTATGACTGGACGTTCGCTGTTGTATGGACCGGTTGTCTGGCAGGAATATGGTTTGTTGTCCGACCGCACGAACGCAAACGAGTGGTGTCATTATTCTTGATTCTAGCGGGCCTCATGATCGCCTCGGTCGTTCCGTACTTGCTGCTCATATCCAGGCTTGGAGCAACGACCGGCGAAGCACACTTCATGGCCACCTCACACAAGCCTGACTTGTTCCGCCTCACGGAGTTGTTCGGCGTTTTAATAATCGCGCTAATCGGTTTCCTGATCGCTCGAGGCTGGGTGAAGTCCAGCGAACCGACGGTGGTCTTTGCACTTGCTTGCGCAGTAACTCCCTTTCTACTCTTCAACCAACAGATATTGACCGGCAGATCACTCCAACCGTTTCATTACGAAGTGTTCATTGGCAGTTACATAACAACACTTGCGGCTTTCGTGATTGTTATTCTGTTGTGGCGTAGCTTGACCCCAACAAGACCGGCTGTTGCTCGAATCTTGCTGACCGTAATTGCGTGTGGCGCAGTTTTGTCGGGCAGCGCCGAGGCGACACTAATGACCCGTCGCCAGTTAACTGGAAACAAAATACGTGACGATGTCAGACCGGCCTTGCTTCGTCTCGCGCAGATCGCAAGACAAACAAAAGACGGATCGCTAGATACAAAATCCGTCGTCTATGCTCCAAACTTCATTGTCGCTTCTTCGATTCCTACAACTGCGCCGCAACCAGTTTTGTGGGCTCCCTACTTGTTCGTTTTTCCAGATGTTACGTTGGTGGAAGACAAGGAACGACTGGCGTCATTTCTCTATTACAAGGATGTCGATTTCAACAACATCAATAACTTCCGCCTCGAGTCGCTCGATAATGAACAGAGCTATTACCTCAGTTCCCTAATTGGACGCGGGCGATTCAATCCACGTCTTTCAGTTAACTGGCAACCAATTGCGACGGACGAAGTACGTGAGGCACTCGAGTACTACCGAAACTTTGTTGCTACCTTTGACCGCACAAAAGCCTCGAGTCCGCTTGTCTCATATCTGTTGGTGTCCGCAGACGATCCAGTCAAGCTGTCGAATTTTGATCGGTGGTATGAACGTGATGAGGGTGAGCGCGTAGGGAACTACATTCTCTTTCGGGTGCACCTAAAAAGTTAGGAAGGTTGACTTCAACCAACAATGCGCAGAAATCCATCCTCAACCAGGCGGCGAACGAAGTTGAGTCTGCTCGTGTCGGTAAACTGCCCGGGCAACTCATGAGCGATAAATGATTTGTGCTCGGCGATAAAGCGGAAAGCTGGGGAAAAAGACATCGGCATCCAGAACACCTCCTGCCCGAGCGTCAGGCCCGCCATTGTTCCATCTGCAGATAAATAGACTTGGAGCCGACCTTTTGATTCCACTTTGGTCTCTCGAGTGATCAACTCAAGGTCAGCATGATCTGGTTCTACGTTTCGACGGCGGACTAAACTCTGCCTGATTTCGTTGAATGCTTTTTCAGGACTTGCCTGGCGAGTTAATGCCTCAACACATTCAGCGAAATCTTTTTCAAACTGTTTGCGGGTTCCGGGGTCTGCCAGCGACCCAAGAGGCAGGGCCTGACGAAGTCTTTCGTCCCGATAGGCAACTTGGCCCAGCACAACTGAGAGCAGGTCGAGCCAGGTGATCACGTGAACTCCCAGGCTAATGTGAGCCGATGACTCCTGCAGGGCCTCAGCCTGATGAACGAAGCCTCTCGGCAAATAGAGACAGTCACCAGGTTCCAATGTTGCCTCGAGTGCTAGTGGCCTAAGTTCCGACGCGTCGATGTCGTCCTGCCCGGCTTCTCGCCCACCGCGCGAGCGCTTAACTTCGTCGACGTCATCTTCGAACGACAAGGGTGGCACATATTCAAGCGGCAACCTTGTAATGGGCTCAAAGACCTGCCAGCGCTTCTTTCCGAAAAGCTGAAGAACGAGAACTTCATGAGTGTCAAAATGGAGAGGGAACCCGCGCGAATGCGAAGGTGTACAGTAGAGATTTGCCCTGGCAGTAAAGCCCAGCTCCACTTCAACATTGCGACACAACTCTCTGAGTGGGTCACTATATTTTTCAATTCCTTTGACTCGAATGGTTGAGCCACTCATGAAAAACTGTGACACGGAGTCTGGTGATTTCTTGGCAGTCTCAGACACACTCGTTTCACCAACAACCTCCACCGCTTCAGCCGGCAATTGGTCAGCCATAGAAAGAATAGCTTGAATACCGGTCGCAACTAGCAGAGGGTCAAACCGGTCCGGTTTGTCCCCTTTGATCAGGAGCGAAGTCTTTTGCCAGTAGCGATCAAAGAAGTCAACGGGCGCATGCGGAGCGATTAGATCGCTGAAATCGAGTCTTGTCATGTTTGGTAGGCACGAGACTCTGCGTCTTGGCCGAAAGTCAGTCGGAGATTCTAATGCACCTTCACTACTGACGGCGAGAAATGGCGTAGGTTGTCGACTTTAGTTGAAGATGAGAGATCTTCGGTGGTGGGCTGCGGAATTGACTGATTTCGTACCGTACTAAAGAGGCCGGGGGTGCCCCTGACCGTAGTCTCCCCCGGCCCTGAAGTGTGTGTTCGTTTCAGTGCAGTTTCCTCCTGATCGTTTGCACTGCACCACACACCTCAAACTGAGTTTGTTAAGTAATGGTGGTCGGGTTCTTCAAACTCGGCAAACATGGCGAGCATCTTGTTGTCCTGTTCAGAGCTGACAGAGGTATGGACAATAGTGTCACCATAATTGCGCAATTGCTTGAGCACCACAGGAGCGTTTCCTGCTCGTAAGAGAAGAAAGATTGCTGATCCATGGGGGGCCATTAACGCTGCCACATCGCGCTGGAAGTTCACTGAATCTCGCAGGGATTCGCTCCACCACTTTGCCTCCTTGCTTTCACCTGAGTCATCGCTTCGGGCGTCCGACATTGCTCGTGACGAGGGACATAGGCCATTTGCGGCTTCGATCAACCCCGCAGTTCGCGGAACAAAAAGTGTTCGATCCAGAAGTGAGCTCCAAAACCTTGCCCAGCCACAGGCTCCGCACTTTGAAAGGTCAACACTGAAGTGACCTCGAGCTTGGCCGGCGTCGTTCAAGGTAATCACCATTGCATCCTCCAGGTCTTTCACCCAGGCCCAATCACGGCGCCGGAGCTCGTTGAGAACCTCGGGCGCCCGGTATTGATCTCGAAACACGAATGCTATGAGTTCGCTCACGAATTTACTCTCGAAATCATTTTCGACCTGGCAGCTGAGTAATTGGGGATTCTTTACTACAGGGCGTATGCGAAACCTGTTGGCTCTGAGCTTGCCAAGCGTTCGATTAGGAAGAATAGTTTGTCTGGTTGCGTGCAGGAATAGGGTGGAGTCTGTATTTCAAGCTAGGGGCATCCTGTAAAACGAGGCGTCGACATGACTAATTTTGAGCAGTGAGGCATGAATTGTTCAGGTGTTTGCTGGCCTCTGGGTCAAAAGCCAGGTGACACTCATTGTATCAAGCTTCAACCAATTGATTCCGAATCGCGTAGTGCACCAACTCGACTATTGAATTGATATCCAGCTTGCGCATTATCGTCGCGCGGTGGGTCTCGACGGTCTTCACGCTGATGCAAAGCTTGCTCGCTATTTGCTTGTTACTCTCGCCTTCCGCAAGCATTTGGACAATCTCTCGTTCCCGGTCTGTCAGGGTTCGGAAAACAGACTCTTCATCAGGATTTGAATCGGACTTTAGAAAGGCGTCCAGTAGCGCCTCCGACACCTTGGCAGTGAAAAAAGGCTTGCGGTGCGACAGCGCTTCGACTGCTTCAGTGAGGTGGCGCCCAGCATCGCTTTTGAGCACGTAACCTCGTGCGCCCGCCGATAAGACTTCTCGAATTAACTGTTCAGTCTCATGCATTGTAAAGATCAGTATTTCCGTCCGCGGTGATTCGCGGCGGATTTGGCGCGTGGCCTCCAGTCCATTCAACTCGGGCATTGAAAGATCGATCACGGCAACATCGGGAGCCAGTTTCGTTGCAAGTTTGACAGCTTGCCTTCCATCTGCGGCTTCTCCGCAAATCTCCCAACCTTCGTGTGCGCTTAACTGATCGCGTAGTCCGCGTCGGACTACATCATGATCGTCCGCGAGAAGAATGCGTAACATGGTTTGCTCCGTTCTTAAGTGGCACTATCGCAGAAATCGTAGTGCCGTCGTCATTGAAAGCGATTTCCAGCTTCCCTCCAAGTTGTCGTAGTCGTTGTCGCATTCCGGGGATGCCGACACCCATCGAAATGAGTCCATTGGAATCTTCCTCATCTCGGGGCTTTGTTAGTCCGCGACCCTGGTCCTTGATCTCCAGCAATATCTCACTCTGTTTCTTTTCCAATCTGATGCTTGCGGTCTCGCTTGCCGAGTGACGCCGTACATTTGTGAGTGCTTCCTGCACAACCCGGAAAAGCGTCATCTCGATTTCTGAGGGAAGACGCCCGATTGGCTGAGCATAAAGATTTACATAAATACCACTGCGTTTAGTAAAACCTTCGACGAACCACTGAAGGGCGGATATCAATCCAGCTTGATCGAGAAGTGGTGGATGAAGGAGATACGAAAGGGTCCGGATTTCCTGTAACGACTGATCTCCAAGTGACTGGCATTCGTCGATTAGTTGGTGGGCATCGCCGCGCTCATGAGGGATTAGTTGACTGACCTTCGCCAGATTGACTGAGATTGCAAACAGGTTCTGAGCGGTTACGTCATGCAGTTCCCGAGCTATGCGACGTCGTTCTTCATCCTGCAGAGTGAACAGGCGAACAGTTAGTTGCACGAGTTCCTGTTCTGCACGAAGTCGATCGGTAACGTCTTCACTTATTGTCATTACTGATTCAACAATACCTTCATCTGACAACTCGGGAATGATGCGCGTCCAATATTTCCTTCCCAGATAGTCGGAAGCTCGCTGGACTGATTTCTTCGTTTTTATCGCCTCGTTACAGCCCTCTTCCAATCCATCCGAAGCATAATTAGACGAGGAAATCTCGCGAGGTGTTCTGCCGACTATATGTTCGGTTGGAATTCCTGTAAGTCTTTCAAGCGTCGGGTTCACGTAGATGTAGCGAAGATTTTTGTCGAGACGAGAAATGATGTCGGGGGAGTTCTCAACGAGGGTCGAAAACTCACGTTCGCTTAATCGCAAGTTCTCCTCAAGGGCTTTACGTTCAGTGATATCGCTCGAAGCCACCAGGATGCATTTCTGCCCACTTATGTCTAATAATTCGGCTGATGAGAGAAGCACCCGGAACGCACCACTCTTCGTCCTAAACTTCATTTCGAAATTGGTGTTTGCTCCAGACTTGGTCAAGGGGTCGACCAACAGAGCCCGTCTGTGGTCGGGCGTTTCAAAAACATTGAGTTCGAGGGACGTCTTTCCTATTACCTCTTCGCGTAAATAACCGGTCATGTTAAGAAAACTGGCGTTGACATCTATGTATGTGCCGCCATTCAAAGTTGTCAACGACATCGGTTGTGGGTTTCCTCTAAATGCTTTGGCGAAACGCTGTTCACTTTCCTGAAGCGCGTTCACTGCCAATTCCTGATTGGTGACATCTCTGGTTACTGCCAGCAGACGCTCAACGTTGCCACTTGGTCCGCGCATTGGAGAAATCACCGTGTGCCACCACTTTGGTGTGCCTTTCAGTGTTAGTCCAAAACCTCGAAAGGCGCCGAGATCGCCGTTTCGTGCTTTTTCAATCGCATCTCTAGCGCTCTGACCATCATCGCCCTTCCACAAGTCAATCCAAGAGGTTCCAATCAAACTCTCGACATCATCAACTTCTAATAGTTTCTGCCCATGCTCGCTCATGTAGACGAGATTACCGTCAAGATCCAGGACCTTTACGCAATCAGAACTACTCTCGACGATTCGCCGATTGAACTCCTCACTAACGCTAAGCGCCTCTTCCGCCAGTTTGCGCTCTGTTATGTCGCGCCCAATTCCTTGTAACTCAACGAGTCCATCTCGCGATATGACGTGATTCTCCCATTGCTGCCAGCCGATACTACCGTCAGGACGAATCACCTGGTGTTCATTGAGTTCGGTGGGGGGATTCTCGACCAATGAATTGATGTGTCGCAGAGTCATTTCCTGGTCGTTTTCCGGGATGAGATAGACAAACTTCGAGCCGATCAGTTCTTCGCGGTTTTTTCCAAAGTATCGACAATAAGCATCATTGACGAAGGTGAGGGTCGAATCAGGGAGGAAACGACAGATCAATTCTGTTTGAGTCTCAACGACATTGCGGTAACGATTTTCGCTTTCCTTGAGTGAGCGTGCCGCCATTCGTTTTCGTCTACGTTCAAATACGAGGCCCACGATCAATAGACTCTGTAAGGCGACGATTCCGACGGTCGCGACGATTCTCCATTTGTATAGACTCCAGGAAGATGCATCGAGAACGATGCAAAGACGGCTACTTAAGCGAGCCACTTGGGTACGCAATGTTTCAGACATCGCAACTTTGCTTGAGGTAGACGCAAGCTCGCTCGGCCAGGAGGACTGAGTCTGTTGTTGAATCAGAAGCGAGGAATTGACAAGTGCTTGTTCAGCAGGCGCGGGAGTCGTTGCCGCCAATAAAAGATAAAGGAGCAGCGTAGAATGGACAACTAATCCCACCGCAAGGAGGGGAAGAGTGAGATGCGAAGGAGTACATCTCATAGGGCTTGCGCTTTGTTAGAACACTACTTTCCTAGTTCAGAACATTAACCAAGCGAGTAATCGGGAACCTCTCTCGGTACAGGACGACGTAGCTGCGAGCAACGTCGAGTGAATCTGTTCTGGGCTATTTATTCGATTGAGCAAACGAGCGCAGGAGAACATTTGCTCGGTCTGGGTCTCCCGGGGGCAGGAGCGGCTTGCATTACCTGGGCTGAATGAATAGTCGTTCTTACGGCGACTTTGATGGTCGGAGTCTACGCTTGGGAGTCTTCCTGAGGCAACCCGAAAAACTACGGGTCGGGTTGCCGGCTCGCGGTTGAATTACTGAGGTTAATATTGGTTCTCAGTGGTAGAAGATAGCGCGACGCGATGTCTCTCTTCGGTTCCTTCTGTCGTTTCGGTTCTCACTAAGCCGAGTTCAAAACCTCACCCTACAATATCTCCCCCTACGAAATACCGACTTCACCCGATTATGTTCGTTACTTGGGGTTGTTTAAGCTGCCAGCCAAACGTTCCAAGAGATTTGCCTGTCTGTGGAATCGCAAGCACTCCGAGTGATGGCTTCAAAGACGATGCTTGTGATCCCGCAGTGCTCACACCAGACATGATCTGTCTCGTTGAAGGAGCAGTAATACGTGAAGTTACTCCAAGGTTTTGGTGTGTCTTGCCTGCTGATCATCAGCTTCGGGGTGTTCGGAGAGGTTCAAGCAAAGATAGGGTTTGAGCTATGTGAATCAGAACCTCAACCTACTGATTGTGTAGTGTGTTTCAAAACCACGAATGAGGCACTCTCAAGAGAGCATTCAAAAACTGCTCCACAGTGGACCCGAAATTGGCTTGCTGATCCTACCGCGGACAAACGTCTAACCAACAAATCGTGCGCGAATTGGAAAATCGTAACTGAGAGACCCGAACTCGATTCCGATCAGACGCCGAGTGGTGCAGACCCTCAAGAATTGGCGAAGAAGCTTTCGAATCCGGTTGCGTCTTTGATCAGTGTTCCATTTCAGTCGAACTTTGATTTTGGCATGGGAAGCGGATCCGGTTGGCGATACACACTCAACTTCCAACCGGTTATTCCGGTGGCCTTGAGCCCTAAATGGAACATGATCTCCCGCACGATCCTCCCGATCATTCATCAGCACAACGTCGTCGGTACAGGAAGCCAAAGTGGTTTAGGCGACCTAAGTCAGAGTCTCTTCTTCTCTCCAACGGATAGTAAGAGATTTGTCTGGGGTGTTGGACCGCAACTGCTAATCCCGACCGCCACGAATGATTTTCTCGGTACCGGGAAGTTCGGCATTGGCCCAACGTTGCTGATTCTCAAACAGGAGCATGGCTGGACCTACGGAGCGTTAACAAATCACGTTTGGTCGGTAGCCGGAAGCGACACGCGCGAAGACATCAATTCAACATTCCTGCAGCCGTTTCTTTCATACAACACGAAGGATGCGTGGACATACAGCCTAAACACCGAGTCGAGTTACGACTGGGTCGGTAACCATTGGAGTATTCCGATTCACGTAACAATCTCGAAGCTCATCAAGTTTGGGAATAGTCCGGTGAGTATCGGAGGGGCACTTCGATGTTGGGCCACGAGTCCGGCAGGCGGAGCGGAAGGCTGCGGTTTCCGAATCACAGTGACGCCGCTGTTCCCAAAATAGAAGGCGATGAGGTCGAAGATGAAAGCAACTGCGGTGGCAGTCAGGTCCGCACCTTAAACGCGTTAACGCCCGGTCCGCTGGATTGAGACATTTTTTTGACAGGGAATAAAAGTCACCAGGCGACACCCTTTAGTAGCTACTTCGACAAACAGTGATCGCTCTTCCGGGACCGCAGGCGTCCTCGCCTGCTGAGGTTCGGGACAAGCTTGTAACGTGGCAAGCAGGCGAGGACGCAAGCGGTCCCAGAAGAGAGCAATCACTATGAAAGCAGTACCAGATCTGCCGTTGAGCGTGGAAACACGGACGGCGGGTGCAATGTAGGTAACAGAAGAAGAAGGAGTACATATGGCAAGTACGAAACCAAACATTTTGATTATCTGGGGCGACGATATCGGCTGGTTCAATGTCAGCGCCTACAACCACGGCGTCATGGGATACCGCACTCCCAACATTGACCGCGTCGCGAAGGAGGGCGCGCTCTTTACCGACTGGTACGGACAGCAAAGTTGTACCGCCGGCCGGGCCGCATTTATCACCGGCCAATCACCGATTCGCACTGGGCTGACAAAAGTAGGATTGCCCGGAGCCGATCTTGGTCTTCGGCCTGAAGATCCTACGATCGCTGATGTTTTGAAACCTCTTGGCTACGTGTCCGGGCAGTTCGGAAAGAATCACCTCGGCGACCGTAATGAATTCCTTCCGACCGTGCATGGTTTCGACGAATTCTTCGGCAACCTTTATCACCTCAATGCTGAGCAGGAACCGGAGTGCCCTGACTATCCGAAAGATCCGAAGTTCAAGGAAAAATTCGGTCCGCGCGGTGTGCTGCATACCTGGGCAACCGAACAAGCCGACGTGACTGAAGACCCGCAGTATGGCCGCGTTGGTAAACAAAAGATCGAAAATACCGGACCTCTAACGATCAAGCGCATGGAGACCGTGGATGAAGAATTCCTCGATGCAAGCCTGAAATTCATCGACAAGGCGGTTGCCGATGATAAGCCATTCTTTGTTTGGTGGAATTCAACCCGCATGCACATCTTCACTCACCTCAAAAAAGAGTCGGAAGGGGTAACAGGTCTTGGTATCTACCCTGATGGAATGGTCGAACACGATGGTCATGTGGGACAGCTGCTCAAGAAACTCGACGACCTTGGCATCGCTGACAACACCATCGTGATGTACTCGACCGATAACGGAGCCGAGGTAATGAGCTGGCCCGACGGCGGCACGACGCCATTCCGTGGTGAGAAAGATACAAACTTCGAGGGCGGTTGGCGTGTTCCGTGCGCTATCCGCTGGCCTGGGGTTATCAAGCCGGGTACGGTATCGAACGATGTCTTCTCCCACACCGATATGCTGCCGACACTGGCTGCTGCTGGCGGTGAGCCTGATGTCGTCGAAAAACTAAAAAAGGGATACAAGTCAGGAGATAAGACCTTCAAGGTCCACATCGACGGCTATAACCTGATCCCTTTCCTGAAGGGCGACGTCAAGGAGAACCCCAGGCAAGGATTCCTCTATTGGAGCGACGATGGTGACCTGATGGCGTTGCGTGTTGGTAACTGGAAGTGCGAGTTTCTACAGCAACGCGGCCATGGTCTCGACGTGTGGAAGGAGCCTTTGGTTCCGTCTCGAGCTCCCAATCTCTACAACCTCCGCAGCGACCCATTTGAACGTGCGACGGAAGACGCCACGATGTTCTACGGCAAATGGATGGCCGACCGTGCATTTTTGCTGGTGCCGGCGCAGGCGATCGTGGGTGAATTTCTTAAAACGTTTGAGGAGTTTCCGCCGAGACAAAAACCTGCCAGCTTTAGTATCGACCAGGCGCTTGATAAGGCCATGGAAACTCAGAAGGTCCTGGCCAAGGGAGCGGCAAGTGGTTGATCCAGCCGTTGATTGTGAGATGGAGACGGTCATTCGTGGGTCGACTGTCTCCGTCCGCGAAGGGCCAATCTTGTCTGAGATTGCCGGGGTCGGTGCGAATGATCCGGTGTGCGAGTTCTACACTGAGCATCCGTATCCGCCCCCGGTTGAAAACCTGGACCGTGCTCGAGACGATTGGCGAGACCCGAATCGACATCTGGCCGAGTCCCATCTGTTCTGGTCCAACAAAGCATACCGCGCGGACTTGCACGTTCTCGTCGCCGGATGCGGAACGTGCAGTTGAAATGGAGACTGCATCGCAGCGGCCGTTGTGAAACTTTGAAGACGGTCGGAAGACTAAGAGCGCGCAACCAGAATCAGGTAGCTACTAAAGGGCAGCGAATAGCGAAGCAGTAATGCAAAAGGAGGACAACAATGAAGATCAGGGTTCTATTTATTTTGGTGTTTTGTTTGTTGGCGGTACGTTCGGCAGCTAGCCAGACGGTCGCTTACAGCCTAAACGATGCTCCGTTGTTCACGGTACGCATGCCGGACGGATGGAAGTTTGAGTCAAGACCAAACCCAAGAAATCCGGCTTCCAAGCGCATCTCCGGCACCGCATCGAAGGGATTGGTTTGGTTCGGCGTCTGGGTCGTTAAAGACGTGAAGACGGTCGACCAAGCCTATAAATATGTGCAGGCCACGGCAAGAACGCTGATCACCGACGCGAAGGAAACGAAACCCGCGTACATCGGTGAGGTCAATGGAATGAAAGCCAAGTACTCGGAACACACCGGGACAATGAAAATGCAGGACGGAAAGTCGCAGGTGTTCGATGCCAAGGTCGTCCTCTTCGAAACCGGATCCGGCAGGGTCGGTATCGCAGTATGCATGGCCGACACCGAAGGGCTCGCGGCTGAAAAGGCGAATATCGAGGCCTTTTTCAAATCGATAAAACCGATCAAATAAAGGAGGCCCAAATGAGATTCATTAAGAAACAATTGTCGTTGTGGGGCCTTGTTCTGATCATTGCCGTGGCAGCAATCGCGATACCGAACGCGGCCGGTGTGCTTGTGGCCACAAAAGCCCAAAGCGACGAAGAGGAATACTGGTCCAGGCGCATCGAGCGTCGTCTCGATCGCCGACAGGAGTATCTCGATCGTCAAACCGGAGACGACAAAGACGACTCGGATGCAAAAGACAAAGACGACGCTGATGCCAAAGACAAAGACGACGAAGATGACGCAGAAGACATTACCGAACGGGATATTGAAAGGCGGCGCGAGTATTGGCGGAAGCGGCTCGATGATGAGTGGTAAAAAATCGGGGAGAGTGAGCGACTGACCTAAAGCAGCGCTTGGGAGCAAGGCTTCGATGGCTACAAGGAGTTCCTTAACAGGCTGCTGAAAAAAAAGGAGTGGTCAGTTGAATGACGGAGAAAACAATCCACAAAATCACCCTAAATCACTCGAATGAAGGATTGTTTCGTGCTGGTTAGTGTGACGCACGTGGCTCGTTCTTCGACGACTTTTAGTTTTTCTGCAGCCTGCTAAGGCGCAACCGGCGAATTAACCACGGAATGCAGTTATTGCTGGTGGTTGACTCGAAGTGATTTTCTAAGGTGCTCCCGATAGGAACGTTCACAACAATCATGAATACTGTATCCGAGAGATCCTTCAGAAAGCTTATACGCATACTGCTGTTGGCGCTGGTGTGGATCTCTCTTCTGGGTTCGGCCCAGGCGCGAATTGATCCGCTTCCATCATGGAACGACGGTGCAAGCAAGCGAGCTATTATTGAGTTCGTACGAAACGTCACGAAGGTTCGTGGTCCTTACTTTGTTCCAATTGCGCAACGCATCGCCACTTTCGACAACGACGGTACACTCTGGTCAGAGCAGCCAATCTATTTTCAATTTGCATTCGCGCTCGATCGAGTAAAGGCACTCGCACCGCAACACCCCGAGTGGAAAACTGAACAACCCTTTAAAGCCGTGCTTGAAGGTGACACGAAGAATTTGATGGCGTCGGGTGAAAAAGGTTTGGTTGAGTTGCTCATGGCGACGCACACCGGAATGACCACCGACGAGTTCACGCGAACAGTTACCGACTGGCTCTTAACTGCAAAGCATCCAACACGTAAGAGGTTCTATACCGACCTTGTTTACCAACCGATGCTGGAGTTGCTCGCATATC
>Ga0207691_10002511_pt1 | contig 17944 bp, 12 predicted proteins | sample KBSM13metaG_FD_184327 | JGI IMG/M metagenome (GOLD analysis project Ga0207691, IMG submission 184327) | Miscanthus rhizosphere microbial communities from Kellogg Biological Station, Michigan, USA - KBS M1-3 metaG (SPAdes) (version 2) | ecosystem: Host-associated > Plants > Roots > Rhizosphere >... | reverse complement strand
CTGTATTCGAGGTGACCATGATGAATTGGGCAAAGAAAATAGTGGATGAACTGCATGGCGCAGGAGCATCGCCAGAACACCTGTCAACGGCCGTCATTGCCATCTGCATGGGGCTGCTGTTTGTTGTGTTAGTGATCAGTGCAGTGGCTCTATTTCTTTGAAGGCTGAAGGTAGCGCAGAAACTTTCCCTAGCGTGAACCTCCTTGTGCGACTTTGCTGACATGATATCGTCCTCGCCATCGTGTAGTGTTTGAGCATCACTTCGCACAGGTAGTGAGTAGTGAGTATCATCGGATTTTCCATCCCTGCTGATAGCAGTACTCGCGAACGCTCATCAATTCGGGCTGCCGCTGTGTTCGTTTCGGCCATGCTCTCGCTGGGGATCACGCCTCTTCTCTACGCGGCAGACAACGACCAGACTCGCTTCCATGTGTCGATCCGGGTAGGTGCGGTTGGCAAGTCTACACACCAAGTTGCGCCTGGCTACCAGGGCACGTTGGGTGGTGAAGATGTGATCGGCCTTTTGGCCGGGATGAACTTCAATAAATATGTCGGCGCCGAGCTCAGCATGGACCGGTACGAGTTCATCCTGGACTCACCTAAGGGAGAGAAGGCCGCTGAATATAGTGTGTCGCCGTTTCTCGCGCTTGTGCGCCTTCGCTATCCGATGTTGAACGACAGATTAATTCCGTATGTGCTCGGCGGCGGAGGAGTGGGGTTTGTCCAAGTAGATGATAAATTTCCTCCCATCGGATCAACCTCGCTCAAGAACAATGATTTTTCTCCGGTTGGTGCGTTGGGTGGCGGACTGGAATACTTCATCGCCAACAATCTTGCGGTAGGCGGGGAGGCCAAATACTTGTTCCAACAGGCTGCACTCGGCGTCAACAGTTCGGATAACAGAATCTGAATGGTACGCAAAATGGCCCTATGAAACTTCCTAGTACAGCCGGTCCATCTTGTAGCGTAGGTTCATCGACGCCAATTTACGAGCATGCTTATCCTTCGTCTCACAGCTGCGATCAGAAGAACCCGCAAAGAGGTGTAGGCAGGCCTAAGAGTACTTGACCCACGAAAAGGAAAAGGCAGGGAGATGACAGAACCGAGGTTTCGCATTCGGGTGCTGATTGTTGATGACCATGAACTCCTACGAACGGGCATACGGAGCTTTCTGGGTTCCTACCATAACATTGAGGTAGTGGGTGAAGCAGGCGATGGGAAGAGTGCAGTCCAGCTCGTGCGTGAATTGCGACCTGATGTGGTCCTGATGGATATCACCCTGCCACAATTGAGTGGCATTCAAGCAACACTACAAATCAAGACGGAGTTCCCTCAGGTGGCTATCGTAGGGCTTTCCATGCATGAATCGCTGGAAATGGTTCAAGCAATGACTGAGGCGGGAAGCTCCGTGTATCTGACCAAAGAATCCGGTAACGACACTTTATTACCGGCGATCGAGGCGGCTTTTGATGCATGTCATCACTGACCGATGCCTCAGGGGCAATGACGAGGGGTTCTGCGCCAGGATGGACATCCTCTTTCCCGATAACCCGTACGGCATCCCAAGCCTTTTGAACCATCGGAATCAGACCTTTCTTCACCAGGCCAGCGAGTAATCGTCAATCTTTTCACCTTTATCTCCTAATACCAATGGCGAATAATGCAATCATCCTGGCGGCTCGATCGGGCCGGCCCAGTCACCGTGACATTGTTCAAGTGATTCTGAGGCATTATCGCCAAGTAGCCATACCACGCCTTTACAGTCATCTAGTACTTCTACTTTTAAGACAATAGGATCTTCATCGTTTGATTGACGATAGTAATAAAACCCTGACTTCGTCGGCTTCTCAGATGTCCATTGGCGCGGATCCATATTCATCTGACCAACGGTTCCAAAGTCTGATGCTCGTAAACATGGGGCCAGTTGGGCTGGTTTGTCCCGTCCCTGGTAGCAGCATGGTAGCAGATTCCGACGCTGAAGAGCTTGAGTTGCGGACGGATTGTCAGATCTACTCCGTGTCGAGGTCAAACATCCTACAATAGAAGGTCAAAAATGGATGCCCATGAAAAGGTCCGAAGAGGCTTCGCTTCATTCTTTTCGGTACAAGGCTGAACGTCCAATACATCCGCCGCTTCCGCTGACAATTCTTCGACAGCCTCATGCAGATTGGCTTCCAGTTGCACCTGTTTTAAGTGTTGTTGTTCCTCCGGATAGTGCGCCAACTGTTTTCCTGGAACCCGCACAACCAATTCATCACGAGACCAGATTTCACCAGGACACGACTTTACTTGAATGGCGTCGAGATGAAGACGGACCGGGCGGAAGGCCCAACCGAAAATCTCAGCACCGCCCCACCAAAGAGGGAAATCAGTCGTGGCATCGACAGCGAGATATATGCCAATCGCGGCCGGATTCCATCCGCTGGCAAACCCAACGATAGTTGTGGCAACCGCAACGTGTGCCAGGTAACCAGTGATCCAATATTGCCAGCGGACCTTGCCGTAATCGTGTATTAAGCCAGTTATGACGAGGTCAGTTCCGGTCTGTTGTCCCAAGGCTTGGATCTGGGCATCGGTCAACGGCTTTCTGCCCGATGGTATGTCGGCTAATAGTCTCCGAGTCTCGCCAAACGGAATCACTCGGATACCAGGGTGTTTAGCCAATTCTTCCGTAAATAAGCGTTGGACGCGGACCTCGATTTCATCCACCAAGATCGGCAAAAGCTGTCGATCGACGTCAGGGTCTGGCTCTTCCTCAAAGGTATGAACCTGTGGACTCTTGGTCACTGGTGCTTCAAAGACCACTGGTCCCACTGCGATGGTTAACGGCGATGCTGAACGGTCAGGAGGATGAGCGGCGCAGCCCAGAGTGAGAACACAAGACAGAATGAAACAAGTCGTCCATTGAAGATACGGCATGCACGATCTCCCATTGCCAGGCAATGGACACACTTCGCCAAGCCGGTACTATTTTTCATTACGCGGGAGCGAGCTATGCCAAGGCAGGAGGACGGAACAGGAGAAGAGGTGCGTCAAAGCTGTATGTGAATGGCGGACACGTGGTTACTCTAGTCACCCGACTGCTTCGATGGACGATGGTAGATGGTGACGAGACAAAGGTGAAGTGGCAGGGACAATCATCAGCTATACCTGTGGTTCCTTGAGAATAGATGTTTTGAGGCTCTATCGACCACTCATTAAGGCAGGAGAGACCGGTTAACTGGATTATTAACAAAACGAGAAAGAGCAATACGCAGGTCGCTCGGCTGATGGCAAACACAGCCATGATTTTACCTAGCAGAGAGAGAATAGACAACCATGAAAGCGAGAAACCTTTGTACCCTGACGATCGTCTTCACATTATTGACCATCAACACGCCAGAAAACCAAAACCTGTTTTTGTCTCTTTCGGATCACCGACATGCAACTGGAATCGAATGAAATTGCTCGCCGAGACTCAATAACCCAAAAAGACTCAAAGTCTCCTACGGCTTACGCTGCTGTCCCGGCGAAAGAGGATAGCGTTGAGGGAAGGCGACCAAGCCTGACATAGATAAACGGCCAGGGGGGCCCTCACGGAAACGAACGACCACGGCCCTTGCGGGCAGTTTCACCGCATGAAAATGACCTTTAGTAGCCCTTTGCCAAGAATTTTATCGTGACACAAAGCTCGACCCGCCGAAAAATCAGTATTTCATTACACTGACCGAAGATGGGCGTGTGGGTATGGTACGAGACCCCTTTACAAGCCAGAAAACTGCTGTGTGCTAGTAGAGATTGGCTAGTTAACAATGACGGGCAATCAGCTGGTGTATGACGCCGCGCGTCGCTTGCGAAGAAAGAACAGTATTCCTAGTGCTGAAGGTAGAAGCAAGATTGTTGATGGTTCCGGAACCGACGCTACAGTGATACGTACTCCATAATTTCCATTTGGGTTGGAATTATCGCTGTAGTAGATGTCCTCGGCGGCCACGAACAAGTAGTTGGCTCCAAGTGGCACTTGAACGATGGTATTGGCGATGCGAAAGTCTTGGAGAATATCGGTGGCCATGTTCCCATAGAGGGTACTCCAGGTCACAACAGGCATTCCCGCGTCGATCGCACCCGGAACACGGTTCAAGAAATTCGGCGCCAACAGCACATTCGTGCTACTGAAGACCCCGATCATCTCGGTAGACACCGCGAGCTTCGAGGCGTCCACACCAGGTCCATAGCCGTAGGTCCCATCATAAAAGGACCCGAGCTGCTCGAGTTGGATAAACTGCCCTCCGCTGATTCCCAAACTCCCTAGAGCAATGGGCACAGAGCCAGGCACCGAACCATTTCCTGACCAGGGATCGTTATTGGTAAAGAGGAAGGTGTTGAGCGGATCAATCGAAATCGTCGTCGCTCCGGCCTCGAGGTAAGAACAAAGGAGGAGAACGCTCAACAGGGAGAATGTCACTAGCTTTATCCGCATGATCTCCTGCCCTAGCCTTCTGCTGATGAAAACTTACCCAATCAGGAGAGCAAGAGGTGTTCCAAGCTTCCTTGTGCTGTGCTGTCGAAGCAATCAACCTAAAGTAAAGGCTTTTTCAATGTTGAGACAATCCATCCTTGGTACGAGTGCGGTTTCTGCGCCGCATTTCATGCAGAAATAGGATGGGGAACATTTGCCGCAGGGCGGGCCGACTGTCACCCGGCACACGATACGGTTTTAGAATGCCCCCTGGGCCATGATCAGGCATATCTCAGGGGACTGGATCTCTAAAATTAAGCCCGATGGATTTCCCGCCTTGGCCGTCATCGAGCGTGCGCAGTGCTGGGTTCCTCCAGGAAGACTGGACGCGGAAGGCTTTAAGAACTTCTGAAACCCAGCAGGCGCGTCAACGTCTCTTCAACAAAGCCTGAAGCTCTTCTGGTATGGGCATGGGTTTAAGGGGATGAACATTCGCACCACCGGTGTTCCCTAAAGGAACCCAGATTCTTGAGAAGATTAACGCCGCAATAATTCTGCCGAATTGGCCTCTTATTTCTGTTGAGTCACGGCGTTTCCAGCCGATCCTCAGCATCCACCAGTGTGCTCTGACATGAGCGAACGTGAACGATTGGCCCAAGACATGAGCAGCCTCTAGATGATGGAAAGCTTCATGCAAGTTGTTGCCATAGTAGTCTTCAATCGCGGCATTCATCTCTGCGTCATAAGCTTTTCGTAACTCACTGTGCATTTCATACCTCCTAAGACTCCATAATTCAATTCTTCCTCGTTAACCTCTTGTTGCGGCGGAAACGATTGGAATGGTACCCATGCACAGGGGGAAAGACTAGCTGGAACAGACACCTAAAGTGATGACCCAAGAGGGCAATAAGCTCAATGGGAAAGGCTATGAAACATGGTGTCGCACAGTGACATAAGAAGGGAGAAGGGCGCTCAGCGACTTCGTGGCCGAGGCGAAGAGCTTGTGTGAACGTATGCTCCTCTCTGACAGGACGAGGCTGAACGCTATGGACGTGCACCTTCTTCGAGCACAATGAAAAGTACTCGACGCAGAAGCTGCCAATGTTGAGTATCTTCTATCCGCATGGTCAGCCAATGGAAGGACCATAATCGCGGCAGAACCGCCTAGTCGCAGCACACGCCCCTAGTTGCTTGGCTTCATGCATCCCGCCTCTCATGCATCGTTCAAGGATCGAGTTTTAATAACGGACGTGCCTTACCACGTGACGAGGTAAGCACGAAGCTAAGGACTCGGTGAAGAGTGAAGGCGCCGAGCGAACTAGCCTCTTCCCTTCTGGCGGCGTTTGACTTCGGCCTTCCCCGGTTTTCCAGCGATCCGGTTTCTTTACGCACAAGCAGCATTTCTGATAGACTCAGCCGGTTTTTCTTATCACGTTCTATAACTCATTCATTCTCAATGCAAGCAGCAGGTGTCGTGTTTCACAGCCGGGAGCGCATTGCCACGCAACACAGGAGGCAAAGTATGAAACGGCACATGGCGATATGGTGCATCACAGTGGGCGTTGTCGTCAGCCATCCGCTCATGGGAACGGCAGACGATCAGGAAGGTATCAAACACTCGGTGGTCAAGGAATCGCAAGGCGGACCAGTCGTTCACACCGCCATATATCAGCCTCCGCGAAAGGGCGCTCCAGCGCCAGGTCTACGGAGAGGCGGAGGAACCCGTGGAATGAACAAGAGTGTGCCGGTCATTAGTCTCTTAGCTCCGGAACATGTCGGTCTGACGCTCCACGAGCAACCGGTTCTGTATTGGTTCACGCCTACGAAGCAGGATCGTACCATCTCCTTTGATTTCACCTTGATTGGTCACAACGCCGAGACACCTCTCATCGAAACGAAATTGCCATTTCCGGCACAAGCCGGCCTTCAAGAGATAAAGCTGTCGGACTACAAAGTGAAATTATTGGCGGGCGAGCGCTATCTCTGGTCAGTGTCATTGATTGTGGATGCAGAAGAACGTTCCGCTAACGTTGTGGCAAAGGGAGCTATCGAACGTGTCGAGCGGGAAAAACTGGAGCACCCTCTGGCCGCCAATTTCAGCGAAGCTGAGGCTGCCAGACGTTATGCGGAGGCCGGAGTGTGGTATGACGCGATCATGGCGATCACGGGTCGCATACAGGCAAATCCGGACAATAAAGACCTGCGGGAGCAGCTCGCAGCGTTCCTTGACCAAGTCGGGCTGTCAGATGTCGCCAAGAACGATTTAATGATCCGTGCGTCGAACTGAGAAGCAGACAATCGTCTGAGCCGCCGTGCTCAGGCGCCGACCTGTTCGACCGGAGGGCCTGTCACCCGGAACGTGACGATCGCTTGCGCTTTGCCTTTGACGCTGACTTCACCAAGCCCTTCTAGCTGAAACCGGCCATTCAGCAATTGGGCTGTTGTCTCGCTAATTAAGATACGGCAGGGACGACAGCCAGGCGTTTCTGCCACAACATCCCGATCTAGGTTTTCCAAACGCGCCGCTGTATTAACCGTATCTCCCACCGTCGTATATTTCATGCGCTCGGCACTGCCCACGCAGCCGGCCAGCACCGGTCCCGTGTGGATCCCAATGCGCATGCCCACAGTGGGAAGACCTTCTTCTTCATGTTTGTCGTTCAGCCGGTGCATCTCTTGTTCCATGGATAATGCACAGGCGACAGCATGAGTTGCATCCCTGATGATCTCTTGATCAGACACTCGCTTCAACGGCACGCCAAAATTGGCTTTGATCGAGTCGCCCGCATAGTCATCAATAACACCGTCATGTCTCATGATGACCTGCGTCATGGTATCGAGGTAGGCATTGACCCAGGCCATTGAGGCTCGCGGCGTCATCTTCTCGGACGCCACGGTGTATCCCTTGAAATCCAAAAATAGGACCGTGACCACAAGTTCCTGAGGCCGTGGTCGGCCGCCTTCAAGTAAGTGTTCTCTCTGTTCCCAGATACTGTCAGCGACTTCACGCGATACGTGCCGCGAGAACAATTCCATCAACAGCGCCCGTTCGTGCCGTTCACGACCCAGTGTTGAGGCGACGACGGCCGCAGTGGCCACAAACCAGGTGAGAGCGGCTGGAGCTTCAGGAATCCACCAGCCTGACCAAAATAATAGGATGACGATCGCCGTCATCACGAAAAGACCACCGACGGCGATCAGCGCAAAACGCAAAGGAGAACGGGCCAAGACACCAAACCCGCCAGCAAGAATCCCCCACAAGAGAATCCAGGCACTCTCCGCGGTTTCGCTCATGACTTGGATCGAAGCACGGCCATCCAGAGCGGCAGCCAAGAGCTGTTCGACCAGGATGCCATGCAAGAACACTCCTTGAAACTGGTCGCCCTCTCGCAAATCATGTCGAACCGGAATATGAAAGACATCCGGCACGCTTTCGGCCGTCACGCCGATCAACACGACCCGATCCGTGATGTGCCGTGCGTCCACACGACCGGCAAGGAGATCAGTCAAGGAAAACGTTTGGAACGGAGCCGCGGCACCGCCGAAGTCGAGCAAAATCTGGTAACCACCCGCATCCGCATTGACATAACCGCCATCGGAAGGACCGAAGGCTTTGAATGTCGTCGGTCCCAAACGAAGCAGGTCGGAGTTGGATGGGTCTGGCTGAGGGGCAATGCCTTCCGCCGCCAGATAGAGGAGCGCCAGCCTGAGCGCAAAGGCATATGCGACTTGTTCGCCATCGTCCTGAAACAGCAACGCCCGTCGAATGAGCCCATCCGGATCGATCACGACATCGCTGAATCCGATCTGCTCGCTCCCCTCCAGCACCAGAGGTGGCGGAATCCGATTGACCGTCCCTCCTCCTAATTGCGTGACCATGATGATTTGAGAATGCTGAGGCAGGAACGTGGTGAGCTTCTCGTGTCCGGGAGGTACCTCAATATCGCGGTAGATATCGACACCAATGGCACGAGGCTTCTGCGCAATGAGTAGCCCAAGGGTTTGTGCCAGCGTCTCGTCGGTAATGGGCCACCGGCCCTGTTGGCGGATGTCGTCTTCGGAGAGCGTGATAAACGTAATGCGGGGGTGGGTCGAAGCGGCGATCGGTCTGGACTGGAGGAGCCAGTCGTACAGCTTGAGTTCAACCTCCTGGAGCTGTCCGGTACTCCGCAAGCCCAGCATGAGGAGGGCGCACAGAAGACCGGTTACGACGCTCGCAACCAGCGGCGATTGAAAGATGTGACGTGCGCTTCGCATCGCAGGAAGCACACTAGCCTGAGTCAATCATGACGTCTACATGGTAGCCAGGCTATAACCAGTTGTTCAACAACAGGAACGGCGACCAAAAAATCGGATGTTGAAAGTCCGGATTCTCCAACAACTTCAACTGAGCCTGTCTTAACGCCATCGCCTTCGACAGCGAAGGATCTTTGAGCTGGGTATAGAATTCGATGACTAATGCGGAAGAGGCTTCGTCATTGACGAACCACAATGTGGCGAGGGCGCTCCTGGCCCCTGCCTTGATTGCGATCCCCGCTAATCCTAAGGCGGCCCGGTCGTCACCCGCTGCAGTCTGACAGGCGCTGAGAGTCAGCAACTCGAGCGGCTGGTCTCGAAACCGGAAATACCCCACGACCTGATTCAGACGATCCATCGTCAGCTTATCATCGAACGTCAGCACAAAGCTCTTCTTTACGTCGCGTTCGAACCTTCCATGGGAGGCGATGTGTACGATCGTAAACGGGTTCTCTTTCATTTCCCGTTCCAGCTGCGGAACGCGAAATTCCTCATTGAGGAGCCGGTGCGTCTTATAGAGCGCTCCGATTGCTTTCATCTCCTCTTCAGTATTCGGCAGAGGCGGAAACCCTTGCACTCCTTCGGTGAGACCAGCGGAAAGCACTTCAATGCGGTCCCGCGCCAGTGGTTTCGGGTCGGTCAAATTCAATCCCGGCGTCGTCGCGACAGCATACTTCGCGATCAGAAATTGTTTTCCATCGTGCAGCGCGGCGAACGGGATCATCCGGAGCGGGCCGTCAGGCACAATCACCAGCGTATCGAGATCGAATTGTCCAAATAGCGATTCAAGAGGCCGTAGAAGCCAGTCGTAGAGACGTTGAGAGCGACGCAGATACTCACGCGTCGTTTCCTTCTGCAAGAGGGTTCGAAAGGCCCGAACCTCCTCCGTGAGTTCCTCTTGGCGGACCTGAACAGTCAGTCGATGCATGCCATCGGGCAGACTGACGAGGAGTTCTGTCCGATCGGGAAGGATGATCGGATAGAGAATAGCCGCTCGCCGTGAAACGTCCTCAAGCGTGGTCGGACGTGTTTGGTAGGCGTCCACGCATTCGTCGCTGAAATAGTCACGCAGTTCGGCCGATTTAAAGAGTTCTACCGCCTCGCGCGCCTTGAGGAGATACGGCTGTGCTTCTTCTCTGCTGGAGGTGCCGCCCGAGCGCTGCAGCAGTAGGTCGGCCAGCTCGAAAAAGAGCCGCCCGCTGGATTCTCTGAATGAAGCGGCTGTGCCACCGGTACCCCCGACCATTTCCGGCCGTATACTCTGGACAAGATCCGCCGCCCGTTGGTAGGCCGGGATAGCTTGATCGAGCTGGTTTTTCGCCTTTAACGCCCGGCCCGTCTGCCATTCCCACTGGTAGAGTGACTCAGGTGCATGCACCTGTTGGGCGTATCCAACGGCCAGCCGGCTCAGGAGCAGTGTCTCCTCGTAACGGCGTTCCTGTTCATAGAGATGGCCACGATGGCCCAGGGCATACGAAGCTGCACGGGCATCACCAAGCGCTTGGGACGTCTCACCGGCCTCTTCGAGCACTTCGGCGGCCACCACGCGAAGGCGGTCGTCGCTGCCCGACGGCGGATGGCCACGGAGAGCGGCATAACCCAGGCCGATCGAAATAAGACCGTAGGCCTTGTCATGTGAATTAGGAAGTGCTCGAGTCTGGGTCAGCGCCTCATCGAGCAGGACCTGGGCTTCTTGCCATTGGTTCGCCCCGAGCGCCATCTTGGCAAGGTTGATCGTTGAGGTTGCAGCGAGTGTTTCCAGATGGGCAGCCTGTGCCAAACGACGAGCCTCCTTCAATGAAGTCACCGCCTCATCGTCCTGTTTCAGCGCTGCTTGTGTTGTTCCCAGAGAGTGGAGAATCGTGGCCATGCGAACCTGGTCGTGTGCTTCAGCGGCCAGGCGCTGAGCATTCTCGAGTGTTTCTAAAGCCGGCTCCGGTCGTCCGGCAGTCAGATACGTTTGTCCAAGTAGATTGAGTGCGACCGCTTGACGCGATAGATCGCCTACCAACTGGGCAATGGCGACAGCCAGCTCGAGCTGTTGAGCGGCACGGGTGTGAAATCCCAGCACCACATAGCTCTGCGCGACTGCCACATGAGCGTCGCATTCCTCGCGCAGATTACCGGCCTCGTGAGCCAATTGTGCGGAGTGCTGCCAGGCATCAGCCGCTTGTTCGAACGCACCGCGCCGGAAGGCCTCGTCCCCTGCCTGCAAAAGTGACGAACTGGTGACGGGGGGCACGGCCTCCGTCGGTTGCGAGTATCCCCTTAGGCTCCCCACAGAAAATTGCCAGGCCATGCAGGCTCCGACGACGAAGATCAGAATGATGCCAGCACGAAGCCAATCTGAAACGCGAGAACATACTGGTTCATGCCGACATTGATTCTTTTGATATCGTTTCATGCCAAGTTCCCTCCGCGCTACAAAACCTGCAATACGAGTTGCAGATGCACGCCATGATCCTGCAAATTGCCGTTGACGTTATACGGGGGGTTATTGGTTCCTGAACCCCTCAGTCGGTAGCCCCAATAGATTTCGAAGTATCCTCGATTGTTCGGCAGGAAGCTTGTTCGCAGACCCGCCCCCGCGCTCGCCAGCTCCACGGGATCGGGGGTAGAGCCTTTGGCCGCCCATGCTCGCCCATAATCGAAAAAGGGCGCCAGTTGTAACAAATCCTCGCGTTTGTCCCATAACCAGCGAGAAATCGGCAGGCGCGACTCGATCGAGAAGAGAAAGGCGTCATCGCGCAGCAAGCTGATTTCACGATATCCTCGCACGCTGTATCGACCGCCGACGGGAACCTGTTCCAGAGGAAACAGCCGATCGTTGGCAAACTGCATATCGATGCGGCCAAGTAGTTGGGTTCCCGCCCATTCTTCGTAGCGGCGCAGCGCTTGAAACTGTCCGAACCAGGAAAAGTACTGCCCATCGGCAACCGGACCGGAATTGATGGTGGCATCCAGCACATCCAATCCGACAGAGAAGCGTGATCGCGCGCCGATCACGGTATCCTGCGATCGGTAAGTCCATTCTTGGAGAAAACGCAAGGCGGCGACGTTCGCAACACCGTTCTGATAGCCAGCAAAGAAGTCGAACGGCTGGCCCAGCAGTGTGTTCTTGTTATAGAGATATTCGCCTTGCACGCCCAAGTTCACTTGATGGTTGATCGTGCGATACACCGGTTGTTGTAACGTGAAACTGAAGATTTCAATGTGTCCTTGAATGTCGAGCGCGGCAAAGGGATTGGAGACGACCGTGAAATCGGTGCGGCGGTACGCCGCGGTGAACGTCGTGTCATAGGAGGTAAACGGCACACTGTACGAGGTATCGATCAAGGGAAAGACACCAGCGGTGCTATCCCCGGGAATGGATTGCCCGTACGTGAACCGAAACCGATCTCCATTGCCGGTCAAACTATCGTGCGCAACCGTGGCGAGGCCTCTTTCCCCACGCACGGCCGGCGGCTGATAGTTATTGAAATCCAGCCACGCCTTGAAGGGACTGTTCTCTGACACACGGACGTTCAACTCGCTTTCACCACTCGCGACTCCACGACGCAGTTCGGCATTGATGCGCTCGACCCGGGGGTCCTGTTGCAGGAGTTGGAGTCGTTCCTGCAAATTGTAAATATTGACGGGCGGACCCGCGCTCAAAGCCAGCCGGCGCCGATAATAACTGGGCCACAACCACCGTGCGCCTTCAACGTTAATGTTGGCCAACTTCCCTTCAATGATATGCATCCGGATGACGCCCTCGGTCACGGCCTGATCGGGGAGAATAGCACCGGACGTGACATAGCCGCGTTGAACATAGAGCAGCGTTACCGCGTTGCGCAGACTTTCCAGATCTTCGGTCGTGACTTCGCGGTTCACGTAGGGACCAGCCACGCGCTGCAATTCTTCGGTCGTGAATACGGAGTGGCCACTGAAACGGAATTCGCGTACGAAGACGCGCACAACTGGGAGACGTTCTTGTGTCTCAGAGGGTGGAACGGGTTTAGTGGGCTCCAATGGTGGAGGTTTGGGTTTGAGCGGCTCTTCTCGTCTAAGAGGAGGTCCCTCTTTCGAACGGCCGCCTGGATCGAAGATCGGAGGCAGTGGAACTTGGGCCTGAAGCGGCTCCGCGATGAGTGTTATGAGCACGGTTCCGCCTCCGATCCAAGTGAACAGCCACAAGATCAAGGAAGAGGCCCGAGGATTCCAGGAGCTCCTCGTCCTGTGCCAATTCATGATTGACAGGCAGCATCACCCGACAACACATGGACGCGAGGCGTGAGATCCTGACCCATGAGACGACGTACCTGGATCCCTGACGTATTTCCGAGGCTCAACGGTGGAGGGCTCATCAGCGCCGATGCTTCAGAAGGAGGCGGGACATACGGCGTTGCGAGGAGGCCTTCCGGGCCGACGGGAATATGATCTCGTCCCCGCTCGACGAAACTGCTCACTTTGGACTCCGCCAGTCTCGCCGCACAGGCAGCCCGCAGCAACACTTGGGCCGCCAGGACCGATTCAGGCATCCGGCCAATGACGCCGGAAATATTGCTCACTGGCGACCGGATGTCCACCGTGCCGCTGATTCCGAGTGCCGAGGATGCATCGACCACGCTGCTCGGATCGGCGAGAAAGACGTTCGAGACGATAGAGATATTCCCCCCCGTGCCGGCGAAGGCTTGAGCCAGAATCTGGCTGTTCTGCAGAATCACGAATTGAGGATCAATCGAAATGTTGCCGCCGGTCGTGTCGGTGTCACTGCCTGCCACGGATGTCGTCACCTTGCTGTTGACCAGCTGGACCATCTCCGGAGCGTTGATGGTGACTTGGCCGCCGCTCGCGTGAGCGGCTTCTGTCGTCACTGAACTGTTCTGGATGAAGACATCCGAAGCGCTGGTGATTGTGATATTGCCTGCATCTCCTTCCCCATTGGGCAACAGCGGACCATTGCTATTTGCGGAAATCGAGGTGCCATCGACGAGCTGCACACTTTGAGCATTGATGATGATATCACCGCCCTTGGCGTTGTCGGCCGAAGTCGACACCCTGCTGGCATCACTCGAGAAGTTGCCGGACGCATTGATCGTCACATTGCCCGCGTCGCCCGCCCCGGACATTGTCCCTGTACTATTGCTCGAGATGACAGCGCCGTTCGTAAGATTCACAGGTCCGGCATTCGCCATGATGCTGCCCGCATTGCCCGTGCTGCTGGTGCTGGTGGTGATGGTACCGTTGTTGAGCGTTAAGCTCGGTGTGGTGATGCTGATAGCACCGGCGTTGCCGCCAGTCTGGGTAGAACTCGCAATTATCCCCCCGTTAGAGACAGCAAGAGAATTCCCCGTGGTCGTGATTGCGACATTTCCGGCGTTACCAGTCAGGCTACTCGGATCCTCGGAAAAGCCTTCGGGAGGGCGAGCCGACGTACTGATCTGGCTGCCGTTAGTCACCGTGACCGCGCCTGCATTCACCAGCACATTGGCTGCATTACCTTGCCCTATCGTGTTCGCTGAGATGCTTGAGCCGCTGTCCACGGTGACCGATTGACCTGCAGCGATTGAAATGTCACCGGCTCGGCCCGTCCCGGAGGTGCTGCTATTAATCGTCGCGCCGTTCGAAAGGTTTGCGCTCCCCACGTTCAACACTACGTCCCCTCCTTGGCCTTCACTGACGCTGCTGGTCGCGATGGAACCATTGTCCAAGGTTAACGTGTTCGCCGTGATGGTGACCTGGCCTGCATCCGAATGGCTTGCCTGGCTTGAGATGCGACTTCCGCTGGATATATCGACCGAGTTAGCATCGATAGTCACATTTCCTCCGGCCGCTGTTGTGCTCGGAGTTCCGGCTTGGATTACCGCGCCCTCAGTCAGGTTGATTGTGTTAGCATGAACGGCAATTTCGCCGGCACGCCCAATGCCGGAGCTATCAGAAACGATGCCAGAGCCAGATCCTGACAGGACGACAGAATCCGCTCTGCTTCCCGCTCCTTGTAGTCCTTGCACCGTGAGCGACGGCCCCGGTTGAGCATTGACATCGGCACTGACGGTCAGCGTTGTGATGGTCGCACCGCCGGAAAGGCTGGCCTGTTGGACGTTCAGCACGATATCTCCTCCGCGGCCCACATCATTTGCTGACGAATTAATGGTGGTGGCGGCTCCATCCATCGTCAACGACCTGGAAGTGATGGACAGAGCTCCCCCATCACCGCTTAGCAATGACTGGCTCAACAGGCTGCTGTCGCCCGAGAAGGCAACTACCTCCGCCGCGCTGCCGGGTCCTTGCAACCCTCGTATGGTCACATTCCCACCCTGACCTGATGCAATGGGGCTCTGACTCTGGCTGAGGATTGAGGAACCAGCCAGGAGACTTGCCGTCCCTACGTTCAGCACCACATCTCCTCCAACGCCTCCGCCATCAATAGTAGCTGTCAGGACCATTGCGCCGTTTTCCATCGTCAGGGTGCCTGCAGTCAGTTGCATCTCCCCGCCGCGGCCTGGCCCGAAAGTCACCGCATTGATCGCTCCACCACCGCTGAGTGTGACCGAGTCGGCCGGACTGCCGGCCTCCAGCCCTTGGATGGTCAAGTTCCCGCCGTTTCCTAAACCCACTGGGGAACCCGAGGTGAAATCGAATCCGGTTGAACTCAGAATGTTCCCTCCGTTGGTAAGCGCTACTGTCGTTGCATTGATCGAGACATTCCCCCCATTGGCATCTCCACTGTTGATGGTTGAGACTGTCGCGCCGTCCACCATGAGGTTTCCAACGGTGACTTGGACATCTGCACCCGGATCTGCTCCAGAGTTTGACGTCACAATGGAACTGCCTGGGCTGAGCGAGACCGTATCGCTCGGACCAGCGCTCTCCAAAGTGCTGAGCGTAGCATCGTTGACGGAGAGAACAAGCTGCCCGCCTTTGATAAAGACTGTTCTCGAGCCACTGACATTCAGGCTCGATCCCGACTCCAGAGAGACAGACCCGAAGGAGGAAAATGATGTTCCATCCACATTCGGAAAAGACTGAAGCGTGGTCGCATCAAATTCTCCGGGGGATGCGGCAGTGGCCAGTTGAATTTTGCCGTTCGGTGCCGAAAGTTGAGCCGGCTTCGTCGTTCCATCCGGAAGTGGTGCGCCTTGGATGTTGACCTTTCCACCGACGAGCGAGATCGTTTGCCCCGCAGGTACGGAGAGCGCGCTACCGTGCACCGTGATCGTAGCATTCGGATCAGGGACAGTCAGAAAGCCATAGGCGGCCGGAGTAGCTGAGAGAAATTCGAAGGCCGAAGCGTCAATGGCAAGAATGCTATTGGCCAAACTGTCGTTGGCTGGGTTGGCATAGAAGTTCGCGCTGTTCAACCCATCGAACAGGCGTATGTACTGTGCTGTCGTGAAGCTGACCGATCCACCAACGTTCAACGACGCATTGGGACCAAAGGCAATGCCCATTGGATTCATCAGGTACAGATTGGCATTGCCAAAATTGGTGGTCTGAATCGTGCCAAATATGTTCGACACATTGCCGCCGGTGACCCGTCCAAGGATATTGGAGGTGGCAAGGCCCGAGTTATTCAGAAAGTTGCCAATATTCCCTGCACCGACGCTGAAATCTCCGAAGCTGTGAAAAAGGTTGGAGCCATTGCCGGGTCTGGTCCCTCCCGTGATGTTGTAGACATTGCCGGATTGAGTGACGGTGGTGCCGAGATTGCCTGCGCCGGCCGTCGGAGTGATGCTCGTACCCACCTGCGCATCGCTAATTGACGTCGCACTCAAAAAGAGTGCGAGTGTCGGGAAGAGGGCCCATAAGAACGCTGGCCTTTGAGAAACATCCTTGCCCGATCGCGCGGTCATGGCATACACATCTCCTTCTCTTTTGTGTGACAGAGCGGAGCAACCAGCTACGCCGAATCGAGACCAATTGACTCCTGTAAGTCCTTCGAAATGACGCAGCTCTCACGACGAACTCGCCGTCCTCCCCGCAACGTGAGACTGCGCCAGGGCCCTTCGCCATAAGCGAGGGCCAGACTCAGATTACGGATCCTTATGTTTCACCACGTGACGGTCTTTTTGGGATTCCAGCCTATTCTCCAAACTCCTTGCTAAATCGGTTGTTCGTGAAGATACAGGTCAAGGTGTCGGCGTTGGCCAGGTTGCTCACGGTCACACCTATCAGGCCTTCTCTATCATAAAGTTTACTCCAAATTGTGGCCTTATTTTCGGTATTGCAGCTCACAGACTCCAGAATCCATGTAGCCCCTGTGCCAGTCTCATCAGGGAAAACGATTTCCTCAATCGTCCGCTGGCCGCCAGCCAGGTCAGTTCCGAGGTTCTTAAAGGTGATGCTCCCTTTTCCGCCGTCGGTGGTGATGTCAAAGTCGGTGGATGTATCTTCACCGGTCCCATGGAAGCCGAACGTGCCATCAGGATCGCCTGTCGCCAATGCCTTAGTGATTATGATCGTCCCATTACCACACGCACCTGCACAGGTCTCGGCGACGACTGCGCCGGCCGCTTTCGCGGATTTTATAGAGTCCAACATGTCCTTGTGTATTACTTGGTTAATTAGATTCTCGAGCGCTCTACAGGACAGGATGGGCGGAAGCGGATCGGGCGGGCCGAGCGGAACATCCGAAGGGGATCCTTCCTCACGACACGTTCCACCGGCAGCAATCATACTGTCATTCAGAAACAACCTGTCCCACCCAGCATCGGTGTCGGTGAATGTGAACGTGATCGTTGGACGACAAAAGCCGCCCCCCGTATCGCACGCTGTTTTGACCGTCGTTGCCGAAAGAGATCGAGTGACCGAGCCGTTCACATTAAAAAGCGTGGGGGTAGTGAAAGTTCCGGTATCAAGCGTTCCCATAGTTCTAGAGTCTGGGAAAACACCCGTGGCGGCGAGCCGTAGCCTATCGCCTACCACATTTTCGGTCGCAGGCGGGTCAAAATACCCTCCCATGCCCATGCCCCATTTATAATCGCCCTTTGGCTGCCCGGCCGTGAATGTATTTTTGATGACGACGGTGGTGGTCTTCGTGCCTGACATGACTATCGGCGTCAAGGTGGCTCCGGTAAATTTCATGGCATCGACACTGCCCACTGTTCCCACATCGTTAATCAACACTCTGGCCTTGTTCGTCGTAGAGACGTCCGCCACCATCCAGTTACCGATTCGACGGCCAGTTCCGGTGGTGCCTGGTATCAACCAGCAGGAGTTAAAGCCAGT
>Ga0207691_10002509_pt1 | contig 17953 bp, 14 predicted proteins | sample KBSM13metaG_FD_184327 | JGI IMG/M metagenome (GOLD analysis project Ga0207691, IMG submission 184327) | Miscanthus rhizosphere microbial communities from Kellogg Biological Station, Michigan, USA - KBS M1-3 metaG (SPAdes) (version 2) | ecosystem: Host-associated > Plants > Roots > Rhizosphere >... | reverse complement strand
TGAGCAGGCTTGAGCCCATCGCGGACGTCAGGCAGCGCTCGTCCAATGATTACGCTCATGGCGTAATCCATGTACGAACGCTTCATCTCGTCTTCGATGTTGACGGGGATGCGGTTCGGCGTCGGTGTTGTCATGAACTCGGAATTGTGCGGCGGACGCTACACGTCGAGATTGCGCACGTCGAGGGCGTTGTCTTCGATGAACTTCCGTCGCGGCTCGACCTGATCACCCATCAGTGTCGTGAACATCTGATCCGCTTCGGCGTGATCCTCTGCTCGAACTTGCAGCAGCGTCCGGTTCTCCGGATCCATCGTCGTGTTCCAGAGGGTGTCCGGATTCATCTCGCCGAGCCCCTTGTAACGATTGATCGCGATGCCCTTCTTGCCCGCGGTAATGAAGAACTCGACAAAGTCATCCAGCGACTGAAGCGTGACGTCGGGATCCTTTCGAGTCGCCTTGGTCGTCGCCGGCACCTCGGCTGCCTGCGTCGTGCCCTGTGCCGTCTCCTCGGTTGCCTCGTCCTGCGCTTCTTCCCGCTGGACCTCTCCTGACACGACTACCGCAGGGAACTTGATATCGGCGATCTCGCGATAGGCGGCGACCAGCATGCGGTACTCGCCTGACGTAATGAAATCAATCCCGATCTCGTACTGCCGAGGATAGCCAAGGGATCGATCCTCGATCTGCAGCGCGAAGACGTTGTGTTCGTCGTCGCGCGTGACCGACACCGTTCGCGTGGGGGTCGTCATGCGCGCCGCGATCACATCTAGCCGATCGCGCTGCTCGAAGAATGATTTGTCGCGCGCCTCGCCTTCCAGCAATGCCGACACAATCGAGGGAGGATGGCCGCGTCGAGTCACCTGCTGGAGGAGTTTCCGGTAGGCGTTGCTCCGCTGCAGTTGACGTTCGAGTTGCTCGCCAAAGAGCTCGCTGCCATCGGCCAGCTTCACCACTCGCGATTCAACTGCTCGACGCACCAGGAAGCCATCCAGATCCTGTTCGTTCTTGATGTACGTCTCCGAGCGTCCACGCTTGGCCCTGAAGAGCGGCGGCTGAGCGATGTAGATGTGACCGCGATCGATCAGCTGGCCCATCTGTCGGTAGAAGAACGTCAGCAGGAGCGTGCGAATGTGCGAGCCGTCCACGTCGGCGTCCGTCATGATGATGACGCGGTGGTAGCGCAGTTTCTCGACGTCGAAGTCCTCACTGCCGATTCCGCACCCGAGCGCCGCGATCATCGTCTTGATCTCGTCGCTGCTCAGCATCTTGTCGAAGCGCGCCTTTTCGACGTTCAGAATCTTGCCCTTGATTGGCAGGATGGCCTGGAATCGACGGTCGCGACCCTGTTTGGCTGACCCACCTGCGGACTCGCCTTCGACGATGTAGATCTCGCTCTGGGCGGGATCGCGCTCCTGGCAGTCCGCAAGCTTGCCGGGGAGACTGCTGCCGTCGAGGGCCCCTTTGCGGCGGACGAGATCGCGGGCCTTGCGAGCGGCCTCGCGAGCGCGAGCGGCATCGACAGCCTTGCCGATGACTCGCTTGGCGACGACTGGGTTCTCTTCGAGGAACTGCCCGAGCTTGTCGTTGACGATCGTCTCGATGATCCCTTTGACTTCGGTATTTCCGAGTTTTGTCTTCGTCTGCCCTTCGAACTGCGGGCGCGGAATCTTGACGCTGACGACTCCGGTCAAGCCTTCGCGAATGTCATCGCCGCTGATGCTGGCGTCCTTCAGATCCTTCGCGAGGTTGTTCTTCACCGCGTACGCGTTGATCGTTCGGGTCAATGCCGAGCGGAAGCCTGACAGGTGAGTGCCGCCCTCGTGCGTGTTGATGTTGTTCGCGAAAGTGAAGACCAACTCCGAGTAACCGTCGTTCCATTGCAGGGCGATCTCGGCGTCAATGCCGTCCTTGTCACCCTTCATGAAGATCGGCTTCTCGTTGACGAGCGCCTTGTTCTTATTCAGATGCTGGACGAACGAGACGATGCCGCCTTCATACTGAAACTTGTGGCTCTTGCCGTCCCGCTCATCGTCGATCGTGATGAGGATGCCACCGTTCAGGAATGCGAGTTCCCGGAGTCGCTGGGCCAGCGTGTCGAAGCTGTATTCAATCGTTTCGAAAATCTGCGTGTCTGGCTTGAACGTGACTTTCGTGCCGCGGCGTTGCGTCGTTCCGGTGATTTCCAGCTCACCGGTTGGATCACCGCGCTCGTAACTCTGCTGGTAGACCTGTTCGTTGCGCCAGATCTCGAGGTCCAGGCGCTCCGATAGCGCGTTGACCACGGAGACGCCTACTCCGTGGAGACCGCCCGAGACTTTGTAGCTGTCGTTATCGAACTTGCCACCGGCGTGCAGGACCGTCAGGACGACTTCCGCAGCGGATTTGCCACTGGCGTGTCGGTCCACAGGAATCCCACGACCGTTGTCCACGACGGTGATCGAGTTATCGATGTGGATGGTGACGTTGACCTGATCGCAGTAACCGGCGAGGGCTTCGTCGATTGAGTTGTCGACGATCTCGTACACCAAGTGGTGCAACCCGGGGGCACCAGTCGACCCGATGTACATGGCCGGGCGCTTCCGCACGGCTTCGAGCCCCTCCAGGACCTTGATCTTGTCGGCGCCGTAATCGTCTGCAGCCCCGTTCCCGTTGGGACCTGTCGATCCAGTCTCCGACACTACGAGGTCGTCGACGTGCTCCTTGTGCTGTTCTCGCGGCTCTTCCACACCTGTTTTCAGATCGGTTGGATTCAAAAGACCCCGCTCAAATCCTCATCGGCATGATCACGTAGGTGTAGTCGTACCCTTGTGCACCGACGGGTTTCATCACGGCCTGGCTGACATCGTCCTTGAGCGAGAGCGAAACAATGTCGGTCTCGACGACATTCAGGAAGTCGAGCACATACTGGGCGTTGAACGAAATCGTCAACACCGGGCCGTTATATTCGACGGGAAGTTGCTCGTGCGCTTCGCCAAACTCCGAGCTGCTCGATGTGACTTCAACCTTCCCCTTGTCCACTTCAAACTTGACCGCTCTCGATCGCTCATTCGAAAGCAGCGCCACACGTTTCACGGCGCTGGTCAGGCGCTCGCGATCGAACTCGATCGTTTTGTCGTTTCCCTTCGGAATGACGCGTTCATAGGCCGGGAACTGACCATCGATCATCCGTGAGATCAAAACTCGACCGCCGACTTCGAAGAAGAGATGGTTCTCACCGCTCTCGAACTGAATGTCGCCGTCTCCCTCGGCGAGCAACTTGCCCAACTCGAGCAATGTCTTCTTCGGAAGGATGACACCGACTTCCTCCTCCACGCCTGTCGGATGCTGAACTTCGACTAAAGCGAGCCGATGTCCGTCAGTCGCAACCAGCGTCAGGCCCTGGGGCCGGAGAATGAATTTCGCACCGTTCAGGAAGTAGCGCGTGTCCTCTCCCGTAATCGCGTATTGCGTCTTCGAGACCATCTCCCGGACTGCAGCTCGCGGCAACGTCGCGCGTGCGGCCCCACTGACATCCGGCAGCGTCGGGAAGTCCTCGCGCGGCAACGTCTGCATGCGGGAATCAAATCTGTCCGCAGCGACTTTCACGCCGTTGCGATCCTGTTCGATTCGAACATCGGTCTCGGGAAGAGCTTTCACGATTTCGTAGAGCTTCTTCGCAGGGAGCGTCAACGACCCGCTCTTTGCCACAGCCGCGTGGCAACGGCTTCTCAATGCGACCTCGAGGTCGGTCGCAAGCATGCAAACCTCATCACCCTTCGCTTCAATTAGCACGTTGGCGAGGATGGGAATGGTGTTCTTCCGCTCGACGATGCCCTGGAAAAGCTGGAGTTCTCGCAGAAGCTCATTCTTCCGGACAACAAGTTCCATAGCTTTGTGATGACCTCGAGCAGAGCCGTTCAGCCGCGTAACCGAGCCGGCGTGGAGAGTGGTGGTTCTCTCTTCTGAAGTGATCAGAAGAGATAGAGAATTATACAAGAAATAGATCTCGGTGCAAAACTCGGCAAAAGACTATTAAGGCTTGACTTTCAATAAGTTACGGTGTGGACGAATTTCGCGTTTCGCCCGGGGATCTGTTGATGCATCAGCATGGCTCTTGACTCGAGCAGTCGTGCACAGGTCATCGAATGTTGAGGCTGTGGAAATCGAGATTCGACTACCGGAATGACTGCAGAAAACTCTCCATCACGCTGTTGAAATTCGGGTCCTTCTTTCGAAGATCTTCAACCTTCTTGATTGAGTGAATCACGGTCGAGTGGTGCTTTCCGCCGAAGCTTCGTCCGATTTCAGGAAGCGATGCGTGCGTGAGGGACTTGCAGAGATACATCGCAACCTGACGAGGCATTGCGACTGACTTGGAGTTGTTCCGGGACTTCAGGTCGGTCACTTTCAGCTGGTAGTAATCCGCCGTGAATTTCTGAATGTTCTCTATCGTGACGTGCTTCTCGTCCTGCTCGATGACGTTCCTCAAGATCTCCTGCGTGAGATCGAGAGAGACCTCACGTCCGGTCAGAGAGGCGTACGCGATGAGCCGTGTGAGCGATCCTTCGAGCTCGCGGATGTTGGACTTGATACGACCGGCGATGTAGAGCGCAACGTTGTCAGGTAGCGGTACCGCCTCCGCCTCGGCTCTTCGCTTGAGGATCGCCACTTTTGTCTCGAGATCTGGCGGCTGAATATCGGCAATCAACCCCCATTCGAATCGAGACCGCAGCCGCTCTTCGAGCGCCGGAATTTCATGCGGCGGACGATCACTGCTCAACACGATCTGTTTCTGCGAATCGTAAAGTGCGTTGAACGTATGAAAGAACTCAGTCTGAGTGCCTTCCTTGCCGGAGACGAACTGGATGTCATCGACGAGGAGCACATCAACGCTTCGATAGCGTTCACGAAAATCCAAGATGCGGTCGTATCGGACTGCATTAATCATTTCATTCATGAATCGCTCAGACGAGATGTACGTCAACGTCAGTGACGGATCGTGCTGGAGCACATACTGACCGATTGCATGCATCAAGTGCGTTTTGCCAAGGCCCACGCCGCCGTAGATGAAGAGCGGGTTGTACGAACGAGACGGTGCTTCGGCAACGGCTCTGCACGCGGCATGCGCGAACTGGTTCGAGGGTCCGACGATGAACGTGTCGAACGTGTATCGCGGCGTGAGACCTCCCGAGACTGATGGGGCCACGTCGGGATCGCCAGGCCGAAGTGAATCATCGGTGATGACCTCGTCTGTATTCACGCCCGAAGGGCTGCCCTCTGGGACGAACGCGACGCTCGTTCCCGCGCGCTTCACCTCGTCAAGCGCCTCCGCGAGGACGCCGGAATAGTGCTTCGTCAACCAGTCAGTAAACAGGGGAGTGGGAACCCGAATAGTCAGGCCGGAGCCGCTGTCGGCGATGAGGGAAGTAGGGCGAAACCACGTGTAGAAGCTGTGCCGGTTGACTTTCGTCTCGACACGCGCCAGAACCAGGTCCCAAATGCTTGAATCCATGGCAATTAACTCGATAGATCGGTTGTATTCAGGACTTTCGCCAGTGGAAGCTCAGGCCGGCCGAGCAAGAGGGCGCCGAACCACGACAAGAGACACGAACAATGCCCGTTCTGGCTGGGCTTAGAGCCAAAACAGCGCCAAAAAACCTAGTAATTTGTGAGATCTTGCTGGACCACTCGTGTTTTCCACAGTGTTTTCCACAGTTGTGGAAATCTTGGGGAAGAAACCGAAGCATCTCCGCGGCATTGCCACCAACCGATCGAGAGAGTTTGGGACTGTAACACAGGACGTCCGCCTGGGATTCTTTGACAGTGTGAAGGTGTGGCGATTATTATTAAAGTTTCGCGTCAGCTCAAACCGGCCTGTTTTCTATACGTAGGACTGCATGAAGGGAAAGCGTACGTTTCAGCCGAACACGCGGCGCCGCAGGAAGGCCCACGGGTTCAGAGTTCGAATGGCAACAAAAAACGGGCGAATTGTGCTGAAACGTCGCCGCGCCAAGGGACGAAAACGTCTGACGGTCGCTGACGAAGGCTAGCCAGATGGCGGAGACGTGCGGCTTGGCGCCGCGCGAGCGCATCCGCCGCCGCCAGGAATTTGATCGCGCGTACTCGGAAGGCACTCGACTTCACGCGCGTTTCATGACACTGATCGTCGTGCGGAATGCCTGCGAGCATCCGCGGTTGGGTGTCGCAGCAAGCCGCAAGTTGGGAGCGGCCGTTCGTCGAAATCGCGCAAAGCGCCTGGCGCGGGAGCTGTTCAGGCGCTACAAGATCGGACCAGCTTTCGAGGCCTGGCCTGGGCTGGATGTAGTGATTGTGCCTCGCCGGGAAATGCTCGATGCTCCCTTCTCCGCTCTTGAAGCCGACTACACACGTGTCATCGAGCAGTATGCGAAAGGGTCTGTCCGACCGGGTCGCCGCAGTCGGCATCGCCCTAGTTCTGGCACTTCTTAAGTGCTACAAGCTGTTTTTCTCACCGCTGTTCACCGGATCATGCCGGTATTACCCATCCTGCTCCGATTACATGGCGCAGGCCGTGCGTCTACATGGACCGTGGCGCGGTGTGTGGCTCGGGTGCCGACGTCTGGCACGGTGCCATCCGCTTGGCGGCCACGGCGTGGACCCGGTCCCGAATCCCTAGTCTCAGGACATGGAACGTAGGTTCTTCCTCGCAATTCTTCTGTCGTTTGCCGTTCTGTACGGCTATCAGGCGCTCTTCGTCCCTCCCGCGCCCAAGACGCAACAGACAGTCACGACGCCATCCACAACCTCGAGCGCGACGCGGCCTGCAGCCGCAAATGCTCCGTCTGCGACGGGCGCACAATCCGCGCTACCCGCCGCTGAGCCGACTCCTGCGGAGCCAGCCCCTGCGGAAGGAGAGGCGAACGAGCGCGAGATCGTCGTGGACACGGCGACAGTGCAGGTCGTTCTCACGAATCGCGGCGGTCGCGTGCTGCACTGGCGGCTCAAGGCATTCAAGGATCGAGCAGGCAACCAGGTCGATCTCGTCCCGACAGACGTTCCATCCGATCAGCCGCGCCCGTTCTCGTTGATCGTCAACGACGGTACGCTCACTCAGCGAATCAACAGCGCGCTCTATCAGGTGAGCGGGGACACGAACGGGCATGTCGACGCCACCTCACAGCCCGCGCAACTGGTCTTCGAATTCGAAGGCACTGGTGGCCTGCGTGTGCGCAAGGAGTTCGGTTTCGCGCCGAGCAACTACCTCGTCACGTTCTCGGTGAGCGCCAGCGAAGGCGCACGCTCGCTCCAGCCGGGAATCGCATGGGGGCCTGGACTTGGAGACGCGGGCGCGCTCGCTGCGGGCGGCAGCTTTTTTACCGGCAACTACACGCAACCGCCGGAGGCGATCTTTCATCGAGACGGAAGCTGGGAGCGGGTACTCGCGAACAAGTTGGCCGACCGGGATTCGATGAGCGGCCAATATCGGTACGCCGGAGTAGATGATCACTATTTCATCGCAGCAGCGATCGAGCCAGGCCAGGGTCGCCTGGACTACCGTCCCGTGATCCTGGCAGGTCCCGGCGGCACGAACCGTTCGCTTCTTGCACACACCGTTTACCCCTCGTCGGGCGCTGAGCGTATTCGGTATTTCGTGGGACCGAAGCAATTCGACGCCTTGCAGGCCGTGGATCCGGAGTTCACCCGCGCCATCAACTTTGGCATGTTCCGGGTGATCTCTGTTCCGCTCTTGAGCGCATTGAAGTGGGTCCACAGCTACATCGGGAACTGGGGCTGGTCGATCATCGTTCTGACGATCCTTATCAACCTTGCGATCGCACCACTGCGCCACAAGAGCGTTGTGTCGATGCGCAAGATGCAGGCGCTGCAGCCGCAACTCAAGGCGATCCAGGACCACTACGCAGGACTGAAGGTGACCGATCCTGCCAAGCAGAAAATGAACACGGAGATCATGAATCTCTATCGTGAGAAAGGCGTGAATCCCGCGAGTGGATGCGTGCCGATGCTCCTCACGATGCCGATTCTGTTCGCGTTCTACGGGTTGTTGTCGCAGGCGATCGAGCTGCGCGGTGCCGAGTTCGGTCTCTGGATCAGAGATCTCTCCGAACACGATCCGTTCTACGTCACACCGGTGCTCATGGCGATCACGATGTTCTGGCAGCAGCGGATCACGCCGTCGACGGCCGACCCCGCGCAGCAGAAGATCATGATGATGATGCCGCTGATGTTCGGCGTCATGTTCCTGTGGGTTCCGAGCGGTCTGGTGCTGTACTGGTTCGTCGGAAACCTCTGGGCGATCGGACAGCAGTACTTCACGAACTGGATGATCGGGCCGCCGGCGCTGGCGACGACGCGGCCACCTGCGGAGCGCCGAATGAAGAGCGCCGGCGCAGGTCGTACGGCGGCTGCCGATCGCAAGACCTAACTGTGGACGAGGACGCAGCGTGAATGAGACCTTGACGAAACAAATCGCCGACTTCGTCCACAGCGTCGTGAACGCGATGGGCGTGGCCCTCGCCGTTACCATCGAAGAATCGCCTGAAGGGACGCGCATCAACCTCGAAGGCGAAGATGGTGGCGTCCTGATCCGCCGCGGCGGTGAAGGCTTGCAGGCGCTTCAGCACGTCGTCGCAACGGCATTTCGTCGTCAGCTTGGAGACGACACGCGTGTGGTCGTCGACTGCAATGGCTTTCGGCGGGACAAAGACGCCGAGATCAAGCAGATGGCGCGCTACATGGCAGAGAAGGCGCGATCGAGCGGGATGCCCCAGGAGATGGGCCCGTTGAACCCGTACGAGCGACGGATCGTACACATTGCCATCGCAGAGGATCCTACGGTCAGCTCGGAGAGCATCGGCGATGCGTTCATGAAGACCGTCATCATTTCAGCCAGGCAGTAATCCCGGCCGCCGCGTCAGCAACGCGCTGCGGGGAACCGCATGTTCTCTTCCGACGACACAATCGTGGCGATCGCGACACCGCCCGGACGCGGTGGTATCGGTGTCGTGCGATTGAGCGGAGCGTGCGCTCGAGATCTCGTATTCCAGGTCGTGACGCGTCGAGAAGCGCTCGCACCGCGCGAAGCGACGTTGACGAAGGTCTGTGTTCGTGAGGCCGGCACGTCGCGCGGCAGCGATCACGCGATCGTGACATGGTTTCCCGCGCCGCATTCGTACACCGGCGAGCATGTCGTCGAGATCAGCACACACGGAAGCCCGGTCGTGCTCAGAGAAATCGTGCGTGCGCTCGTCGCCGCCGGCGCTCGTCTGGCGAGACCGGGTGAGTTCACGCTGCGAGCATTCCTGAATGCGCGCATCGATCTTGCGCAGGCAGAGGCTGTCGCCGATTTGATTGACGCGGCCACACCGCTGCAGGCGCAGACCGCCTTCGATCAACTCGAAGGAACGTTGAGCACACGCATCAGTGCCCTCGACCAGTCACTGCTCGACCTCATTGCCAGACTCGAGGCCTCGCTCGACTTCCCCGACGAGGGCTTTCACTTCATTGAGCCGCGCGACGTCGTTGAACGCGTGAGCGAGCTCGTGTCGGATCTGAACGAGTTGCTCTCGCACGAGGCGCGTGGGCGACTGATTCGGGAGGGCGCGACGGTCGTGATCGCGGGCCGCGTCAACGCCGGCAAGTCGAGCCTGTTCAACGCGCTCATTGGACGCGAGCGCGCGATCGTGACTGATGTTCCAGGCACGACGAGAGATCTGGTCACCGAGACGATGGATCTCGAGGGTCTCGCGATCACGTTGGTCGACACGGCGGGAGAACGAGAGACGCAGGACCCAGTCGAGCGTGAAGGCGTCTTGCGCGCAGCGCGCGCGAGGGATATCGCGGACCTGACTCTGATCGTGATCGATTCAGGTCAGGTGCTGACGGACGAAGATCGTCGGCTGCTCGAGTCGTCGTCACCGGCCAGGCTCGTTGTGGCGAGCAAGGCCGACCGCGAACCGCAGTGGCACATGGACGAAGCCGTTCGTGTCTCGACGCTTGCGAACATCGGTATTGGCGGACTGAAAGACGCGATGCGTCGCGCGTTGACGAATGAGGAGCGACTCAAAGATCCTGCGCCGCTCTCGAATCTGCGGCACGTATTGCTGTTGAAAGAAGCGCGTGCGACGTTGATGCGTGTGTCCGCGGCGATTGCGCAGAGCACCCCGGAGGAGTTCGTGCTCGTCGATCTTCAACGCGCGCGGACCAATCTTGCCGAAGTCGTGGGAGTCGGTTCGAGCGATGAGACGCTGGATTACATCTTCAGCCACTTCTGCATTGGTAAGTAGCCCGTGATGACGTTCGATGTCCTGGTTGTTGGTGCTGGTCACGCAGGCGTCGAGGCGGCGTACGCAGCCGCGCGAGTGGGTTGTCACGTTGGCTTGTGCACGCTCGCGTCCGATACGGTTGCGCACATGCCGTGCAATCCCGCCATCGGCGGCACGGCCAAAGGACACCTCGTTCGCGAGATCGATGCGCTCGGCGGCTTGATGGGCCAGGCAATCGACGCGACGGGGATTCAGTTCAAACTCTTGAATCGAAGTCGAGGTCCCGCCGTCTGGTCTCCGAGGGCGCAGGCAGACAAGAAGCGCTACGGTCAGTGGGTGCGGGAACAGATTGGGCATGAGACCAATATTGAGTGGGTTTTTGCGCGAGCTGGCCGAATCATTGTGAACAACGGCCGGGTCGAAGGCCTCGCTCTCGAAGGCGGCGATCGCATTCTGTGTTCGGCGTTGGTAATCACGACAGGCACTTTTCTGAACGGCTTGATCCACGAAGGACAGGCGAGACGTCCCGCCGGAAGGGCCGACGAGCCACCGTCGATAGAGCTTGCGGAGTCGATCCGGGCCTTCGGGTTCGAGGTCGGTCGGCTCAAGACTGGAACCCCCCCGCGGCTCGCTCGATGCAGCATCGATTTCGAGAAGCAAGTTGTGGCTGGTGCCTTTATCGAAGAGCGAGGCGACAGTCAGCCAACTCCGTTTTCGTATCGCACGCGTACACGGCTTGAAAACAAGATCAGCTGCTGGCTGCTTCACACGAACGAGCGTGTGCGCGAATTGGTGCAGCAGAACATCAACGACAGTCCGCTCTACAACGGGCAGATCAGCGGCATCGGTCCACGCTACTGTCCGTCTCTCGAAGACAAGATCATGCGATTCCCGGATCGCGAACGGCATCAGATTTATCTCGAGCCCGAGACGATCGACGGCGACGAGATTTACGTCAATGGCTTTTCGATGTCGATGCCGAGAGCTGTCCAGGAGGAATTGGTTCATGCACTCCCTGGGCTCGAAGACGCCAGATTGATTCGTCCCGGGTACGCGATCGAGTACGACTTCGTCCAACCTACCGAGCTTCTGCCGACGTTGGAGACGCGTCGCATTCGAGGGCTGTTTTTCGCTGGTCAAATCAACGGGACATCGGGGTACGAGGAGGCAGCAGCCCAGGGTCTAATCGCGGGTATCAACGCTGCACGCACGTCGAGAAGGGAAGATGCCTTTGTACTCGGACGTGAGGAAGCGTATATCGGCGTGCTCGTCGACGACCTGGTGACTCGCGGATGCCTGGAACCGTATCGCATGTTCACATCGAGAGCCGAGCATCGCTTGCTGCTTCGGATCGACAATGCAGATCTTCGACTGACCCCGCGTGGAAGAGACGTGGGCCTTGTGGGCGATGAGCATTGGGAGCTCTTCACGCGGCGACGTGCTCGATATGAGAAGAATGCGAGGGCACTCGAGGAAACGAGCGTGGTATCAGCGGGAGGTCAGCGAATGGCGGCGTCTCAGCTTCTTCGACAGCCAGAAGTGAAGCTCGGAGATCTCATCGCAACCAACAAGGTTGCATTGGAGGTCGATACGGAATCGCCTGAGCACGATCTTGCCACGCTGGAGACGACAATCAAATACGCCGGCTATCTGGAGCAAGAGATGTCTCGTGCAGCGCGAGCCCGGCGCGATGACCGTCGTCGAATCTCGCCCCATTTCCCGTTCGCGGACGTGCCGGGACTCTCGCGTGAAGTCGTGCAGCGCCTGACCCAGATCCAGCCACAAACACTTGGCCAGGCGGCTCGCATTCCAGGAATGACGCCAGCGGCCGTTGCGGTTCTCGGCGTGTTCCTCAACAGGCTCAGTCCACAAGTCCCTCTCACGTGAGCAGCCGCGAGTTTCAAGAGCGCTTAGCTCGCCGTGCGCGGAGAGCAGGACTGACGATACGTCCCGAGCTTGGCGCGCAGCTCGAGATTTACTACCGCCTCCTCTCGGCCTGGAACTCGAAGATTAACCTGACAGGCCTGAATCTCTCGGACTATGGCCCCGAGTCTCTGGATCGACTTCTGATCGAGCCGCTCGTCGCGGCTGCTCATGTCAGGCCGGCGGTACGGAGCCTTCTCGACATCGGGAGCGGTGGCGGATCTCCAGCGATTCCTCTCGCCTTGGCGCTGAGCGACATCAGCCTGCTGATGGTTGAGGCCAAGACGCGGAAGTCGGTCTTTCTCCGCGAGGCGTTGCGAGCGCTCGGCCTCAGCCGTGGAGACGTTGTCACCGCCCGGTTCGAGGAGCTACTGACGAAGCCACGGTTGCACGAAGCGCACGATTTCCTCACGATTCGAGCCGTCCGAATCGAGTCGCGCGTGCTTATGAGCCTGCAGGCATTCGTTCGACCGGGAGGCGAGATTTTTCTGTTTCGAACGTCAGTCGGTTCCCCAGGGCCGGCCACTGTTACTCCTCCGCTAGCTTGGAAAGCGTCCTATCCGCTCTTGGAGCAGGCCAGCAGCCTCGTTGTGCTTGAGAAACGACTAATCGGATATAGTCCGAGGGGTGTTTCACGTGAAACACCGTGAAGAAGGAGGAGAAGGAGGGCGGCGCCTCATTTTCACCAGTGTTTCACGTGAAACGGACTTGACGCGCTACATGTTGGGTACTAGAGTGTATGCACCCACTAGTAATAGCGACTTGGCCACATGACCGAAACAGAGCTGCAATCTCCTCCCTTCACAGCCCGAGTGGTTGCTGTCGCCAATCAAAAAGGTGGCGTGGGTAAAACCACCACCGCGATCAATCTCGCGACGTCTCTCGCGCTCGCCGGTCGGAAGGTTTTGCTGGTCGATGTTGACCCCCAGGGCAACCTGACCAGTGGACTCGGGTCGAAAGCGCAGCGCGCCGAGGCCGGCACTGTCTACGAAGCGCTGCTTCTGGGTGGAGAGCCGGATTCCTTTCTCATATCGACACGCGTGGCGAACCTGTCGCTGCTGCCCGCGGACCGGAATTTGACCGGCGCAGAAATCGAGTTGGTGTTGTTGCCTGAACGCGAGCTGCGCCTCAAACGGATCCTCGATCCACTGCGGGCGCGCTTCGATCACATCTTCATCGATTGCCCACCCTCGCTCGGACTGCTCACGCTCAACGCACTCGTCGCCGCAGACGCAGTACTGATTCCTCTTCACTGTGAGTACTTTGCGCTCGAAGGTCTCGCCGATCTCGTCGGCACGATGCGGCGTGTTCGCGGCGGCTTGAATCCGTCGCTCGAGATCGACGGCGTGCTGCTGACCATGTACGACGATCGAACGAACCTGGGTCAGCTCGTTGCCCGCGATGTGCGCGAGTTCTTCAAAGAGAAAGTCTTCAACACGATCATTCCGCGGAATGTGAAGCTCGGTGAAGCGCCGAGTCACGGAATGCCCGCAGCGCTGTACGACGCGAAGTCGCGCGGCGCCGCAGCGTACGCCGCTCTCGCCAAAGAAATTCTCGCTCGATACGCAGCGTGAGAAGAACGAAGGAGTCACTATGCTCGAACGTCGTCCCGCTCTCGGAAAAGGGCTTAGTGCTCTGATTCCCGATGCTCCTGAGCCGGTTCGCGCCGGCACGATGGAGGTCGACGTCGATCTGCTGTCGCCGAACGATCACCAGCCGCGGCTGACGATGGATGACGCACGGCTCGAGGAGTTGGCGCAGTCGATCAAGGCGAACGGCATCATTCAACCGATTCTCGTGCGGCGTGATGGCTCGGCGTACCGCATCATCGCGGGCGAGCGGCGATGGCGCGCTGCGCAACGCGCAGGCCTGCAGCGGGTTCCTGTCATCGTTCGCGATGTCTCGCCAGGCGACAAGCAGTTGCTCGAGCTCGCACTGATCGAGAATCTCCAGCGCGAGAATCTGAACCCCGTTGACGAAGCGCTCGCGTATCAACGACTCGCCGACGAGTTCTCGTTGACACAGGATCAGATCGCCGCGGCGGTAGGGAAGGATCGAAGCTCGGTTGCGAACTTCATGCGCTTGCTGAAACTGCCCGAGGAGATTCGCGGTGACCTCGCGGCCGGAGTGTTGTCCACCGGGCACGCGCGGGCACTATTACCGCTGTCTGATGCGTCGGCCCAACGGCAGGCAGCGCGCGAAGTCATTTCGCGGGGGCTGTCCGTCCGCGAAACAGAGGCGCTCGCCAAGCGGCTTCTTGCCCAAGGAACCGCGACACCGGGGTCGGCACAATTCACCGAAGCACCGAAGGACGTTCATACCCGAGCTGCGGAAGACCGGCTCCGTTTCGCCCTCGGAACGAAGGTCAGGATCGTTCGGAAAGGCAAGGGCGGCCGAATCGAGGTGGATTTCACTTCGGAAGCTGAGTTGAACAGGATCTACGAGTACATGACCTCCCAGCGCTGAGGTTCCAGACCCGCATCCTGGGGGCAGACGGCCGCTCGGCCGTGGTATAAATAGACGCTTGTGCCTTTGAGGTACAAGCTCAAAGGGCAGCAGACAGAAGCATGAGCATGCGGGCCTCCGCAGCGCGCTACGCACGGGCGCTGCTCGACATCACCATCACAGAATCGGATCCAGTCGCCGCGGAGAGGGATCTCGCCGCCTTTGTGGACCTGGTGCGAAGTCACCCGGATCTCCAGCGGACGCTGGCCAATCCAGTGGTATCGGCCACATCAAAGCGCGCGGTTGTGCAGCAGCTTCTGGAGCGCAGCCAGCCCACGGCTCCGGTCGGCAAGCTGTTGCTGCTGCTGGCCTCACGGGGTCGGATCGAGATCGTGCCCGATCTTCTCGACGTTTACCGCGAGCGGCTGATGGAGCACCGACAGGTGATCCAGGCGGAAGTCACCACTGCGGCCCCGCTCGCACCCGAGCGTGTCTCTGAACTGCAGCAGCGCCTCACGAAGATCACCGGGCGCGCGGTGACCATGACGACGAAGGTCGACCAGGCCATCATCGGCGGCATCGTGACTCGAATTGGTGGCACCGTCTACGACGGAAGCGTCGCCACTCAACTGGCCAAGGTAAGAGACAGGCTTTCACAGCGCGGCTAGCTCCAGCGCTCGATGAGTTCTCAACGCTGTCAGGATTGATATGGATATCAGAGCGGAAGAAATCTCCAAGATTATTCGCGACCAGATTGGCAGCCACGCGGTGCAGGTGGACGTGGCCGAAGTCGGGAGCGTGATTTCCCTTGGTGACGGCATCGCCCGCGTTCACGGCATCGAACGAGCGATGGCCGGCGAGATGCTGGAGTTCGAGCACGGAGTCTTCGGCATCGCGCTCAATCTGGAAGAAGACAGCGTGGGCGCCGTGCTCCTGGGCGACTACAGGGAAATCAAAGAGGGCGATTCGGTCAAGCGGACGGGACGAATCATCTCTGTCCCCGTCGGCGACGAGATGCTCGGTCGCGTCGTCAACGCGCTTGGACAACCCATCGACGGCAAGGGCCCGATTCAGACGAAGCAGTTCCTGCCGATCGAGCGCCTCGCTCCGGGCGTCGTCGAACGTCAGCCGGTGAAAGAGCCGCTGCAGACGGGGCTCAAGGCCATCGACGGCATGGTGCCGATCGGCCGCGGTCAGCGCGAGCTGATCATTGGTGACCGCCAAACAGGCAAGACCGCCGTTGCTGTCGACGCGATCATCAATCAGCGCGACACCGGCGTCATCTGCATCTACAACGCGATCGGACAAAAGCAGTCCACCGTCGCTCAGGTCGTGAGAACGCTCGAAGAGTATGGCGCGATGAGCTACACCATCGTCGTCGCGGCCGCCGCATCGGATCCGGCGCCGATGCTCTACATCAGTCCGTATTCAGCCTGCGCGATCGGCGAGTTCTTCCGTGATAGCGGTCGCCACGCGCTCGTGGTCTACGACGATCTCTCGAAGCACGCGCAGGCGTATCGCGAGATCTCGCTCCTGCTGCGACGCCCGCCGGGCCGCGAAGCGTACCCGGGCGATGTCTTCTATCTGCACTCGCGTCTGCTGGAGCGCGCGGCCAAACTGAATGTGTCGCTCGGCGGAGGCTCGCTCACCGCGTTGCCGATTATCGAGACCCAAGCCGGCGACCTCTCGGCGTACATCCCGACCAACGTCATCTCGATCACCGACGGCCAGATCTTCCTCGAGAGCGACCTGTTCCACCAGGGCGTCCGCCCTGCCATCAACGTCGGCAACTCAGTGTCGCGCGTCGGTGGGTCAGCGCAGATTCGGGCGATGCGACAAGTAGCAGGCTCGCTGCGACTCGACCTCGCACAGTACCGCGAGCTCGCGGCGTTCGCGCAGTTCGGCAGCGACCTCGACAAGGCGACGCAGGCGCAGCTCAATCGCGGCCGACGGCTCGTCGAGATCCTCAAGCAGCCGCAGTACGAACCGCTGGCGGTCGAGAAGCAGGTGGTGATCGTCTACGTCGCGACGAAGGGCTTCCTCGACGCGGTGGCAATCGAGGACGTCCGCCGATACGAGGAGGATCTGTATCGTTTCCTCGAGACGAGGCATCCGCGTGTGCTGACGACAATCGCTGAGAAGAAGATCATCGATGACGACTTGAAGGGAGCGCTCGAGGCGGCCCTGAAGGAGTTCGGTCAGCAGTTCGGCGCGCAGCGCGCGTCGGCCGGTGCAGCGGCATAACGTGAACCTGCCATGCCATCACTGATCGATCTCCGGCGCCGAATCCGCGCGGTGAAGTCCACGCAGCAGATCACCAAGGCGATGAAGATGATCGCGGCCTCCCGCTTGCGCCGTGCGCAGGAGCGCGTCATCTCGGCGCGCCCGTTCGCGCAGAAGATGCTCAACGTCCTCAACGGACTGGCATCGCGAGTCGATCAGGACGCGCATCCGTTGTTGCGAATCGCGCCGCCCGGACAGGGCCGGCCGCTCCTGATTGTGATCACCGCGGACCGCGGTCTGTGCGGCAGCTTCAACTCGAACATCATCAAGGCCGCTGGCCAGTTCGTCGTGCGAGAGGGACACGGCCGCGAGGTTGCTCTTGGGCTGATCGGCCGCAAAGGACGCGACTTCTTCCGTCGTCGCGGGTTCGACGTCCGCTACGAATCGGTGGGCCTCTTCCAGAAACTGACGTTCAACGACGCGATTCCGGTCGCCGATGCCGCGATTGAGGAGTACACCTCCGGCGTAGCCTCGAGCGTGTATCTCGTTTACAACGAGTTCAAGTCGGTCATGTCTCAGCGCCTGGTCGTTGAGCGCCTGCTGCCGATTCCGCGCCTCGAGGGCGAAGAAGCGGCTCGCGCGACGACCGAGTATCGCTACGAGCCTGCTCCGGAAATCATCTTCAAGGAACTCCTGCCGCGGCACGTGCAGGTGCAGATCTATCGCGCGCTGCTCGAGTCGAACGCCGCGTTCTTCGCAGCGCAGATGACCGCGATGGACGCCGCGACACGGAACTCGGCGGAGATGCTCGACAACCTGACGTTGTACATGAACAAGGTTCGGCAGGCCGCCATCACCCGCGAGATTATCGAGGTCGTGTCGGGCGCAGCCGCGACCTAGGAATAGACGTATGTCACAGACAGCAGTAGCACAGAAGGTCGGCAGGGTCGTCCAGGTCATCGGACCGGTCATCGACATCGAATTCGCCGAGGGTCTCCCCGAGATCTACAACGCGGTTCGGGTCGTCTCGGAGGGCGGACCTGGCGTCGAGAAGATCGATGTCGTCGCCGAAGTCGAGCAGCACCTCGGTGAGAACCGCGTGCGTGCGGTTGCCATGAAGC